>OIXX01000626.1_pt1 | contig 18750 bp, 15 predicted proteins | sample 1588161 | NCBI WGS metagenome assembly OIXX01 (sample SAMN03283274) | human gut metagenome | biome: human-associated habitat; material: feces | host: Homo sapiens | place: Peru | collected 2012
GGTGCCCCGAAGGGGCGGATAGGGCACAGGCGGTATGAAAGACAGATGAGGAAAGTGGAGCGGTAGCGGCACATATGGGAAACCCGTGAGTCCCTCGCCGCGAATGACAAAGATTTCTCGCTTCGCTCAAAATGACGATACGGGAGTCTCCTAGTCTCCTAGTCTCCTAGCCACACATTTTGCACCCGTAAAACCTGTTCCCCCTCAACCCGAGCCCGCTCCCCCTTCGTATTTTCTCCCACCACATTTCCCAATTTCCTTCCCCCATGTGATATAATAGGAAAAGCGACTATGAACGGCTTTTATTTTTGACATACAATGCAAAAATATTTTTTTAAGAGCCGGCACCTACCGGCTCCGACAACTGAATAGGAGGTTCTATCCATTTTGGCAAAAGCAAGATTACAGATCATTCCATTAGGAGGTCTTGGAGAAATCGGGAAGAACATGACTGTATTCCGTTACGGCGACGAAATTATCGTAATCGATGCAGGCATGGCATTCCCAGAAGAAGACATGCTCGGGATCGACATCGTCATCCCGGACTTTTCCTACCTCATCGAACACAAAGACGAGATCAAAGCCATCCTCATCACCCACGGACACGAAGATCACATCGGGTCCCTTTCCTACCTGCTTCGCGAAGTGAACGCCCCGGTCTACGCCACACGCCTCACCTGCGGCCTCATCGAAGGCAAACTCAAAGAAGCACACATCACAAACTACGACCTGCACACCGTCAAACCCGGTGACGAATTCAAAACAGGCCTTTTCAAATTCGGCTTCTTCCACGTCTGCCACTCCATACCGGACTCCTGCGGCATCTACCTGCGCACCCCGGTCGGCACCATCGTCCATACCGGCGACTTCAAATTCGACCACTCTCCGGTCGACGGCGAACTCACCGACATGTACAAGCTCGCCGAGCTCGGCCACAGAGGCGTCCTCTGCCTTCTCGCCGACTCCACGAACGCACAGAATCCCGGCTACACCCCTTCCGAAGCCATCGTATCCAAGTCCCTCATGAGCGCTTACGCCGATGCCAAAGGCCGCATCATCCTTGCCACCTTCGCATCGAACGTCTCCCGCATCCAGATGGCCGTCGACGCAGCAGTCGCTAACAAAAGAAAAGTCTGCGTCTTCGGCCGCTCCATGGTGAACGTCGTCGGCATCGCCCAAGAGCTCGGCTACCTCAAAGCCCCGGAAGGCACCTTCATCGAGCCGGAAGAGCTTGGCCACTACAGAGACGACCGCCTCTGCATCCTGACCACCGGCAGCCAGGGCGAACCGATGGCCGGCCTCTCCCGCATGGCCGACGGCTCCCACCGCCAGGTCCAGATCCACGCAGGCGACACCGTCATCATCTCCGCCTCCCCGATCCCGGGCAATGAGACCAGCGTCGGCCGCACCATCGACAGCCTGATGCGCCTCGGCGCCCACGTCGTCACCAGCACCACCACCCGCGTCCACGTATCCGGCCACGGCTCTCAGGAAGACCTGAAGACCATGCTCTCCCTCGTCAAGCCGAAATACTTCATCCCCGTCCACGGCGAACACCGCATGCTCGTCAGCCACGCAGAGCTCGCAGAAAGCCTCGGCGTCGAAAAGAAAAACATCCTGATCGGCGAAAACGGCACCCTCTTCGAATTCACCAGCCGCGGCGGCAAGATCAATCCGCAGCGCGTCCAGGCCGGCCCCGTCTTCGTCGACGGCCTCGGCGTAGGCGACGTAGGAAACATCGTCATCCGCGACCGCCAGCAGCTCGCCCAGGACGGCGTCGTCATCGTCGTCATCGCCCTCGAAAAAGGCAGCAACCAAGTCTTAGCCGGCCCCGACATCGTCTCCCGCGGCTTCGTCTACGTGAGAGACAGCGAAGCCCTCCTGACCGAAGCCAGAGAACGCATCGAGTCCGTCCTTGACCGCTGCGAAGCCGGCAACGTCTCCGAATGGAACGCCATCAAGACCCAGGTGAGAGACGCCCTCGGCAAATACTTCTTCGACCGCACCAAGCGCCGCCCGATGATCTTGACCATCATCCAGGAAGTGAAATAAATGGCAATAAAAAAATCCTTCAGCTCTATGCTGAAGGATTTTTTTATTGACTTACCCGCCAAAGGGCATGGGCCTACCCTGTACATGGCCTTCATGTATCCAACGATACGCCTTTGACCACCTTGATATCCTTAATGCCATAATAATGACAAAGCCCCCCCTTTGTCACCCCATTATCAAAATCGACAAAGAAGACATGGCGCAGCGCTCTATTTTTCATTTCGATCGGTGGAAGCTCCACCACCTCCATAGAACCCGCTTTTCTCTCAATATACTGAATTCGCTCAGCCTGCGCCTGTGTCATCGCCAGAGATACCATGACCGCCGAAGCCGCCAAAAATCCCCCCAGCACGACACCTCCCGTTTTCAATATGCGGCCAGTCGTACCGGCAAATGCACTCTTCATTTCCGGCATATGCAAAATGGCCAGTGTCCCTACGAGAATAAAGCACACCGAGCTGAAAGTGGCACGCGCAGGAAAAGTAGGTGCTGCGATCATGACAAAATTATTAAAAGTAGCCAGCAAAAAGCAAGCTGTGGCAAACCGCACTGCCGGATACGCCATACATACATCTTTGGCCTTTACGCTCTTCAATACTCGCCCAGGAATCCCCATCGACTGCTTTGCCAAGCAGAAGACCAGGCACACCCCGCCAAGGTATATCACCATTTCTTCCAAGCCGGACATCGTATGTGCAAACTGCGCCACCGTCTTTGCACGTGTCACATGAAGCGGTGTCAGTACATGAGCGATCAGGAATTCCGTCAAGGAAGAAGCCAGCCACCCGCCAGAAAAATAAGAAATCAGCATCAGTGCAACCAGCCCCAAAATAACGATCTGACCTACACTGATATGCACAGAGGTCCTCTCGAACGTCTCTCCTTTTTCTTCCGAAAGCTGCAGCTTCAATGCCGTCCATACCAGATAAAGCAACAGGAGTACCGGCAGTATATAAAGGATCATCTCTCCGTTACCGGCGAACTGATTTCCGATATGGATCAGGATACCCTTACCGGACCCCTGTTCCCCATAACGCACATAGTTTCCGGGAGCTGCTAATATTCCTACAAACCCCAAGAACGAGGCAACCATACCAATCGGCATCCAAGCCTTTAGCATCTTTTTCTTCCAGCAATACGCTGTGATCAAAAAAGTCAGCGTGACCACCGTCACCGCCAGATTTTCCACTGACCATCCGGCCAAAATGCCCATAAAAAACATAACGGCAGCGATACCACGCTTCCAATGAAGCTGCCCTGCCAAATACAAATTATATGGCAATAAAAACGCAGCAACGCAAAGCCCTGACCACAAGTAAACCGTGGACCCGCTCTTCCACACAGCCACTTCTCCAAAATGAGGCAAAACCAGCCACAGCAAAAATGCAGTCAAGCCCAAAAGCCCTGAGGATCGGCCGATGGACACCCTTCGTATCGCATGAAAATACAAAAGTACAGTAAACGCTGTAAAAACAAACGCATTCGCTATATCGAACCAGATCTTTCCCAACCATAAGAACAGATCCAGACCAAATACCGTCACCATGCGTCCGCCATGAGTCAGATAATGATTCCACATAGACTGCAGCACATCAGAGAATGAATTGACATGCTGCATCGTCCCCCACACCAAAGAATAATCATAGTCATCTCGATGGATCGGCATGAGAACATTCAACAATAACATAAACAAAAACACTGCCGCCAAAATCGCCCATGAGCGCATCTCATTTTTCTTTTCCATAGTATGTTCCTTACCACCCAAATCTTGCCGGAAAACAGAGCCTATTCTTTTGATCCGTCTTCCCGATCATATGTATCCGAATCTCTCTGTGTGACCCGTTCTTCCAATGATACAGCCCCCCTGTATATCATCTTGTGACCATTCATCTCATCGATCAGATATGAAGGCCGATTTTTGCTTTCATTGAAAACACGCCCCAGATACTCGCCTATGATCCCCAATGCCAGAAGCTGTACCCCCCCCAAGAAGAGCATGACCGTGATCAGCGTAGGGTATCCGGCCACCGGATCCCCATAGATCAATGCATTAGCCAAGACATAGATCATATACAAAATAGCCAATATAGAAACCACCACGCCCATCATAGACGCCAGACGAAGCGGTGCCGTAGTAAAAGAAGTGATCCCTTCCAGCGCCAGATTCATGAGAGACCAGTAATTCCACGTAGTTTTCCCCGCTGCGCGCGGCTCCACATGAAAAGGGATCTCTTTCTTCTTGAAACCTACCCAGGTAAAAAGCCCCTTGGTATAACGCTCCCTCTCTCTCATCAGACGAAGCGCCGCCACACAGCGCATATCCAGCAACCGGAAATCCCCCACATTACGCTGGATCTCCGTCCGACTCGATTTCTGCAAAAGATAATAAAAGAGATTCGTCAGCTTCCCCTTGACATATCCCTCATCCTTCCGATCCGTTCGCTTGGCGCAAACATCCTCATAACCCTCTCGCCAATACCTCAGCATTTCAGGAATTAACTCCGGCGGGTGCTGCAGATCAGCATCCATGATAATGACAGCATCCCCATCTGCATAATCCAGCCCTGCCAGCATGGCCGACTCTTTTCCAAAATTTCTGGAAAAACTGATATAGGATACCTTCGGATCCTCTTCTGCCATTTGCTGAATCATCGACAGCGTACTATCCCGACTGCCATCATTGATAAAAAGAAGCCGAAATGAGCAATCCTCTATAGAGGAAAGCACCTCGTTCACTCTTTGATGGAATTGTCTGAGTACCTCCTCTTCATTAAAGCAAGGTACTACGATTGTGATCTGATTCATATATACCTCTTGGGACTTCGTAACATATTACGCATTCTCATTTCCCCTTATCAATACAAGATGCCCCTCATACCGTTCATCACTTATCATTCCGAGCGCCCACTCGCCGGCACAGACGGCCTCGCTCACAGAAATAGCATCTATCGGCGTATAAGACCTGTCACGGATCGTGTGATTCACATGGTCCTGCGTGCGCGGCATATCCGTCGTCGCCAGCGCACAGGACTTCTCCCCCAGCGGATGATGGAGCTTCGCATTGCTCGGCCCAAACATCGCGATCACCGGCACCTTGCGACTATCGAACACGTACATCGGTCCGCTGTCATTCGTAAAAGCGACTGCGCACCAAGAAGCTGCCGCGATAAATTCCCCCATAGAAAGCTTCCCAGCCGCCACGATAGCCTCATCTCTGCGTTTCATATGTGCTAAAGCCTTCTCTATGAGCGGCATCTCGCTAGGGACGCCAAAGAAGACAGGGCGATAGCCAAGGCGAGCGAAGTGGTCCGCCACTTCTCCATACTTCTCTGCAGTCCAATTCTTCTCCGCTGTCGAGCTCCCCACAGAAAATCCCGCCAGTCTATCCCCCGGCTTTACCCCCTCTGCGGCCAAAAAAGCCTTTGCCCCCTCTTCCCATGCAGGGCAGGTATACATCTGCATCCCATGGTGGGCCAAATTTGACACGCCCAAGTGCTCCAGCACCTTGACATACTTTTCTGCCGCATGACAGTCACGCCGCTCCACCAATATTTCATCATCGATAAAAAACCGCCCCAGTGGATTTCCCGTCTCCCCGACCCACACCTTCGCCTTCATCGCCTTCGCCATGAGGAAAGTACGCGTCGTCCCGTGAAGCACCATGAGAATGTCCGGATGCGTCTTCCCGATTTCTTTCCCTAGTTTCCAAGTAGCAGGAAGCCCCATCTTTTTACGATCCACAGGAATGATCGTATCGATGCATGGATTATATCGGACAGCCTCTTGAAATCTGGCATCGATGACAAGCGTGATCTTAGAGCCAACAGCTTCGCGGCGAAGGATCTCAAGAAATGGCGAAAGAGAAACCATGTCACCAAAGTAGAGCATGTAGATGATGACGATATTTTTATGTCTTAGATTCATAATGTATCCTTATTAACCTCGCACATAACACAGTATCCTTCATTAGACTATACCATATTTTTATATTTTATACTCCTATTCTTTTTGCATTCCTTATGAATTTATGCTATAAAGAATAGAAGAATTATAAGACAAAGGAGAATCATCTTGTCAGAAATCACACTCGTCACCGCCTATTTTAACATTGGTAGAGAAAGCTGGACTGGATATAATCGTAGCAATGATAAATATATCTATTATTTTAAACATTGGGCTCGTATAAAGAATAAGTTAATCGTTTATACTACGCCAGACATCGCAGACAAAATCAAGGAGATTCGCCATCAATTTGGCTTAGATGATCGTACTATCGTTATTTCTATCCAAGATGTCACTACCATCGCCCCAGATTTATATGGCGCAATTAAATCTGTCATGACCAATAAAGAATCCTGGCTTTTTCATAAAAAACTTGACCATCCCGAATCATGGAATTACCTCTATAACTATGTGACTGGTATAAAACCATTTTGGGTGCAGGATGCCATCCAGAGAGGATTAGCCGATGGAATGGTTGCCTGGATAGACTTTGGATATGACCATGGCGGAGAAGAATTTCCCAATTCAGAAGACTTCGATTTTCTCTGGCAATATCAATTTCCTCCATTCATCCATATTTTTCTTGCAAAAGAATTGGATGAGACCCCCATTTTTAAAATAGTTCAAACTATGGACACTTATATTAGAGGTGGCATTATACTTGCCCCAGATTTCCTTTGGAAGCAACTCTGGAAAGACTCTTATTCCGCCATAAAGGTGCTTTCCGAGTGCGGATTGGCTGATGATGATCAAACAATCACTCTCTTGGCCTATAGACGTCACCCAGAAAATTTCAAGACGCATATGACTTCGTACTGGGGAGAAGCACTCCGTAGTTACGGCGGTGAACAGCTGCGTCTGCGCCAGCAAAAGAGGAAAAAACCACATGCGCTTTTGAGAAAACTCAAAAAATACCTTCAACAAAAACGAATACACTTTGACATAAAACGGAGGCATGGTACTGAGATTGAAAAAAAATACTTTTCCGTTCACTATACTACGGAAAAATAACAAAATGCAGGAATTCTCCTTCTGTAGAATTCCTGCATTTTTATTATACATGCTCTGATTTTCTATGAATTTTAGCAGGCATTATTTCCGTAAAAATAATGCCTACGCCCATCATTAAATAGAAAACTCTTCCGATGTGCTTAGATATCAAAGTTCCATCAACCAGCCCATGCACCATTAAAGCCACGAACATACTTAACATTGCCCAGTTCATTGGATTATTCTTTTGCATGTGAATTTTTCGTAGCAAGTATCGAAACATAAAAAATATGTAGCCACAAAGCCCAATCAAAGAAATAATTCCTCCCGTAGCCGCAAAATAAATATAAATATTATGCGGCATTACATTGGTCGTTTCTTTACCTTCCAGCGGATGATATTTGCTTTCCGGATTGTTATATGCTTCCCTCCATTCGCTAAAGCCAATTCCGAGCAACTTATGATCTTCCCACATATGATAACTGCTGTCCCACATAAGAAGACGTTCACCACCAACCATGCGCGATTCACTTTCCACACTCAAATGATAGCTATATCCGCCAAATGCAAAACAAAACAGGATAACGGTTATTCCTAGGATCAGCTTTTTAATTAATGAGATGCAGTTTCGATTCATCCAAATATACATTACCGATGAAACTATAATTCCGGCACATAAAGCCATATATGAGCCTCTGGTTTCTGTCAAAACAACAGACAAGACCTCTAACACAATCAGAATTAAAGAAGCAACTTTCCACCTTAAATGTTGCTTTTGCAACATAGCAAAAGCAATGGTGAAAGGAATAAATAAGTCAAGCAGCATTCCCACTTCTGGTGGGGATCCATAAAAACTACTTAATCGAGATTCATTCTGTGAGAAATACTTAAAAAGGCCATACAGTGAAAAAGCATACATATTCCCATAGGTGACATAAATAATCCACTTGCGGATATCATATTGATGCCCTACATACAACACCATCCACAAAGGCATTGTGATAAAAAACAAGGTCAAACTACCATACGCTGAATCCACAATATTTTTAACAGCATTCTCTTGAAACAGGCTAACAATCAAGATAGTGCCATACAAAGAAATCAAGGCTTTTCCTAAATCTCCATCAATTCGATAAAAGGATTTGCCTTTTTTTTGCAGCAAAATAATACATGCCAACAATGCAAATGCAATCATGGCAATAGAAAAGGCATTTCCAACATATCGGAAAGTTATGCATCCCCACAACATAACTATCGTTAATAACCTAATAGTATAATTTATCATTTTTCTTTCTTGACTTTTTTCTTGTAATATATCCAATAATTAGCTATAGCTTTCCCATATCGCCCAGCCATACGGTATTCTCTTGCCGCCTGATGGAAATCTTTTCTAGACACAGGCTTAGTCACTGGCACATCTTTCCACGGTGAGCGAAGCCAGATGCCTCTATACTCTTTTACCACCGGCCAATCCTGCACCCACTCATGCCACGGTTTTACTGAGCCTACAAAATGAAGAATGATTTGAGCTTTATAATCTTCATTTTTCGCCTTTTTTCTAAACAAAGCCGAACGATTTAATTTATAAACATAATTATACTTTTTAGGAAGCCATATCAACTTTCCATCAAGGATTTTATTTAAAATATTTTGATCATTATACTTCAACCCATGCCAACCTTGATAATACCCTTTCATATCAATTTTCTTCAAACTGTCAAGGGACATCTGAACCACTTTCGAGAACATATTTTCTTTAGCCCACTGTGTAGTATTTATGAGCATTGCACCCGCATTAAAAAATCCTTTTGTTCCAATCTGCCACCGTTGTTTTTTTGCTAATCTATCTGGTACAACAGCAGCAATCGCATTGTCTAAATTCATGTCATCAAGGAACTGCAAGCTTCCATGACACATAGTATCCCCATCAATATACAAAACTCTATCAGAATATTTTTTTAGTAAATCTGCCACCACAAATCGATAAAAGAAAACCGCAGTTTTATCACCAAATACCAATGATCTAAACACTTCATCATTCATCATATGCACACAAATTGTTTTTCCTGTAATTTTAGCTGCTGCATAGAGTCTTGCTTTTTCAATATCCGGCAATTCATTTAAAAACAGGTGAAACGCAATTGGCATACTCTTATTATACTCATACATTGTCATTATAACCATACCAATGTATGGAATATAATTCCCAGTCCCTGCTAATGCCACCTGAAAAGCACCTTGGATTTTATTTTCATCGCCGTACATAATAGTCTTTCTTACTGCATTGTTCAGAATCTCCATCATCTATATCCCTTACCCTGAATCACATATACTAAAAATGTATTTTTATATTTAGGTACTCGTACCATTAAAGTAAAGAAGCTAACAAAGTGTATTGTTACTCGTGATAGCAATCAAATTTTTCCAGCTCCCCCATACTCCATCCGCGTGATACTTCTCCGCCATGCTCCTCGCTGCCTCCCCATAGGTCCGGCGAAGCATATGATCATCCATCAACCGTCCTAGTGCATCTGCCAACGGCTCTACCCCATCTTCGCAAAGGAGTCCATTCTCCCCCGATACGATGATCTCATTCACCGCCGGACAGCTTCGATAGCCGATCGCTGGGATGCCACAGCTCAGAGCCTCGCTCAAAGCCAGCGGAAAACCTTCGTGATGGCTGGGGAATGCAAAGATGTCGGTCTCTTTCCAAACAGCATCCATATCTTTTGTCGTCCCGCAAAGGAAGACCTGCTTTCCCAGACCGTACTTCTTTATTTTGGACCTCAGCGAAGCGACATAGGGCTTATCATAGGTATCTCCCCAGAGCTTCACCTGCCAGTCCGGATGGTCTTTGGAAAGCCGCGCGAAGGCTTCGATCAGGAGATGCTGACGCTTGGTGCGGCCGGTGAGGCGGCCGACGCAGGTGATGGTGTACTTGTCCTTCTTTGCGAGATGATCTGCCGTGACGTGCGGCGCGTTCACCGCATTCGGTATCGCGATGAAGTGGTCGTAGTGCAGGTATTTTTTCGCTTTGGAAATAAAAGAAGGGAGCAGCACCTGAATGGCGGCGCTTTTTTCTAAAGCCTTTCTTTCCTCCGCCGGCGAGCCGCGGAAGATCTCATCCGGATCATTGTGCAGCATGGAAATCACAGGGATCTTCGTCCCCACGCCATCCAAAAGCAACCGTCCGGTGGGTTCACGGAAGGAGACGATCACGTCCGGCTTTTCCTTTTCGAGAAGCCGTGACAGCTGTGCTTTCGCCTGATAGAGCAGGCGGTAATTCTGATCTCGGGCTGCCGCTCTCGAGAAGGGGCGGATGACTTCGCGGAGTGCTTTCGTAAGTCCGCTCGGCTTTACTGCTTTCTCTCCCGGCAGGTGGTAGAGGTTCAGGAGCTTCACGCTCTTGGGCACGGAGAAGAATGGCTCTCCCTCTGTCTTCTCATCTGCAAAGACGGCGATGACGTCATAGTTTCTTTCAGAAAGGGCACTCGCCATCTTGGCGAAGACGTTCTCGATGCCGCCGCTGTAGCCTATGAATTTATGAAAATCTGCCAGCATGACTTTCATGGATTTTTCTCCCTGTATAGTAATAGTATTTCAACTGGAATTCAACCATCCAGGAAACCACTGATTCAATCGCAGAATCTGATTTAGCATGTATTTTCACACAATGCTTCGTCATAACCCTCCTTAAATAGCTCGCTATTCGCGCCAGATCATTCCAGGAGTTGCCTGAAAGCGTAAGAATAAAATCAGACAACGATTGAATCAGTGTTTTCCTAGAAAGCATCTCCTAAATCATTGAGACGAATGATCTGGAAGACAACCGACTTCTGCCATCAGTTTCTTATCCTGTGTCTTGACTCGTCTCTCCAACTTTTTAATATCTTCTGCCGGCGGTAACTCTTCGGGGCGTATCCCTCTTTGACCAAGCATCTCTCTTACAGACTGATTATTTTGTACATGTTCTCTTGTAATACGTGATTCACCCATCAAATCCTTGGTTTCCACATTGTAATTTGTCATTTCAGTTGCCAAGTTCTTGGCTGCAATAGTCAAGGTGGGTAGAAAATCAGCTAAAGGTCTTCGCTCGTTAATCCCCAATTTTTCTTTCATCTGCTTAGTAGTATGCCCGCCAAACAACGCTTCATCTCCTTTTGAGCGGATTCTTGCAAACCCAGAATCATCCACTCCACGTTCATAGATATTTTTTGATAAGCGTTTTTCTGATTCTCGTAATTTTTCTCTGGCCTCTGTTCTTTCTATATAAGAAATTCGTTCTTCAATTAACTCTTGTTTTCTTGTCTGTACCGCAAAATACCCTTGGGCAAAAGCAATTTGTTCTTTTTGGGGATCGCCATTCTGTGCGATCAGATAACAAGCATATCTTGTCAGCATATAATCTTTAACATTTCTTTGCGCCCCGCTGCCAAGTCGAACCATTTTCGTGACCTCGCGAAAATGGTTGACAATAGGAATGCCAGCCGTGTAACAGCTATCAATAGCTCGCAGAATCACTTTATCGAAGTTTTCCCAGCGTTCATACCCTAACAGCGGCATCAAATCGCGAGCATACCAGAATTCTATCTGATTCTCATCATCACGCTGTATAACGTTATCAAAAGCAGCCTTAATTTTCGCTATAAATTTAGAATCCATAATATTCCCTTTCTAACGAATGATGTCCCAAATCGGCTTCACTGCTTTTCAACCGGCAGATGATAAAGGTTCAGGAGCTTCACGCTCTCGGGCATGGAAAAGAATGGCTCTCCCTCTCTTTTCTCGTCGGCAAAGACAGCGATGACGTCATAGCCTCTTTCAGAAAGGGCGCTCACCATCTTAGCGAAGACGTTCTCGATGCCGCCGCTGTAGCCTATGAATTTGTGAAAATCGGCCAGCATGACTTTCATGGATCTCTCTCCCTGCATGAACATTTTTAGCCCGGATGCCGGTAGAAATCAGCAGAGCGACCCACCAGCATCCCTAATGTTTTTTCTATCATTATATCATACTCTGATAACAGGCATTTTCCGTGAAACATGCAAAAAGAAGAGCATGGCTGTCACCGGCCATGCTCTTCTTTCTCTTTGATTCCATACACATATGTAGTTGGCTAATAGAGCCGGAGCACATCCGGATGCCAAAAAAGCACGGGATCTTGCGAGCAATGATCTAATCCGTATTTTCCCTGAAATAAACAGGCATCATAGGATCAGGCGTCACCCATGAATCGCACCGCACATACATGAGCCATACGATCCGAAAATAAGCGCACTACCCGCTCATCATATCCCGCACCAGCTGATACACTTTCTCCACTGGGATGCTCGACATCTTACATCCTTTCGTCCCCGGATGCTCTGCCAGAAGGACGTGGCTGTTGTCATTCCCATAGGGACCGCTTCTGTCCGGAAGTGTCGGCCCGAAGAGGGCTATGATGGGAGTGTGGACGGCGTTTGCGATGTGGAGGGGGCCGGTGTCACTGGAAATGTGGAGCGCCGCCATTTTTTCAAGAGCGGCGAGTTCCAAGAGGTTGGTCCGTCCCATAAGGTTCACGGTATACGGGGAAGGAGAGAGCTTCCGGATGGCTTCGCCCATGGGCATTTCACCCTTGGAGCCTGCGATGACGGTGGTGATCTTGTCCTCGGCGAGTTTCCTTGCAAGCTCGCCCCAGTACTCGATGGGCCATTTCTTATGGTCGCCCCGTGTCCCGGGGACGAGAAGGACGTAGCTTCCTTTGACGCCGTTCGCCTCGAGGAGAGTAGTGACGGTTTCCATTTCTTTTGTCAGGTCAGGGAGGGGAAATTCGATCTTGTCTGCGGGGCAGCCCAGATAGCGCATGACGTCTAAGAGCTGCTCGATGATGTGTCCGTGCTTATGGGAGCCGGAGATCGGTTTGCTGAAAAGGAAGCTGCCTTCACGTGCATCATGATAGCCGATCTTTTTCTTGCCGCCGGAGAGGAAGGAGATGAGTCCGCTCTTGGCGATCATCTGCAGGTCGATGACGAGGTCGAAGTGATGCGCATGCAGGTCTTTGCGGATCTCTCTCCAGTAGGAGAGCTGATTGATGCATTTCCGGTCGACGAGGTAGACTTCATCAATCCACGGCTTGCCGGGAAGGATCCCCGCAAAGGCAGGATGTACGGCCCATGTGATCCTGGCATCGGGATAGGCCTTGCGCAGGGCGTAGAGGGAGGGGAGCGCGTGGATGATGTCTCCTAAGGAGCTCATTTTTATGATCAGGATATTTTTATACGTCTTTGGCATGATGGATGTCCTTGGATCCGGCTCAGCTCGCCGTATCTTGGGCGCTTTGGCGGATCGGAATGATAAAATATATGTTTATTTTATCACATTTCAACAGCTGCTTCGATGAAAATTCCACTAAAAAGGACGCGGATATATTCCGCGTCCTTTGCTAGGGAAACACTGATTAAATCGTTGTCAGATTTAATCAGCGTTCCCTAGCTATAGCCGCTAGCAGGGAAGCGACTCTTCTTCTGCGATTCTCTTGATATCATCCTCTGACTGACCGGTGATTCTCACGATGATTTCCAACGGCATATGATTTCCCAGCATGCGCACCGTGATTTCGCGTTGATTTTCCGCTTTCCCAAGCCGCACACCATCTCGTACGCCTTCCTGTCTGCCTTCTATTCTTCCATCCTGTCTGCCAAGAAGATATCCTTTGTCTACGCCGGCTTTCGCGATACCTACGCTGAGATTGCACATGATGTCCACCATCCCTTCTTCTGATTCATTGAGTTTGATCTGATAGTCATTTTCCAGGGTCTTCATTTTCCCTGCTGCGTTGTCATCGGATTTGAAAAGCTCATAGAGAAGGCGCAGGAGGCGATTCCCTGGATCTCGCTTTTTGCTGCTGATATAGACCATGACAGCCTGCGCAAGGTCGTAGTGTTTTTCTTCTTCCCCGATCATGCCATACTTGAGATTCTCCTGCACGCGATACTGCGTGATACCGCTTTCGTCGCCAAGAGGATCCATGCAGAGCCAGATGCTGTAAACTTTTCTGATCTTTTCATAGTGCGATTTGTCGAAGTCCACATCGTGTTGCGAGGAAATCAGGCGGCTCACATAGTAGAGCGCGCGTGTAACAAGTGGATAGGAAACGCTGGCGCTGTGCTGGGCTTCTACATTGATGATGAGTCCAAGGGCGCTGCCATCCGGGGTGCTGGCTCGGAAGCGAATGTCAAAGGTAACGGTCCCCTCGGTCAGCGTCTTGTCTTCTGTATTTTCTCCGAGGATTCGGGGGAGCGGGCGAGCATTGGTCTTGTCTGGCATGACGGGTACACTCGCCACTTCTGGCGTCCCTTGGATGTAGATGTCTCGGATGTCTTCGATGGTACTGTCCTCAAATTCCGGCACGCAGTACTTCAAGATCCATGCCAGGATTTTTCGGCTGGCAAGCAGTTTCTTCGCATTGGCATCGTACTCCGGATTGCGCCCCGCCAGATAGAGATCTTCGAGTGTCTCCATACGCGGCCCTCCTTTACTTTTATTGTATCACAGTTCGTAAAGAGAATATGAGAAGCCCGGTATTCACACTGCGGATATGCGGTTAAAAGGAGTTATGGAAACCATGTATAATGCCGGCTCCTTTCTATTGGCTATAATGAATCTCTACATAGGCTTTCTTGCTGTGTAAATCCATCCTGCGCCTTTGTCGCGTCCCTTCTCTAAGGGACCTTGTATCATGCAATACCAAATGAGACAGACACGGCAAGCACTATGTTTCTCGCTACGTTTTCCCTAAGTCCATGGAACCCATTGTCTCTATTTTTCTTTTTCAAGTGCTTTCAGAAGTTCTTCCCGGCTGACGGCATAGGTGCCGAGCTTGGCTACGACGACACCAGCAGCAAGGTTTGCCAGGCAGCAGCTGTCTGCGGGTGCGATACCGCCGGCGATGCCCATAGCGAAGACGGCGATGACCGTATCACCAGCACCGGAGACGTCGAAGACTTCCTGCGCTTTGGTCGGGATGTGCTCGATCTCCTCCTCCCGGATGAAGGAGAGACCGGCTTCGGAGCGGGTGACGATGATGCTGCCGAGATGGAATCTTTTCATCACGTCGCGAGCTGCTTGTTCGACGGGCGCGTCTTCATTGCGGATGGGATCGGGGAGAACGGCGTTGATCTCCTTGAGGTTCGGCGTGATGTAGTCAGCGCCGGCGTACTTCATCCAGTTCGTCCCTTTCGGATCCACGATGACCGGCACGTGGTGCGCCTTACAGGCAGCGATGATTTTCTGGCAGTTTTCTTCGGTGCATGCCCCTTTGCCGTAGTCGGAAATGATGAGACAGTCCAGCCCCTCGTTCAGCTTCTTGTAGATGCCGGCAAGGAAATGCTCTGCCTCTTTTCCCGTCACAGCGGCGGACTCTTCAAAGTCGAGACGCAGCATCTGCTGATGACCGCCGATCACGCGCAGCTTCGTCGTGGTCGGACGATCGGTCGGAATAAGGCCGGCTCCGTCGATCCCTCTGGCGCGCAGTTTTTCAAGCAGGCTCTTTCCGTGATAATCCTTCCCCACAAAGCCTGCGATGCTGACCTGACAGGCAAGGCGCGTCAGATTGTGCGCCACGTTTGCTGCGCCTCCCAGCGTTTCCATTTCCGATCGCACATGCGCGATCGGCACAGGAGCTTCCGGGGAAATGCGGGTCACTTCGCTGTAGTAGTATTTATCGAGCATCACGTCACCTGCGACAAGGATCCGGCACTGGGATGTGCGCGTGGCGACAAAGCTATAAAGTTCCTTCTTATCCATAAGTTCCTCAAATTCCATCATATAACCGAGCTGCCCTTAGAATGATAGGGCATAAATGCCCTATCATTCTAAGGGACTCTCTATTGGCTTTATTTTATCACATTTGAAGGTTCCCTTCGATGAGAATACACGGAAAATAGCGCAGGCAGCGATCTCATAGTTGGAAAAGATGTTATACACTCTCGGGTTTTCCTCCATCAAAGAAGCATTTACGGGAGAGAACCATAGCGCTCTCTAGTCGCCAGTCACTGATCGCACGCAAAGAAAAATTCCCCGGGAATAAATCTCGGGGAATTCTTATCATTCTTATTCCGTGACGACGGAGACGTGGACGGTGCTGGTGACCTGCTGGTGGACCCAGACCTCTACGTCATATTCACCGACGGTCTTGATCGGTGCTTTGAGACGGATATTTTTCTTTTCGAGCTTGAATTTGTACTGCTTCTCGAGAGCTTCGCTGATGTCCTTGCCGGTGACGGAACCGAAGATGCGGCCGTCTTCCCCGCTCTGGACTTTGATGACGACCTTGACAGCCTTGAGCTGGGAGGCCATGATGACGGCCTCGTCTGCTGCGACCTTGCTCTTGAATTCTTTCGCTTCCTGACGCTGGGAGGCGGTATTGAGGTTTGCCTTGGTGCCTTCTACGCCGAGGCCTTTGCGGATGAGCACGTTGCGGCCATACGCATCAGCGACTTCGATGACGTCGCCCTTTTTTCCCATTTTCTTTACGTCTTGCAGTAATACGACTTTCATTCTTTTTCCCCCTCTACTTGTTTACGGACTTGGGTCAGGATGACCTTTTCCGCTGCTTCTTTATTTCCATCTTTGCCCAGCTGGCAGCCTGCCACGGTGAGATGACCGCCGCCGCCCAAGGCTTCCATGACGACCTGTACATTGATCGAGCCGTCGGAGCGGGCAGAGAGACAGAGTCCATTGTCTGTGTGATAGAAAAGGAAACTGGTCCGGATCTCCTTCACGGTCACAAGGTAGTCTGCGATCTGTCCGGCGAGTACCTGGGAGTCTTCTGTCCCCTCCGGGCACTCGGCGATCGCGATATAGTTATCGATGAGCTTCATATGGGCCAGGATCTCTGCCTTGGTCTTGATGAAGTGGATGTCCTCCGCAAAGAGCCGGTGGACGAGCTTCGTATCTGCCCCGCAGCGGCGCAGGAAGCTCGCCGCATCGAAGGTACGGACGCTGGTCTGGACGGCGAAGTTCTTCGTATCGACGACGATGCCTGCATAGAGGCAGGACGCCTCGAGCTCATTCATTTCTTCATCCCCGCCGTAGTACTGGACGAGCTCGGTCACAAGCTCGGACGCCGATGAGGCGGATGGCTCCATGTATGTCAGAAGCGGCTGTCGGATGATGGAGGCCGCGCGGCGGTGATGATCGATGACGACCTTTTTCACGGCTTTTTTGAGGACTTCCGGGGCTGCGACGAGCTCGGGGATGTGCGTATCGGTGATGATGACGACGGTCTTATCCGTCATGAGTCCCTTTGCCTCGCTCTCATCGATGAGGAGCCCTTCGGCGGCACCGCTCTTCTCGATGGCATCGACCATCTTGCGGCAGGTGTCACGCTCCTTCGAGAGGACGACATGCGCCTCGACATGGGAGGCGCGCGCGAGGTGGGCGACGCCGACCGCCGATCCCAAGGCATCGAAGTCTTCATGATTATGCCCCATGACGAGCACCATATCTGCGTCTTCGATGATTTCCTTCAGCGCCTGCGCGACGACGCGGACGCGCACACGGGTGGAGGAGACGGACGTCGGCGATTTCCCGCCGAAGGCCTTCACTTCCTTCCCGAGGCGGACGATCGCCTGATCCCCGCCGCGTCCAAGGGCGAGGTCAAGGGAGACCTGCGCCTCTTCGAACTGTTTCATGAAGGAATCGCTGCTCTGGACGATGCCGATGGAGAGCGTGACCGGAATGCGGTTCACCGTATGGATCGCGCGGACTGCATCGAGGATCTCGAAATTGCTCTCCATCATTTCCGCAAGTGCCTTGTGTGAAATGCACGCCACGAAATCATTCGTCGAGTACTGCTTGATGAAGCCCTCTTTCGCATTGAAGGAGGAGAGGACCTTCTCCGTGACATCCGAAAGCAGGGCCGAACGCTCGACATCGGTGAGGTCTGCGGTGACCTCCGGTACATTGTCGATACGGATGAGGCAGAAGACCGGCCGCGCTTCATCGCACGCCTTCACCGCTTTTTCGACATCCGTGCGGTCCATGAAGTAGAATACCATGAAGTGCGTATCGTTCTTCTCTCCGGTGTCCAGAAATTTGTAGAAAACACGGAAGAAGGACTCGCCCGCATGGCACTCGAACCACCCGGTCTTGCCCCAGATCTTGGAGATCTTCTGCCCGGTGATGAGATCCTGAAAACGGACTCCGACCTCAGCTCCCTCGCCGAGCCAGCCACGGAAAACATTGTTCGCCCAGACCAGCTCTTTCTTCTCATCCATCATCGCGATGCCGACAGGGAGGTTCTTCACCGCATACACCGTACCGGCCGAAACGCCCGAGGACAGGTCATCCAGATAGCGCAGGAGCTTCTTCTCCTGCCCGTAGTCGGAGCGTTTCACGTAGACGATGACCCCCGCCACGATGATAAAGAAGAGCAGCCCCAGCGGCCAATTCTGCGTAGCAAGCAGCAGTGCGGCCAGGAGCAGCAGGCCGATCATGAGCTTTGCGGTCCTCGTATATACCCATATATCGCTCAGCATAGTTGTCTCCTTTGTTCGTTACGAAATCGGGAGGCGGCCTGTCACACGGGCAGCACCTGCCGATTTTTTCGACGATTCTTACTCTTTATCGTACTCGAAACAGGAGAAGAATGCAAGAGGGCAGAGGGGAGGCGTAAGTGTCAAGTTTTCCTCGGTAATTCATTTGACTGTCGATAATTACTATCTC
>OIXX01000628.1_pt1 | contig 18724 bp, 15 predicted proteins | sample 1588161 | NCBI WGS metagenome assembly OIXX01 (sample SAMN03283274) | human gut metagenome | biome: human-associated habitat; material: feces | host: Homo sapiens | place: Peru | collected 2012
ACATCGCGCACGGTAAGACTCGCGTAGCCGCGCTCGCACGCGAGGCGTCGCACGCTCGCGACGATCTCATCCGACGTGCCGTCCACGATGCGCGTGGGTTTATCGGCGTCCATGACCCTCCTCACAAAGTCACCTATCAATCAATAAGCACACTGTGTGCTGGGTGATAATGACCGAATGGCGCAGCCGTGTCAACGCGCTTCGCATGATGCACAAAACCGGTTGGAATAACCGCCCGCGTGAAAGGGTCGATCTGTCACCCGGCTGAAAAGTGTCCAATATACCGGACACTTGGGGGGTGCAGACGTACACCCCCCTCTCGTTAGGTTTTCTTGGGATCATTTCATCGGTGCATTCGCAGCGAATATGCTGCACTGCTCGCATTTTTGCAGCCGCCATTTTGTCGGCTATTTGATGATAGCTCGGTTCGCCGCGCCATGTGAATGCACCTGAGGTGCGCCCCGGCCGCGAGCACGAACGCTGGCCCAACGCCTGGTGCGTGCGCGAGGGGTAGCGGGAGCCCCGATGCTGCAAAACGGCGGCGTGCCTCGAGGGGCGCGCCGCCGTTAGCAACCTGGCTGCTTTCGAGCGCCCGCTACGGGCGCTGGCCCATACCGCCCTCGAGGGTGACGGTCTCGCCGCTCATGTATTTGAAGTCGTCGCCGGCAAGCGCAACGACCACGCGGCCGATCTCTGCTTCCACGTCGCCGTAATGACCCATGGGCGGCATGTGCACGTTGGCCTTGAACGCGTCGGGATAGGCCTCCTTGAAGCCCTCGAGCGTGGCCGTCCAGGCGAGCGGGCACACCACGTTGACGTTGATGCCGTCGGGCCCCCACTCGGTAGCGGCCACGCGCGTGAGGCCGCGGATGCCCTCCTTAGCAGCCGCGTAGGAGCACTGTCCGTAGTTGCCAAACAGGCCCGCGCCGGAGGCGAAGTTCACCACCGAACCGCGGGTCTCCTTGAGGTGCGGATAGCATTTCTGCATGTAGAGGTAGGTGGCGTACAGACCGGAATACATGGCGAGGTTGAATTGCTCCATGGTGTGGTCGGCAATGGTCACGCCCGAAGCCGATGCCTGCGCGTTGTTCACCAACGCATCGATGCGGCCGAACTTCTCGATCGCGGCGTCCACCACGGACTGCACGACGGCCTCGTTATCTGCACCGGCGGAAACGTCGGCCGCCACGGGGAGCACCTCGATGCCGTATGCGCGCTCGAGCTCCTCCTTCGCAGCTTCGAGCTTTGCCACGTTGCGCCCGGTGATAACCAGGTTGGCGCCCTCCTTGGCAAGCGCGATGTCGATGCCGTAGCCGATGGATCCGGCGCTGCCGTCCTTAAGCGTGGCGCGTCCGCCGCCGGTTACGATGACGGTCTTTCCCGTGAACTTGCCCATGATGAGAATCCCTTCGTGAGTGGTCGACCTACGTAGACTGGTACCCCAGGTGCAGGCACCGGAGCGCGCCTTTGGGCCGAGCGGACGCCACCTCTCGGCGAATTACCGCCGCTCGCGAACACCGTGCAAGCCGTATAGTGTTACACGTGTTTTGCGCATGCGAGCGGCCGACGCTCGGTGACCACGACGGATCGTCACCGCACATGACAACTGAACCTGGTCCAGCCGGCATGCCAGTAAGAGCTACCAGGCGGCGCACTGGTGAATGAGCGCTTCCACATGAACCAAGTCCCGCTCGGGAAAGTAGGTACACACCAGGTCGAAGGGGTTGGGAGCGACCTTGCGCACCCCATCGCCAAACTGGAGCTTGACCGACGCGGGAGTAGGTGCACAACATCATGAAAAAGGGCGTCCCAACAGGTCCGCCCCAATTGAAACAAAACCTCCGTCCCCGTGTTCCATCCGGGACGCGATCACGTTGCCCATGCGCAAGCGGCTCGGGGACGGGCGCTACAGGAAGACCTGGGAGAAGATGATAGAGCCGGCGTACGAGTTCCATCCGGAGCTGGACGTGCAAACGGCGGGGTAACACAGCCTCTAACGAAAAGAAGGAGCGCCCTCGTAAACCGAGAAGCGCTCCCCTATCGATTTGCGCGCTGATGCCTTCACTACGCGAGCAGCTCGTTGATCTGCTGCAGGATGGCCTCGGTGTCGGCGCGGGCGTAGGCGTCCGGGTCGATAACCGCCACGGGGGCCTGCGTGGCCTCCTTGAGGTTGTCGGCGGCAAAGCCCACCTGCGGAGCGAGCAGCACCACGTCGGACGCAGCGAGCTCATCGATGGCCTGGGCCAGCGGAAGGGCGGAGACCTCGAGCTCGGCCCCAGTGGCAGCGATGGAGGCCTCAAGCTTGTTCACCAAAAGGCTGGTGCTCACGCCCGAATTGCAGCAAACGAGAATCTTCTTCATAGAGGTACCAACTTTCTGTTCGGTCGTTCGGTCTATCGTGCATGCAACGGCACAGTATACATGCAATCCGCAGCTCGCCGCCATAGCGTGACGCCCGTGTCGGAACGAAATGCCACGAACCTTGCGAGTCAGACATTTCGCCCCGACACAGGCGTCACGCCGGTCCGGCAACCGGTCCGGCAGACGCGGGTGCAAGCTCCGCATCGGCCGGACCGAACGTTCTCGAGAAGGAGTTACTTCTTCTGCACGTACTTCAGGCAGTCGAGGGTAACGGCGACGAGGATGATGATACCGGAGCAGACGAACTGCAGGTTGGTATCGATGCCGAGGATGGTCAGCGAGTAGGTCAGCGCGGTGAAGATCAGCACGCCGATGGTGATGCCGGAGATCTTACCGATACCACCGGTGAAGGAGATGCCGCCGACCACGCAGGCCGCGATGGCGTCGGTCTCCCAGCCCTGGCCGTATGCAGCGGAACCAGAACCAACCATGCGGATGCACTCGAGCCAGGAACCAAAGCCGTAGAGGATGCCAGCGAGGATGAACACGCCGATGGAGACGGCGAAGACGTTGATGCCGGAAACGCTCGCGGCCTCGGGGTTGCCGCCCACGGCGTACATGTTCTTACCAAAGGTGGTCTTGTTCCAGATGAACCAGACGATCGCGATGGCAGCGACGGCCCACAGGATGATCGTGGGGAAGGAACCGAGCTTCGGAATCACCATGTTGGGGATCGTGGGCTCGATGGCGCCGAAGGAGACGCCCTTGGTGGCGTAGGTCATGAGACCGAAGATAATCAGCATGTTGGCCATCGTGGAGATGAACCAGTGCATCTTGAAGCGCGCGGTAAAGAAGCCAGCGAGTGCGGAGAACGCGGTGCAGAGCACGATGTTCACGAGCAGCGCCAGGATCACGCGGACGGGCACGGCCAGGCTGGTAAGGTCAAGCGCGACACCGAAGATGGTGCCCGTGTTGGGGCCAAGGTGCATGATCGCCGTGGAGATGACCATGCACATACCGACCATACGGCCGATGGACAGGTCGGTACCGGTCTGAAGAATCAGGCCGCCGACGCCCAGCGCCAGGAAGATACGGGGCGAGGCCTGCTGCAGAATGTTCAGCACGTTGGTGGTGGTGAGCAGCTGCGTGCCCTTCACCGCCGGGGTGATGGCGCAGAGCGCCGCGAACACGAGCACGATGGCGATGTACAGGCCGTTGTTCAGCAGGAACGTACGCGTGTTGAACGTGTAGGCGTAGTGCTCCCTCTTCTGGGCCATGTTCTCGCCGAAGGTGAACTTCGACATGCGGAGCAGGTCGATGAGGTGGTACTCGTACACGAACGCCTCGTGCTGGCGGTCCTTGATGCGCTGGAGCTCCTGCTGGTAGGAGACCTTGGCGTCGAACTGCTTGTTCTTGTAGACGTACTTCTCGTCCTTGATCTCGGCGGCGTCCTTGATCTTGGCGATGTCTGCCTTATGGGCGCGCTCGAGCTCGGCCAGGTTCTTCTGGTAGGCCACCTTGGCGGCCTCGCGCTCGGCGGCGCAACTCGCCTTGACGGGCTCCAGATAGTCCTTGGCGAAATGTGCCTTGAGGTAGCCCTCGGCGTCGGCGATCAGCTTATCGACCTCGGCCTTGTTCTTGCTCTCGACGGCCTTGGCCTTCTCCATCTCGGCCTTGTAGCCGGCGATGAGCTTGTCCTGCTCGGCCTTGGTGAGCACCTTGTCGCCACGGGTGGCGTCGATGCTCGACTGCAGGTCCACGACCTTGGTGGTGCCGTCTAGGCGAAGCGCGTCGATCTTCTTCTGAATGCCGCTGACATATTCGTCGATGGGCTGGAGGAGCTTGGTCTCCTCCTCAACGGTCAGGATCTTGCCCGCTGTAGTTGCCATATGTTCCATCCCCCTTGTTACAGATACTTGGCGCTCAGGCGCAGCAGCTCTTCCTGGTTCGTCTCCTTGGTGTTGACGATGCCGGAGAGGTGCCCGTTGGACATGACGCCGATGCGGTTGGTGATGCCCAGGATCTCGGGCATCTCGGACGAGACGACGATCACCGTGGTGCCATGCTTGGCCATGTCGATGATCAGCTCATAGATCTCGTACTTGGCGCCGACGTCGATACCGCGCGTGGGCTCGTCCATCATGAAGACCTTCGGGTAGCGCTCAAGCCACTTGCCGAAGATGACCTTCTGCTGGTTGCCGCCGGAAAGGCTGCTGATCAGGTCGTCCGGGCCCATGCACTTGGTGTGCATGGTCTTGATCTCCTTGTTGGTGGCGCGCACCATCTTGGAGTCGGAGAGCGCGAAGCCGTTCTTGTAGCTGTCGAGGTTGGCGATCGTGGTGTTGAACGTCAGATCGCCCTTCATGAACAGGCCGTTGGCCTTACGCTCCTCGGTGATCAGCGCGAAGCCGTGGTCCATGGCGTCCTTGGCGGAGCTGAAGTTCATGAGGCGGTCGCGGAAGTACACGCGGCCGGCGGCACGCGTGCGCACGCCGAAGATCGTCTCGAGCAGCTCGGTACGACCGGCGCCCACCAGGCCGTACAGACCAAAGATCTCGCCCTGGCGCACGTCGAACGAGATATCCACCAGGTGCGGCTCGAACTTGGTGGAAAGGTGCTGGATGGAAAGGATCGGCTCGCCCGGCTTGTTGTCCACCGGCGGGAAGCGGTTGTCCAGCGAACGACCGACCATGGCCGAGATCAGCTCGTTCATGTTGGTCTCGGAGGTCTTCTTGGTCATGACCAGGTTGCCGTCGCGCAGCACCGAGACGTCGTCGCAAATCTCGAAGATCTCGTCCATCTTGTGGGAGATGTAGATCAGCGAGATGCCCTGCTCCTTGAGCATGCGCATCATCTTGAAGAGCTTGTCGACCTCCTGCGTCATCAGCGAGGAGGTGGGCTCGTCGAGCACGATGACCTTCGCGTTGTACGAGATGGCCTTGGCGATCTCGCACATCTGGCGCTGGGAGACGGACATGTCCTTCATGGGCTGCGTGAGGTTGACGGTCATGCCCAGCTTGCGGAACAGGTCGCCGGCCTCCTTCTTCATGCGGCCCTCGTCGATGACGCCGAGCGAATTCTTGGGATAGCGGCCCAGGAACAGATTGTCGACCACCGAGCGCTCCAGGCACTGATTGAGCTCCTGGTGCACCATGGCGACGCCGTTCTCAAGGGCGTCCTTCGGACCGGAGAAACTGACTTCCCTACCGTCCAGGATGATGGTTCCCTCATCCTTCTGGTAGGTGCCGAACAGGCATTTCATCATCGTGGACTTACCGGCGCCGTTCTCGCCCATAAGACCCATCACGGTGCCGCGGCGCACGTTCAGGTTGATGTGGTCCAGAACGCGGTTACGGCCGAACGTCTTGCTCATCCCCTGGATGGACAGCACGATGTCGTCTTGCTTGTCTGACATGTTTTTCACCCCTCAATTACCTCAATCCGCGCGGAAATCCTCGCCGCGCACCATGACTCGCCTTGGTGCGTGGAGAGGAGCCTACGGGAAACACGACCCGTTTGCACGGGATTCCAAACGAAGGGGAGAGGAGTTGCTCCTCTCCCCTTTCTTGCGCGTTAGAACGATGGTTCCTCAGCACATGCCTTCAAACCAGTCGCCTGATTCCTAGCCCAGGATCGACGTGTAGGATGCACCGTTGTCGGTCTTGACCATGTTGATGGCGAAGCCGTCGTACTGGTCAGGGTTGCCCAGACGGTTGGTGATGTTGGACTCGTTCTGGCCGTCGCCGTCGACGTAGTCGATGTCCAGGCACAGCAGGTCGTCGTACTTCTCGAGCAGCGGCTTGTAGGTGGCGCCCAGGAAGTTGTCGGCGGAGTTGTAGGTGGACAGCCAGACCTTCTTGGTGTCGGCCTTGATCTGGGACTGCGCGGTCTTGTAGAGCGCGGTGGCGTCCAGGAAGTCCTTGTAGTTGTCGGCGGTGACGGCGAGGTTCATCGCGTAGTAGGAGCGATCCTCCTCGACGTACTTGTAGTCGTCCTCGGAGAGCACGTTGCCGGCATCGTCGGCCTCAGCGATACCCGTGTTGATGTCCACGCCGTCAAAGACGTTGCGGAGCAGACGCAGCGTGAGGTACGCCTGAACAGCGGGGTTCTGGGAGATGGTTCCGCCGTAGCCCTGGCCGATGGCCTCAACGGCGTCGGAGTTGGCGTCGTAACCGAAGGTCGGCACGCCCTTCTCCTTGGACCAAGCGTTGAACATGGCCATGCCCATGCCGTCGTTGTTGGAGACGATGACGTTAATCTTGTCGCCGAAGGAGGAGGCCCAGGTGCCGATGGCGTTACCGGCGGTCGGGGCGTCCCAGGTGGCGCCGGCGGAGGTCTTCATCTCCTGCGAGGCGAGCTCGCGGATCGTGTACTCCTTGCCGTCGTCGGCCTTGATGGTGCCGTCCTGGACCACGGAAGAGGAGCCGTCCGTGTTGGTGCCGGCGGCGTCGGAGACGATAGCGCCGTCCTTCTCAACGGCCGTACCGAGGGCCTTGCGGCAACCACGGGTACGGGCGATGGAGTCGTTGTGTCCCACGTCGCCGATGGCCAGCACATAGCCGATCATGCCGTCACCGTCGGAGTCGAGCTCAGCGGCGTGCTTCTTGATGTAGTCGGCCACCATGGTGCCCTCGAGCTCGCCACCCTGGTTGGCGTCGAAGCCCACGTAGTAGGTGTTCTTGTTAAAGTTCAGGGTGGTCTTGTCCAGCTCACCGGTGGTGGAGTTGGACGGCTGGCGGTTGTAGAACACAACCGGCTTGTCGGTGCTGCTACCAGAAGCGGAGCTGGCACCGCTGCCCGTGCTGCTGGAGGTACCACCGCCGCCGCAGCCCACGAGGGCGAGCGCGGCAGCGCCGAGACCGGCAGTCTGGACGAACTGACGACGTGTAACTTGCATGGGATTACTCCTTTCCAGGGGCGAGGTATTCGCCCGCTGCTTGAAGACGATTTACATATTAGCCACCCATGAAACCGTGTCCACGGTCTCATGTTAACGTACTCACGAGCGGTCGATAACGGTCGGTGGACGGTAAGGACAAACACCGGGAATGGTAAGCGCTGAAGAAAACCCGCAGCTTAACGGCCCCGCGGGTTGAGTCAGCGAATATCCGCGACCGTTGACCGCTCAACGAGCTTGCCCGGTACCCGCACCGCGCGCGCCGGGCCACCCCCCACCGCGAGGTCGAACATCATGCGGCCGCGCTCGAGCATGTCGAAGCGCACCGTCGTGAGGTCGTTGTGCGGAATGATGCCCCGGAGCGAATCGTCCACGCCCACCACGCTCACGTCGTCGGGAACGCTGATGCCGCTGTTGGCGAGCGCGGCGATGATACCGAGCGCCATCTGGTCGTTACCGGCGAACACCGCGGTCATCTCGCGGTCTTGGGCGAGCTTGAGGCCGATCTCGTAGCCGCTATCGGCCGACCAGTCGCCGCGCAGGGGCTCCACCGGGCTCACGTTCGCGGCCTCGAGCGCATCGCGCCACCCGGCCTCGCGGAAATCGGAATGGGATGAGTACGTTGGCCCCGCCACGAAGCGGATCTGCGTATGACCGTGCTCCAACAGGTAATTGGTGATCATGGTGCCGCAGCCGTACTGGTCGGCGTCGATGGTGGTGCAGCGCGGATGCGCGTACATGGTGACGAGCACCGTCTCCAACCCCGGTAGCGGCGTGTAGTCCTCAAAGTCCTCGGGTAGGACCGAGAGGTTGATGATGGCGCCGTCCACCGGCAACTCCGCCAAGCGGTGCGTGGCCGAGGACACCAGGTAGGGCACCTGCTCGGGGCCCATCTCGATCATCGTAACGGCATAGCCCTGCTCGCGCGCGGCGATCACCACGCCCTCGAACATGGACAGGTTGCCCGCCATGGAGATATCGAACGTGCAGAGGCCCACGTTGCGGTAGCGGCCCGAGCGCAACGAGCGTCCGGCAAAACTGGGACGAAAACCCAGCTCGGCAATGGCTTTGCTAACCCTATCGCGCGTGGCCTGGCTCACGTTGGGCTGACCGTTCACCACGCGCGAGACGGTCTGCTGCGAGACGCCCGCGGCAGCCGCCACGTCCGCCATGGAGACCGAGCGATGCGCATCGCACGCAGCCTTCGGCATCTTATCCATCACCCGGCTTCCTTTCATGTGGGCACAGAGGCGGGCACGTTCCGTCTTGCAGAAGTGCCCGCCCCTCGTCAGAGGCTCCTACAGCACGTCGATGAAGCGCTGCTGGGCGGCGCGACCCGCGTCGTCCCACTTGAAGACGCCGGCATCCTCGAGCACGTGACCAAAGACATGGCCCACCTCGTCGCGGATCACCTGCTGGGCGCACGCGGCGTCGAGCTCCGGATGCGCGGCGGCCACCTCGCGCGCCCAGGCCGCATGGCTCTGGGTGAGCGGGTCGGTCTCGAGCGCGTCCAGGTCACCGGCGAGCAGATGGTCCTCAACCGCGCCGAGCTCCGCCACCAGGCGCGGCGGCAGGATGGCCAGGCCCATGACCTCGATGAGGCCGATGTTCTCCTTCTTGATGTGGTGCCACTGCGCGTGCGGGTGGAAGATACCGAGCGGGTTCTCCTCGCTCGTCACGTTACAGCGCAGCGCCAGGTAGGCCTCGTAGGTGTCGCCGCCGGCATGGCCCTCGGCGTCCACGCGGCGGATGACGGGGGTCACCGTGTTGTGCGGCGTGCCGTCGACGTCGCGGGCGATGACGCCCACGGACTCGTCCGTCCACGCGCGCCAGGCGTCCACCACGTGCACGCAGGCTTCGAGCAGCTCATCGCGGTTCGCGCTCCGCAGGCGCAGCACCGAGAGCGGCCACTCGAGCACCACGCCCTCGACGTCCGGATAGGCCGCCATGGTGAAGGGCATGGTCGGCGCCGCCTTCATCATCGGGAACTCGTGATCGCCGCCCTGGAAGTGATCGTGCGAGAGAATCGAGCCGCCCACGATGGGCAGGTCGGCGTTGGACCCGATGAAGTACTGCGGCAGCAGGTCCACGAAGTCGAGCAGGCAGGTCAGGCTCGCGCGGTCGATGTGCATGGGCCGATGGTGCGCGCTCATCACGATGCAGTGCTCGTTGAAGTACGCGTACGGGCTGTACTGCAGGCCGTAGCGGTCACCGTCGAGCTCGATGGGGATGATGCGCAGGTTCTGGCGGGCGGGATGATCACCCGAGCCGCTCGCGGCGGAGCGTCCGGGATAGCCCTCGTTCTCGATGCAGAGCTGGCAGGCCGGGTACTTCTCGCCCGTCGCCTTGGCACGACCGGCCGCGGCGATGTCGCGCGGGTCCTTCTCGGGTTTGGAGCGGTTGATGGTGATCTCCAGCTCGCCCCAGCGACCCGGCGTCGTCCACGCGATATTGCGCGCGATGGCGGCACGGCGCACGTAGCTCGCATCGCAGCAGAGCTTGTAGAGCCAGTCCGTGGCCGCGCGCGGGCCCTCGGTGCAGAGAATGTCGTCGAAGACCGAGACAACGTCGGAGGGGCGCGGGGTGAGCACGCCCATCACGCGCATGGCCGCGCGGTCGCGGCCGCTCGCGGTGTCCTCAGCCACGCCGTTCTCCACGGCAACGTCGGCCAGGCGGCCGAGCGTGCCCTCGAGGTCGAAGGGTTCGGGCACCACGAGCTCATCTAGCTCGATCTCGACCTCGTCGTCCTCTTCGGCGTCCGGGTCGACCTCGATCTCCACAGGGCCCACCGGGGCCACGTCGTAGTCGGGGTCGAGCACCCACTCGTCGCCCGGCTCGGGGCCGGTCGCGCCCACGGCCTCGAGCACCGCGTTGTAGGCCCACACGCGGTCCTCGTCGCCGATGAGCTGGTTATCGCACGCGTAGTTCACCAGCGCGCGAATGTCCTCGCTTACAGCCATGCGGCAACGGCCCCCTCGTCAGAGATGTGGTAGTGACGGCAGGAGCCCTCGCCCAGCCACGCGTCCATCTGCTTGATGAAGCTGTCGATGAGCTCGTTCGGCACGAAGCACTGGATTGAGCCGCCGAAGCCGCCGCCGTGGATGCGGATGGCGCCGCGACCGTCCAGGATGTGCTCGGCCATGCCCAGCGCCGCCATAGCGGGCTGGAAGTCGCCGCCCGTGGAGACGTTCTGCAGGAACATGCCCGAGGACGCGCCCGACTCGCGGGTGAGCTTGAGGAAGGTGTCGATGTCGTCGGTCTGGAGCGCATCCCAGCGGTGATCCACCAGGTCGTTCTCGTACCAGTAGTGGATGGCGCGGATGAGCGCGCGGTCGCCCAGCTGCTTGCGGATCTCGGGGAGCTTGGCGTCGAAGTCGGCTTTGTCGACCTCGCACAGACGGTCGTGGCCGAGCATCTTGGCCACGGCCTGCATCTCCACGGGCACGGCGGCGTAGTCGTCGGTGAAGGGGGCGTGGTCGCAGCCCACGTCAACGAGCACGAGGCCGTAGCCGTGGTCATCGAAGGAGAAGTCGAGCTTGGAGCTCTGCGGAATCTGCGGGTTCTCGAAGTCCATGAAGGCCAGGCCGCCCAGGCACACGGCGAGCTGGTCCATGAGGCCGCAGGGCTTGCCGAAGTAGTCGCGCTCGGCATGCTGGCTCATCTTGGCGAGCTCCACCGGCGAGACGTGCGGACCCTCCCAGAAGGCCTCCATCACGCGGCCGTAGAGGGCCTCGACGGCAGCCGAGGAGGACAGGCCACCGCCGGCGGGGATGTTGCCGATCTTGGCCAGGTCGAAGCCTGCGGGCGTGCGGCCCGTCTCGGCCAGGCAGGCGGCCATGCCGCGGGCCAGGCTGATGGCGGTGACCTTCTCGTCGTCCTTGGGCTCCAGACCCGAGGTGAGGTCGAGCTCGAAGAGCGGGAAGTCGGCGTCGACCACGCGGATGGTGTCGGTGCCGTTGGGCACGGCGATGCCCACGATCGAGACGTCGAGCGCGCCGGCGATGACGTGGCCGCCCTCGTGGTCGGTGTGGTTACCCGCGATCTCGGAGCGCCCCGGTGCGTTGACGACGAGCGCGTGGCGGTCGCCGATCGGCCCGAAGTGCTCCTCGAACAGCGCCTTCACGGCCTCGAGGCGCTCGGGCGCGATGCCCAGAATCGTGTCTGCCATGGATATCCCCTTTCTTTGCGCGGACCCTTCCCCGCGCAACTTGATACCGAGAAACGAAAACGGTGGCGCGCGGGCGCGCTAGACCGTGGTGAACTCGTACTGGATCACGGACTCGAACGGACGCTCCGGCGTGACGATGGTCTGCGGCCACGCGGCGTGGTGGATGGAGTCCGGGTAGAACTCGGGCTCGAGCGCAAAGCCGGAACGCGAGGTGTAGACGGCACCGTCCTTCACGCCCCAGGCATCGTCCAGCCAGTTGCCGGTGTAGAGCTGGATGCCCGGGGCGGAGATGCTCACGTCGAGCGCGCGGCCGCTCGCCGGGTCCTCGGCGTGCACGGCATGGCGCAGGTCGGTGCCCCCGTCCGCGTAGCCGCCCACGCAGAAGCAGTGATCGTAGCCGCGGCCGTTCTCCAGCTGCTCGTCCTCATCGGCGATGTGCTCCCCGATGGCGTGGAGCTGGCGGAAGTCGAAGGGCGTGTCGTTCACGTCGCGCAGCTCGCCCGTTGGGATGGACGTGGCGTCGATGGGCACGAACTGCTCCGCCGAGATCTGGAGCAGCTGTCCTTCCACATTGCCCGCGGCATGCCCCGCCAGGTTGAAATAGGTGTGGTTGGTGATGTTCGCATAGGTGGGAGCGTCCGTCGCCATGCCGTAGGTCAGCGTGAGGACGCCCTGGTTGGAGAGCGCGTAGACGGCCGTGACGCGACGGTTGCCCGGCAGGCCGAACTCGCCGTCCGCGAGCTCGCACGAGAGCCGGAGCTCGGGCCCCGTGGGCGCTTCCTCGGCGGCATCCACCGTCCACAGGCGCTTGTGCAGGCCGTGCACCTTGTCCGTGTGCAGGTTGTTGGTATCGGCGTCGTTTACCGGCAGGTGGTACACCACGCCGTCGATCGGCACCTCGGCACGCGCCGTGCGGTTGGCGACGGGCCCCGCCGTGGCGCCGTAGAACGCGTCGTTCACGCCCAGGTAGCCCGGCACGCCGGCAAAGCCGAGCGCGATATCGGCAACGTTACCCCGGGCGTCGGGCACGTCGATGCCCAGCACGGTGGCTCCCAGATCGCTCACGCGAACCGTGACGCCGCCCGCCTCAAGTGTGAAGACGCTCGCCTCCTTGCCGGTGGCGAACTCCCCGAATACAGTTTGTTTCAGCATCGCAGCCCCATTCTGAGTACGTTCACATCGCATCATGTTAACGTACTCATGCCGCGCTGCGGAACAATCTCACCAACGGTCGCTTCTCGCCGCCAAGCGGTTACGCCGCAGGTTGCACGGGTTGAACGTGCCGCCGCTCTCGCAGGGCGCTCAGGCGAGAGCGCCTATTGACGCGCGCGGCGGCACGCACCGTACATGGTTTCCGCCGCCCACGCTTCAACCCACCTTCCCCGTGGATTATGGTAGATTATGGTGAACATGCCTACAAAGGAAGGTCTTACCATGAACGCTTCAACGCATCAGATCAATCTTAGCCGTCGCGGCTTCCTCACCCTGCTGGGCACGGGCGCCGTGCTCTCCCCGATAGCGCTTGCAGGCTGCGGCGCCACGCAGCAGACCGGCGGCGGCAGCGCTGCGAGCACCGGCTCCGCCGCGAGCGCGGGCAGCAGCGACCTCTCCGGCGTCAAGCTCACCTTTGTGGGCGACGACGCCTTCGCTCCCTTCCGCTCGCTCGTCACGCAAAAGGACGGCTCGCAGAAGCTCGAGGGCCTGGATATCGACGTCGTTGACGAGATGGCCCGCCGCTTGGGCTTTGAGTACGAGTTCGAGCCGCAGGACTTTGCCGCCACTCTCGCCTCCGTGCAGAGCAGCGACACTTCCTTCACCATGCCGATGAGCGCCAACGACGAGCGTCGCCAGACCTTCGACTTCACCCGCGGCTACTACCAGCCGCTCGTGGGCGCGCTCTCCAAGGGCGGCGAGCCGCTCCAGAGCCTGGACGCGCTCAAGGGCAAGAAGCTCACCTGCACCACGGGCACCGTGCAGAACAAGTTCATCACCGCGGCGCTGCCCGACAACGAGCTGACCACCTTCGACGGCGGCGACCAGTGCCTGCAGGAGGTGCTCGCCGGCCGCGTGGACGTCTACATCTGCGACGGCGCCGAGGGCCTGGCCATGCAGCAGGCCAACCCCGAGACCGTGCTGGGGTTGCTGCCCGCCAAGGAGACGGACGAGTACGTGAGCGTCTACCGCATCATGGCCAAGAAGGGCGCCAGCTTCATCCCCGCCTTCAACGACTGCGTGGGCGAGATGATCGCCGACGGCACCATGGACACCTATATCGCCAAGTGGACGAACAAGGACTTCGTCTGGGGCGACCGCGCCGCCGAGGCGTCCAAGGCCGAATAGCGGCGTTAAAACGTCTGAGCTCCCGTGTCGTTGAACTTCGCCCTCATAGCACCGTATCTGTCGATGTTCGCCGGCGGGCTCGCCGTCACCCTCGAGGTGACGGCCTGCTCGCTGGCGCTCGCCTTTGCCGTGGGCTTTCTCGTTGCCGTGCTGAAGGTGCTCCCCTGCCGACCGCTCCACCTGCTCCTGGACTTCTACACGTCCATCTTCCGCGGGGTGCCGCTCATCGTCCTGCTGTTCCTAGCCTACTTTGCCACGCCGCAGCTCACGGGATACAAGATCAGCATGTTCGCCGCCGGCGTGCTCACGCTCGGCCTCAACGGCTCGGCCACGGTCTCCGAGACGCTGCGCGGCGGCATCGAGGGCGTGGACCGCGGCCAGAGCGACGCCGCATACTCCCTCGGCATGCGCTATACGCAGGTGATGGTCTCCATCATCATCCCCCAGGCGCTCCGCTCCGTGGTGCCGGCGCTCGTGAACGAGGTCATCACCGTGCTCAAGAGCTCCTCGCTCGTGGCGGTGATCGGCCTCATGGACCTCATGCGCGCCGCCCAGAGCATCCAAGCGATCACCTACCGGGCCTTCGAGCCGTTCTTCATCGCCGCCATCATCTACTACATCATCGTGATGGGACTCACCTGGCTCGGCTCACGCTGGGAGAAGCTCGTTAAACCGTAGCGAACAGCCCGTTGCCCCCGCCCTTCGTGTACTAGAATCACAACGCCGCGGCGAACGAGCGCCGCGCTCAAACGGGTACGGAAAGGACGACAGGCGGATGGTCTCACCCTTCGATGCGCTGGGACAGATGGTGGGGATGCTCGCGATCGTGGCCCTGGGATACGTGGTCGGCAAGCTCGACTACCTGGACGGCCACACCATCAAGCACATCTCACGCCTGATCATCGAAGTCGCCATGCCCTGCTTGGTCGTCGCCTCCGCCACGGGGCTCGACCGCACCGCCGCGAGCGTCGAGGTCCCGTGGAGCTTCGGCATCGCCGCGTTCCTCTGGTTCTCGCTGTTGGGCACGAGCTGGCTCTGCAACGCGCTGCTCCGCACGCCCAAGGAGAAGCGCGGCCTGTATCTCTTTGCCGGCACCTGCACCAACACCTCCTTTCTGGGCATCCCCATCTGCCTGGCAATCCTGGGCCAGCGCTGCGCCGTGGGCGCGAGCATCATCGACATGCTCACGAGCGTCTTCAACTTCACCATCGGCTTTGCCATCCTGGCGCGCGGCAGCAGCACCGGCAAGCGCAAGTCCGCGCGCGACGTGCTGAAGCAGCCCGTGGTCTACTCGTGCTTCATCGCCATCATCATGTTCTTCACCGGCTGGGAGCTGCCGCAGGGCATCCAGACGACGCTCTCCCACGTGGGGCAGATCACCTCGCCGCTCGCCATGCTCGTGGTGGGCGCACTCGTGGCACAGGAGGATCTGCGCAGCGTCTTCTCCGACTGGCGCTCCTATCCCTTCGCCATCATCCGCCAGCTGGTGGTGACGATCGTGCTCTACCTGCTGCTTCGCGCCATCGTACCCGAGCCCATGCTCGCCGAGCTCTTCGCCATCATGTTCGCCCTGCCCACCGGCGCCATCGTGCCCACTTTTGCCGACATGTGCGGCGCCGACGTTGAGCTTGCCACCAAGAACACCGTGGTGAGCACGCTGCTCTCGTTCCTGATCGTGCCCGTCGTGGTGGCGCTCCTCGGCGTGCTGTAAGCCCGGGGCGGGTCACGGGGCGAGAAGCGCGTCGTCTGCTCCGCCCGCCGCCCGCGTTGCGGGGCCCGTGTATCCTGATTCCACGAAATCGGACGCGTAATCGCTTACCCCTCCTTGATAGGGGAATGACGAATCCATGTCATTCGAGCCATACGCTTGTTTCAGGAGGTATGTCATGGATTCAAACACCCCGTCGCGTCCCCTGCGTTTCCATCCGGACGGCTCATTCAAGCTCCTGCAGGTTACCGACGTGCAGGAAACCACCCGCATGCGCCCGGAGACGCTCACCCTGTTGAACGCCGTGCTCGACCGCGCCCGTCCGAACCTCGTAGTGCTGACCGGGGACCAGGTCAAGGGCTATGACCCGGGGTATCGACACCGCCCCGATGCCGTCCGATGCACGCTTACCGCCATCTGCGAACCCTTTGTGGAACGCCAGATCCCCTTTGCCGTCACCTTTGGCAACCACGACCCCGAGGTGGGCGTGAGCAATGCCCAGCAGGAAGCATGGCTCGCCGAGCTTCCCGGCTGCGTGAACGCATGGACGCGCGACGCTACCGGCGTGCGCGGTTACGGCCCCGGCACGCTCGCCCTGCCGATCTTCGACGCGTCCGGACACACACCGTGCCTTGCCGTCTACCTGGCCGACTCCGGCGCCGGAAACCTGTTGGGCGGCTACGAGGCCTTTGACCAGCGGACAACATCCTGGCTCGTGCAAACCGCTCGCGAACTGGCGACGGCGGCGGGTCGCCCGGTTCCCGGCATCGTCTTCCAGCACCTCCCCGTACCCGAGATGTATTCGTGCCTGCGCTCCGCTCGGCCCGGCGAGGGCGGCGTCCCCGGCCATCGCAGCCACTACCGAGCGGGCGAGCTTCTGGTGCCCCGAGCAGACGCCCTGCAGGGCGGTCGCCTGCGCGAGCCCATCAGCTGCCCGGACGAGAACACGGGCGAAGTCGACGCCCTGGTGGAGGAGGGCAGCTTCTTCGCCCTCTACTGCGGTCACAACCACAAGAACACGCTCATCTGCCGCTATCGCGGCATGGACCTTGGCTACGCGCCCACCACGGGCTTCGGTGCCTACGGCCCCGGTCTCGACCGCGCGGCGCGCGCCTTCTCCTTCTCCGCGGACGATCCCGCTGCCTACACCACCCAGCTCCTCACCTACCGCGAGCTCGTGGGGGCGCGGACCTCGCGCCCGATCACCGACTGGGCCACCGAGCGCATGCCGGTCACCGGAGAGGAGCTCCGCGAGCGAGCGCGTGCCCTCATCCCCCACCCCGTCGCGGGCGCGCGAAATGCCGCTGACGAGTCCCTCTCCCCGCACGCCCGACTCGAGAGCAGGTAGCGAGCGGCCAAGAGCGCGGAGAACCGCCTTGCTGCATGGCGCCCCTCACACGTCAAACCCCCACTCGCAGCCACGCCCCGCTCCGTGGAATTCGCGTCTGAGCCACCATCGCGCCGGGTATTCGCGGTACCCTATCCCCTGCCCTGAGGCCCGACGCACTCGGCTCTCGCGGCTCCGACGGTCGCGCTCGCCGCGTCTGTTGCCCGTATCCCGCCCATGCAGCGCCCAGCGGCCACTCATCATCGAATGAAAACGCAAGGGAGACGCATGGCGGCGGAGAAGACAGCACTGGATGAACGGCGCGATTCGAACAGCATCGACATGTTGCACGGCCCTCTTCTGGGCAAAATCATCACCTTTGCCATCCCACTCGCCCTCGCGAGCATTTTGCAGCAGTTCTTCAGCTCCACCGACGCCATGTTCGCCGGCCGGTTCGTGGGATCCACCGCGCTGGCGGCGATCGGTGGCGTGGCACCCGTCATCGCGCTGCTCGTCGGCCTGTTCCTCGGCCTCTCCATGGGCGCGAACGTCACCATCGCCATGCGCATCGGACGCGGCGATGTGGTGCGCGTGCGCTCGGCGGTGCACACGGCGGCGGGGATGGCGCTCGTGTGCTCCGTGGTGCTCACGGCGATGGGCCTCCTTGCCACCGAACCCATTCTCTCCGCCATGTCCATTCCGGGAGACGCACGCGTGGAGGCAGGACAGTACCTGCGGATCTACTTTGCCGGCATCTCCTTTTTCCAAATCTACGACTTCTCCGCGGCCATCCTGCGCGCTAAGGGCGACACCAAGCGGCCGCTCTACGCGCTGGCGGTGGCCGCTCTGGCGAACGCCGTCATGGACTACATCGCCGTAGCCGTTGGCGCGGGCGTTCCTGGCATCGCGCTCGGCACCGTGGCCGCGAACGGCATCGCCGGCGGCATGCTCGTGTGGTTCCTGCTGCACGAGGAGGGAGCGTTTCGGCTCAACCCGCGCGAGATTTCGCTGGAGCCAGCCGCCGTGAAGAGCATCCTCCACATCGGTATACCCTCGGGTGCCCAGGGCGTGGTGTTCTCGCTCTCCAACGTCATCATCCAGTCCGAGATCAACGGCTTTGGAACGGCCGCCATTGCCGGCTGCGCGGCGGCAAGCAACTTCGAGTACTACTCCTATTACTTCATCAACGCGTTCTCGCAGGCGGCCGTGACCTTTATCGGGCAGAACTACGCGGCGGGCGAGCCCGCGCGCTGCGATCGCATCATGAAGCTGTGCATGGCGGGCGGCGTGCTCGTCTCTGCAGTGTTCTGCTTCACCGTCATCGCGTTCAGCGGCCCCATGCTCGGCATCTTCACCAAGGACGCCGCCGCGCTCGACTTCGCGCATCGACGCTTCATGCTCTCGTTCGCCTTCGACTGGATGATCGCCAGCTACGAGATCACCGCCTCCGGCATGCGCGGCATGGGCTGGCCCGTGCTGCCCACCCTTGTGACGGTCTTTGGCACCTGCGTGCTGCGCCTGGTCTACGTGCTGGGCCTCTTCCCGCTCATCGGCAGCTTCGAGATGCTGACGGCTGTCTATCCCATCTCATGGCTCATGACCGGCGCCATCATGATCGCGCTCTTCTTCTACGTGCGCCGCCAGGCGTTCGCGACGATCCGCACACCGCTCGCCGCGTCGTAGCCTGCCGCCGAACCCGCAGGCTAGATCGTCACGATCGATGCCGTGCAGAGCAATCAGCCCGATGAGGTTGATGCCCTGCTTGCGCGAGGTATCCGCTGCCATGGTATTCCCCTTGGCCCGTTGGCGGCACCCCTGATGATACGTGCCCGTTCCCGGCACACGCCCTCGTCCACGCAAAAGCCGCGCAAGACGATATGAGCTGAACATTGAGGCGCCTCCCGCGCGCGGGAAACGTGGGTC
>OIXX01000643.1_pt1 | contig 18371 bp, 24 predicted proteins | sample 1588161 | NCBI WGS metagenome assembly OIXX01 (sample SAMN03283274) | human gut metagenome | biome: human-associated habitat; material: feces | host: Homo sapiens | place: Peru | collected 2012
TCGGACGCCGGGTCGAAGTTGATCTTGAGCAGGTCGCGGTCGGCCTCGGGGAGGTCGTACGTCGCCTGGGATACGGAATCCCGGAGCGCCGCGACCTCGGCGCTCGTGGCGAGGGGGTTGGTGCGCGTGCCGTCCTCGGCGACGTAGGTCATGACCTTCGTCGCGGGGTCCCACAGCCAGCACGGCGTGTAGGGCACCTGCACCGTCTTGGGGTCCTGCCCGGCGGAGCATACCTGCAGGGCGGCACCTGTGGCGGCGCAGATCTTCGCGAGGTCGCCGTCGATGCCGTTGAGCTTGTCGGCGGTGATGGGCGTGCCGCCCTCCTCGAGGTCCTTCCAGTCGGTCGCTTCGTGCACGACGGGGTTTGCCATTGTTCCTCCTAGGAGTTGTCGATCACTGCGGACGAGAGCTTGTGGGCCACCCACGAGGCGTTGCCTCCCGGGAAGACCCCGGGGCCGGGGTACGTGCCTCCGCCCGGGTAGAGCGGCAGGGTGTCGACGACCCTGATCTCGTCGACCACCTTGCTGCCCTCGGGCTCGTGGAACCACACGGCGCCCACGACCTTTGGCGGGGCGTCGGGCCCGAAGGTCACGTTGCTGTCGGCGTCGACGCCGTTGGCGCCGGGCGCGCCGCGCGGGATGCCGAAGTCGACCACCACGGGCTCGCCCGCCACTGCGGGCTTGCGCACGTGGACGGTGGCGGCGGTGCCGCTCGGCAGGGTGTCAACCTCTCCCACGTTGAGCTCGAACTGGCTCACCGCCGTCTCGAGCGACTTGACGAAGCTGTCGGTGTCCACCGGCAGCACCGGCGCCATCGCCCCGCAGTAGCTCGGGTCGAGCCGGTGGTCGGTGAGCGTGCCGCGCCAGTCGACGCGGGCGAGCACGAGCTCCCACGTGGACTCCGTGCGCACCGGCTCGTAGCTCGGCGACTGCGTCACGCGGGCGTAGACCGCGCCGTCGCGGTAGGCGCTGTCGAAGCGCGCCGCGACGATCACCCAGGCGTACGAGCCGCTCGGCACGTCCGACTGGTCGAGCACCCTCGCCGCCGAGCGCACCGGGATGAGCAGGCCGTCGGCCACGCACGCGCCCGCCCCGACCGACCACGACGCGCCCGACCTGGACACCTCGAGCTCGTCGAGGTAGTCGGTGCACACGCCGTCCGTGGCGTAGAGCCGCATGACCTCGCGCAGGTCGGAGGCGTGGTACTCGCGATCGTAGACCGGCACGCCCTTATTGTCGATGGTCGGGTGCTGATCCGAGTCCATCGGGTAGACCTTGGTGATCGACGTTGTCCTGAGAGCCATCTATCTCCTCCCGAGCATCGCCCGCGCGACTCGCGCGAGCCTCTTGGTGCCCAATGTTGCCTCCACCGTCACGCCGCCCGCCTTGTGCACCTCGCGCGCCTCCTGCACTCGCTCCTGGGCGACGAGCCCGAGGGACGGCACCTCCACCTCGACGAGGTCGCCCACGTCCCAGTCCGTGCGGTAGCCGAGCCCGGAGACTCCGCAGTCGACGGACACCTCCGGCATGTGGTCGTAGGCGCGCAGCCTCGCCGCCGCGTCCACCGACGCCGCCGTGGGCGCGTCGCCCGCCAGCTGGCTCACGTCCTCCAGGCACCGCGCCGCCCACTGAGTCGAGGCGTCGAAGCCCTGGACGGCGACCGTGCGGTCGACCGTGATGGCGTCCGCCCCGGTGCCCGCCTCCGCGTGGGCCATGACCTGCGAGCACCCGGTCGAGTAGTCTCCGACGTAGGAGACGGAGTCCGCCGAGCCCATCTCGAGGGAGAAGACCTGCACCGGGTTGGAGGACTGGGAGCGAGTGCGGTCGAGGCCCGTGAGGATGCGCACCGAGAGGCGCGTCGGGTCGGCGTCGCGGTCATAGCCGACCACCACGCGCGCCCCCTGGTCTGCGAGCGCCGCGACGACGGCGGACATGCCGCCCTTGCCCTCGTCGCAGGATATGCGGTAGGAGCCGCCACTCGGCGCCTGCGTGCCCGCCCCCAGCGCCAGCGGCGGCAGGTCGCCCATGTGCCACGACGACAGGGCGCGGGTCGCCGCCTGCCGCCAGTTCGCTCCGGTCGCGGAGGCCCCGCCGGACGGCGCGGCCCAGCGCTCCCACAGGCACTCGGCGAACCGCCCCTCCATCGTCGGGGGCTCGCCCTCCTCGTCCGTGACCTTCTCGACGACGCCGACCTCGTCCGCGTCGTCGCGCACGAGCAGGTAGCGCCCCGGCCACGAGACCGGGACGGGGCACGCCAGCTGCAGCGCGAAGCTCCCGATGCCGGTGAGCGACCTGGTCCACTGGAGGTTGGAGTAGGGGACGTTCGCCGCCACGAGCGAGATGACCCCCGCTGCGTCGACGTGATGCACGGAGAGGATCATATGCCGGTGTACCTCTCGTGGATGGAGGGCCTGACGGACAGGGCGGCGTCGCCGGACGACGCCGACCACTCGACGTAGAACGTGCCCACGGGGATGCCGGTCGCCAGCGTCGAGCCCCTGGTGACCCTGTGCGAGACGTTCGCGCCGTTGAGTGTGATGGAAGTCGGGCGCCTCGAGAAGTCGACCACGAGCTCGTCGCCGTGCTTGAGCGTAAGCGAAAGCCCCACCTGACCCACGACGGAGCCAGATGCGTCGAACACCTTGATGGCGGGGTTCACGACCGCGTCGGACGCCGAGATGTCAAAGCGCGGGTAGGCGGTGCCGTGTCCGCCGTTGGTCATCTCGATTCGGGAGGAGATGAACCCGACGACGAAGCCCTTGATGTGCTCGGGCTCCGTGGCCGTCACGTCCGCCTCGGCGTCGTTGGACGTCGGCAGCACCGCGTGGCCCTCGGCGAAGCTGACGAACGGGAAGCCCCGGCGCCCCGAGGCCTCGGCGAGGTCGAAGCGCTTCTCGTCCTCCGAGAGCCACATCGGCTCCAGCGCGAGGCACGTCCACTTGAGCGTTGGGTGCGACCACACGTTGCCCGTCGAGACCTCGAAGGCGTACTGCCTGCCCGTGAAGTACCTGGTCACGCCCATGTACGTGCAGTGCACCGTGTAGCTGCGACGCGGGATGAAGAACGCCATCGCCTCGGCGCGGGCCTCGGCCGGGTCGAACCATGCGTCGGCGGTGATGGAGCGGTCCCGCTCCGGCACGCGCTCGTCGAGCAGGTACGAGCCGTCGTACTGCGCGTAGGCCTGCGTGCCGACCTCGTACTCGACGCCGCCGAAGCCCTCCAGGCCGTCGGACGGCACCCGCCACCTGTCCTGGTCGATGACGAAGGTGGGGTTGTCCTCCCCCAGCCCGTCGTCGCGCACGATGGTTATCAGGCACTCCCTGCCGTCTATCATGCCGTCGCCCCCAGCCCGTACATCGCCCACATCCTCGACTCCCTGGCCATCTGGTCGGGCGTCTGGACGGGCGAGTTGAAGTTGATGACCTGCGAGACCTGCGCAGGCGCGGCTGGCGCCGGGGCGAAGTCGTACGTCGCCGACAGGCTCGGCGACATGGCCGCCTGCAGCGGGTCGAGCACCGACTCCGCCGCCGCCATGACGTCGTCCCTCTGCGCGGCGATGGACCTGGCGAAGTCGCCCATGAGCGCCTTGCCGGAGAACGTCGTGTAGCCGTGCCCCGAGAAGGGCCCTCGCTTGGCGGGCGAGAAGGGGAAGAAGCTGCGGAGCGTGGACAGGCCGTCCTCGACGGCGCCCCTGGCGGCGTTGAAGCCGTTCATGATTCCGTCCTTGAGGCCCCCGAGGATGGCCTTGCCGGAGTCGACCAGCCACTCCCCCGCGCCGCTGAAGAAGCCCAGGATCTTGTCCTTGATGCCCGTGACCGTGCTGTACACGGCGTCGATGCCGCCGGACGCGGCGCTCCTGAGCCCGTCCCAGATGCCCGAGAAGAAGCCGCTGATTGAGCCCCACACCGAGTCCCACGTCCCCTGGATGGCGGAGAGGACCGAGGAGATGACCGACGAGACGGCGTTGATGGCTGAGCCGACCGCCGACCTGATGTCGCCCCACACCGCCGAGGCGACCCCGGAGATGGCGCCCCAGATTGAGCCCCACACGCCGGAGATGGCGGAGAGGACCGCGGAGACGACCGACATGACCGCCCCGATGGCGGCGGACACGACCGAGATAATGCCGTTCCACACGGCTATCGCCACGGCCTTGATGCCCTCCCACACGCCGGACCAGTCTCCGGACAGCGCCGCCATGACGATCTGGACGACCGAGCCGATGGCGCCCATGACGCCGGTCACGGTTGACTGGATGACGGGCATGTTGGCGTTGACCCACCCGAGTATCTGCGTCGCGATGGGCATGACCGTCGCCATTACCGTTGTGGCGAGCCCGACGGCCGCCGCCGCGACGGCGGAGACTATCGGGGCGAGACCGGACAGCGTCGTGCCGAGCTGCTCGACGAGCGGAAGCATGAGCGGCCCCAGCTGCTCCGCCAGCCCCGACACCGCCTCGCCCACGGGGGCGAAGGCTGGCAGCAGGGTGCCGGTAAGGTAGTCCGACACGGCCTGGTACGCCGCGAGCACCTGCGAGGCGTCGACCGGCGGCAGGCTGATGCCGAGCGTGGAGAGCAGCTGCGCGCCCGAGTTCCACGCCGCCGCGACGGCGGAGGAGACGACGGGCGTCAGCACGGACGCCGCACCCGACAGCGCCTTGGGCAGCTCCGTGAGGATGGCCTCGCCGATCTGCACGACGCGCGGGGCGACGTTCTCCGCCACGGCGCCGAGGCCCGTGAGCAGCTGGTCGGTCAGCGCCGACATGTCCGCGTCGGGGTTGGCCAGGCCGGTGAGCCAGTTGTCCCACGCGGCCTTGGTCATGGCGATTGACCCCTCGATGGTTCCCATGGCCTCCTTGGCCGTGGTGCCCGCGATGCCCTGAGCCTCCTGCACGCGGGCGATGGCCTCGACCACGTCGGCGTAGGAGTCGATGGATAGGTCGTTGCCCTCCTTCATGACGGCAGGGAGCTTGTTGGCGTCGGAGATGAGCCTCTTCATCTCCTCCTGGGTTCCGCCGTAGCCGAGCTTGAGGTTGTCCAGCATCGTGTAGTTCTGCTTGGCGAACCCCTGGTAGGCGTTCTGCACGTCAGTCATGCTGGAGCCGAAGACGTTGACGTTGTCCGACATCGACCGCATGGCGAGGTCGGTCATGTCCGCCGCCTTGGCGGTGTCGCCGCCGAGCGACTTGACCATCGACGCCGAGAAGCTGGTGGCCTGCTCCATGTACTGGTTGGCGCTCATGCCGGACGTCCTGTAGGCGTCGGCAGCGTACGCCTGGAGCTTCCCCGAGGCGTCGCCGAAGAGCTTGTCCACGCCGCCGACCAGCTGCTCGTAGCTCGCGTACGAGCTGAGCGCGGCGGTTCCGATGCCCAGCGTGGCAGTGCCAGCCGCCGCGCCCGCCGCGACCACGGCCTTGCCCACGGCCGCGCCCGCCTTGCCCAGCGCCTCCAGCGCCTTCGAGCCGCCGTCGGCCGAGGACTCGGCCTTCTTGCCCATCTCGTCGACCTTGGCCGTGAGGTCGTCAACCTTCTGCTTGACGTCCTTGACGTCTGCTACGACATCAATCTCCAACTTCTCGGCCGTCTTCTCGGCCATCCGCGCCTCCCTATCGGACGTCCCCGAACCATGCCTGCTGCGCCGCCAGGGCCTCGTCCCGCTCGGCGCCCCGGCGCTCCGGGAGCTCCCACCTCGCCCTGTCGTGCCGCGCCTTCGTCTCCGGGCTCGCCTTGGCGCTCGCCGCCGTCCACGTGCGCGCGCCCATGACCCTCGACAGCGACGTGTCGCCGGGCAGGTTCCGCAGCAGGGCGCAGAAAAGGTGCCAGTGCATGTCGGTCGCCGGGTCGGTGAGGTCGACGCCGTACGCCTGCATGAAGGCGGCGACCACGAGCCCCGCGTCGATGTCCGGGTCGAAAGCCCTTGCCCCGCCGCTGCCCCCGCGCGGCAGCTCCTGCCGGTCGGCGTAGAACTCGACCGCCGGCACCTGCCAGCCGGGGACGGGGTCGCCGCGCAGGACGCGCGGGTCGACCAGCCCCTCCTCGCTCAGCACGCGCCCGAAGCGCAGCCACGCCCTGAACGACGTGTGGATCTTCACGTCGGCGTCGCCCACGGAGAGCGTCTGCTGCAGGCACTTCCCGCCCGCGTCTATGTCGGCGGCGAGGTCTATCACCTAGACCGCCCGGAAGCCCCGGCGCGTGCGCGGGCGCTCGACCAGCTCCGCCACGCGGGAGAGCTTGTCGAGGTCGAGCGCCTGCATTTGCTCGGCGATGCCCTGGAACTGGCGCACGCGCGCCTCGGTCTGCGGCTGCTCGTACTCGTCCTTCGTCTCGGTGAAGAGCGCGTCGAGGCGGGCGAGGTCGACCTCCTCGAACCTGTCTGAGCCGAGCCGCTCGGCCAGCCCCTCCTTGCCGTAGGCGCGCTCGACGGCCTTGAACTCGGCGCGGTACCTCGCCTCCATGCCGTCGGCGCTGGCGGGCGCCTCGAAGAGGCGCGCGACCTCGATGGTGTACGCTGGCAGGTCTGACATGAAAGATCCCCTCCGTCGGTTGTCCTCCGGAGGGGATGGTCGGGCCTATGTCACGGGGCCTACTTCGATTCGACGGAGCTGACGGTCGCGGCGGGCGTGAACGTCACCTTGCCGCCGGCCTTGCCGACGGTGCCCTTCTGCGCGTCGCCGTTGAAGTTGAGCGTGAAGTTGAGCTTGCCGTCCACCGTCGCGAGCGAGGACGGCACGCACGTCGCCTCCGACCACAGGTAGCCCACGGTCGGATTGCCCGTGGTGATGTCAGGCGTCACGAGGAGGCACGGGATGACGCAGTCCGAGCCCACGGGCATGCCCATGAACTTCGGGAACAGGTAGGAGTAGATGGGGTTCTTGTTGTCGAGCACGATCTCCTGCTCCATCGTCGGGGCGTAGCCGGTGACCTCGTTCGTGTCGTTCTTGTCCTTGATGTAGCCGTAGGTCTCCGTGTTGGCGTTCCACGAGAACTCGAACACCGTCGACAGGTCGATCGGCTTGTAGTCGCCGGACTTGTCCGCACTCACGTCCAGCATCGGGATGAACAGGTTACGAGTCAGCTTCATCGCGAAGCACTCCCCTTCCGTCTATGTGCCACGAGGCCGTCAGGTCGGCCTCCCACACGTACCAGCCGGAGCCGGACAGCTCCAGCTCCCTTGCCCTGTCGGCTGCGGCGGCGAAGGTGACCTCCGAGCCGCCCGCCGTCAGGGCCGTCATGCCCAGGAGCCCGGCCGCGTCCTCCGCCTGCGCCATCGCCAGCGCCGAGTCGCGCCGCTTGACGATGACCCGCACCGGCATGGACACGTCGGCCGAGCCGTCTATGTACTCCGCCTGCGCGGAGAGGGTGCCGGGGCGCACCACGACGCCCTCCTGCCCGTCCACGGCTGACAGGCGGCGCAGGTACACCGGGGACAGCCCGGAGGCCGTCAGGGAGCCTCCAACGGCCTCGATGACCTGCCGCACGGTCGCGCTCATGCCCCCATCTCCTTCGCGTAGGACTTCCCCAGCATCTCCGCCCACTCCTCGCCGCAGTCGGCCTTGGCCTTCTCGGCCCACCTCGCGGTGGCGCGGGGGTTCTGGCCGTAGTGGTCGCCCACGGCCTCGTCGTAGTAGGCGTAGGCCGCGTACTCTCCGTGGCCCCGGTCGGCGCTGTAGGTGATGCGCCCGCGCTCGAACTCCGACATCTCGCGGGCGGAGTCCGCCAGCTGGCCGGTGTCCCTCTTCACGTACGGCCGCATGTCCTCCTCGACCTGCCGCGTCAGCGCCTCCACGGGCGTCGTGGACTCCAGCGCCTTGGCGAGCCGGTCGAGGTCGTGTCTCACCTTGATGCGTAGGCCCATCACGACACCTCCAGCTCGGTGTGGTGCAGCCTGCCGTCCCACGTGTGGAGCGGCAGCACGGAGCGCACGGTCATCTCGCGCGAGCCGTCGACCGTCACGAGCGCCCCCACCCGTGGCACGCCCCCGACGGAGTTGACCGCGTCCACCCACACGGTGCCGCCGGGCTGGCCGAAGACCTCGTAGTCCCCGGCGAAGCCCCCGGACGAGCGGGCGGCGCCGCCCTCGAACCGCACGTGCTTCGTGACGTTCTCCGGGCCGAACGACCCGCCCACGCCGGACGACGGGTCGGCCGGGTCGCGCCACGTCATCGTGGACGGCAGCAGCGAGAGGGGTATGGGCCTCATACGCCGCCCACGACCCTCGCGAGCAGGCCCGTGCCCACCAGCTGCCGCCGCGCGGCGGCGCGGATGGCCCCGGCGGCGTCGGAGCCGCCGGAGCCGCCGGACACGGAGAACTTGCCGATGGTGAAGCCGCCGTCCCCCGCCCCGTGCGTGCCGCCCGTCTCCGAGTCTGCCAGCACGGCGGAGCACACGGCGCGCACCCACGCGCCTGCCTGCAGCTCGCCCTCCGGCTCGTTCGGCCACGTGAGGTCGCGCACCAGCGCCTCGGCGTGCGGCAGCAGGGAGCCGAAGGACTCCCGGGACACCGCCATGCCGAAGGCCTTCGTCATGTCCTCGTAGGTCACCTCCGGCGCGGCCACGCTACTTCGCCGCCTTGGCCCTGCTGACCTCTGAGGCGGCGACGGCGGTGGCGGCGGTGTGGGCGTAGATGAGCGCCTTCCGGTTCTCGAAGACGAGCAGGTCGTGGAAGACGCGGTACTGCCAGAGGTGCGCGTCCTTGCCCTGGTTCACGTCCGGGGCGAAGTAGCGCAGCGTCTGGTGCTTCTGGATGGCGGCGACGGCGCTCGGGTGGACGATGAGGAAGTTCAGCGCCATGGCGCCGGTGGCGGCCTTGTAGCCGCCCGCCTGCTGACCGGAGGTCTTGCCGTCGTTGAGCGTGACCTTTGAGACAAAGCGGCTGGACGGCACGGTCACGATCTTCATGTCGTCGAAGGTCGAGAACGTGCCGTTGGGGGCCTCGCCCTGGCCGATGCGGTAGTTCTGCGCCTTGCGGAGCAGGCCCTTCACGGCGCTGGTGCAGTAGAGGACGCACTGCGCGAGGTTCGCGCCGGTGTCCTCCACGGCCTCCTCGCCCGCGAGGACGGCGTCGAGAGCCGCGTCGGGGGCCGTGAGGTTGGCGGCGACCGTGGTACCAGCGCCCTGCGCGAGCTTGGCGAAGCGGATGGCGTCGACCTCGGGGATGACCTTGGTGCGCTCGAACTCGGCCATGACGTTGGCGGAGACGATGGCGGCGCGCTCCTCGTCGTCCATGGCGTCGACCTCGAACTGGCGGCCACGGTCGTAGGAGAGCTTCAGCGTCTCCCAGTCCGTGGTGACCGAGCCGGGCACGAAGCCCGCCGCCCGGTCGTAGTTGCCGAGGCCGTCCATGGCGATCTTGGCGACCTTGATTTCCCCGGCGCTGGTCATGTCGCCGAGAAGGTCGCCGTTCATCGACAGGTCGCTGGTCAGGGTCTCGCGCTCGATGATCTTGTCGAGTCGGCTGGTGAACTTGGTTACGTAGGCTCCGAGTGCCATTACTCCTCCTTGATGCCCATGGCCCGGTCGAGCGCGGCGTCGATGTCGGACGCCGCCCCCTCGGGCCTAGCCTCCGTCGCGCCGGGGTTGGCGCGGCGACCGAACAGGTAGGGGTAGCTGGACTTCAGGCCGTCGACGTCAAGGCCGTCCGCCTTGCCGTCCTTGACCGTGACGCCGGACATGTCGACGTGGCTGAACAACGCCGGGGCGTCGATGCAGCCGGACTCGGCGAGCGCTGACTGCACCACGAGCGCCTTCTCGCGCTCGGCCCACTGGGCCTTGCTCGCGTCGTACTCCTCGCTCGCGCGGGCCAGCGCCTCGTCGACGGCCCTCTGCACGTCCTCGGCGGTCTTCATGCCCTCGACGTCCTTCTTCAGCTTGTCGAGCTGCGCCGTGACGTCCTCCACGCGCTGCCGGGCCTCGTCGCGCTGGGCGCGGTAGTCCTCGGCGGCTCGCTGCCAGTCGGGGCCTCCCTTCGGCTTGGCGTCGCCCGTCTGTTCGGGCGCGGTCGCCTCCGGCTCGGCCTTCGTCTCGGTGTCGGTGGTCTCTTCGGCCATTCGTCCCCCATCCCTCGTCCCGGGCGTTTGTTGGGCGGTTCACTCCGCCTGCCGGGTGGCGCGTGGGCCGCGCCGTGCCTATGGGAGGGTCGGCCCCTCCCCTGCCACGGGAGATGTTCGGCGGCGCGTCACGGGCACGAGGAAGGCCCCCGGGTGAGCGGGGGCCTTCGGGCCGTGCGTTAGGTTGTCTGGGGCGGGGCTAGAGGCCCATGGCCTTCTGGACGGTCGCGGCGACGACGCCGACGAGGATGGACTGGAAAGGCCTCGCCGAGGGCCTTCCGGGCGGCGGACATGCCCGGGTCGTCGCGAAGGAGCGTCGCCCCGTCGCGGGTGATGCCCCAGCCCGGCTCCGTCACGAGCGAGTCTCGGGACGAGACGATGAGCGGGGCGTACGAGACGCCGGAGAGGTAGCCGCCGTCGATGGCGGATCGCATGACGCGGTCGAAGAAGACGGGGTTCACGCCCGCGAACTCGCGCAGCTTCCCCTCGTCGGGGTCGACGCCCTCGTCCATGCAGGCGTAGCAGTACGAGAGCACCATGAAGAGCACCGCGTCGAACTTGTCGGGGGCGGTCACGCTACCTCCTCGATGGACGTGACCTCAGCCGCCGGACAGTCAATCAGCGTCCCGACGGGGCCGCGAATGTAGAACGACTCCGGCTCGTCAGGCTCCTCGGCGAACGACTGGTAGCCATCGTATACCCCGGTCTCCTCGCCCCCGTCATCGAAGGTCAGCCTGACCTTCCTGCCGACCAGACCCTCGGTTCCGCCGACCCTCATTGCCCGCCCTCCTTCGGCAGATAGGGGACTGGATGCGTCCCCGTCTTCGAGTAGTGAATCTTGACCATCGACGTGTCGAGCCTCGACCCGTCCTCGGCAACAATATACCCGACCGCTCTTCCGGCATCGTAAATCTCGCTGCCGTTCCAGTTCCCCGCCCTGTTAACCATCGGCTCGCCCTTCCCGACTGCCCTTTCGGTCAGCTCAACCACGTCGGCCTCGGGGATGGCGAAGGCGCTCGGAGCGTCATATCCCTTCTTCCTGCAGCTCTCAACCTTCCTCGCATAGCCATCGGTTCCCGGTATGTGCTTGCGGAGCGACCCCATGTTCACCGAATTCGGCAAAGGCCCCCGCACGCGCTCGTCACGCCTCCTCTCCGCCGCCGCCCTGTCGATGGCGTATCTGACTTCCCGTTCCTGCCCGGCCCTGTCCATGGTCTTGAAGCCGGGCGTCGACGCCAGAAGCTCCTCGACCCTGCTGGCGCTCGCGCCCTTGGCCCTGATGCGGTCGCGGGACTCGTCGAGCGCGGCGCGCACGCTCTTCGGGCTGCGGTTGAGCGGCTGGACGTTGACCGGCCTCCCGTCCGCGCCGAACGCCCGCTCGCGGTCGGGCCTGCGCTGGAGCCCCGGGTTCTCGCGCATGAGCGTGCGCTGTGCCTGCTGGGCGCGTCCCAGCCGGAGCCTCGCGCCCGCCGAGTCCAGCCCCTGCGCCTCAAGCTCCGCCGCCTCGCGCTTGGCGTCGCGGATCTTGCGCTCGTTGGCCCGCTGCCGCTGCAGGAGGGCGTAGGTCTCGGCCGGGTCGTGCCCCGCGTCCTCGTCGGGGGTGTGGCTCCAGCGCCTCTCCTGCCCCGGCCTGAACGGCCCCATGGAGTGCAGGCAGTTCGGCTCGCGCATGCCGTCCCACGCCCCGGACTCATGGAGGCCGGGGTATTTGACGCCGTCAACCTCCACCGGGCCGTCCAGCCCGTACACCTCGCCCTGCCAGACGCGGTGCGACTCTCGCGCCCCCCGGTGGCTGTCGACCTCCACGAGCCGTATCCCGGCGCGGCGGCAGAACGACTCCGTGTCGTCGTTCGCGGCCTGCCTCACGAGCGTCTGCAGGTGGCGGCGCATTACGACGTCGGGCCGCTCCCTGCGCCCGCTCGCGTAGTCCACGGTGCGTATGCCGCGCTCCGCCATGCGGCGCACGGCCTCGGCGACGCCCTCCTCCTCGGAGATGACCTTGCCCGCCACCCTCGGGACGATGTCGGTGACGATGGCCCGGTAGCTCGCCTGCGCGTCCGCCGCCATGGACAGGTTGCACCGGCGCTGGAAGTCGCCGAGAAGCGAGAGCAGCTCGTCGCCCGTGCGGTTGAGCTTGCCGAACGCCTCGGGGTTTCTGGCCCTGATTACCTGCAGGTCGACCCGCCGCGAGCGCTCAAGCGCCCTCTCCGCCTCGGCCGCGCACCTCGCGGACAGCCCCTCGGCGGAGCCTCCCAGCGCCGACAGCACGATCGCCGGTATCGCCCCGGAGTCCGCGATGGCGCGCGCGAGGTCGGCACCGGCCACGGACGCCACGAGCCTCGTCATCACCATCGACAGCGCCCCGTCCGCGAGGGCCTGCACGGCGTCGCCCGGCCCCTGCCCGAGCGCGGCCAGCTCGTCCGGGGTCAGCACTACAGCGCCGCCTCGCCGGGCATCGGCTCGGAGGGAATCGCGGCGGGCACCGACGCGGAGGCGGACGCCTCGCCCGCGAGCCTGCGGGCCGTGGCCTCGTCCTCGCCCTTGAAGCGGGCGCGGTACTCCCACGGCGCGGCCACCCCGGCGGCGAGCTCGGCCATGAACTGGGCCTTCTCGGCGGGCGTGTCCTCGATGATGGAGTCGTCCCACGTCACGTCGACGCGGCCGAAGTCCCCCGTCGGAAGCCCCAGCACGCTGCGGGCGCAGCTGCACGCCGCGCCGAGCATCCGCGACAGCGACGCGCCGACCGCCGCCTCGTGCTTGCGCAGGTTGCGCATGAGGGCGCTGGAGTCGGCGCTGACCTCGGTGGCGGTCTTCAGGCCGCCGGACTTGGACAGCGTGAAGTAGTTCTGGCCGAAGCCCGTGAGGTCGCCCAGCTCCGCGAGCGCCACGTCCAGCATCTCCCGGAGCTGCGAGCTGCGTATGGCGGGCTGGAAGGTCTCGATGACGTCGCCGCCCGTGACGCCCTGCACGGCGCGGATGACGGTCTCCTCCGGGGCCGACGGCAGCGCCACCGTCCTCCCGTCGGGGCCGGTCACGGGGGTCAGCAGCTCGTCGCTCATGAAGACGCGTGGCTTGGTGACGGCCAGCTCGCGCACGATCGTGTCGAAGGCGGAGTCCACGGCCCTCACCGCGTCCAGCGCGTCGTGGAAGACCGACTGCCCCATGGGCGACACGTCCGCCACGACGTTGTCGACCGCCGGGCGCACGACGCAGAAGGTGGGCAGCGGCTGGCCCGTGTCGAGGTCGTCGACGAACCCCGGCGGGACGAGCCTCCGGCCCTCCTCGTCGAAGAACGCCGGGCGCACGTGGTACGTGCCGGTCACCGGGTCGAGCAGGTGCGCCACGGCCTGCGTGACGGTCCTCCCGCCGACCCTGGCCCTCGTGGCGAAGGCGCACTCGCTCACGCCCTCCTCGTCCCAGCTGAGCGGGAGCACCATGCGGGCGTCGTAGCGGCGCACCCGCATCGTCGGGGGCACGGACGCGTCGCCCGGCACCTCGAACGCGAGCGCCATGGCCCCGGTGCCCAGGGCGAAGGCCCGCTCGACGCACCTCTGTCCCAGCGGCAGCAGGCCCATGTCTGCCGCCCAGCGGTGCAGCCACGCGTTGGACACCTCCCCCTCGGCGGCGAACTCGGTGCCCTCGTCGAACATCAGGCTGGCCCACTCGCGGCACACGCGGCGGGCCGGGTGCAGGGAGTAGGTGCGCACGGGGCGGGACTTTGGCTGACCGGTCGACCAGTCCACCACCCGGCGCGAGTACCACGCGGCGCTCGCCGTGTACCACTCCCACCACCGGGCCACGTCGTCCGACATGGACACGTACGGGGCGCGTCCCAGCCCCTCGGACAGCCACTTCGCGACGCACTGCGGCACCGACCACTCGTCCACTGACATACGGCCCCTCACCTCGGGTTACTTCCTCTCGGTGCCGTATGCTCCCCTCCGGGTCACGACGGGCATGAGCGCGTAGCGGGTGGCGTCCACCCAGTGGTCGTCGCCGTCCGGCACGGAGGTCAGCCACGTGCCGTCCCGGTCGCGGTCGTGCAGCATGGCGCGGGCCTCCTTGGCGAGGTTCGGGCACCGCGCTGGGTCGACCACCCACCGCACGGACGCGAGCCACTGGTACGACCGCATGCGCATGCCGCCCTTGCCCGCCGCCCGCGCGTTGACCCCGGCGGCGCGGTGGGCGCTGATGCGGCCCGGGTCGGCGTCGTCGGACAGGACGGGGAGCGGGTGGTACTCCTCGCGCTCGGTGCCGTCGGCCTGCGGCTCGGGCCACGTGAGCAGCCGCTTCACGGCCTCCGCGCTCTCCTCCGGCTGCATCCTCCGGCCCCCGGCCTCGGCGAAGGTGTAGAGCGTGCGCGTCCCCGGCTCCCACGCGCTGAGCGTGAAGGCCCACGGGTCGGGCCACCAGCCCCAGTCCTGCCCGGCGTAGAGCCGGTCGAACCCGCGTATGTCCTCGTCCGTGATGGGCCGCTCCTCCAGCCGCGGGAAGACCTCGCCGCCGGTTCCCGTGGCCTCGCCCAGGTACTCGTGGCGGTACGCCTGCTCGTCGGCCTCGCGCAGCCCCTCGGCGTCCGCGAGGAACTGCGCGCCCAGCCACTCCGGCGGCACGTCGAGGTACGTGGACCGCATGGCCATCTGCGCCGGGTCCCCCAGCGCCGCCACGCGGCCGAACTCCTCGTTCGCCCAGCTCGTCCGGCTCTGCGGCGGGTTGAAGGAGTAGAAGCGAACCTGGTGGCCCTCGCCTCGGGTCACCGACTGGCGGATGGTGCGCACGTCGCCCATGCCGCCGAACTGGTCGACCTCCTCCAGCCAGAGGGCGGCGCAGCGGCCGTGGTCGAACTTCACGCCCTTGGTCTTGCGGGGGTCGTCGGCGCCCCTGAAGAGGATGAGCTGGCCCGTCTCCCGGTTGCGGATGCGGCGGGCGCTCGCGGCCTGCTCCCAGTCCCCGTCCATGCCCAGCCGCTCGAGCGCCCACGCCATCTGCGCGAACGTGCCGTTGCGGATGTCGGTGCCGAAGCGCTGCATCACGAGGGCGTTGGCCTCCGGGTCGCGGCGCAGCATCTCGCATATCTCCAGCGAGATGGAGCTGGACTTGGTGGAGCCTCGGCCTCCCGCCTCCCACACGTCGGTCACGGCGCCCGCCGCCACGGCCCGGTGCACCGCGAGGAAGGGCGGGGCCAGCAGCAGGCCGAAGTCGGGCGCGGGGGCCGTGGCCTGCGGCGCGTCCTCCGGGCGCTCGTCGCGCCGGTCGCGCCACTCGGCGGGCTTGCGGTTCTTGAGCCAGAAGATTTGTGCCGTCGCGCTCGGCGGCACGTCCTCCAGCACCTCCTCGACGGTGATGCCCTGCGGGGTCTTCCTCTTCCGGACGGTCTTGCGCGTGAAGCCGCACGCGGCCTTGTACAGGGCGTCCTCGACCATCCCGTCGGCGAAGGCGCGTCCCTCCTTTAGGGCGTCCCGCAATTCGGGGTGCGCGTCGCGCCACCTGAACAGCGTCGAGCGCGCCACTCGCAGCTTCTCCGCGATCTCGTCGGCCGTGTAGCCGGTTCTCGCGAGACTGCGGACGATGACCGGGTGGACGTCCGGGTCGTACTTCGTGGGGTGCCCCCTGCGGGCCTGCTTCTTCTCTGCCATGCGGCCATTGTCCGGGCCGCGTCACCTACCTGCCGTTCCGTCTCATGTCTTCTTTGATGAGGCGTTTGACGTAGGTCGCGAACGCCCCCTGGGACTCCGCGAACTCCAGAAGGTCGCGGTCTGCGGGGTAGAACTTCACGAGCTTCTGGGTGACGTTCTGACGGTTGTACCTGGCCGTCGCCCTCCTCTGGGCGTCCGTAGCCACGCTCACCGCCTCCCGTGCTTCGCGAGCAGGTAAACGACGCCGACGGCCACCGCGAGGCCGAAGGCCCTTGCGAACGTCGATGCGAACTCCGCCATGTGTCCTCCTGTGCTACATTCCAACGGAGGGGTGGGGCGGCTCCCGCCGCCCCGTTCCTCCTATTCCGGCTTGCGGAAGTGCTTACCTTGGCCGGGGCCTTCCGCTTGCCCTTCCTCCCTCTCGTCCAGCCGCCTGTCGACCAGATGGATCAGGAGCGCCCCCAATGCGGTTCCCAGCACCGTCGCCGCAAAGTCGAGGGCCTTGTCCAACATCTTCCCTCCTTTCTCTTGCCCTCGTTACAACTGTAATTATATAGGGATATCCTTATATGTGCAAGCAATAATCTAGAGAAAAAGGCCCCCCGAGGAGGGCCTTCCTACATGCCGAGAAGGCGTGCAGCCTCCCCGCGTATCTCCTGCTCGAAGGTCGTCATCTTGAGACGCGCCGAGCTGAGCGTGTCCTGGTGCGACGCCTTGAAGCACATTGCGCTTCCGGGGACGGTCATGGCGGGCGTCGGCTCCGCCCTCACCCCGGAGGCGAGCGAGACCGCGTTGAAGTCGTTCGGCCTGAAGCCGTCGAGGTCTCCGCAGCAGCACGCCATGCTGTCGCCCATGCTCCGAAGCCGGTTCTCGGCGCACAGGAACAGCAGCCCGCTCTCGTGGCAGGCATCCCTAATCTTCTCGTAGTGCGAGCGCAGGCGCTCCTCCGGGTAGCACCAGTCCCCGCCCACCCGGACGGTGCCGGGAACGCGGCGCTTGAACTTCATGCCCTCGACGGTGACGGCGTCCGCCCCGGCCTCGGCGATTCGCGGTATCTGCTTGCGGAACTCGCGGGACACCTCCGGGAGGAACGGCTGAGCCCTGACCACGAGCCGCCTGCAGTGCCCGCTGAGCCTCCGGAGCATGCCAAGCCGCTCCTCGAACGTCGGCGCCCCCGGCTCCATGCGGTCGTACGACGGGCAGGCCATCGAGACCTGAACGACGCAGTCGCACTTTGAGAGCAGGGGCAGGTACGGCTCCTCGGTTATGAGCCGACCCTTGGTGCTCACGATGAACGGGTAGCCCGTCTCGGCGAAGACCCGCAGCGCCTCGAGGGACACCCCCCCGACGCTCTATGGGCTGGAACGGGTCGGAGAGGCCACCCCAGTGAAGCGGTATCCGCCAGTCGCACCAGCTTGTTGTCTGCGTCCTCCTGCCGGAGACGAAGCGCCTCAGGCTCTCTATGCAGTTGTCGATTCTGATGTCGTCGAGGTTGACCTTGAGCTGCGCGAAGCAGTATTTGCACCCGTGGCTGCAGCCCTTGTACGTGTCGAAGCGAATCGGGTAGCTGCAGAGGTAGCACTGCGAGCCGCAGTCTACTCCCATTCGCGGGCCTCCTCGGCTATGCGACTTGCCACTGCGTCCTTGCCCATGGCCTTGAGGTAGGCGGTCACCCTCTCGCGGTCGGCGTTGTCAAAGACGAACGTGACCGAGAACCCGTCGGCGCTCTCCGTCTGGGAGTTGGACACGAGGCCGTCCCTCATGAGGCTGTCGATGGCGCTGAACCCGTGCGCCTCCGCGTCGAACCCGAAGTCGCCCATGTCGAACTCGTCCGCCAGCGTGTCCAGCTCGTAGGCCAGCTGGTCGTCGTCCCAGCCCGTCATCATCGTGGTCTGGTTGTCGGCCAGCGTGTAGGCCCTGCGCTGCGCGTCCGTCCAGTCGTCGCGGAACACCACCGGAACCCGCTCGATGCCGAGCTGCTTCGCCGCGATGGCGCGGGCGTGCCCCGCCACGATCTCCGGCCTGCCGTCGTCGTTGTGCCAGCACACCAGCGGGGCGCCGAAGCCCAGCTGCGACATGCTCGCCTTCACGGCGTCTATCTGCGCGTTCGTGTGCTCCTTGGCGTTCCCGTCGTACGGCACCAGCTCCGCCACCGGCACCATCTCGTACCTGCCGCTAGTGACCTCCACGGCCCCTCCCGTCCCTGTCCCTCTTCGCCATCTGCCTGACGGCCGCGCCGTCCCTGTCCTCCGCGTGCCTGCGCCGCATCTCCTCGAGGTAGCAGCCCTTGCACAGGTGCATGCGCCGGGCGGGCGGGGACTCCTGCCACACCGGGCGCGAGTCGCACGCCACGCACACGGACGCGGCCCTGTCCCAGCCCCGGCCGAATCGCTTGCGGACGTAGGCGACGCGATTCGGGTGGATGCCGGTCATCTCCGACACCTCCCGCGCGGTCTCCGCCGGGTGCGCCTGCACCGCGCCCACCTCCTCGCGGGTGAGCTTCCGGTAGCGCTCGTACGGCCCCCTCCGCCCCCTCTGAGAGAGTTGTGTGGATTCTGTGGATTGCCCATCTGGGCAATCTCGCAGCGGCGCCCCCGGCTTCTGGTAGGCCCTCGTGCGGGCCTCGCCGAGCCGTATGAGGTCGGCGGGCCTCACAGCCCGAACCCCCACGCGACCACCCGCCACAGCACC
>OIXX01000644.1_pt1 | contig 18347 bp, 17 predicted proteins | sample 1588161 | NCBI WGS metagenome assembly OIXX01 (sample SAMN03283274) | human gut metagenome | biome: human-associated habitat; material: feces | host: Homo sapiens | place: Peru | collected 2012
ACGCAGTACCAGCCGTCGTAGCTGCCCTTGTAGATGTAACCGCGGTCGCGCAGGACCTCCCACAGGTGCTGGACGGCGCGGGTCTGGCGCTCCTGCGTGGTGCGGATGAAGTCGTCGTTGGTGATCTCGAGCTCCGCCCAGAGGTCCTTGAAGGCGGGCACGAGGGAGTCGCACCAGGCCTGCGGCGTCATATCGTGCTGCTCGGCGGACTGGGCCACCTTCTCGCCGTGCTCGTCCAAACCGGTGAGGAACTTGACGTCGTAGCCCATGCTGCGGCGGAAGCGCGCCTGCACGTCGGCGAGGATGGTGGAGTACGCGGTGCCCAGATGCGGCGCGGCGTTCACGTAGTAGATGGGGGTGGTGATGTAGTAGGACGGCTTGTCTGCCATGCGCGGGTCCCTCCCTGATGACGGGTATGCTCGGACAGTCCGGTATTCTAGCGCATGACGGGCAGGCTGCGGCAAGGCAACGTGGGCTGTTGCCGCGGCTTTAGGACTCCTGCAGCTCCAAGGCGAGCTCGTAGACGGTACGCTTCTTGAGGGAGTGCTTCTGCGAGAGGCGCTTGGCGATGGCCGAGACGGACTCGCCGGCGGCCAGCGCCTCGCGGATGTCCGTGCGCAGGGCCGCGTCGCGGTCTTCGGCCGAGGCAGGGGCGCCGATAGCGGCTCCGGATCCCGCGCGCCAAGCGGCCAGCTCCTCCGCAGAGGGCGGCGCCACCACGATCACGCACTCGCCGCGCAGCTCCTCGCGCGCTTGCACCTCGTCCAGCAGCGCGGGCGCGGACGCGCGCAGCACCTCCTCGTGGAGCTTCGTCAGCTCCCGGCAGAGCGCCACGTCGCGCCCAGGGAACACCTCGGCGACGGCGGCCAGCGAATCCACGGCGCGGCGCGGGCTCTCGTAGAAGAGGAGCGCGCCGGGCACGAATGCGAGCTCGCGCAGCCGCCGCACGCGCTCACCGTGCTTGCGGGGCAGAAAACCCTCGAAGAAGAAGTGCTCGCAGGGAATGCCGCTTGCAACCAGCGCGGTCACGCACGCCACGGGGCCGGGAACCACCTCCACGGCGATCCCGACGTCGCGTGCGGCGTCGACCAGCACCTGACCCGGATCCGAGACGCCGGGCATGCCCGCATCGGAAGCGAAGGCGAAGACCTCGCCCGTCGCCATGCGGTCGACCAGCGCGCCCGCGCGGGCCGCGATCACGTTCTCGTCACAGCGGACGAGCGGTTTGGAGATGCCCAGATGCGCGAGAAGCTTGCCCGTCACCCGCGTGTCCTCGCAAAGCACGGAATCCGCCGCGCAGAACGCCTCCGCCGCGCGCGGCGAGAGGTCGCCTAAGTTGCCGATGGGCGTGCCGACCACGTAGAGACGCCCTGCCCCTGCGGAACCGGACTGAGCCTGCACGGCGGCCTCCTTGTCTTCCCTGCTAGTCATGCGCTACGAGAGCATCGCGCGCTCGAGCGTGCCAAGCGCGGCGCGGGCATCCCACGCGGGAATGCGCTTCTCGGTCTTCCACGTCTGGAAATACCAACCGTCCACCGCGTCGAACGTGGCGAGCTGGTTCGCCACGAACACGCGCTCGTAGGCGGCGCGGCCCTCGGGCGTTACCGAGGCCCCCGCCATGACGGCGGCGCCCGACCACTCACCCACGATGACGGGGAATCCCGCGCGCTTGGCCTCCTCGATCATGCGCTTGTTGCGCATGACGGCGCTCGAGATGCCACGAGGCGAGGTGATATCCTGCGCGGTGTCGTCGCGGTAATGGTAGAGGTGGATGTCCATGTAGACGTTCCGGTACTCGTCACCACGCATGAAGTGGCTCCACATGTCGGGATGTCCCGACGCCGAGAATACCACGGCCTTGCTCTCCGGCATGTGGGTGTGCACGAGAGCATAGGCATCGCGATAGAAGTTGCGCAGGTAGTGGGCTGGAATGCCCTCCGTGACCGTAAAGAGCCCGGTTCGATGGCGCACGATCGGGGAGTCCAACAGCTCGATACCGAAGAGGCTGTCCGCGGAACCGTAACGCTCGGCCAGCCGTTCGAGCACGTCGAGCGCCACGCTCCGCCCGTTCGTGGAGGAGTGCCACTCCGCCGTGGACTCGGGCGTGGTGGGCGAGTCGTTGGAATCGCCCTGACTGCCCGGCACCGTGGCCAAGTTGAGCAGCACGCTCATGCCGTACTTCTCGCCCCACTCCATAGCGCGGTCGATGTAGTCGATGACGGGGATGCGCGCGCCACAGTCCCCCTGGGAGCCGAATGCCCACCACGGCACCGGTACACGCACGGAATTGAGGCCAATTGAGGACATGCGACGAAAGTCGTCCTCAGTGATGAACGTCTCGTAATGCTGGCGAACGCGCTCGGTATACGCAGCGCACCCGAGCGCCGCCTGCAGCTCAGCCTCGTTGAGAGCGCCGGTAGCCGAGAAGAGCGACGGGGTCACCCAGGGCTCGGGGATGAACCAGCCGGAAAGATTGACGCCGCGGATGCGCTCGCCAGCGGGTCGCTCGGCCCGCCCCTTCTTTCCGCTCGCGCAACGGTTGCCCTTGCCAACGATCTGAGCCATGGGAGGGTCCCCTTACCTCGAATGCAAAAAGCGCCCAGCGAAACCGCCGGGCGCTTACCTTGCGAAGGGTGGCCAGAAAGGGAGTCGAACCCCTGACACGAGGATTTTCAGTCCTCTGCTCTACCAACTGAGCTATCTGGCCACGTCTGTCGCGAACGACAGCTTGATAACTATAACAAACATCCACGTGCCGTCAAGAGAGATCTTTTGAAAGTCGCTCGGAGGGGTCACGGCACCAGCTCCCATCCGCTTGCGGCTCGCGGGGGGCGACCCGCGGACTCGGGAGAGGTTACGGCAACCCGTTCCAGCACGAGCTGAGCGTCCGGGCAAGAAAGGAAGCGCCAGGGAACCACGTGCTCGTGATAAGCGAGAACCCGGCCCTGCTCACCCACGAAGGCGATATCGAGCGCGCGTCCCATGAAGCAGGTGTGAACGGCGTGACAGCGGGGAAACACCAGCACGTAGCCGTTGCCATCCGGCGCTCGCGCGGGAATCGCGCCCATGCCGACCAGCCGGGCCGCGAACCCCTCCGCCACGATGATGCGCGCCGGCCCCCAGCCCAGCGCGGTCATCGCGGTACGGGCCGCGGCGTACGCTTTCCACCCGTTCATAGCACCACCCCCGGCCTCCACGGGTCAATCGTCACCGCGCGCTCGTGCCGAAGACGCGCCGGTGCGCCCATCTCTACGCCCGCTACTGAAAAGCCGGAGGGCCAGGGCCGGTAGCTCATGGTGCAGGTGTAGGTCCTGAGCGCGCCCGCCAACGCGAGCAGGCTGTCATCGTCCGCGCTGCCCTCGCCCTCCGATACGCCAACCTCGATTTCGAGCTCGTAGCCGGCCATCGCCTCCTCGAGCCGTTCGCGCACCTCGGCCGCGTCACCGGCGCTGCCTTCTTCTCCCTCGCCCGATGGCGCCACGCCGCAGGCGAGAACGATATCGGGAGCCACACGGTCGAAGCGCGCGGTCGCCGCCACGAAGACCATGAGGTTGTAGACGATGAGCGCGAGCACGATGAGCACCGGCGCCACGACAGCCATCTCGACCGTGGCCTGGGCGCGCTCATCGCGGCACGCCGCAGCAATCTGGCGGCATGCAGGCCCGCCTGACATCCGGCGCATTATGAGCCCCCTTCTCGCGCTCCTACGAGGTCGCGCAGGCGCACCTTGAGCGGAATCGACCCTCCACCGGGAAGCGGAATCTCCGCGATGGTGAACTCCGTTTCTGCTAAGCGCTCCCCCACCTCGTAGCCGAGAGCCTGTAGCAGCGCCTCAGGATCCATGGTCTCGACCGACAGGCTGCGCAACGCCCCCTGCGCATCCGCAAGAACGGTCATACCAGCGGCGGAAATCACGTTACCGCTATCCGTGAGCACCGGTTTTCTGCTGCTCAGATCCACCGGCTCGAACCCCACGGCCGCAAGGGAGCCGCGCATCCGCTCGCCCAGCCAGGTTGCCACGGGCCCGGCCCCAAGGGAGGTCAGCCCTCCGAGCAATCCGTCCATGACCTCATCGAGCCGGGATGCCACGTCTCCGTATCCCACGAGCAGGTCACCCCAGAGATCCATGGCATTGCCAACGATGCCCACCACCGTGGAGTCGCCCGTGCGCTCCTTCAGCCCCGAGAAGAAACGCGACAGCACGTTGTTCTCCCGCGTGGCGGCATCCGACGCGAGGGTCGCGGCCGAGATGGCGCCACGCCGATCCAGCTTCACGCCCGCGCTGAAACTGTTCTCGAGCTCTTCCGGCGTGGATGCCTCACCGGAGACGACGAGCGCCACGCACCCGTAGCGACCGGGCGGGGCGATGCGCGGCCGCTTGGCCGCGAGCACCGACAGCGCTTCCTCGAAGGCGTCACCCGCACGCTCCGCCCCTCCCCGAGCCTGACGCTCCAGCTCAAGTTCGCGGTTTCGCGCGGATTCGTAATCTTTCAACGCCTCCGTGAACTCGCGCAGATGGTATTCGAATCCGTTGTCGATACTCGTGGAGGCGGCGGGGACCTTCCCCACATCGCCCACGCCGAAGCGGCACACCGAGCACTCGCGCACAGAGCCGGCGTCGAGTGCGGAAAGCGAGACGATGGGCCCCGCCGCCCCCGTGGCACCGGGACAAGAGGCGTCAAAATGCAGCGTAATCCCCTCAGACTCCGTGCTCGTAGGCCACGAGACCTCGGTATAGAGCTCCGTCCCCTTCACCTCTCCGGTGTTTTTGGGGAGCAAGGGCACCTTGCACACGAGCATGCCATCGCGCTCCACCACGCTCGCGCTCTCGAGCGTTCGCGTGGCGTACCGATAGAAGGCATGGCGCGCCGCCGCATCCGCCTGCGCCTCCACGCCGGCGCCTTCCGTCCGATCGTTATCGCGCCGCCAGCGGTAGTACGCGCAAGCCCGATCAAGCGCTACCTGGGGCTCCCAGGTCAGGCTCGAGGCGTAATCGGGATTCTCAACCGCCGAGATGCCCGAGAGCCGCGCGGCACGCTCCTGCATGTTCATGCCGGCACGTCCGCAATCGGCCAGCCAGGCGCGCTCCTTGACTGCCGTCGTCTCCTCGCGCGCCCGTGCAAGATCTGCAGCCACCTCCCCGAGCTCGTCCGCTCGCTGCTCCAACCCCTCCGTGGGCACGGCGGGTCCGTCGATGGCGGGGAATTCCGACGCCGACTCCCAGGGGGCGGCGATGGCCGTGCCCGTGTACGAGACCATCCCCGCGCCCTGTGCCGCGCAGGTGCGCGACGCGTTGGCGGCGATGAGGTAGGGCAGGGACCCCTCGAGTCGCTTGAGCCCGCGTGATGCAGAGGCGGCGAACTTGTTCCGCGTCTCCAGAATCCGAAGGCCCGCATCCACCGCCTCCGCAGCCGCGGCGCTCGCACCGGGCACCAGCAAGCCGACCAACCCCGCCCCCGTCACGGTGAACCCCGTGAGCCCGAGGCTGAGAATCCCCGCATCCACCACCGTTGCCGCGGTATGGTACGAGGAGACCACGTTGGCGCCCGCAAGCGATGTGGCATCCGCCACCACCTGTGCATCACCTGCCCGCGCCATGGTCCATGCGGCGGTGGTCGCCGAGAAGGCGAGCACCAGGACCACGAGCATGGACACGGCGGAAGCGAGCGAGGTGTAGGCCCCGTCTTCCCGAAACAGGTCCAAGGCGCAACGGGCCCTTGGCACCCTGTTGTGCCTTTCAACCATCCCAGGCGGCAATCCAGGCATCGTAGCCTCCTTCCAGCCAGTCGGGTCGGGCGCGGTACGACACATCAACCGAAAGCTCCACGTCACCTTGGGTATTCGTCGCCCCGAACACAGGGGCGAACGCCCCCAGCACGGGCAAGGGGCGGACGTATCCCCGCACGGAAACGCGAACCGCTCCCGCCGCATCCCCCTCGCCCGCACGCGTGAACTCGACATCCCAGGACAGCGGGCCCCCGGCGTGGAAGATGGCGACGTTCGGCACCGCGGCGAGCTGGCGCACCACGAACGCCCGACACGACTCGTCCGAGACGTTCTCGCCCGTGACCATGAGCCGCGCCCCGCTCGCCGCCGCGGCCTCCATAATCGCACGCGTGTAGAGCAGGCACACGGGCTGGAGCGCGAGCAGGAGCAGCGCGAACAAGCAGGGAAGCAGCAACGCGGCCTCCACCGTGGACTGCGCTCGCTGCTCGGCCCAGAGCCGTTGAGGTCCGCAACCGGCTCTAGAACAGCGCGAAGTCCAGCGGACCCGTGCCGTCGAGCGATCGCGGCGCCGCCCGTTCCGCCAGGGCGCCGAGGGTCCCGACCTCCCCTGCATGCCACAGGGCGCCAAGCGCGAGCACCATCGCCAGAAACGCCGAAAACACGAGCGCGTACTCGAGCGTCCCCTGCGCCCGCTCTTCGCGGACCAGCTTCTCCATTCCATGTAGAACCCCGCTTCCGCTCATCCGTCCTCCCCTCCGGCCCTCATCCGCGCCACGCGCACCTCGCTGCAGGCGTCGTCTACTTGGGCGGACACCGTCACCACGTCCACCCAGGAGGCGTTGTCGGAGAGGAGCGCGCCCCAGGCGTTTCCATGTAGGTCCAGGTAGCCGGCTGCCTCGAGCGATACTCCCGGCACGTCGCGATAGCGCTCGAGCACGCCCGTAGCGGCGTCTACCAGGCCGGATTGCTCCGTCCACGTCACGGCGTCCACCGAGCTCGCACCTCCATGCCGCGCGTCCTCGTCGAGGTCTTCTAGAAACGAAGAGCAGCTCGATGACCGTGCCTCCGCTTCCCGCGCGTCGCGCGCAGCCTCAGCTACCCGATCGTCGGCCTCGACCTCGCTCAAACCCCACTCTTGCGCGGCATCGGGGGCCGAAACGACACCGCTTCCCTCCGATACCCGTTCCCCCAGCTGCGATTGACTGATATGATCAACCATCCATAGTAGGACTACGAGCGCTATCATGAAGAGCACGACGGGTACGCCGCAGAGAACTATTCGCCTCAAACGACCCATCTCTACAGGCTATTAATGCCGTTAGCGATATCGTTCCAGAGCGAGCTCACACGATCACGGAAGGCCACAATGGCTACGATAGCCAAAACTACTAGCACCCCAACTAAGATTGCATACTCTGTCGTTCCCTGCGCCTGCTCCTCGCGCAGCAGGCCGCGCGCCCCGCGCATGGACTCCAGAACCTGGTTCCGCAGCTTCTCCGTCATGTCTACCTCCTAGATCATGCCGCCCGCCACCAGCAGCGGGCCGACGATGGACAGCAAGAGCGCCGGCAAGATGAGCGTGGCCGTGGGAACGAGCAGTTTGACGGGTGCCCGTTCGATCTGGCGCTCCACCTCGGCCCGATGGGCGGCACGGCATTCCCTCCCCTGCGCGGCGAGCGTGTCGGACAGTGGGGCGCCGAGGGCCAGGGCCCGGCCAACCGCCATGGCGAAGGACTCCAGTGCTCGAACGCCCAGATCCTCGGCAGCAGCGAGCAGCTCGTCCTCGCGGCTGCCCACTCCCATCTGCCACGACAGGCGCGCGCGGGCCATGCGGCTTGCAAGGGCCGTGCCGCGGTTCTCGCAATAGATCGCAAGCGACGCATCGAACGAGAGTCCGGCCGAGAGACCGAGACGAACCACGTCGATCATCTCGGACACGTCGCCGAGACCAACATCCGGCTCGGCAGATCCGCCAAACCGGCTGCGCGCCGCCCGAGGCGGCAACGCCATCAGACCGCTCACGCGCCGCGCCCACGCCCCTGCGAAAGCCGTAGCGCGCTTGACGTCGCTGCCCAGAACGAGCCACGCCCAAAGCGCCCAAGCCCCTGCGAGCGCCAGCGGCCAAACCGCACCGGCACCTACCCCGCCAAGCGCCACCCGCGCGACCATCACAACCTCACCTTCATGATCTTGCCGATGATCCCCCACGCCAGGGCATTCAACGCAAGTGCCAGGATGAGGAACGCCGCGCCTGCGGGCTGAAGCATCCCGCGACGGTAGTCCTCCGAAAGCAGCGCCAGCAGCACCGACATGCCCACGGGCATGGCCGCGACCATGCGGGCCGACATGCGCGCCTGCGCGGTCTTGACATCCAGCAAGCGCTTGAGCTCGATGCGCTTGCCCACGAGCTCGGACGCCTCGGCGAGCAGCTCGCCGAGCGGCGCGCCCGTGCGCTGCGACACCTTGAGCGCGAGCGCCACCAGCTCGAGTCCCGGGGCGGCAAGGCGCTCCAGCATGGTATCGAGCGCCTCGGCAGCCGGAATGCCGCACGTGATGGAAAACGAGACGCGCGTGAACTCCGAGCGAACTGGCTCGCGGGCATGGGCCCCCACGAACTGCATGGCCTGCGCGAGCGAGTGCCCCGAGCCGAGCGAGATGGCGAGCGCACCGAAGGCCTCGGGCATCGCCTCTTCCAGATTTCGCGCCGTGCGACGCGCCCGCTGCGCCCCCAACGCATCCAGGGCCACAACGGGAGCCACCAGTCCCAAGCACGCGCCGACGGGAGAGAGGGAGACGACGCCCCCGAGCACCGCGGACACAAGGCAGAGCAGCGCGAGCAGCCCCGTCGCGCCCCGCTCGTCGCAGCCATCGGCATACACCAGCGTTGTCATCCGCCCTTCCCGAAGCTCTCGCATGGCGGCCCGAAGCGGCGGGATGCGCAGCACGTGCTCCCGCAGCGGCCCGCCGACCGCCCGGCACGTGCTCGCCAGCCAGCCCCACGCAGCGTGACCGCCGCCGGGCTTGCTGCTCGGCTTCGCACCGGCATCCTCGCCCGACAGCAGCAGCCCCGTGCTCCCTGCGGCGAGAACGCCCGTCGTCAGCGCGACGATACCGGGCATGAACGCCTCCATAGCTCAACCTCCCGCTCCTCAAGGGCGCCTGTGCGCACCGCTTCCTCTACGAACGACGGCTCGCGTACGAGCCGCCAGCTCGCCGCGCCCGCATCGAACGCCACGAGCTCCTCCAGCCGCACGCCGCCACCGGGCGCCCGCGAAACACCCGTGTAGCCCGCCACGAAGCGCTTTCCGTCTGGCCGGCGCACCGACATCACGATGCCGTCCAAGGCCATCGCGACCTGTTCCTCGATGAGCGCGCTCGGCAGATCGATCCCATAGCGCGCGAGCAGGGTCAGGCGCACCACCACCTCCTCGGCACTTCCTCCGTGCACGGAGGTAAGGCTTCCGTCATGACCAGTGTTCATTGCCTGGAGCATGTCGATGCACTCGCCCCCGCGGACCTCGCCTACCACGATACGGTCTGGTCGCTGGCGCAGGGCGTTTTTCACCAAGTCGCGAATGGTCACAGCGCCCTCGCCCTCTATGGACGCCTCGCGCGCCTCCATGCGCACCACATGGGGATGTCGGGAGAACTTGAGCTCCGCCGAATCCTCGATCGTGATGATTCGCTCCTGCGGCGATATCTCGCAGGACAACGAATTAAGCAAAGTTGTCTTGCCCGAACCAGTCCCTCCGGCTACGGCCAAGTCTTGCCTGAGCGCCACGGCGAATGAGAGCAGCCGGGCATACCAAGCCGGTAACGCACCGAGCTCTACCAGCTGCTCAAGCGAGCTGATGCGATCCGAGAACTTGCGAATCGTGAGCAGGGGGCCGTCGATGGCCACGGGCGGTATAACCGCATTGACGCGCTGGCCACCGCGTAGACGGGCGTCGACCAACGGGCGCCGCTCGTCGATGCGTCTCCCGAGCGGCGAGATGATGCGGTCGATGATCACGCGCACCTGTTCATCGCTCTCGAAGAGCGCGCCGAGGGGCTGGATCACCCCCTCCCGCTCGCAGAAGCACGAACGGTGGCCGTTGACCATGATCTCCGTCACCGAGTCGTCCTCGAGAAGCGGCTGCAGCGGACCCAGGCCCACCACATCGTCGATGATCTCGGCGGCAAGGGCGGCTCGCTCCCGCTGGCCCACATCGTCGAAGTCCGCGTTCAACACGGCCTCCACCACCGGCCGCAGCTCGTCGCGAGCACGGTCCGGGGCTTCCGCGGCGGCGATGCGCGCCACCTCCTCAAAGCCCACGCGCTCGAGCACGGCGCGCTTCGCCCGTACCTTCACGATACCCCGACGGCCTTGGCGCTCGTCGGCACCGATGGCCTCGGTCCGCGTCTGCGCCGCACGGATGCGCTCTCTCAACGTCATCGCACATCACCAGCCCGCGTGCCGGCCCTCCTGCCCCACGGCAACCGCAGGCGCGGTCGTGCCGCGGTATCCTCGCTCCCGGCGGCATCCGCCCCGACGGGACAGCCGAGCTCGCGCAACATCCCGCTCGCCAAGGCGCGCACATCGCGGGCGAACGCTCCTTCTCCCGCGATCAGGTCGTCCATCTGGCCGAAGGAGAGCATGCTCGCCACCTCGTCGCCACCGTCCGCCACGCGGGCGCGCATGCCCAACGAGAGCGCGAGTTCCTGGCGAAGCGCGACCTCCTCGCTCACCCCGTGGCTGCCCAATCGGTTGACCACGCCCATCATCCGCGTGCGCGGCACGCCCAGCCGCGTCGCCAGCTCCGCCACATGCGAGGCCGAGGGGCACGACGTCGCCCCGAGCGAGGAGACCACCAGGCACCGGTCGCACACGGCGACCGCAGCGGCCGCGGCATCTCCCCACGAAACCGGCGTGTCGATGAAGATCACGTCCGCAAGCCCGCGAAGCACCTCGATCAGCTGCTCGCAGGGACGCCCTAGCAGCTCCACGCACTCCGGCGCGGCCGCCGGCCCCCACAGGGTGAGTCCGGGTCCCACGCGCATCGCGCTCTCCTCCACCAGGGCATCGGACAGCATCCCACCCCCTTCACCACCGGCGAGCATGCCCAGGTCGCGCGGCTCCTCCACGCCCAGCAGCCGATGCAGGTCGCCGAACATGAGGTCAAGGTCCAAGACCGCCGTGCGCAAGCCGCATCGCGCCGCAAAGCACGCCATCGCCGCCACGAGCGTGGTCCTCCCCACCCCGCCCCGACCGGATACCACGGTCACCACGGGAGCCCGGTGCGCCCCCTCACCTGCAGGCACCTCTGGCAAGCGTTGGGGAGGCTCATCCGGCACGCGGTCGTGCTTGGAAGGCGCCTCACGCCCGGCACCCTCGCCCGGCTCATCCAGATCGGCCCACTGCGCCGTGCGCACCTCGTAGCGCAGCCGCGCGTCAAGCTCCTCCTCATCCTCATAGCGATCGCAACGGGTGTCATCACGGTGGGGGACAGACCCGCCGTCACCCCGCGACGGATCCCCCTCCATGCGCACGGCTGGCTTCGGGGCGTTGCCGCCCATCTCCCCCACCGTGATGACCTCTGACGCGCCCTCGTACAGCAGGCGAGATACCAATCTCGGTTTCGCAGCATCCGCAAACGCGACGATACGCGGGGGCTCCGCAAGGCTTCGCCACGTCGCGATCTTCTCTTCGAGACCGACCTCATCCGCGTCCGACACGGCAACCGCCAAGACGACCTCCTCGTCATGCAGCTCGCGAGCAAGCTCCCATGCCTCGGCCACGCCCGGCACGCACACCAACCGAGCGCCGGCATCCAGAGTCCGCACCTCGCGCGCGATAGCCGGATACCCCTCGGACGCGCACGCCACCATCCAGATCGCACCCATCACGCATCATCCCCTCCCCGGCCCGCCGCAGGGGCGGGCACGGTTATCGTCACGGCACCCCGCGTCACAGCCGAGAGCAGCTCCTTGACCGATTCCGGCCGGACCGCGAGCGTCACCCAGGACAAGTCCCCGCCACCCGCCGCCAGCACGCTCGAATCCACCACGCGAGCGGCGCACAGGCGATCCGCCACGCCATCCGCCGAGACGTACACGTCCACCGCGTCGCCCGCGGCGAGGGAGCCGCCCATTGCATGCGCCGCGTCGGCGGAAACCGACACCGCGACCATGCCCTTTGGCACGTCGACGGCGTTCTCACTTGCCTTGAAATACGTTGGGCAGAACACCGCCCGCTTGGGAATTCGAGAAGTCGGGACCTTGCCCACCACGTCGGAGCGCGAGGTTGCAGCGTCTTCCGGAAGCAGGCTCGACGCCCATTCCTCGATGACGATATCGCCTTCGCCCACGGTCTCCCCTGCATCGATCGAGCGCCGGGCCACGCACACCTCGACGGTCTCGCCGCCGTAGCGCGACAACGCCTCGTCATGGGCGGCCTCCGCCTGGGCGCGAACATCCGCCGCATACGCAAGCGAGATCACCGCGGCCGCAATGCCCACGACCATGCTCAGGACAATCCTCATGCCGCGCTTCATGTCCCCTCCCCCGACGAGCCTTACCGTCCCCTCATTCTTGAGGGGCGGCAGGGCCGCGCCGACGGGAAAAGAAGAAAGTGAACCGGCGTATGCGCTGTTCGCTCCTCCCAATCTGACAGCGATTTGAGATGAGGAGGAGTTCTGGCTGAATCCGCACACAGATTTCTGCCAGAAAAAGACCCCTCACCCCCGCGTTACCGCGCAGGCAAGGGGCCGAACGATCAGCGTCGCATGCCGCTTTTACAGGTGAATATCTGGATCAAGGCTCTGAGCGCTCACGCGCATCTCACGGGCGAGGGCCAAAAACGCATCCGCGCGCGAAGCTGCGATGCGGCCCGACTCCACGGCCTCGCGCACGCCGCAACCGGGCTCGTGCGTGTGCGTGCAATCGCCGAAACGGCATGAGCGCGCTGCCTCGATCACATCAGGGAACACCCGCGCGAGCCCCTGCTCGTGCCCGATGAGCGGCAGGCTCCGCAGTCCCGGTGCATCGCACACCACGCCGGCGTCGCCGGGAAGCTTGACCATCACACGCGCCACCGTGGTGTGCCTGCCGGCGTCGTCGCGCGCCCGAACCGCGCCCGTGGCGAGCGCCTCATGCCCGAGCAGCGCATTCAGGAGCGTGGACTTACCAGCGCCGCTCTCGCCCAAGATCATGGCGCACGTCCCCACCGACACGAGCGCACGCACCTCGTCGATGCCGAGCCCCTCGGCAGAAGACGTCACAACTACGCGCACGTCCGGGCCGGTCAGCGACGCCACCCTGGCGAGCACCTCGGAGAGCTCGCCCTCCGCGCAGCGGTCGGCCTTGGTGAGCACCACCGCGGGCGCGGCCCCGCAATCGGCGGCGAGCACGAGCGAGCGCGCGATGCGGTCGAGCAGCACGTGGTCGTCGCGGCCTGACCCCAGGGCCTGCACCACCAGCACGGCATCGATATTCGCGGCGAGCACCTGACGCTCGCCGCGCGCCCGACCGCGCCAGCGCTCGAACGTCGTGCGCCGGGGCAGCACCTCTTCGATGATGCCCATGTCGTGCGCCTCGTCGCGACGCACGGCCACGCGGTCGCCCACGGCCGGCAGCACGGGCGTTTCGGAATCAGCCCCGCGCCGCTTGGCGAACGCCACGGCATGCTCGGCGCGAAACGTCCCCGTCTCCGTGACCACCAGCGGGAATCCGCGATCCAGGCGCACCACGCAGCCCAGACGCAGCTCATCGGGGCGCTCCGCCGCCACAGCAAAGGCATCGAACGCGGAGCGCTGGCCATCATCCACGGGCAGGTCCGCAAAGGCCGGGATATCGCGCAGCGCGTCCACGGCGGGCAGCGCGTCGTCGGATAGTAGCGTCCCGTCACGATCCACGCGCTTTGAACCATGCTTCTTGTCGCGTCGTTTGCCCACGTAGACTCCCTTGCGCCATCGCTTGCACCAGCTGCCAGTATACGCAAAACCCCGGCGCACCGCTCCATGCGGGGCGATGCGCCGGGGTCGTCAAGCACGTGAACGGATAGCCGCGGCTCCCGCTACTCCTGCTCGATCGAACGCATAATGGCCTTGTAGACCTCGATCAGCGGAATAATCAGGAACGCGATGCCGAGCGCGACCATCATGCCCTCGAACTCCAGCTGGTGCACGCCGAAGAACATCATGGCCAGCGGGTCGACCTCCACCACGATGAGCGTGAGGATGAGCGCGAGCGCCGCGGCGCCCCACAGCCACTTGTTCTGCTTGGGCATCTGGAACAGCGACAGACGGCGACTGCGCATATTGAAGCAGTGGAAGATCTCGACCATGTTGAGCGTGATGAACGCCATCATGACGCCCTTCTCGTCCACATCGGAGACCTTGTCGGCGGCGAGCGCCGCGAAGTCGATCGTGCCCGTGAACAGGTAGATGCCGGCGAAGAAGCTCGCGAGCACCAGCACCGTGATGATGAGGCCCTGGACCACGCAGTCGAGGCCCATGTGGCCGGCGAACACGCCGTCGGAGGCGTTACGCGGCTTGCGCTGCATAACGTTGCCCTCGGCCTCCTCCATGCCGAGCGCGAGCGCCGGGAAGCAGTCGGTCACGAGGTTCACCCACAGCAGCTGCACCGGCTGGAAGATGGTGAAGCCGATGATGGTGGCAATGAACACCGAGAACACCTCGGCGAGGTTCGCGGAGAGCAGGAACTGGATGACCTTGCGGATGTTGTCGTAGATGCGACGACCTTCTTCAACAGCGCCGATGATGGTGGCGAAGTTGTCGTCGGCGAGCACCATGTCGGCGACGTTCTTGGTGACGTCCGTGCCGGTGATGCCCATGCCCACGCCGATGTCGGCGCGCTTGATGGACGGGGCGTCGTTCACGCCGTCACCCGTCATGGCAACGATCTTGCCCTTGGACTTCCAAGCCTCGACGATGCGGGTCTTGTGCTCCGGCTGCACGCGTGCGTACACACCGTACTTCTCCACGGCGGCGTCCAGCTCCTCGTCGGACATCTTATCCAGCTCGGCACCGGTGATGGCCTGCTCGCGACCCTCGACGATGCCGAGGTTCTTGGCAATGGCCACGGCGGTGTCGATGTGGTCGCCCGTGATCATAACGGTGCGGATGCCGGCGTCGTGCGCTTCCTTGATGGCCGGGGCCACCTCGGGGCGCTCGGGGTCGATCATGCCGGAGAGGCCGCAGAACACGAGGTCGTGTTCGAGGGCCTCAGCGGAGAAATCCGTCGGCTTGGTCTCGTGGCTGCGGCTCGCGAGCGCCAGTACGCGGAGTGCCTGGTCGGCCATGTGCTTGTTCTCGAGCACGAGCTCGCAGCGACGCTCGTCGGTGAGATCGACGACCTTACCGTCCTCGTAGATCTTGGTGCAGAGGCCGAGCACCACGTCGGGGGCGCCCTTGGTGTACTGCTCAAAGTCGCCGTCGAGCGTCTCCACCACCACAGACATCATCTTGCGGCCGGAGTCGAACGGAGCCTCGCCTACGCGCGGATGCTCCTCGGGCAGGCCGGTCATACCCGCCGCCGCGGCATCGTTCACCAGCGCGCACTCGGTGGGCTCACCCACGGCCTCGCCCGCGTCGGCGTCCCAGGTGGCGTCTGAGCACAGCGCCATGCCGGCAAGCAGGACCTCCTCGGGAGCGGCGAGCACGTGGTTCACCACGGTCATCTTGTTCTGGGTGAGGGTGCCGGTCTTATCCGAGCAGATCACCTGCGTGCAGCCGAGGGTCTCCACAGCGGAGAGCTTGCGGACGATCGCCTGGCGGCGGCTCATCTTGGTCACGCCCAGCGAGAGCACGATGGTCACCACGGCCACCAAGCCCTCGGGGATGGCGGCGACGGCGAGCGACACGGCCACCATGAAGGTGTCGAGCAGATAGGGCGGCTCAGCGGCAACGTTGGCAAAGCCATGGCGTAGGACGTCCACGGCAAAGACCACCACGCAGATCACGATGACGAGCTTGGTGAGGATGTTCGAGAGCTCGGCGAGCTTCACCTGCAGCGGCGTCAGCTCCTCCTTGGCCTCGTTCAGCGCGCCGGCGATCTTGCCCATCTCGGTGCTCATACCCGTGCCCACCACGACGGCGCGACCGCGGCCGTAGACCACGGTGGAGCCCATGTAGCACATGTTCTTGCGGTCGCCGAGCGCCACGTCGTCGGCACCGTCGGCGAGCACGATGGCATCCGCGTGCTTCTCCACCGGCACGGACTCGCCGGTCAGCGCGGCCTCCTCGATCTTCATGGAAGCGCTCTCGAGGACACGGCAGTCCGCGGGCACGGAGTCGCCGGCCTCGAGCAGGATCACGTCACCGGGGACAAGCTCGGAGCTGTGCATCATGACGAGCTTACCGTCGCGGATGACCTTGGACTGGGCGGCGCTCATCTCCTGCAGGGCGGCCAGGGCCTCCTCGCTCTTTGCCTCCTGGATGACGCCCAGGGCCGAGTTGATGATGACGACGGCCATGATGATGATCACGTCGGCAAAGTCGGGCTCACCCTGGATGAAGCCGGTGATGGCGGAGATGGCGGCGGCCACGATCAGCATGATGACCATCGGGTCGGCCATCTGCTGGAAGAACCGAATCCACATGGGCGTGGGCTCTTCCTCATCCAGCTTGTTGGGGCCGTACTTGGCCAGGCGCTCGGCAGCAGTGGCGGCGGTGAGACCGGCCTGCTCGCTCGAACCGAGCCCCTCGAGCACGCGCGCACTGGATTCTAGGTATTCCTTCACAGGCAATACTCCTCTGGGTCGGTGCCCAGCAGAATTGATGCCCGATCATAACTCCCCGGCGCGACGACGACGCGGTGGGGCAACGGCTCACCAAGGCTGCCACGGGCAGTACTACGGTATACAGCGTTCCATTGTACCCTAGCCATCCGGCGGCTCGCCGAGAAGGTTGGGGACGGCGGCGCAGGCGATGCGGACGGTCGTCGACGCAAAAAGGGGCCGGAGCACGAAGCTCCGACCCCTTCTCACGTTCACTCAGCGGCGGAAGGCCCGTGGAACGGATCCACCCGCCTTTGTGCGGCTTAGCGCACCTGTGCCACGTACGCCACGTTGGTGGAGGACACCTTGTCCTCCAGCTGGACGCTCATGCGCGGATCGCCGGCGGTGGCAACCGTCAGGTCGCCCTTCTCGACGTAACCGAGCTCCTTGGCGGTCTCGATCGCCTTGACGATCGTGCCGTTGACGGTGCCCTGGGTGATGGCGGCCAGGTGCGGCTGCACGCCCCAGTACATGATCATCTGCTGCACAGCCCACTCGTGACGGGAGAAGGCGCAGATCGGCATGTTCGGACGGAAGTGCGAGATCAGGCGAGCGGTACGGCCCGTCGTGGTCGGCACGGTGATGCACTTAGCGCCGACCGTGGTGGCCATGTTCACCGCGGAGAGGCCCACGACGTTGTTGACCACGCGGGTGCCGTGCGCGTTGGCCGGGATCACCAGCGGCGCGTGCGCCGGCAGATACTTCTCGGTCTCCATGGCGATGGCGGCCTGCATCTTCACGGCCTCCACGGGGTACAGGCCGGCCGCGGACTCGCCGGACAGCATCACGGCGTCGGTGCCGTCGTAGATGGCGTTGGCGACGTCGGTCACCTCGGCGCGCGTCGGGCGCGGGTTGTGCTGCATGGAGTCGAGCATCTGGGTGGCGGTGATAACGGGCTTGTAGGCCGCGTTGCACTTCTTGATGATCTCCTTCTGGATGTGCGGCACAAGCTCGGGCGCGATCTCGATACCCAGATCGCCGCGGGCGACCATGATGCCGTCGGAGTGCTCGAGGATGTCGTCGAAGTTCTCCACGCCCAGCGCGCACTCGATCTTCGGGAAGATGGTGACGTGCTCGCCGCCGTTCTCGCGGCAAAGCTTGCGGATGCCCTCGACGGACTCGCCGTCGCGGATGAAGGATGCGGCGATGTAGTCGATGTTCTGCGTGAGGCCGAACAGGATGTCCTGACGGTCGCGCTCGGTGATGGCCGGCAGCGAGATGTTGACGTTGGGCATGTTGACGCCCTTGCGCTCGCCGATCAGGCCGTCGTTGTTCACGGTGCAGTGGATGTCGTTGCCCTCGACGAAGTCGACGGTCATGCCAACCAGACCGTCATCGATCAGGATGATGGAGCCCTTGGTGACCTCCTCGGGGAGCTTGAGGTAGTCGAGCGAGATGTGCTCGGCGGTGCCGAGGAAATCCTCGGAGGTGGGCTGGGCGGTGACAACGATCTTGTCGCCGGTGTGGACCTCGACCTTCTCGTGGTCCTTCAGCAGACCGGTGCGGACCTCGGGGCCCTTGGTGTCGAGCAGGATGCCCACGGGCAGGCCGAGCTCCTTGGAGATGCGGCGGACGCGGTCGATGCGGCCCTTGTGCTCCTCGTAGGAACCGTGGGAGAAGTTGAAGCGGGCAACGTTCATGCCAGCCTTGATCATCTCGCGGATCTTGTCGTCGCTGTCGCACGCGGGACCCATGGTGCAGACGATCTTGGTGCGCTTGTACATTCACTACCTCCGGTAATCGATGTCTTACCTTTTTCGCCTATTAATATCTGCGCCATTATACGCACTATGGCGCAAGGCGCACGCAACCGATAGAAAACCGTTTGAAGAAATGACAAAGA
>OIXX01000646.1_pt1 | contig 18301 bp, 16 predicted proteins | sample 1588161 | NCBI WGS metagenome assembly OIXX01 (sample SAMN03283274) | human gut metagenome | biome: human-associated habitat; material: feces | host: Homo sapiens | place: Peru | collected 2012
CGCGAAAACTCTGCGCAATAGCGCCAGGGACCTCTTTGGGGAGCTTGATCGTCACGTTATGGCTAATGCACACCTTATAGATATTAACGGTCAAGAACGCTGATACGAACGCAGCAAGAAAACCCTTGGTTCCCATATAGCCTGTTTCAAAAACAGATGTATCTGCCCCGCCAATCGAGACAACATCGTTCGTCACCGACAGCAAGAACATGCCGCACATGGCACAAACCATACACGAGGTGGGGTTGAGAGATTTGCCCGAAGGCATGCGGCGGTTCATCGACATGGCAAGTGAGCTCGCCGTGGTGCCGGCAACCATAATGCCAAGAAGCCCCATGGTATATGCATAGATTTTATTAAAGAAATCCAGCACCTCAGACGGAAGCGTGATGCCTACATAGGCAGGAAGTGTCGAAAGAAGAAGAAACAGGCTCGAGAACAGCACGATTGGCATGTTCGAGAGAAAGCCATCCTTAATCGCCACCAGATAAATGTTCTTTGAGATTTTGTCGAAGAGGGCCTGGTGTTTTTCAAGGAATTTGACGATAGCGTCCATAACACATCCTTTCATGATTGCCGGGCACACAACGATTTATCCGGACTCAACCGTCGTCGTCCCAGTTTGTATCCACGTATGTATGTGAATACGTTCTCGTGCGAAATGTAATATCATTTGCGCGATTTGTCATAACCAATTCTTTTTCCGCTTTGTCGACATGTCAAGAATTCAAAAAGATATTCGGTGAACGGCAGTTGATAAAATAATGATTTTCCCAGTTCAAGGCTATTTTTTCTGAACTGTACAATAAGTTTGCAACCGTTTACCGATTGGATATAACATATTGAAAATATTGTTGTAACAATATTAGAGACAGTGTCACAAGCCTATCGTTCTAGTCAAAGGAAGTAACAATGCCCAAACGATTGCTGAACATGTCCGCATCCGATTTTGCCACCACGTCACCCATGGATCTAAAGCAGGCAATTCTGGCTTCCGAGGGACGTACCATCATGGCGGAAAACGTACCCTCTTCCCAATTTCTCGGCGGCGTTACTAATGCCGAAATCGAACGCGCCGCAGGTGCCGACTTACTTCTGTTTAACGCACTCGATGTGTTCAATCCAGTGATTGCCGGCAATCCAGATGATCTCGATGAAAACCCGGTCACTTGGGTGAAGCGAGCATGCGGAAGGCCCATTGGCGTCAATCTGGAACCAGTTGATAATGATGCTGAAATGTCTGAAACCCGTACAGAAATCCCTATGGGTCGACGTGTCTCTCCCAAGACCCTAGAAAAGGCCAACGAACTCGGATTTAACTTTATTTGCCTCACAGGCAACCCTGGAACTGGCGTCTCCAACGATGCAATCGCCCATTCGATTAAACTCTCCAAAGAGCATTTCAATGGCCTGATCATAGCCGGGAAAATGCATGGAGCGGGCGTTGCGGAACCTGTCATGACGCTTGAAATAGCGCGTAAGTTTGTTGACCTCGGCGTCGATATCCTTCTCGTGCCAGCCCCCTACACTGTCCCCTGCTTCCAAGAAGCAGACCTGCGCGCCATCGTAGACTATGTACGCTCCTACAACGTAGGCAAGTCAATTGAAGAAAAGGTTCTCGTCATGGCGGCCAACGGAACGAGTCAAGACTCCTGCGACAGCGAGACCATTAAGAAAATAGGCCTTGCAGCAAAGGCAGCCGGTGCAGACCTCCAACATATCGGGGACTCCATGAACGGCATTTGCCTGCCCCAGAATATCTTCACGCTCGGACAAGCCCTTCGTGGCTACAGGCATCAGATCGTCATGCTGAGCCGCTCTGTGATACGTTAAAGTTACCTCGCTCACGCTATATCCCCTACCGAGGCAACCATCAGATACCACCAACATGCAAACTGAGGCTCCAATGCTCGATACACACGAAAAACGGCCACTCTATTTACAGCTCACCGACGCGCTGCTCAAGCAGATCGTCGATGTATACCAAGCAGACGATAAACTTCCAACAGAAATGGAACTCTGCGACGAATACGCTGTAAGCAGGACAACCGTCCGACTTGCAATGAGCGAGCTGGAGCGTCGTGGAAATATCTATCGAATCCAAGGTAAAGGATCATTTGTTGCACCGAAACGCGTTGGTGAGCTCAATTCACTTTTAGACTTTGACTTTGCAAGCCATTGCGATGGTGTTGATCCGGATACCATCACTAAACATTTCGGTGGCCTCACATCAGGTCGTTCAATTTCCGTAATGATGCTCCAGCAATTTGGATGCCAAAGTCGTGATGAGATTCAGCGTCTTGAATTGATCTACGAACTTGAAGGCAGCTTCATTGGCGCTGACACATTCTTTATTTCAAAGTCGCACATTCCGAGTAGTCAGTTAGATTATCAGGCATTTAGCAGAATCATGGATGACTTGTCCAAGTCTATCCAATCTGTTCGAGAAAGCTATAGAGCACGTCAGCTTAGCGATTCCGAGGCCAGCAATTATGGTGTTGCAAAACTTCCGGTACTTGATTTAGCTCATTATGCTTATAACTCCGAAGGTAAACTAATTGCAATTGTCTGCCGCACCGTTATAACTGGGCGAATCCCTTATCAAAACTATATTTTCAAGTCCTAATGTTCTTTTTCTTTTGTCTCGATCTGTAACACGTAGCTGAGTTTTTAAGTCCTAACTGTTACAGATCGAGACAAACAGGGTAGACCCCGCCGAATTGTCTCAATCTGTAACACTAAGACCGGTTTTGGATGTCTAGATGTTACAGATTGAGATGAATGCACAGGCCAATCCTCTCAATCTCAATCTGTAACAACTAGCTGAATTTTACGGTCCTAGCTGTTACAGATTGAGACAAACGGAATAGGCCGGGCCATAAATCTCAATCTGTAACATCTGGTTGGCAATTTCACCCCTACCTGTTACAGGTTGAGACAATTTGATAGTTGAGTCCTCATTTACGCGTCATATCGCGAAGCGCTGACGCGCTGGTTTCCACAATGACAGGAGGCAAAAGTCCTCCCACAGCGCCTGTTGGCGATCCTGCAGCGATAACTAGCAAATGACCTGCGTGTGTTCCTCGATGGCGGCACGATTCTCGGCGGTAATACCCGGCTCGCACACCACGGCGTCCAAATTGTCCAGGCGGCAGAAGGTATAGAAGTCACGCTTGCCGATCTTGCTGGAGTCGGCGATCAGATAGCGCGAGTCGGCCTTGCTAAAGGCGAGCTGCTGGATACGACCCTCGTCCATATTGGACGTAGACACGTCGCCATCCAGAATGCCGTTGGCGCCGATAAACGCCGCATCGATGCCCAGCGCACGCAGGGTATCCTCGGCCGTTGGTCCCACAAAGGCGGCGGTGCGGCGACGGTACATACCGCCTACCAGGCACAGGTCGCAGTCTTCGCGCGCCTCGAGCAGGTTAAACACCGAAAGCGAATTGGTCACAATGCGCAGGCGGCACGCCGGTAGCATCGAGGCCATCTGCTCAACCGTAGTGCCCGTACCCAAAAAGATGGTCGAACCCTCTTCGATAAGCTCCACGGCGCGGCGCGCGATCTGCAGCTTTTCCTCGGCATGCTTAGTGCGCTTTTCGCTGTGCGAATACTCATGGCGCAACATAGCGTGCGGGCGACTCTGCGCACTACGGGCGCCGCCGTGCACGCGCTCGATCTCGCCTAGGCTCGCAAGCTCCTCAAGATCGCGGCGGATCGTCATATCCGAGACACCCAACGCATCAGAAATCTCTTTAACCGAGACCGTGCCCTGCTCCTCGAGCAGCTGCCGAACCTTATCCTGACGCTCCGCCTTAATCACGATGAATCCTCGCCGTTCTCTGCGCGCATATCATTCAAACAATAACGAACAAATTGTATCAGACTCGTACGTGTCAAAAATGAACGCCCACACAGCTCCAATCATCACTTTTTTGAGAAAAATATTCCCTGCTTTAGTAGCGTGTAGTGATAATTTGGCCTGTTCGCGCTACAGTTTGTCCGAAATACCTCGATGTTAGGAACCAAATGATCACTTCCGAGCTTTTCGGCACCGCGCCGTGCGGTACCCCCGTTCATCGCTACACCCTCAACGGGCCCGAGATCTGCGTTCGCATTATGGACTACGGCGCCACCGTTCTGGGCATCGACGTGCCCGACATCCCCGGTAACGTACGCGATGTGGTGCTGGGCTTCGATAAGCTCGAGGATTACTTTGACAACCCCGCCTGCTTTGGCGCGACCATCGGTCCCGTTGCCAACCGCACCGCAGGCGCCACGATCACCATCGATGGCACGGACTGGCACATGCCGGCCAACGAGGGTGCCAACAACCTGCACAGCGACCTTGAGCATGGCCTGCACAAGCGCGTGTGGGACGTTGAGCTCGACGAGCTCCACAATGCCGTGCGTATGACTACCTCACTCGAGGACGGCGAGCTGGGTCTTCCCGGCAATCGCACGTTTACGGCCGTGTTTACCGTAACGCCGACGGGCCGCTTCCGCATTGAGTACAGCTGCGAGAGCGACCGCGCCACCTACGTGTCCATGACCAACCACACGTACTTTAACCTTGCCGGCCACAACGCCGGCATGGACTGCGAGCACTTCTTTGTGGCCAACGCTGCCCACTACCTGCCCATTAACGAGCAGAACATCCCCACCGGCGAGATCGCTCCGGTCGAGGGCACGCCGTTCGACTTCCGCGAGCTGCGTCCCGTCGCGCCCGGTATGGAGGCCGACGATCCGCAGATCAAGCAGGCTCGCGGCTATGACCACTGCCTGTGCATCGGCGGCTACCAGTACGGTCGCAACTTGCGCCGCGCCCTGCATGTTGAGGAGATGTGGACCGGTCGCGAGATGGATTACTACACTACCGCCCCGGGCGTGCAGCTCTACACCGGCAACTGGCTGGGCGACGAGCACGCCAAGGACGACGCCAACTATGGCTGGGGCGCCGGCTTTGCCCTCGAGGCCGAGATGTACCCCGACACGCCGCACCACGTGCTGTTCCCCCAGGGCATCGTGGGCCCGGGCCACCCCTACAGCAATGTGATCGAATACCACTTTATGAGGCCCTAAGCCCGCAACGTTACATACCGCACAAAAATGCCCGCCGATGTTTTCATCGACGGGCATTTGCATTACCGCAACCATGGACCGCTTCGAACTCGGAATGCCGCAATCAGTCGCTTCTGGCTTGCTATCCAGTTTCGGTGACAATACGCCCCGATCCTCTCGGGTTCTTGCGTTGGCGGCTACTCGGCAAACGCGTTGCCGACGCTGTTGCCACCCACATACGTCTCGACCAGGGTGAGGTCGGGATCGAACACGACGAAGTCGGCGTCGCGGCCGGGCATGATGCTGCCGCACTTATCCTCGATGTGCGCAGAGCGCGCCGGCACCTCGGTCGCCATGCGAATGGCGATATCGGCGCTGGCAATGCCCCAGTCGACGATGTTCTTGACGCCCTGTGCGAGCGTGAGCACCGAGCCGGCAATGCTCTTGCCGTCAGCGAGCCAGCACAGGTCGTCCTTCATGACGACGTCCATGCCGCCGCTGGTGTAGCTGCCCTCGGGCATGCCGCCGCAGCCCAGGCAGTCGGTGATGAGGACCGTGTGCTGCCAGCCCTTTGCCTGCAGCAGCGCCTTGATGGCGGCAGGGTTTACGTGCTTGCCGTCACAGATGATCTCGGCGTAGGTCTCGGGCGTGGACATGGCGGCGCCCACAACACCGGGCTCACGGTGATGCAGACCGCGCTGGCCGTTATAGGTATGCGTGAAGCAGCTGGCGCCGGCGTTGATGGCGGCGATACACTCATCGTAGGTGGCGTCGGAGTGGCCAATGCAGGTCACAACGCCCCTGGCGCCCAGGGCCGCGGCGTAGGCGGCGGCGCCGTCACGCTCGGCCGCCATGGCGCTCTTGACGATACGGCCGCCGGCGGCCTCCTGCCACTGATCGAAGACCTCCTCGGAAGGATCGATCAGGTAGGCGGGGTTCTGGGCGCCCACGTGCTTCATGGTAAAGAACGGGCCCTCCAGGTAGATGCCCTGGATACGCGCACCGCAGAAGTCGGGCCCGCGGCCCTCGTCCGCCTGGGCGATGGCGGCGCAGGCCTCCCTGATCTGCTCCACGCCGTCGGTGAAGGTCGTGGGCAGCCAGCTGGTGGTGCCGCGGCGGGCGAGCTCGGTCGAGCTGATGTCGATGCCCTCGGCATCGTTATCGGTGGTCGAGTGGTTGTAGAAGCCATGGATGTGGGTGTCCACCATGCCCGGCGCGATCCATGTGCCCGAGTAATCCTTGATCTCGCAAGCGGGCTCATCGGCCTGCCAAGCGCCAAAGACGCCGTCTTCGACCATAAGATAGCCGCCCAGTTTCGGACCTGCCGGCAAGAAGAACTTGTCAGCCTTAATTGCGTACGTGCTCATATGCACTCCTTGCTTCTAAAGCAGTTAACTGTGGTGATGCTTATACCCAGCTCACGTAAAACAAAAAGCGCCCGCCCGCCGTTATGAGCGGACGGGCGCCCTTACAGGGGGGACGCGATTAAGCGGTGAAGGGGTGAATCGTCACGCCCTTAACCACGCGGTTGACCGTGCCGGTGGGGCTCGGCGTATCGGGCGTGTTGCCCACACGCACGGAGTTGAGCAGGCTGATAGCCTGGGCAAACATCACAAACGGCAGAGCAAGGTAACCCTCGGGAAGTGCCTCGTAGCCCTTAAAGGTGAAGGACTCACCCTCATAGACGGTGGTACCTTCCTGCTGAACGGCAACGGTGTGCTGAGCGATCTCGTCACCACCGATCTCGTTGAGGATGTCGATATCGTACTGACGGGTGTAGGCATCGTTGTTGACGAACACGAACACGAGGGTCTTGTCGTCGACGAAGGACTTGGGTCCGTGACGATAGCCCATGGAGGTGTCGTAGGAAGTGGCGACCAGACCGTGAGCGAGCTCGAGAATCTTGAGCTGGCTCTCCTGGGCAAGGCCACCGAAGGAGCCAGAACCCAAGTAGGTCACGCGGTTGAAGTCGCCAGCCAGGTAATCGGCAATCTCGGGCTCACGAGAGATGACCTCCTCGCCCATTTTGGCAATCGTCTCGACCCAATCGGCCTTCTGCTCGTCAGAGGCAGTGTCGAAAATAAGGGTAGAGAGCAGGGTCATGCAGGTGTAGGAACCGGTCATGGCGAAGCCCTTGTCGTTGGCGCGCGGGATGAGCAGCGTCAGCGCGTTGGGATCATCGGCAGACTCGACGGCGAGCTTGCCCTCGGGAGCGCAGGTGATATTGAGGAACTTAACGTTGTGGACGAGCTCCTTGGCAACGGCAACGGCGGCAAGGCTCTCGGGGCTGTTGCCAGAGCGGGCAAAGGAAACCACGAGCGTGGGATCCTCGGCGCGCAGGAAGTCGCGCGGAGCGCTCACGATGTCGGTCGTGGCGATGGGCTTAAAGTCGTAGAGATCGGTGTTGCCAGCGTGACGCAGGTACGGGGCGCAGGTATCGCCAACGTAGTCGGACGTACCGGCACCGGTGAAGACAACGGACAGACGGCCCTCGCCCATAGCGCGAGCCTCGGCCAGAAAGGCCTCGATGGCCTCCTTGTTCTCGCGATAGATGTTGAGCGTATCACGCCAAAGCTCGGGCTGCTGAGCAATCTCGGCCGTGGTGATCTGGGCGCCGAGCTCAGTGAGCTCCTCGACACTCTTCTCGAACATTTCTAATACCTCTTTCTTTACTAAATTGTCTGATATACAAAGACTTAATCTGAAAAGTCAAATCGAGTAGTAGTCATAGGCTGTTTTTCTTTCGTTAGCGCTCGTATCCGATCACACAGTATCTCGATAATGAGAAATCCTGTACTTAAACTTGTCCGCACGAGCCACCGAAAGCGTAAACTCGACAACATCATTTTGGGTGTTGTGAGTAGTTCGGACTATGTCCAGAACTGGCGCACCTTCACCAATACCTAGAAGCCGAGCGTCACATGGACGTGCTATACCCGCAGAGAACTCCTCATCCGCTACTCGAATTTTCTGCTGATAATCCTGCTCAATGACATCGTAAAGAGGCTTCTGTTCGAGTAGAGGGCGCTTGAGTGAAATAAAGAGCCTTGTTGGAAGATAGCTACGCTCAACCATCATAGGTATACCATCTGCCATCCGTAAACGCTTGAGTTTTAATACCTTTTCACCCAAACGAATCCCCATTTGTATCGAGAGCGTTTTATCTGCTTCCATTTCACAGAACTCTAAGATGGTTGTTTCTGGCAGCCGGCCCATCGCTTTCATCTGTTCAGTAAAACTGTACGATTGGGTAAGATTTGTTGCTTGGGCTAGTCGATCGGCAACAAACGTACCGCGACCTTGTTTTCGCACAATCCGACCAAGATACTCAAGTTCCTGAATTGCAAGCCGGACAGTCGACCGCGAAAGCCCGTAACGTTCGGCAAGTTCACGTTCGGACGAAATCAAATCACCTGGCTGATATTCATGATCAATTTTATCGATCAGAATATCTACGAGCTGGTCATATAGCGGTTGTCTGTGCCTCTTGCACGTCATGATGTTCTCCACGTCATTAGCAATTGACCAGTACTTCAGCCTTCAGGTATTGCATCAACATGTCCAATAAGTGGGCTAATTGCGACACTACAGCTCATCGTCTTCATCATCGTCAGCGACTTCGAGTTTCTTGAGATCGACTCCCTCGCGACCAACAACCCGTGCGCGTTCGGCAAGTTCATCAAGCGTGGGGTCTCCAAACGCACGCGTCATAACGAGCTCCACCAACATAGGCAGATTTGTTCCGGTGACAACAGTCACGTTATCAAGCTCGGTCGTCATTGGGATAGCCTGATTGAACGGAGTGCCGCCAAGCAAATCAACAAACACCAATACGCCATCGCAGGCCTGACGCATCTCGGCAATGCAGGTTCGCAAATCATCACCAAACGTAACCGCCTCCGAACCCGCAAAAGGAACTACCTCAAAGTTAGGCTGTTCGCCGGCAACCATATCCACGGCGCTCTTCAAACCCGTTGCAAACTGACCGTGACCAGTTAGTACAAATCCAATCATCCTATCTACCTTTCTATCGTTCGCTTTCTCTAGCCAAAGAACCCCAAAAAGGGCTCTTACAACCGCTGCATCATTAACATTTAGCGAGTATTTTGTTTTATCGTGGGAGGCCTGTGGGCGTCTCTCAGCTGCTTTTCAAGGTTGCGATATCTACGTGCTTCACCCTTGTTCCCGATGCTCTCGTATTGATATGAGAGCAGTAGGTAGAGCTTCCCGCGTAACCCAAGGTCGTTCGTATCCAGCATCTCCTCCATCTCATCGATCTTGTCATGCCGATGGCGAAAGACTATGTCATAGGTCAATTGACTGTCCGCCAAAATGCCCTTCGATACGACGGAGCGCATCTCTTCCAACATGGACGCCGCCCGCTTCCGGTTGCCCGTCTTGACATAGAAATTAAAGGCGCGAACCGCGAGCTGCCGACGCTGCTTATCACTGCACGACATCTCCAGCAAGTGGTCAAGCATTCGATCTGCATATGCGTCCATATCAGCAGCTTCATAGATCGTGAAACGCAGGTAATACTGCTTGTACGTAGACATTACTATACGCGCAAGTTTGCGATCGAGCAGGTCTATGCAATCTTGGTAGAGGCCCAAGTTAAACAATACCTGCACTTTCGTATCGAAGTATTTTTTCGCTCCTTCGGTCACAGCGAAGTAAGCCACGACGACACATATGAATAGGACGATCCAAATTGGCATTGCAGTATATTCCCTTCAAGGCAGCCATTATGAATGAATCGAACACGATGACTGCACAACCGCCTATGAACAGCGATGCCCGACAAAACAAAAGAGGCGCACACTCCAGGGGATATGGCGATAAAGTCGCCTTGGAGGTGTGCGCCACATCTCAATTGAGGCTCAAGTGTCGTGACAATATGGAGTACTTAGCCCTTGCAAATGATACCGAATGCACCCAAGGCAATGGACAGAACCAGGACGATAAAGATGGCCTTCGTCGAGGTCATGCCTTTCTTACCGAGGAGCCAGTACACGAAGCCGACGAGTGCGGCAGGAACCAGCTTGGGGCAGATCATATTGCAGATGTTCTGCAAGTCAACGGTAACGCCACCGATAACGGGCTTCGCCGCAATAACGATACCGACATTGGTTGCGACCAGAGCACCGACCATAAAGACACCCATTACGGAGGCCGCGTCGGTCAACGCGTTCAGACGGTCGCTCATGGTGGTGACGAGCTTCATGCCCTGCTCGTAGGCCATGTGGGTCTGCTTGCAGCGGAACCAGTCAACAAGGATGTTAACGGCGACCCAGATAAAGATACCCAAGGGGTTGCCGTTCATGGCCATATTGGCAGCCAGGGCACCAAAGATGGTCGGGAGCAGCGAACCGAAGATGGAATCGCCGATGGAAGCCAACGGTCCCATGAGACCGGTCTTGAGACCGGCAACAGCCTCGAGGCCCTCAATGCCCTCTTCTTCCTCAATCGCCAAATCGATACCGGTGATGATCGTGTTGAGGAAGTTGGAGGTGTTGAAGAACGGTGCGCACTGGGCGCGGCAAGCTTCCTTTAGCTCAGGCGTGCCGTCACCGTACAGCTTGCGCAGCGTGGGCAGGATAATCCAGAGATAACCGGAGTGCTGCATGCGCTCGTAGTTCCAACCATCCTGGAAACCAAGCAGGTTACGACGGTTAATCTGCGCAAGGTCGTCCTTGGTAATCTTGTAGCCAGTGGTGCCATTGGCGAGTTTCTCATTAGAGCTCATCGTCGTCGTCTCCCTCCGCAGCGCCAGCAGCAGCGACGGGACGCTGGTTGTTCTTGTAGTACAGCAAAGACAGAGCAAAGCCAATAATAGCGATCGCCAGCATCGACATGTTATTGAACATACCGACCATATCCACAGCGCCCTTACCAAGTGCGCCGTTCACAGCGACGATGTTGGTGTTGAGGTTCATGATGCTCGTGAAGGCCGTACCAAACAGGGCGGCGACTACAAAGCCGAGCAGCAGGTAGGCAACGTGCTTTTTGACCGGCAGGTAGCGGAGCAGGATGGCAAAGCCAACGGCGGGCAGGGCACCGCCGGCAACGGACAGACCGTCGCCCAGCCACTTCCAATCGCCGTTAAGGGCGGTGGTGATGCCCTCGACCAAGCCCTGGCCAAATGCGAGAGCCAGGAAGACCGGAATCATGCGGGACAGCATCCAGGAAACGGCACCGAGCAAGTAGTGCACGTTGTAGGCGCCCCAGTTCATCTTCTCGATATCGGCATCGCACGCATGACCGAAGAACGTGTTGGCAAAACGGCCGGCGATATCGGTGTAGACGAGAATGGCAGCGACAGGCACGCCGATGGCGGCAAGAGCCGTCTCGGGATTCATGCCCGCGCCCACGGCAAAGGCGGTGGCGACCAAAGTGCCGGAGTTGGCATCGATACGAGAGGCGCCGCCAAAGGTACCAACGCCCAAGACGGTGAGCTGCATGCTACCGCCGATAAATAGACCGGTCTGCAGGTCACCCATAATCAAACCGGTAATCATACCGGAGAAGACGGCAGAGCCGGCACAGGTGTACCAGTTCAGCTCATCCATGATCTGATAACCCGCATACAGGGTTAACAGAAGAATCTGCCACCAAGCAATCATGGTAAACTCCTTATTTGAGGTGTAACAGTTTCTACAATACCAATACGCTTATATAAACCGCGCATCCCCCTTCGCGGCTTAGCGTCAATTCGACTAGAGCGCGAGAGCCTCTGGGTTATCCTGCGGCGTCAGCTGAATGACGATTGGAAGATTATCGGCCTTAAGTTTGGCAAACGCGTCAAGGTCCCCCTGGTCGCAACTAATGTTGCGAGACAGCTTCTTGACCGGCTCCATGGTCGTCATATTACCGACAATAAGCTGCTCGAGCTTAACGCCTTTCTCCAAAAGTCGAACGTAGACCTCGGGCTTTTTTGCAACAATAAAGAGACGTTGTGCATCATATTTGCCAGCAGTGATGTTGGCAGCGGCCTTGTCGACAGGAAGCACAGACAACTTCACCGTTGCCGGGCAAGCCATGCGAAGAACCTGCTTTTGGGTAGCGTCTTGCGATACCTCGTCGTCGACTACCATGAAGCGGCTTACCTGACGGGCGTTAGACCAGAGGTTTGCCACCTGTCCGTGAATCAAGCGAAAGTCGATTCGTGCGCCTACAATCATTTCTACTCAACTCCTTCTTGTTCAAGTGTACGAATAACGGGCTCAGAGCGAAGGGAGATATTCGCACCGTAAACGCCCTCTGTTTCGAACATAACGAGCTCATTGGTACCGGGGTGCAATAAACCGTGCGGAACATAGAGCGTCATGATGGGACCCTTATCCCAAAAACGCCCGACATTCGTTCCGTTAACGAATGCCACGCCCTTTCCAAAACCCGTAGTGTCGATAAAGGTATCAGCCGGCTCGGATATATCAAATTTTGCGCGGTAAAAGGAAGGTTGCCCCTCTACCCAGCCGGCGGAATAATCAAGACTATCGATGTTATCGAGTGGCAGACAACGCATCTCCCAACCGGTAACAAAGTGAAGATCAACGCAAACGCCTGTCCTAATGCCCTTATGCTGGGTATCGGCGAGCAATTTGTGACCATAATTGACGCGACCCATATCCTCGGTCAGAACATCCAAGCGGTTTTGCTCACAGGGAAGAACGCAGTGTATATCTTCCCCGATGTGCTCCTGGTACTGCGTCGCCACTTTGTTTCCGTTCACAAACACCTGCGCACGGTCGCGGGCGTCAATAACCCGAATACGCTCTTCATCTGCACGGTCACGCTCGACAGTCGTGGTATATAACGTATATCCATACGACTGACCCATCTCTTCCATGGGCATAGGATATTGGACTTCAATCGGCTCCGAAAGATTATCGAGCACATTAAAGAGACTTACGCGCTCACTCACCGAAATATCGGGCATAGCAAACGTCTTTTTTGTTAACGGCTTGCTTTGTACGATATCGGGATACAGCTCGTGAACTGTCCTTTGAATTGCGAAGTATTTCTCGGTCGGGTTGCCCTGTTCGTTCAATGGAGCATCGTAGTCATATGATGTCACCTGGTGCAGGTCATGCGTATGACGTGCAGAACATCCGTTCATAAATCCAAAGTTGGTGCCTCCATGAAACATGTAGAGGTTTAAAGACCCTCCAAGTTCGAGCACCTCGCGAACGCAAGAGGCAAGATCTTCGGGATCGCGTCTGATGACGTTCTCCCCATAGCGATTGAACCAGCCATCCCACAACTCCATGCACATAAGAGGCCATTGTTTTCCATGCTCCTTGTGAAAAGCAGAAAGAGCCTCAAAGTTCTCCTTTGCATGAGAACCAAAGTTGCCGGTGCACAACACATCATCGTCAATGAGCGTACCGGCGCGAAGGCACCCACGCCACGGACCATCGGAAGTACAAAGGGGCACGGAAACCCCGCGCTCGACCATAAGGCGACGAATCGCACGAAGATAGTCCTTATCCTCGCAATATGATCCATACTCGTTTTCAACCTGCATCATGATGATGTTTCCGCCCTTGTCAATCTGACGCGAGACGAGTATCGGCATGAGATGGTCGTAGTAACGTGCGACGTGAGCAAGAAACTTGGGGTCGCTGCTGCGCGGTCTCATATCATGTTGGCGCAGCAGCCATGCCGGCATGCCGCCAAATTCCCATTCTGCGCAAATAAACGGAGAGGGACGAACAATTGCATACAGACCGAGTGATGCCGCCTCATCGAGAAATGCCGCCAAATCGATTGAGCCAGAAAAATCGAAGACGCCAGGCTTTGGCTCATGAAGATTCCACGGTACATACGTTTCGACCGTATTAAACCCAAGAGCCTTAAGGTTATAGAGCGAGTGGTGCCAGTCACTCGGATGAACACGCATATAGTGGATCGCTCCCGACAAGATGGTGAACGGCTCATCATCGAGTAAGAATTGATTGGTGATCTTAAACGAATGCATGCTTCTCCCGATCTTCGTGCTCTGCGATGCGGTTGCCGGTTTTTCAACCCTCGGCTAACCCTTTGGCTATTATGGACGTTTTGACGCAATTATGTAGCCAGAATCTGAAGTGGTCCGTAAACGGTAACGAAATGACGATGAACGGTTTTAATGAAAAAAATAAAAACAGCTGGTAAATTGCTTTTTAATTATATGTTTCTAAAGATTCTATATTTGAAAGATGGTATGTACCAGCTATCCACTATTTCCTACTAGTTACATCATGTTTCAATTGCATTTCTTCAACTGCTTATCTACTTTGGATTCACCTACCTGAGCATTAGAGAGCCGTTGCCTGCCCATTTCCAAGACTGAAAATATCCAGAATCGAACCTAACTTTCTTATGGCTGACTCGCCGCGTTCGATGACTCGTTAATACAGCAGAGCATTCATGGGGTCGGGTTCGTCACTGGGTAGATTGCGAACTTCCATTTTCACGCCAAGCGCTTGCAGCTCTCTGAGAACAGCGACGTCCGCATCGTCTATGGCGACTGCGGGCGTTGCGGAACGCTTGCCCTCCCCTGCCTCCATATGGCCGATGCTGATCCTGGTAATGGGCACACCGCCCTTAACCAGCGCGAGCGCATCGGCGGGTGAGGCCACCATGATCAGAATCCGTTGGCGCGGCGTTGCGGTATGAATGATGTCGATGATCCTTTGCACCGAGAAGAACCGCGTCCAAACGCCCTCTGGCGCTGCCACCTTCATGGGCGCCCACTTGCGCGAATCCGCCGCAATCTCATCGTTGACGATCAGGACGAGGTTGGAACCCACGGCTTCGTTCCACAGCTCAACGTCTTGCCCGTAAATGAAACGGTCGTCGATGCGCGTGAGAAGAATCTTGGGTTGAGCCATCGCCGCCCCATTCTGTTTGAGACCCATACGAGCAGGACGGCGGCCACCAACTCAACAGCAGGTCAAGCGCCAAATGGACGCCGAAGACATCGCGTCTCCAATACTAGTGCATTTAAAGTGAGAAAAGCCGTCAGAACACTTGCGCCGATTTGCGATGTCCCGTATCATAGTCAGCTGTTGACGCCTCAGTTGCGTCATCACATGGCCGCCAGCGTAGCTCAGTTGGTAGAGCACCGCTCTCGTAAAGCGGGGGTCACCGGTTCGAGCCCGGTCGCTGGCTCCATTGCACAAGATAGCCGCCCTCGGGCGGCTTTTTTTCTATGCCCGTCGAAAGCCTTCATAGGGCGCATCATGGCCACATCAAACACGAAGGTCACATCAGGCGCGCAGAGATAGGGAGTCAGCATGGCAAAGAGGACCGCCGAGGAGATCAACGATCAGGATTTCGAGAAGCTTCTTGACGCACGGGAGCCCAAGCCGGCCAAGCGGCCGCTCACGCCCCAGGCCGTTCTGCGCGTACTGGCGGGTATCGTGGGATTTATTGCCCTCTCTGCCGTGCTCACGGCGCTGGAGCTTGCGATTCTTGTGTTCAGCCCGGACACCCTCAGCGGCACGGTACTCTTCGTGGTCATGGTACTTGTGCTGGCCGTTCCTTATATGGCGCTCTATGTGTGGGTTTCTCGCCGCGCCCTGCTCTCTGACCTCACCGATGACGAGGAGTTCCGCCGCCAGGCGCGCCGCGTGCGCAGCGTGCGCTGGGTGGGGCTCGCGGCGTGCGTGGCGTTCTCGCTGACGCTTGGCCTGGGAACGGGGCTGGGCCACCTTGACGTCTCTACCTACGACGCCTACGACAGCGCCGTGCAGCGAGACGCCGAGGCGCACGACTTCTACGAGAGGACCTACGGCCCCGGCGGCTATCAGCGCATGCGCGATTCGCACGGGTACGCCGACGACAACGAGTACTTTGAGTACACCTACGGCGTCAGTTACCTTGACGTGGTCAAGACCACGGTCAACGCCCTGGCGCTGGGCGGAGAGGTCTTCTGGGGCTCCCTCTTCATCAGCCTGCTCGTGCTGCTCGTCCCCCAGGTCATCTCGATGAACGTGCTGGGGTCGGTGCTGCGGCCCCAGCTGCTCAAGCGCCACTCGCAGCTGGTGAGCGCCGGCGGTGACCCCGACCGGCCCGTGCCGCCCGACATGGCCGCGCTCGCCAAGCGCGTGGGCAACACCAAGTTTGCCTTTGTGCAGCCCGCGTGGGAGCCGCGCTCGGCCGGCTCCGAGCGCGCCGACACGATGATGGACCTGGCACAGAGCGTGGCCCTCACGCACCTGCGGATGGCCGGCGTGGGGTTCGTCATCTTTGTCGTCTGGGCGGCAGGAGCCCTCGTGGGCGTCGTGTTTGGCTGGGTGGACTAGGCAATAACAGCGTCGGACACCTTACACTTGCCTTCTGTAGATGTCTAAACGGGTACAGTAGGCGTCAAAGCAAACCGAGGAGGAGTCATGACCATAGCCACCACTATCCGCATGGACAGCACGCTCAAAGACGCCGTGAGCAGCCGCCTTGAGGCGCTCGGCATGAACTTCAACACCTTTGTTGTTATGGTCACAAAGCAGCTTGTCGCCCAGAACCGCCTAATATGAGTTGAACATTGTCAAATGGTAAAATGGCCCTGCCCCCGCTGAGCTACCGCGGACGGCAGGGCCCGTCTATCTTCACCCGGTGGCGGCACCGCTTGAGGGCGTGTCTGCTCGACGCACGTTCGGCACTCTAATATCCGCGGGTCGGAACCGCATCTCGTTGCTACGGCTGGGGGCCTCCGGCGACTTCGCAGTCTGTTTTCGGGCGTGGCGGCCGCCCGCCGCCCATAAAAAGCACGGGAGTGGCCTCCAACGGCCTCGAGCGCGGCGCGCCCCCGGTCGGTGGTACGACCATTGTCGCCCGACCCACGAAAGAGCTGCAAGGGAAGGGGCTCCCAATGTTCAACTCATATCGTCTGTTGCCGAATGTAGGTGCACGGCCACCAATCCAAGCGCCGCGACGTCGGCAACTCCCCCACCCAAAACAAAAGCCCCGTCGATCGCAGCCCCTTAAGGGAACCACAATCAACGGGGCTCAAGCGCATCTCCCCTAGGGACACCACGCCGGCAGGCACGGCTCAAACGAACGGCGCGCTACTCCCGCCAGTAGGCGTCGGCAAGCAGCTTGAAGCAGACCTTCTTGACCGGACGCGCGCCATCGCCCGGGAACTCGAGCGTGGGCATGTGGGGCTCGCCGGCGACGAACAGCGCAAACTTGCCGTCGGCCAGATCGCCGGCGATCGACGCGTCGGAATCGACCAGGTCGTAGTCGTCCTTCTCATCGAACTCCTGGACCAGCGTCAGGCTGCCCGTGGCGACCTTAAAGGCCTCGCGACCCTCGACGTCGACCTGCAGGTCGTGATAGCGCTGATGCGTCTCATAGTGGGCCTCAGCCTCGGGACGGGTCGTGGGTGCCATAACGTTCGCGAAGACCTTGTCGCCCAGAATCGGATGGCTACCGACCTCGAGCTGTGCCGGGTCGTTCTCCTCGAGCCAATCGATCAGCACGTCGAGGCCCTTGAGCATTCCGCGGTACTCCTCGATATCGCCCAGTGCACCGTAAATCATCTAAATCCCCTCTCAGATTGTTTCTTTGGCGGCTACTCGGTAAACGCGTTACCGACGCTATTGCCACCCACATACGTCTCGACCAGGGTAAGGTCGGGATTGAACACGACAAAGTCGGCATCGCGGCCGGGCATAATGCTGCCGCACCTGTCCTCGATGTGCGCAGAGCGAGCCGGCACCTCGGTCGCCATGCGAATGGCGATATCGGCACTAGCAAGACCCCAGTCGACGATGTTCTTAACTCCCTGGGCGAGCGTGAGCACCGAACCGGCGATAGCAGAGCCATCGGCGAGCCAGCACAGGTTGTCCTTCATGACGACGTCCATGCCGCCGCTGGTGTAGCTGCCCTCGGGCATACCGCCGCAGCCCAGGCAGTCGGTGATGAGGACCGTGTGCTGCCAGCCCTTTGCCTGCAGCAGCGCCTTGATGGCGGCAGGGTTTACGTGCTTGCCGTCACAGATGATCTCGGCGTAGGTCTCGGGCGTGGACATGGCGGCGCCCACAACACCGGGCTCACGGTGATGCAGACCGCGCTGGCCGTTATAGGTATGCGTGAAGCAGCTGGCGCCGGCGTTGATGGCGGCGATACACTCATCGTAGGTGGCGTCGGAGTGGCCAATGCAGGTCACAACGCCCCTGGCGCCCAGGGCCGCGGCGTAGGCGGCGGCGCCGTCACGCTCGGCCGCCATGGCGCTCTTGACGATACGGCCGCCGGC
>OIXX01000651.1_pt1 | contig 18154 bp, 13 predicted proteins | sample 1588161 | NCBI WGS metagenome assembly OIXX01 (sample SAMN03283274) | human gut metagenome | biome: human-associated habitat; material: feces | host: Homo sapiens | place: Peru | collected 2012
GCCAAACGTACCTGATTCGTTCGGCACCGGCAGGAACGGGCGGGTTCCGGCGGATCGCCAGCTCGTGTTGTGCCGAAAAAACCGTGAACCTTTTGTGGGACATGCGGCGCCGTGGTACACTAGCCAAGTTTGTTGTCTTGGTCGGAAACCAAGACGCCTTATGCGCTGATCGGTAACCAGCGCCTGACCAATAAGGAGTCCTACCATGAAGCAGGGTATCCATCCCCAGTATGTCGAGTGCACGGTGACGTGCTCCTGCGGCAACACCTTCAAGACGCACGCTACCGTGTCCGAGATGAAGGTCGAGCTTTGCAACGAGTGCCACCCGTTCTACACCGGCCAGCAGAAGTTCGTCGACACCGGTGGACGCGTCCAGCGCTTCGCCGACAAGTTCGGTGGCGCCGCTGCCGCCCAGCTCAAGAAGGCCGAGGAGGCCAAGGCTGCCAAGGCCGCCAAGGCTGCTGAGGCCGAGGCCGCTCGCAAGGCCGCCGCTGAGGCTAAGGCTGCCGAGAAGGCCAAGCGTGCCGCTAAGTTTGCCGAGGAGGCTGCCAAGCAGGCCGCCGAGGCTCCCGTCGAGGAGGCCGCTGCCGAGGCCGAGACCACCGAGGCTGCTGAGTAACGAGCTCGCCGCGGAATCGCTCGCATTCATGGCTAAAGGGCCGCGCATCCATCTGGGTGCGCGGCCCTTTTCCTTTTATTGGTGCAAAGAAACCTGACCCCACGGCACCAAGTTGGTGCATGGGGGGTCAGGTTAGTTTGCACCAAATGGCAGGGGATACGTCGTTTTCCCAGATAAAACCTGCCAAAATAAACCTGTCCCTTTTTGGCAGGTTGGTCGTAGTTATTACGTGGCGGTCGAGGTCGACTGCATAGGGTGCGCCCTGTTTGGCTAAAGTACAATTATCTGTGTTTAACTCGCCCGGAGCTACATGGCACGGGCGATGGCCAAAAAAGGAAAACCACATGGGATTCATGTCAAAGCTGCTGTCCTTTGGATCCGATAAGGACCTTAAGCGCTACTACAAGATCGTTGACCAGATCAACGGTCTTGAGCCCCAGTTTGAGAAGATGACCGAGGAAGAGCTCCGCGGCCAGACCGACAAGTTCCGCGAGCGCTACGCCAACGGCGAGTCGCTCGACGACATGCTCCCCGAGGCCTTTGCCACCGTGCGTGAGGCTTCCAAGCGCACCATGGGCATGCGCCACTTTGATGTGCAGCTCATCGGCGCCATGGCGCTGCACGAGGGTCACATCGCCGAGATGAAGACCGGCGAAGGCAAGACCCTCGTCTCCACCCTGGCCGGCTACCTCAACGCTATCGCCGGTAAGGGCGTGCACGTCGTTACCGTCAACGACTACCTGGCCAAGCGCGACTCCGAGTGGATGGGTCGCATCTACAAGTACCTGGGCATGACTGTCGGTCTGCTCCAGAACAACATGCCGCTCGAGCTCAAGCGCCCGGCTTACCAAGCCGATGTCACCTATGGCACCAACTCCGAGTTCGGCTTCGATTACCTGCGCGACAACATGGTCACCCGCCCCGAACAGCGCGTGCAGCGTGGTCACAACTATGCCATCGTTGACGAGGTCGACTCCATCCTGATCGACGAGGCGCGTACCCCGCTGATCATCTCGGGTGCCGGCACCAAGTCCGCCAGCACCTACAAGGACTTCGCGCGTGCCGTGCGTGGCCTTGAGCGCGGCGAGGACGTGTCGCACGACATGCTCACCGCCACCGAGGACGTTGAGCCCACGGGCGACTACGTCATGGACGAGGCCAAGCACACCATCGCCGCCACCGAGCGCGGCCTTAAGAAGATCGAGCGCCGCCTGGGCATCGAGGATATCTACGCCGACCTCTCGGGCCAGCTCGTCAACCACCTGCAACAGGCGCTGAAGGCCCAGTACATGTTCCACCGCGACAAGCAGTATGTGGTCACCAACGGCGAGGTCAAGATCGTCGACGAGTTCACCGGTCGCATTATGGAAGGCCGCCGCTACTCCGAGGGCCTGCACCAGGCCATCGAGGCCAAAGAGGGCGTGCTCGTGCGCGAGGAAAACCAGACGCTCGCCACCATCACCCTGCAAAACTACTTCCGCCTGTATGACAAGCTCTCCGGCATGACCGGTACGGCACTCACCGAGGATGCCGAGTTCCGCGAGATCTACAAGCTGCCCGTCGAGGTCATTCCCTCCAACAAGCCCGTGCAGCGTGTGGATCACGAGGACTTGGTCTACCGCACCATCCAGGCCAAGTACAACGCCGTCGCCGACGATGTCGAGCGGCGCCATGCCAAGGGCCAGCCGGTCCTGGTGGGCACTGTCTCCATCGAGAGCTCCGAGAAGCTGTCTGCGGCCCTTACCAAGCGCGGTATCGCGCATGAGGTCCTCAATGCCAAGCACCACGAACGCGAGGCCCACATCGTGGCCCAGGCCGGCCGTTACGGCGCCGTGACCATTGCCACCAACATGGCGGGTCGTGGTACGGACATCCTGCTGGGCGGCAACCCCGACGAACTGGTGCGCGAGCGCCTGGAGTACGAGGGCCTGACCATGGAGGACGTGACGCCCGAGCAGCTCGAGCAGTTTAGTGCCGAGGCCAAGGAGACCTGCAGCGCCGAGCGCGAGCGCGTGCTTGCCGCCGGCGGCCTGACCGTCATCGGCACCGAGCGCCATGAGTCCCGTCGTATCGACAACCAGCTGCGCGGCCGCTCCGGTCGTCAGGGCGATCCGGGCGAGACTCAGTTCTACCTGTCGCTCGAGGACGACCTCATGCGCCTGTTCGGCGGCGACAAGATGGACCGCGTCTCCAAGATGATGGTCACCGCCGACATGGGCGACGACATGCCCATCCAGCACAAGATCATCTCCAAGGCCGTCGAGAATGCCCAGCACAAGGTCGAGAGCATCAACTTCTCCATGCGCAAGAGCGTCCTCGAGTACGATGACGTCATGAACAAGCAGCGCCAGGTCATCTACGCCGAGCGCAACAAGATTCTGGACGGCAAGGATCTGACCGACCACATCACCGAGGTCATGCACGACACCGTGTACCGCTGCGTGCAGGAGTTCTGCACCAAGGACAGCCACGATGGCGAGCGCGACCTGGAGGGCCTGCGCAAGTGGGTCGTGGAGCTCACCGGGCATATCGATACGCCCAAGTTCCCCGACGAGGACTTTGAGGCCCTTGCTGCCGATGTCCTGGCCTACGTCGAGAAGTGCTACAACATGAAGGCCGAGCGCCTGGGTGAGGACCTCATGCGCGAGCTCAACACCCAGGTCATGCTGCGCGTCATCGATACCCGCTGGATGAACTACCTGCAGGAGATGGACTACCTCAAGACCGGTATCGGACTGCGCGGCTTTGGTCAGCGCGACCCGCTGGTCGAGTACAAGACCGAGGCTTACGGTGCTTTCCAGATGCTCGTCGACACCATGTACGAGGATTACCTGCGCACCGTCCTGCGTATCGAGATCAAGGCCGCCCCGCACGCCGTGGAGCACAAGGAGGACCCCGCGCTCGAGGGTGCGCACTTCTCCGGCCCCGCCGATGTCGATGGCGACAACGGCAGCTCGGTGCTGCGCAAGCAGGCACAGGTGCAGGCTCGTACGGCCGTCCAGGGAGGCCCGGCTGCTGTCAACAACGGCGGCAAGGTGACCACCTACCGCAAGGACGAGAGCGACGATCCGTACGTCAACGTTGGCCGCAATGACCTTTGCCCCTGTGGCAGCGGCAAGAAGTTCAAGTACTGCCACGGCAGGAATCGTTAATGGCCGAGGCTTTAGAGGTAACGCCCGCCGAGCTGGACGCGTTTGCGGACCGGCTCGGCGAGGTCGAGTCGTATCTTCATTTGGACGAGAAGCGCACGCGCGTGACCGAGCTCGAGGCCAAAAGCGTGGCCCCCGGCTTTTGGGATGACGCCGACGCCGCTCGCGCCACTATGGAGGAGATCGCTCGCGCCAAGGAAGATATCGCTGCCGTGGATACCGCGCTCGGCGAGCTATCTGACGCCCGCGCGGCACTTGAGCTTGCCGAGGAGATGGGAGACGACCCCGATGCCTCCGCATTGCGCGAGGAGGCTGCCGCTACGGCAGAACGCCTAGCCCGCGCTATCGATGAGCTCGAGCTTTCGAGCTGGTTTACCGGTGAGTTCGATCACGGCGACGCGATTGTGACCATCAAGCCCGGACAGGGTGGCCTGGAGGCGCAGGACTGGACCTTCATGCTCTTTAAGATGTACATGAAGTACTGCCAGCGTCGCGGCTGGAAGGTCACCATTAACGACTGCCCCGCGGCCGAGATCATCGGCATCGACCGTGCGACCTTTACTGTCGAGGGCAAGGATGCGTTTGGCATGCTGCGCGCCGAGGCCGGCGTCCACCGTCTGGTGCGCATTAGCCCCACCGACGACAAGAAGCGCCGCCAGACCACGTTTGCCGGCGTCGAGGTCATCCCCGTGCTGCCTGACGATATCGACATCGAGATCAGTCCCGACGATATCCGCGTGGACGTGTATCACGCGAGCGGCCCGGGTGGCCAGGGCATCAACACCACCGACTCTGCCGTACGCGTGACGCATTTTCCCAGCGGTATCGTTGTCACGTGCCAAAACGAGCGTAGCCAGATTCAAAACAAGGCCGCGTGCATGCAGATTCTCAAGGCCCGTCTGTACGAGATCGAGCTCGAGAAGCGCGCCGAGGCGCTCGACGAGATTCGTGGACCCAAGACCACGATCGGGTTTGGCAACCAGATTCGCAGCTACGTGCTCTACCCGTATCAGATGGTCAAGGACCTGCGCTCGGGTGTGGAGACCAGCAACGTCGAGGCTGTTCTCGACGATGGCGATCTGGATCCATTTGTGATCGGCTACCATCGCTGGGCAACCGGCAACGCCGATGCGGAGTAGGGTCCGCTCGGATAACCTCACAGAAAGTTCCCCGTGCTGTCTTCCCGTGTTTGACCCCTATTGAGAGGGTGATTATGCGGGAAAACAGCCCGTTTTGATGAAGCGCCGTCTGAGAATGAGTCACATGACGTATTTCTTCATCGCCTGTGCTCCCCAAATCGGCCCCCATTTACCGCTCACAGACAAAAATCGACCGTTTGCCGCTAATTAGATCCACTGTCTTTTGCAAGTGACTTCTCATCTGCTAGTCTTTACTGCAGCTGCAAGGTTGTTACTCGTCCGAGGCTTCACTTGCCAGAGTTTCCGCTTTGGCTTGGGTCTCGGTTTTTTTTATGCCTCGATTCTGCCATGCGGGGAAATCGATGATGAGTGACAAGGAAGGGCAGCTGTGAAGGTCATTAAGAACATCAACAACAACGTGTCCCTGTGCTTGGATAGCACGGGCACCGAGGTTGTGGCCTTCGGAAAGGGCATCGGCTTCAAGCGGCCGCCCTATGAGATCAGCCTGTCCGAGATTGACAAGACCTTCTACGGTGTAAGCGAAGCATACGCCCAGATGGTGCAGGATATTCCTGTTGAGGTCCTCAACGCTGCCGACCGCATTGTCGACTACGCAAAAAAGACGCTACCGGTAACGCTGAGTCCGAATATCGTTTTTACCCTCGCCGATCACATCAACTTTGCCATCCAGCGCGTTATTCAGCAGATGAGCTTTAATTTGCCCATTACGCAGGATTTGCAGCATCTGTTCGAGCGTGAGGTTCAGGTCGGACGCTACGCCGTCGAGCTTATTCGAGCCGATCTTCACATTGCTCTTCCTGAAGAGGAGTCGTTTTACATCGCGCTGCATATTATCGGGGCCGAGGCCCGCGAGGCCGGAGCATGCGCCGAGTCGAACGAGCAGCATATCGAGCGCATCGTGACGCTTATCGAGCGCGACCTTGCCGTTTCCATCGATCGCGATGGATTTAGCTACGCGCGATTCGTTTCGCATATGCACTACCTCATTAAGCGCTGCCAGGACTCTGAAGATGCGGTCCAGGAAAACGAGGGGCTCTATGAGTCCCTCCGAGCGCTTTATCCCGATGCCGCGCGTAGCGCGACCCATGTCGGCACCTACCTTGAGCAGGCCTTGGGTATCTTTCTCTCCGATGAGGAACTCGCCTATCTCATCATGCATATCGTACGTCTCTGTAAGGGGAAGGGGTCCGGTACAGGCACGTTGTGATGCCCGCAGTGGCTGCGCCTCGGCGCTCGTTGAAATCATATATCCCATGAGGATTGTGGCCGGTAATGCGGGCTTTACCTCCAGGACGCAACGAAGATTCGCTGCAGTCTGGAGGTTTCTTTTTTAGGAAGCATCGCGGTAGTGCACGCCGTGTGGCTTTACGAGATATTGAAATGGAAGTTGGATTCGTTTGGAGGATTCCATGGCACGAAAGAACAACAAGTTCGCCGCGCTTTCCCACGATATCGTGGGCCTTATGGGCGGTAAGGATAACATCACGTGGTTTTCGCATTGCGTGACTCGCCTTCGCTTCACTGTCAAAGATCGAGGTCTTGTCGAGAAGGGCAAGATCGAGGCGATCTCGGGCGTTATGGGCTCGCAGTGGTCGGGTGAGCAGTATCAGGTGATCATCGGACCGGATGTTGCCGATGCCTATGCGGCGATTTGCGCCGAGAACGCCATGGAGGCTGCCGACGCCGTTGAGGAAAACCTTGATGGAGACATGGCGCACTCAAAGAAGCGTTTTTCGCTCAACGCGGTGATCGACGGTATTTCCGGCTGCATCACGCCTCTAATTCCCCTGCTTATGGGTTCGGGTATGATCAAGGTCGTTCTTGCGTTGGCGGCTCAGTTCGGTTTGCCTGTGACGGATCCCACGTATGTGACCTTGAATTTCGTTTCGGACGCCGCCTTTTATTTCCTGCCCATCGCTATTGGTGTGACGGGCGCCAAGAAGTTCGGGGCAAACGTCGGCATGGGCATCATCCTGGGCGGCATGCTCGTGCACCCCACCTTCGTGCAGATGGTTGCCGACGGTGCTCCGGGTTCGGTTTACGGCATTCCCATCACGGGGTTCAAGTACGCGAGTACCGTTATCCCTATGATTATTACAATGTTTGTTTGCGGGTATGTCGAGCGCTTTATGGCGAAGATTTCCCCTGCGCCCATTCGCGGTATGCTTGAGCCGATGCTTACCCTGCTCGTGATGGCCCCGATCACGCTGTGCGTCATCGGTCCGCTCGGCGGCTTCCTCGGCAACTACATGGCCGACTTCATCATGTGGGTCTACAACACCATCGGATTCCTCGCTATCGGTATTCTCTGCTGCTTGCACCCGCTCTTGGTCATGACGGGTATGCACACCGCCCTCATCCCCTTTGTCACCCAGTCCTTCGCAACCATGGGCTTCGATCCTATCTTCGGCGCGCAGCAGCTCGTTTCCAATATGAATGAGGGCATTGCCTCGCTCGTCGTGAGCCTGAAGTCCAAGTTTGATCCCGAGCTTCGTTCGAACGCCATGGGCGCCGCAATTACCGCGCTCGTGGGCGGCGTCACCGAGCCTGCACTGTACGGCGTGAACCTCAAGCTCAAGACCCCGCTTATGGCGGTTATGATCGGCAATCTTTGCGGAGGTCTGTATTGCGGCATTATGGGTATTCTTCGCTATTCCTATGGTGGCTCGAACCTGCTCGGTCTGGCGGTCTATATCGGCGACAAGCCTAACAATCTTCTCAACATGTGCATCGCCGTGGTGATCGGCGCGGTCGTGACCTTCATCTCCGCTTGGCTGCTGTATAAGCCTGAGCAGAAGGCGGCTGACTCCGTGGCCGACGGCTCGACCGTAGTCGAGTAACGGGAATGACGAACATGACGAACATCAATGCGTTTCCCGAAGGGTTCTTGTGGGGTTCCGCGGTGGCGGCCAACCAGTGCGAGGGCGCTTGGGATGTGGACGGCAAGGTGCCGAGCATCGCAGACTGCTTGACGCGCGGTAGCATCGACGAATCGCGCCGCATCCTGCTCGATATGCCAGAAGGGGAGGATTACCCCTCGCATCGAGCGGTGGATTTCTACCACCGCTACGAGGAGGATATCGAGCTGATGGCCGAGATGGGGCTTAAAGCCTTCCGCATGTCCATCAATTGCACGCGCATCCTTCCGGATTTGAATGCTGCCCCGATCGAGGAGGGCCTGGCATACTACGAGCGTGTATTTTGCGCTCTGCGCGAGCGCGGCATCGAGCCCATTGTGACGCTTTGCCACAACGACCAACCACTCGCCTTTACAAAGGAATTCAATGGTTGGGCGGATCGACGCATGATTGACTACTTTACGCAGTTCTGCGAGATCGTGTTCACGCGTTATAGTGGGCTCGTGACTTATTGGCTCATGTTCAACGAGCTGAATATCATGACGCGTCGCACGGGCAACTGGCATCATGCGGGCATTATCCACGAAGGCACGACTTGCTTTGCCGATCAAGTTGACGATCCGGTGCAGCGTTATCAGGCCCTGCACCACCTGTTCGTGGCGAGCGCCCGCGCCGTGCAGATCGGTCGCAAAATCGATGACCGATATCGCTTCGGAACGATGATCACCGCGTCAATCTACTACCCGTTCACATGCGACCCTGAGGACGTGATGTATGCGCACCAGCGCACGCAGCTCGAGAATCACTTCGTTACGGACGTGCAGGTAAAGGGCATGTATCCGTACTATATGAAGCGCGTCTTCAAGGAGTTGGGGGTCGACCTCGTCATAGAGGAGGGGGATCTGGAGCAGATTCATGACGGCCATGTGGACTTCATCAGCTTCTCTTACTATGGGACGACCGCGCTTACCACGCACGACGCGGAGGAAAAGTCGCTGGGCAATATGACGTCGGGTGTGCGCAATCCGTACCTGCCTGTTACCCAGTGGGGTTGGGGCATCGACGCCATGGGTCTGCGCTATACGCTCGGATGCCTGTACGATCGCTACCAGGTGCCCCTGCTTATCGTGGAAAACGGCATCGGTGCGGTGGACGAGCTTGTTCCCGACGGCAAGGGATCGTATACGGTGCATGACGACTATCGTATCGACTATTTGCGTCGTCATATCGAGCAGATGGCTTTGGCACTCGAGGACGGCGTCGACCTCATCGGCTATACGACGTGGACGGCTATGGACATCGTGAGCCTAGGCACCGGTGAGTTCAAGAAGCGCTACGGTTTCATCTACGTCGATTGCGACGAGCGGGGTAACGGTACGCTGGACCGTTATCGCAAGGACTCGTTCCATTGGTATAGACGTGTAATTGAAAGTAACGGCACCGACCTTGGTGATGCCGATGTCTAGCGCCGCGGCGCACGGACATGAGGCGGCGGGACGTTCCCGCCGCCTCGGCATGTTGGTGCGATGCTGTATTTGCTTTGGCTGCTCGGTCGGCTTGGTCAACGACTGCCTGGGCATCTTCACTACCTCGATTGTTGCCGACTTATCGATTGGCGTCGGTGAATTCTCGATCGTGATGACGTTGGCGAATATCGCGACGGCCTTCACGACGCTGCTTGTTTCGCGTCTACTCGGTCGGGTGCCCATCAATGTTGTTATGGGAGCGGGCTCGATGCTCGTCGCAGCCTCATTTGCGATCATGGGCTCATTGACGAGCATCTACCAGTACTATGTCGCTGCGGCGGTGATGGGCGTTGGCATTTCGTGCTTTTCGACCCTGCCTGTCACCTATGTGCTGCAGACCTGGTTCGGAGCACGCAACGGCGTGGTCACGGGTATCGCCATGGGATGCAGCGGAGTGATTGGGGCGGTTGCTAACCCGGTTTGCAGTATGTTGATCGAAAGCGTGGGGTTTCGTTCGGGCTTTAGGGTCATTGGGCTTATCTTCGCGTTGTTGGCGTTTCCTGCCGCTGTGACGATGCGCACGGGTGACGAGCGTTTTGTGAAAGGGAGTGGTAAGGAGCCTGGCTCCGCCGCCAATACGTCGGGTTTTCACGTGACGGTTCCGCTGATTGCTCTGGCGTGCTGCTTTACGTTGATGGGATGCCTGGGCTCGCACCTTTCTGTTTTTGGACAGGATATAGGCTATTCGCTTGGCTTTGCGTCGGTGATGGTCTCTGCGGTTATGATTGCCAACGTGGTGTTCAAGACGGTGCTTGGCGCCCTTGCCGATCGGGTCGGGGCGATTCGCGCCACGGTAGCGTGTATCGTTATCTGCATGGCGGGATACGGGTTGTTGACGATTGCGGGGGTTGCTGAGCCGATTGCTCTGCTGGCCGCCCTGCTTTTTGGTGCCTCTTCTTCGCTGCACACGGTTGGGATCGCTCTCATTGCACAACGCGTGTCAAAGGAACGCTATGCTGAGGTGTTCTCAAAGGTCACTATGTCGGTGTCGATGTCGTATGCGTTGTTTATCTCGCTTGCTGGATTTGTGCGCGATGCGACGGGCAGCTACGATGCCATGCTCATGCTGGGCTTGGGTGCGGGCGTGTGTGCGCTGCTTATATGCGCGAGTCTCGAGCGGAGGTCGCGTCTAGGGGCGTGCGGGAGCTTGAGCGCTTGCGTCTCATATCATGAGACGGTTTAGGCACGTCGTTTCATGACTCGAACAGGTATGGACATCTTGTTTGATTAAGGGCTGTTTTCCTGTGTTTGGCCCCTGCTGAGAGGGTGATTATGCAGGAAAACAGCCCGTTTTGATGAAGCGCTGCTGGCGAGAATCGATGGAGTGACGCAGGCGTCAGCGTTACAGCAGCGCGATCAGCTCGTCGATGTCCTCGTCGCGCGTGGCCCAACTCGTGCAGAAGCGAATGACGATATTGCCGTTCGGCAGGGTCTCCATGAAGCCGTACTCCACATCTTTCGCAAGTTCTTCGGCGCGCTCGGGTGTCACCTCTACCATGACCTGATTGGTCGTCGACGGCATGAACAGCGTGTAGCCGCACTCAATCAACGCGGCGCGGATGCGGTCTGCGCAGACGTTTGCCTGGCGCGCGATGCGCTCGTACAACCCGTCGGTGAAGAACTCGTCAAACTGAATGCCCAAGACCACGATTGGCTTTGGCAATCAAATCCGCAGCTACGTGCTCTATCCATACCAGATGGTCAAGGACCTGCGCACGGGCGTGGAGACGAGTAATGTCGAGGCGGTGCTCGACGACGGCGACCTGGATCCGTTTGTGATCGGGTATCACCGTTGGGCAACGGGCAACGCCGATGCGCAAGGGCCGGACGCCTAGGATTTCGCGTTTTCGCCTTAGACCGATGTAGCCCACCATCATGGCGGCTTTGTATCCAGAGCAAGCCTCGTGCCGGGGGTGGTTTTTGCCGGCCGAATTCAAGCGACGCCGGCGCGCTGCGGGTCGAGAACGCGTAGCGCACATCCTTCGTGCCCCGAAGGCTGCCCATGCTCGCCCCGCACTAGCCCCAACCTGCGCGGGCGTCGCCTTGCCGGGGTTCACCCGGCAACGTTAAAAGGCCGTCGCGAACTGCCTGGAGGCGCTGGTAGAATGGGTCAGTAGCAAGAATGGAGGCACCAAGGTGGACAGCAAGGCTCAAACGAATCGGATGGCGAACGACAACGGCAGCGCCGCACTAACGCAGGCCGCCAAGGCTGTCGCACACAGCACGGGCTCCCAGCGGCCATCGACTGACATTGCCGCAATCGGCACCTCCCAGCCGCAGGCGCACGATGCGGCCGCAAGCCATACCGAGCCAAACGAAGCCAGCGCCGGGCAATCGCGCCAGACGGCGCGCAGCACCACAGATAGCCACTCCGCCCAGCACCCCAAACCCCTGCTCAACGTCGAGCAGCAGATCGCCCACATGAAGTCCAAGGGCATCGCCTTCGATCTATGCAGCGAGGAGGATGCTTCTGAATACCTCGCGCAAGCCAACAACTACCTCCGCACGGCATCCTACCGCAAGCTCTTCCCCCGGCAGGTCGACGGGGCGCATGTCGGTGAGTACGTCAACCTGGACTTCGAGCACCTGCGCGTCCTCTCGCGGATCGACCGGCGCCTGCGCGAGGCCCTCCTGCTGGCCACGGAAGATGTCGAGCATTTCGCCAAGATGAAGGTCCTGCGCCTGTCGGAGGAGCAAGGCGAGGACGGCTACGCGATCGTCGTGGACTTCTTCGCGAGCCTCGGGCGAGACGAGCGCCGGAGGATGCAGGGAAGGCTCAGCCGCCGCGGAGCCGAGGGCGAGGGACACGACATGTACACGGGCGACCTCATCGCCCACTACGGCCCCGTGATGCCGCTGTGGGTTCTGGTCGAGGTGCTCGAGTTCGGCCCCTTCCTCACGCTCTACAAGTTCTGCGCGAGCCGTTGGGGCGACGAGAGCATGCTGCAGGAACACTACGTCCTCAAGAGCGCCAAGGCGCTGCGCAACGCCTGCGCGCACGGGGCGTGCCTCGTGAACGGCTTCTGCGCCGGCGGGCCGCGCGCCGACTACCGCACCAACGAGCTTATCGGGTCCTCCCTCAGCGAGCGCGGCATAAAAAACGGCAAGACGCGCCGCGCCAAGCTGCGAAACCTCCGCATCGCCCAGATAGCCGCCGCGCTCTACGCCGTCAGTGCACTGTGCCCGAGGGAATCCACGCGCAAGCGCAACGCGGTGCGACTGGGCTGCGTGCGCGACTTCTATGAGCAGCATCGCCAGCTGTTTCGCGCTAACGACGGAATCGTGTCGTTCTTCGATTTCCTGTGGAAGCTCGTTGACATCTGGCTGTCGAAGCGGGCACAATAGCATCAGACGTAAAAACCTTCGGGTTTTGTAAGGGCGGGACCCACCGGGCCTCGCTCTAGTTTTATCTACGGATAACAAAGCCTTCGGGCTTATCGGGGTGGGATTGCGCGAGCGGTTCTGCCCCGTTTTCGTCTGCACCCATAAATCACACTCCACCGCCACCCACTACGCATCGAGGGCAGTCAGCAGCCCACCCGCCTTCGCTCCGTTGCGCGTACGGCTCGGAAACCGCCCCGCCCGCGCCGCCTGCCGGTCCGGCCCGCAGGGTATCGGATCCCCGCATTCATCCGTACATGTACGGATGAATGCGGGAGGCGCTCGGATGAAGTTGATATTCAAGGGCGGCTTTATACCCAGAGCAAACCTCGTGCGGGGGTGGTTTTTGCCGGGCGAATCGGTAGAATCGAATACAGCAAGAAGTTCAAAGCGCGCCCCAACGGGTGCGCTTTTTTGAGGGAGATAGCATGGCATACCGTCTGGACATCAAGCGCATTCTTTCGATGAACTTCTTTCACGACCTGCCCATGATCATGCTGGGCTGTGCCCTGGCCGCGATCGCAACCGACCTGTTTTTGATTCCCAACGGCCTTGCCGCCGGCGGCGTTACGGGCCTGGCGACCATTGTGCAGGCGGTCGGTGCGTCTCATGGCGTGTCGCTGCCCGTCGGTATCCAGACAATTGTGATGAATGCCTTGCTGCTGCTGGTGGTTATGCGTGCGGGCGGCATGTTCTACGTGGTGCAGACGGCGACGGGCTTTGTGCTGCTGGGCTTTTTCACCGACCTGTTTGCTCCGTTTGTCGCGCCGCTGGCACATGCCGATCTGATGCTGCCTGCTATGTGGGGCGGCATCATCACGGGCGTCGGATATGGCATGGTGTTGCACGCCGGTGCTAACACTGGTGGCTCCGACACCATCGGTCAGATTATCTCGCGCAACACATCGCTGCCGGTTGGCTCGACCGTCATGGCGATCGATGTTGCCGTGTGCGCGCTGTCGGCCCCGGTTTTTTCGGTCGAAAACGCGCTGTATGCGGGCCTTTCGATGGTCATTAGCGGCTACGTGATCGATGCCGTGGTCGACGGCGGCAACAGGCGCCGTATGGTGCTCATCATCTCGGACAAGTTTCCCGATATCGCGGCCGACATCATGTATGGCCTGGGCCGCGGCTGCACCAAGCTGAGGGCGACCGGCATGTACTCGGGTGCCGAGAAGCCGGTGATCATGGTCATTGTGAGCCGTCGCGAGCTCAACACGCTCAAGACGATCGTGCGCGAGCGCGACCCGCGCGCCATCGTGACCGTGGCCGACGTTACGGAAACCTTCGGCGAGGGATTCAAGGACATTAACGCGTAGGGCCGACTGCGTTCCATCCAAAAGACGTTCACATTGATAAACCGTTTCATCAGCGGTTCTGCCTGCTCAATTGTTCAAATAATGATAAAAACTCTGGTAAAGCCATCAGTTTCCAGCATAATGAATGACGTACGTGCATTGCGGCTGTGTTGGGACGACCTTCTGTGCCGTGCGCATCTTGTCTAAAGAGGATGAAAGGAAGGCACAATGAGCGACGAAGAGCTCAAAAAGGTTGCCAACGAGGTAAGGAAGGGCATCGTCACCGGCGTGCACGCTGCCAAGTCCGGCCATCCGGGCGGTTCGCTCGGCGCTGCCGACATCATGACCTATCTGTACTTTGAGGAAATGAACGTCGACCCGGCCGACCCCCGCAAGGCCGACCGCGATCGCTTCGTGCTTTCCAAGGGTCACTGCGCGCCTGGTCTGTACGCCGTGCTCGCCGAGCGCGGATTCTTCCCCAAGGAGGATCTCGAGACGCTGCGCCACATCGGCAGTCACCTGCAGGGTCACCCCAACATGAACGACACCCCGGGCGTTGACATGTCCACCGGTTCGCTCGGGCAGGGCATCTCCGCCGCCGTGGGCATGGCCGTTGCCGCCAAGCACTGGGGCGATACTTACCGCACCTACGCCCTGTTGGGTGACGGCGAGAGCGAGGAGGGCCAGGTCTGGGAGGCCGCCATGTTTGCCGGCAACCAGCAGCTCGACAACCTCTGCGTGATCGTCGACCACAACGGCCTGCAGATCGACGGCCCCGTCGAGGAGGTCAACGATCCCATGCCGCTCGCCGACAAGTTCCGCGCCTTCAAGTTCCATGTGGTGGAGCTCGCCGACGGCAACGACTTCGACCAGATCCGCGCCGCCTTTGCCGAGGCCCGCGCCACCAAGGGTCAGCCGACCGCCATTATCGCCGAGACCACGAAGGGCAAGGGCGTCTCCTTTATGGAGAACCAGGTGGGCTGGCACGGTAAGGCCCCCAACGATGAACAGTTTGAGCAGGCCATGGCAGAGCTCACGGCCGCCGGAGAGGAGCTCTAGGATGGCAGACGTCAAGAGAATCGCCACGCGCGTAAGCTACGGCGAGGCCCTCGTCGAGCTCGCCAGCGAGCACGATGACTTTGTGGTCCTCGACGCCGACCTGGCCGCCGCCACGCAGACCGGCAAGTTTAAGGCAGCCTGCCCCGATCGTTTCTTCGATGTGGGCATCGCCGAGAGCAACCTGATGGGTGTCGCCGCCGGCATCGCGACCACCGGCCGCGTCGCCTTCGCGAGCACCTTTGCCATGTTCGCCGCCGGCCGCGCCTTTGAGCAGGTCCGCAACTCCATCGGCTATCCGCACCTCAACGTCAAGATCGGTGCCACGCACGCCGGTATCTCGGTGGGCGAGGACGGCGCCACACATCAGTGCTGCGAGGACATCGCCCTGATGCGCGTTATCCCCGGCATGACCGTGATTGTTCCCGCCGACGACGTCGAGGCCCGCGCCGTGACGCGCGCCGCCTACGGGTGCGACGGCCCCGTGTACATGCGCTTTGCCCGTCTGGCCTCGCCGGTTATCAACGACCCCGAGACCTACAAGTTCGAGGTGGGCCGCGGCATCGTCATGCGCGAGGGCGCCGACGTCACCATCATCGCCTGCGGCCTGATGGTCGGCGAGGCGCTCGAGGCCGCTGAGCAGCTTGCTGCCGAGGGCATCGATGCCGAGGTCATCAACATGCACACCATCAAGCCCATCGATGCCGATCTGGTCGTCAAGAGCGCCACCAAGACCGGCCACGTCGTGACCGTCGAGGAGCACTCCGTGATCGGTGGCCTGGGCAGTGCCGTTGCCGATGTCCTGTGCGAGCGGTGCCCGACGCCGCTCAAGAAGATTGGCGTCAACGACACCTTTGGCGAGTCCGGCCCGGGTGCCGAACTCCTGCACAAGTACGGCCTGGACGCCGCCAACATCGTGGCAACCACCAAGGAGTTCTTATCGTAAGGCGGCTTGCTTTGGCCTTAACTTGAGAGCCGCTGCCACATTGGATAATGAATAAGCCGGGGCGCCTTCCATGCGGAGGGCACCCCGGCTTTGTGTTTGAAGGCGGCTGGGAATGAAGTTGGAGAGGTTTTACGGTCGGGGCCCGTCCGACGGGAAGGTTGATTTCCGATCTCAGTCGGACGGTCGGTCCGCCTATTCCGTTTTTCCCTTTAGGCTGGGACGGCGGGGCATCGCCCCTCTCTGCACGCGCCCGTCCTATCGGCCCCGGCCCCATGCATAAAAGACCTCCCTCGCGCGTCTCGCGAGGGAGGTCTTTGTGATTATTGCCGAAGTGTGTAGGGGGTATTTCCGAGAGGTTATTGCGCGCCCGCCGCATCTTTGCGGTCGGCGCCGCCCGCCCTCGGCTTGGGCAGGCGTCCCGCCCGCTTGAGCGCATCGCGCAAGATCCACTCGACCTGGCCGTTGGCGGAGCGCATCTCGTCATCGGCCCATTGCTGGACCGCTTCCCAGATGCTCGGGTCTATGCGGAGGGGATACTGTTTGCGCGCCATGGTCTACCTGCTAAAACTACTACAAATGGGAGCGGCCGGGTGATTCTAGTACAGTGAACTTGTGTTCACCACGGGCTGGGCTTCGGACTCGCCGCAGAGCACGACCATGAGGTTGGACGCCATGACCGCCTTGCGCTCGTCGTCGAGCTCGAGCACGTTGCCCTCGGACAGCTGCTTCACGGCCATGTCCACCATGGAGACAGCGCCCTCGACGATCTTCTTCCGCGCGGCGATGACGGCTTCGGCCTGCTGACGGCGGAGCATCGCGGGTGCTATCTCGGGCGCGTAGGCGAGGTGCGTCAGGCGGGCGTCGTCCACGGAGACGCCGGCGGCGGAAAGGCGACGGTCGAGCTCTACGCGCAGACTCCCGGATACCTCCTCGATGTTGGAGCGCAGCGTGATGGACGAGCTGTGGGCATCGTCATCTTCCATGTGGTCGTATGCGTAGATGCTCGCGACGTGGCGCAGCGCGGTCTCGGTCTGCATGGCCACGAAGCTCGGGTAGTTGTCCACGTCGAAAAGCGCCTTGGCGGTGTCGGCCACGTGCCAAACTACGACGGTGGCAATCTCGATGGGGTTGCCCATCTTGTCATTCACCTTCAGGCGCTCGCCGTTGAGGGTGCGCGCACGCACGGAGACGGTTGTGGAAAGGCCTTTCGCCTGGTTCGTGTCGGACTTGGCGCCGGATTTCTTGACGGCTTCGTCGAGGTTGAGCGCAGCGGCGTCGGGGTTGCCGAGCGAACGGCTGTAGAAGGGGTTCGCCCAGAAGAAACCGCTCTCGCGCACCGTGCCCACGTACGTGCCGAAGAGGATGAGCACGCGCGCCTGGCCCGGCTGGACGGAGAAGAAGCCCATGCAGGGAATGAACAGGAGGATGAACACGAAGATGCTCGCCACCAACAGGACGACGAACGCGGCGGGCTCATGTCCCTCGGGTGCGCCGTCGATCTGCGTGATACTGAGTATGAACAGGGCGATGTCGATGACGAACGCCGCGACGGTCGCCGCGAGCATGCCCCAACCGGACTTGGCCGAAACCTGCTTTTCCAAACTCATGATGGGTCCTTTCAACAGAGAGAGCGCCCCATGCGCCAACTCATTGACCTCATTGTGATATCACATTGAAACCAAGTCAAGAACAATCGGACACAGCAAATCAGATTTACTTGGCACGTTTGCGCATCGGGGTTTGCGCATCGGTTTGATAGGTATATAGTCGGAGCATCAACACACATTTGATGCTGTTGTGGAATAGGCGGCCGTGGAGGTCCGCCTGCGCGCCCGATCGGTTCATGACGGCGGCGGCTCTGCTTCAGACCCCGCTGGTTGGGAGAAGCCATGTCTGAGAAGAAGCCCGTGAATCCCACCGCCGTGGGGGATGGTGGCGCGCCGGCCGCGTCCGCAATGTCGGCCAAGAAGCCCGCGGACACCCCGCCGGACTTCAATGCGCCCAACGCCGCAAACTCCGCCAACGGCAAGCTCAAGAAGAAGCACCGCGTGCTCAAGGTCGCCGCGATCGTCCTCGCCGCCTGGCTCGCCTTCACGGGCGTGCGCCTCTTCATCGAGTTCGGACCCTTCCGCCAGCAGGCGGCGCAGCTCTCCATGGGCGA
>OIXX01000652.1_pt1 | contig 18154 bp, 13 predicted proteins | sample 1588161 | NCBI WGS metagenome assembly OIXX01 (sample SAMN03283274) | human gut metagenome | biome: human-associated habitat; material: feces | host: Homo sapiens | place: Peru | collected 2012
GAGTTCAACCTGCGCGAGGGCGACTGGGGCTACCCTGACGGCGTGGGCCTCGCCATCCAGGCCATGAGCGGCTGGCTCTACAGCGACGACGACGCCACGACCTACCTGCGCTACGAGGACGAGATCGCCCGCATGCGCACGGGGCTCGCGGACGGCTACTTCGAGCGTCTGCTCGATGACGCCGTGGTCAAGAACGCCTACGCGTGCTGCGTGGAGGTCGTGCCCACCGAGGGCGGTGCCGGCAGCGGAGCCGAGCGCGCGCGTCTCGACAAGCTGCAGGCCGACATGGGTGCCGAGAGGCTCGAGGAGGTGCGCACGGAGGCTGAGGCCCTGCACGAGGAGCAGGCCCGCCCGGACTCGGCCGAGGCGCTCGCCACCCTGCCGCACCTGGAGCGCGCCGACATCGGCGAAGCGGCAGACGATCCCGCCACCGAGCTCGTGGACGCCCCGGTGCCGTGCTACCACCACGACATCGACACCCGTCACATCGACTACGTCTACTGGTACTTCGACCTCGGGCACGTCTCCTTTGAGGAGCTGCCGTACGTGAGCGTGCTGGCAGGGCTTCTCGGCAAGCTCGACACGAAGCGTAGGAGCGCCTACGAACTCGACACGCTCACCGAGTCCAGGCTCGGCAGTCTGTCGTTCTTCACCGAGGTCTACAGCACCGACGACGACCCCGCGAGCGCCCGCCCCAAGCTCGTGGTGGGCGCGAGCTCGCTGTCCGAGAACGTGCGCTGGCTGGCCACGCTGCCCGTCGAGGTGTGGGCCGAGACGCGCTTCGCGGACAAGAAGCGCGTCCGCGACATCCTCGCCCAGCGCAAGCTCGGGATGGAGCAGACCTTCGTGGAGTCGGGCCATGCGGCGGCGCTCTCGCACGTGGGCTCGTACTTCCTCGCGTCGTCCGAGGTGAGCGAGCAGCTGGGCGGCGTGGCGTTCTACCAGTTCCTGAGCGAGCTCGTGGACGACTTCGACGAGCGGTCCGACGCGCTGCTCGAGAAGCTCGAGGAGCTGGCCCGACGCATCTTCGTGCGCCGGGGGACCGAGATGAGCCTCACCGGCCCCACCGAGGACGTCTCCACGTTCTGGAAGGCCGCTGGCGATCTTGCACTGGGGGCTGCCGCTGCGGACGACGAGCCCGCGCTCGCGGTGCCCGCGCCCGTGGTGCGCGAGGAGGCCTTCGTCGTGCCCGCCAACGTCTGCTATGTGGGCGAGGGCATGGCTGGGCTGCCGCTGGGCGTGAAGCTGAGCGGCGCCTGGCGCGTGGCGGCGCAGGCGCTCTCGCTCGACTACCTCTGGAACGAGGTGCGCGTGCTGGGTGGCGCCTACGGCTGCGGCTTCCGCTGCACCCCCGACGCGCTGCTGCAGTTTTACTCCTACCGCGACCCGGCGGTCGACCCCACGGTGCGCCGCTACGAGGCGGCCGCGAAGTGGCTCGCGGCGTGGGACCCCACGCCCGAGGAGCTCGACGGCTACGTCGTGGCGACGGTCGCAGGCATGGACGCGCCCGTGAAGCCGCGCGCGCTGGGCAGGAGGCTCGACGCGACGCGTCTAACGGGCCGTGACGCAGGTTGGCGCGCCCGCCTGCGCGATCAGACCCTCGCCACGACGGTCGATGACGTGCGCGCGCTCGCCACGCCCCTCGCCAAGCTTGCCGAACGCCGCGGCATCTGCGTGTTCGGCGGAAAGGCGCAGGTGGAGGCCAGTGGCCTGGGCCTCGAGACGACCGAGCTCTTCTCGGCGTAGGAACTGGCGAAGCGGACAGGGCGGGGGACGGACAGAACAGGGGCGAACCTCGTGGCTGAGGACCCGCGGCTTACGACAAAGATCATCGACCGCTTTGGCGCTGCCGTCACCGACATGGTCGGCGACAGGCCCGACCGCGCGGCGACGCTGCTGCTTCGCGCCTTCGAGACGAAGCGTCTCCAGACGCGTGCGCTGCCCGAGCGCCGCCAGCTCCCAAGCGGCCGCATCGGCGCCCGCATCGCCCTCGAGGGCGTCACCGGAGCGCTCGAACACCCCGACGAGGCCGTGCTCACGAGCATCTTCCTGCCCACGGAGCTCTTCCAGGCAATGGGCCTGCGCCCGCTCATCGCCGAGGCGCTCGCGGACTTCATCACGGGCGCCCGCGCCGAGGAGGGCTTCGTCCGGGCGGCGGAGCAGCGCGGCGTCCCCGAGACGTACTGTTCCTTCCACAAGGTGCTGCTGGGCGCGGCGGCGGCGCGCGTCCTGGCACCGCCCCGCCTCATCGCCAACTGCTCGGTTGCCTGCGACGCCAATACCACGACGTTTCGCTGGCTTGCCGACGAACTTGGCAGCCCGCACGTCTACGTGGACGTCCCCTACGAGTACGACGAGGACGCCTGCTCCTACGTGGCCGACCAGCTCCGCGAGCTCGCCCGCGCGACCGAGGAGACCTACGGACGGGCACTCGACGAGGACGCCCTGCGCACGCACGTGGGGCGCACCCAGGCCACGCTCGACGCCATGGTGCGCACGCTGCCCCTGCGACGCGGCCGCTACCTGCACAACGACATGGGCCTCGAGATGCAGGAGGCCCTTGCGCTGCACCTTTCGCTCGGCAGCGAGGGAACGCTGTCCATGGCCGAGCGCATGCTCAAGGACCTGCCCGCCGCCGAGGAGTACCGGGGCCTCTCGCTCACCTGGATGCACGCTGCGCCGTTCTTCTCCTACGCCCTTCAGCAGATGCTCGACGCCAACGCCCAGGCACAGATCTGCGTCTCGGACATGTGCTTCAACCAGGCAAGCCTGGACGGGTTGGCGCGCGAGAAGGATGGCAGGCTCGCGATGGGTGCGGACGGTCAGCTTGTGCGCGACCCGCACACGGCCGCCTGGGCACACGACGCGAGCGAGCCGTGGGAGGCCATGGCCGAGCGGCTCATCAAGAACGCCTTCAACGGGCCGGCGCGGCGGCGCGTGGGACGCATTCGGACGCTTGCCGAGGTGACGGGCTCGGACGGCGTCGTGTGCTTCTGCCACTGGGGATGCAAGGAGACCATGGGTGCCTCGCAACTCGCGAAACGCACGCTTGAGGCAGCCGGGCTGCCGGTGCTCGTGCTCGACGGCGACGGCTGCCACCGCGCCAACAACGCCGAGGGACAGGCGTCGACGCGCATGGGGGCGTTTCTGGAGATGCTTCGCACGCGCAAGGGCGAGGAGGCGGACGCGTGACCGAGAACGACGAGCTCGCGCGCCGTGAGCGAGCAAGGAGTGGGCGCGCCGACGTCAGGCCTGCGACCGATGCGCCCATGGGCGACGAGCTCACGGTCTACTTCCCCTGCAAGTACGTGCCGGTGGAGCTGCTCTCCGGCTTCGGTGCCGGCTGCTGGCCCTGCACGGAGGAGGCGACCTCCTTCGAGGAGGCCGACGAGCTTGCCCACCCCAACCTGTGCGGCTACGGCAAGAGCCTGCTGGCCCACGCACTCTCCCCCGACGTGCACGCGCTCGTGCTCACGAGCTGCTGCGACGTCATGCGCCGCGTCTACGACGTCCTGGCCGACACGCACGCGGTCGACTTCCTGTGGCTACTCGACCTGCCGCATCTGCGCGGCCCGCGCGAGGTGGCGCGCTTCCGCGGAGAGCTGCGACGTCTCGCCGACGCCTTCGCCGCCTGGAGCGGCCGCGAGTTCGACGTTGCCAAGGCGTGCGCGGCATTCGTGCCGCCAGTACCACGCGTCGACGACCGCGTGACGCTGCTCGGCGCCCACGGGCCCCTCTCGCTCGTCGACGAGTGCCGAGACGAGCTGTCACTACCGGTCGAGAACGGCACTTGCACCGGCTGGCGGCTCGTGCAGACGCCCCCGCCCGGCCTCGTGCGCGCCCCGGCACCGGCCTGCGACGCACGCGCCGAGCACGTGCCGGATGACGGCCGGCCCGACCTCGACCGCTTCCTCGACTGGTACGCCGACGCCCTGCTCAACCAGATGCCCTGCATGCGCATGGTGGATGCGGCGGCGCGCAGCCGGCTCATGGGGGCACCAGGACAGCACGGCGTCATCTACCACACCATGAAGTTCTGCGACTACTACGGCTTCGAGTACCTGCAGGCGGCGAAGGAGAGCAGGGTTCCCATGCTGAAGATCGAGACGGACGGCACACGCCAGAGCGCCGGTCAGCTCCGCACGCGCCTCAAGGCCTTTGACGAGACGCTCCGCGGCATGGCCGAGGCGCGCGACGTCGCCCGGGCACGCCGCGCCGACGGGCCCACCTACGTGCTCGGCGTGGACTCCGGGTCCACCTCCACCGATGCCGTGGTCATGGACGCAAACGAGCGCATCGTCGCGAGCGTCATCGTGCCGACGGGCGCCAAGGCCTCGCGAGGTGCCGAGAACGCCATCGAGCAGGTGCTCGCGAAGGCGGGACTCTCCCCCGACGACCTCACGCTGCGCGTCGCCACCGGCTACGGGCGTGACGCCATCGTCGGCATGGACTCTGCGATCACCGAAATCACCTGCCACGCGCGCGGGGCGCACTACCTCGCGCCCGACGCCCGCACGGTCATCGACATCGGCGGGCAGGACTCCAAGGTCATCCACCTCGACAAGGCGGGCGGCGTGGTCAACTTTGTCATGAACGACAAATGCGCCGCAGGTACCGGGCGCTTTTTGGAGGCGACCGCACGCGCCATGGAGCTCGATTTGGAGGACTTCTGCCGCGTGGGCCTGGAGTGGAAGCACGACGTGAAGATCTCCAACATGTGCACCGTCTTCGCCGAGAGCGAGGTGGTGAGCCTCGTCGCCGACGACACGCCCATCGCCGACATCGTGCACGGGCTCGACATGAGCGTGGCCAGCAAGACGGCGGCGCTCGCCAAGCGCGTGAAGGCCGAGCCGGGATACCTCATGACCGGTGGCGTGGCGCAGAACGTGGGCGTGGTGCGCGCGCTCGAGAGCGTGCTGGGAGCCCCCGTGGCAACCCACGAAGACTCCCAGCTCTGCGGTGCCATTGGCGCGGCGCTGCTGGGTCTCGAGTCGCTGGCGTAGCGGACGGGCGACGCGGTGCCGGTTGCCGCCACCGGCTACGGGCGCGGGGCGCGGGACGCAGCCCGAATCGGCGAGTGGATCACCACGCAGTTGTCGAGCGCCCCGGGATGCCGCGCAGCCCCCGTGCCGCGCAGCCCCCGCGCCTACACCAGGGCGTCCGTCAGGGAGCGCTTGGGCACGTGGTGCACGCTCTCGCCATCGCGCCAGTAGTTCGTGGAGCCGTCGGGACTGGCCGAGAGAGGCTCAAGCCGCACCGTCTCGGCAGGACGGCCCAGCGCCACGACCATGAGGGGCTTCAGCTGCGGCAGGCCCTTCTCGGCCGCCGCCGCGTCAAGGCCCAGTGCCTCGGCGACCGCGGCGTGGTTGAAGGCATGCAGCATGCAGCCGCCGAAGCCCGCCTGCGTGGCCGCGAGCAGGACGGTCTGCGCGGCGATGCCCTCATCGACCGCAGTGGTGGCGCCCTGGCTCGCGTCGCAGATCACCACGTAGCCCGTCGGGCGCTCCCCCGGCTCGGGCCCGTCCCACTCGGGCAGAGCGCCGGCCCACTTGAGCTGCGCGAACACGGCCTCCCGCTCTGCGGCGGCACTCACCACGCGAAAGCGAAGGGGCAGGCGGTTCGCCCCGGACGCCGTCACGCGGGCAAGGTTGACGAGCTCCACGAGCAGCCCTTCGGGGATGGGGTCACCCTCGTCGAAGCGCCGATAGCTCCGACACCTCCTCACCGTCTGCGCAAAGTCGCTGAGGTCGAAGTCCTGCTCGGCCTCGGCCGCCATCTGCTCGAACTCACCCATGGGATCTCCTTCCTGAAGCGCGCGAGACGAGACAGCTCTGCCTCGAATCTCGAATCCGCCCCTCCTCGTCGTCATCAATCAGACACTCATGATACTGAGAGGGCCGTCAGCCGCGGCATACAGGGCGCATCTCGGTCGCCAAATGACTAGACTGGGCTGCAAACGTCTCGTCAAAGGAGGACGCATGCCCCAGCTCGAGATTCCCTCAAAGCCGAATCGCCCCAACGTGCTGCTCGTCATGTGCGACCAGTTTCGCGGGGACTGCCTGGGCTTCGCCAGCCACCCCGACGTGAAGACTCCCAACCTCGACACCATCGCGGCGCAGGGCACCTTCTTCGAAAACGCCTACAGTGCCTGCCCCACCTGCGTGCCGGCGCGCGCCACGCTCTTCACCGGCAAGACACCGGCGCACACCGGACGCGTAGGCTACCGCGACGGCGTCACCTGGGACTTCCCGCACATGATGCCGCAGGAGTTCAAGGACAGCGGCTACCAGACGGCCTGCCTGGGCAAGCTCCACGTGCATCCGCCGCGCCTGGCCTGCGGCTTCGAGACCCTGCGCCTGCACGACGGCTATTTGGGCTGCTTCCAGAACTCCGACGTGCCACACTGGATGCACCAGGACGTGCACGACGACTACCTGCGCTTCCTGCGCGAGCACGTCGACCACCCCGTATGGGTGGACAGCACGGGGCCGGAGTGCAACTCGTGGGTCTATCACCCCTGGAACTACGACGAGAGCCTGCACCCCACCAACTGGGTGACCGACGAGACGATTCGTTTTCTCGAGACGCGCGACCGCACGCGACCCTTCTTCTGCATGGCGAGCTACGTGCGTCCTCACCCACCGCTCGACGCGCCCAGGTCGTATTTCGACCTCTACAACGAGCGCGAGCTGCGTGAGCCTGCCCACGGCGACTGGGACGATGACGAGGCGCGCGAGCGCGACGGCTGGGTCACCAACAGCGTGCACGGCTGCCGCGATGCGACCCTGCGCCACGAGGCGATGGCCGGCTACTACGCCTGCATCACGCACGTCGACCACCAGATTGGGCGGCTCATCACGGCGCTCAAGCGCGACGGCTCGTTCAACGACACGATTATCCTGTTCGTGGCCGACCACGGCGAGATGCTCTTCGACCACGCGAGCTTCCGCAAGCTCCTGCCCTACGAGGGATCCACGCGCGTGCCGCTCATCGTACGCGTAGGCAAGAACGTGGCCAGAACCGTGCCGCACCGCAGCGACAGCGTGGTGGAGCTCATGGACGTGATGCCCACGCTGCTCGACCTCTGCGGCGTGTCGGCGCCGAAGGACGTGGACGGGTTGTCACTTGTGGGCGAGATTCTGGGCGAGCGGCCCATCGAGCGCGCCTACGTGCATGGCGGACACGCCTTCACGTACGAGCAGTCGAATCAGTGGATCGTCACGCCCCACGACAAGTACGTGTGGTTCTCGCAGAGCGGTGTGGAGCGCTACTTCGATCTCGACACAGACCCGCGCGAAGAGCACGACCTCATTGCCGACCCCGCGCGACAGGAGCGCATCGCGGAGCTGCGAGCGCTGCTTGTGCACGAGCTTGAAGGGCGCGAGGAGGGCTTCGTGCGAGACGGCAAGCTACACGTGGTCGATCGCGTGACGGAAGTGCTCGAGCACCCGATGGCACCGCGGGCGTAGGTCGCGGGTGGCCCCGCAGGCGCGCCGGGGTCTCCGCTCGCGCGGGGCCCTGACCGCAGCCTGGCCCCGCCCGCACGTCTTGCGCTAGCCAATAAGCCCGAGGTGGCGACAGGCATTCCAGACGCCGTCTTCGTCCACGGAGCTGGTCACATAGTCCGCCGCGGCCTCTGCCTCGTCGGTTGCGTTGCCCATCGCCACGCCCGTGCCGCAGAAGGCGAGCATGTCTGCGTCATTGCCGCCGTCACCAAACGCCACGGCCTCCTCCGGAGCGATGCCCCGGTGCCAAAGCGTCTCGCGGACGCCGGCCGACTTGCTGCTGCCCTTGGGCACCACGTCGCAGAAGTGCTCGATCCAGCGGGTGGCCATGACGTGGGAGCACGCGTCGGTCAGGATGTGCTCCCGTTCAGGCGGAAGAAACGCACAGAACTGGTAGACGTGCGCGTCAAGCGCCTGGCGGATATCGCCCTCCTCGTAGACGAGCCCGGCGTTGCGCTCCACCGCGCGCACCGCCGCCGAGTGCCCGGACACGTAGGCACGGTCGCGCTCGAGGGCAAGAGCGTCGTAGAGGCCGTCCTCTACCTGGGACACGACGGTCGCGACGTCTGCCGGATCGAGCGGGCACTCGAAGTAGACGCCCCCGTCGTCAAAGCAGCACGAGCCGTTCATCGTGACGAAGCCGTCAAAGCCCGGGAAGCCCTCGAAGCCGTTGCGCATGCAGGGCTGCAGCTGGTACTTGGGCCGCCCGGACGCGACGAAGCACAGCACGCCGTGCCGATGCAGCTCGGCGATCGCGCGCTTGGTCGACTCCGGCATCCTGTGCGTCTTGAAGCTCACGAGCGTGCCGTCGATGTCGAAAAATGCCGCCTTGATCATGCGTCCTCCGGATGCGGTTGGCTACGCCTTCCATTGAAGACCGAACGAACCCGGCGCACAAGCGGGAAAGGGCCCGTCCCTGGCGACTGCGGGCTGTCGCCATTGTGATAGCTCGCGCAGGGGTCCTCGCCACGCCCATCTAGCCCAGGTGCTCCACCACCGCATCTCCCATAGCCGCGGTGCCGAGAATGTGGTCCCGCGGCGTTGCGTCGTCGGCGATGTCGGCCGTGCGCCAACCCCCATCGAGCGTGGCCTCGATGGCGGCGCGGATGGCGTCGGCCGCGCCTCCCATGTCGAAGCTGTGGCGCAGCATCATCTCTACGGACATGATCTGCGCGAGCGGGTTGGCGACGCCCCGTCCTGCGATGTCGGGCGCCGAGCCGTGGCTGGGCTCGAAGAGCGCAACGCCGTCGCCCAGGCTCGCGGAGGCCAGCATGCCGAGCGACCCGGTAATCTGCGCCGCCTCGTCGGAGAGGATGTCGCCGAACATGTTCTCCGTCACGATCACGTCGAAGTGCACGGGACGGTTGATGAGCTGCATGGCCGTGTTGTCCACGAGCATGTCCTCGAGCTCCACGTCGGGGTACGCCTCGTCATGGACGCGATGCACCACCTCGCGCCACATGTGGCTCGTGTCGAGCACGTTGGCCTTGTCGACGCTCGTCACGCGGCCGCGACGGCGCCTGGCAGCCTCGAACGCTTGACGCGCGATGCGCTCGACCTCGTACTCCCGGTACTCGAGCGTATCGACCGCGCGCTGGCCGGGAGCGCCGCCCGCCCCCGCGCCGGCCTCGTCGTAGTAGCGATGGCGCTCGCCGAAGTAGAGGCCACCCGTGAGCTCGCGCACGATCATGAGGTCGACGCCTTCGATGACCTCAGGGCGAAGCGTCGAGGCACCGGCGAGCGGCTTGAAGATCTGCACCGGCCGCAGGTTGGTGTAAAGCCCGAGCGCCTTGCGGATGGCGAGCAGCCCCCGCTCCGGGCGCGGCTTCGTGGAGTCGGTGGTGTCCCACTTGGGGCCACCCACCGCGGCGAGCAGCACGGCGTCAGAAGATCGGGCGGCATCGAGCGTTGCGGCCGGCAGCGGCTCGTCCGCGGCATCAATGGCGGCGCCGCCAATAAGGGCATCCTCGCAGGTAAACGTCACGCCCGCACGCTTCCCCACTGCGGCAAGCACCTTCTTGCCCTCGGCGATGATCTCGGGGCCGATGCCGTCACCCGGCAGGCAGCAGATCTTGTACGTAGTCATTCGATCACATCTTCCTTTCGTTGACGCCAGCCGGGCGTTTCTCTCGGGAGCGTGGTTCTTCCGGAAGCTCCGGAGTCAGAGGGCCGGACGAAACGGTAAGGCCCATGCCATGCGCGGACGAAACGGTAATTCTCGGCGCGAATAATTACCGAATCATCCGCGTATCGCCCCACATTACCGAACCGCCCGCGCATCACTCCCCAGCGCAGCGCCGCGCATCACAGCTAACGGCCCGCCGCCAGCTTGGCACGCGTACGGGCGACGAGCCCGCCCGCCTCGATAATCTCGGCGATAAACGGCGGAAACGGCTCGGCCGTAAAGGTCTCGCCCGTGCGCTCGTTGGTGATGACGCCTGCCTCGGTGTCCACGGCCACCGTGTCACCCGCAACAATCGCGTCGACGGCCTCGGGGCACTCGAGGATGGACAGGCCCACGTTGATGCTGTTGCGGTAGAAGATGCGCGCGAAGCTCTTGGCGATGACGCAGGACACGCCCGCCGCCTTGAGCGCCACCGGCGCGTGCTCGCGCGACGACCCGCAGCCAAAGTTCTCCTCGGCAACGATGATGTCCCCGGGCTTCACCGTGGTGGCAAACGTGGGATCGATGTCCTCCATCGCGTGCGCGGCCAGGTGCGCATGGTCGGAGCTGTTGAGGTAACGAGCCGGGATGATGACGTCCGTGTCGACGTCGCGCCCGTAGCGGAAGACGGTTCCCTTGAACTGCATGTGTGATCCTTCCCGGTTAGGCGATGTCGGACGGCAGGGCAATGTGGCCGGCCACGGCACTCGCGGCGGCAACGGCGGGGCTCGCCAGGTAGACCTCGCTCGTGACGTCGCCCATGCGGCCCACGAAGTTGCGGTTGGTCGTGGAGATGCAACGCTCCCCCGCGGCGAGGATGCCCATATAGCCGCCCAGGCACGGGCCGCAGGTGGGCGTGGAGAACACGCAGCCGGCGTCGATGAACTCGTCGGCCAGGCCCTCGTGCATGCACTGCTTGAAGACCTTCTGCGTCGCCGGAATCACGATGCAGCGCACGCCGTCGGCAACCTTGTGCCCGCGCAGCACCTCGGCCGCGGCGCGCATGTCCTCGATGCGCCCGTTGGTGCAGCTGCCAATGACCGCCTGGTCAATCGTGATGTGGCGGCTCTCCTCCACCGGGTGCGTGTTGGACGGCAGGTGCGGCCAGGCCACGCATGGCTTGATGTCGGCGGCGTCGATCTTGTAGACGGCGGCGTACTCGGCGTCCGGGTCGGCGTGGTACTCCGCGTAGGGACGCTGGCACCTGCCCGCGAGCCATTCGCGTGCGAGGTCGTCCACCTCGATGATGCCGGCCTTGCCGCCGGCCTCGATGGCCATGTTGGAGATAGTCATGCGGCCTTCCATCGAAAGCGTGCGGATGGTCGAACCCGCAAACTCCATGGCCTGGTAGAGCGCCCCGTCCACGCCGATCATGCCAATGACGTGCAGGATGATGTCCTTGCCCGTGGCACCCTGGGGGAGCTGCCCCCCGATCTCGAAGCGAATGGTAGACGGCACCTTGAACCAGGCACGGCCGGTGGCAAGGCCCACGCCCGCGTCGGTTGAGCCCACGCCCGTCGAGAAGGCCCCGAGCGCCCCGTAGGTGCAGGTGTGCGAGTCGGCGCCAATCACGAGGTCGCCGGGTACCACGGTGCCCGTCTCGGGGAGCAGCGCGTGCTCGATACCCGCGCAGCCCTGCTCCCAGTAGTGGGTGATGTGCTGCTCGTGCGCAAAGTCACGCATCGTCTTGGTCTGCTCGGCGCTCTTGATGTCCTTGTTGGGCGCGTAGTGATCGGGCACGAGACACACGCGCTCCGGGTCGAAGACGCGCTCGGCCCCCAGCTCGCGGAAGACGTCGATGGCGATGGGCGCCGTGATGTCGTTGGCGAGCACGAGGTCGAGGTCACACTCGACGAGCTGGCCGGGACGGACCTCGTCAAGCCCGGCGTGCGCCGCCAGGATCTTCTCGGCCACGGTCATGGGTCTGGTCATAGCAGAAACCTCTCCTGTCAAGGCGGGGCACCCCCCGGCGCCCCACCGTCGGCGCTTACTTCCCGCTCTTGGCGCGGGACGTCTGGATCATGCGGTTGATGGCGTTCACGTAGGCCTTCGCGCTCGAGACGATGATGTCGTTGTCCGCGCCGCGCCCGGTGAAGACGTTGCCGTCCTCGGCCGCCACGCGCACCGTGACCTCGCCAATCGCGTCGATGCCGCGGGTGATGGCCTTGATCGAGAACTCCGACAGGTCGCCGTGGACGGCCACGACCTTGTCGATGGCCTTGTACGCCGCGTCGACCGGGCCGGAGCCCGTGGCGCACACCACGTGCGTGGCCCCCACCTCGTCGGTGATGGTGGCCGTGGCGGTGGGCACAAGCGGGTCGCCGCAGCTCACCTGGAGCGCGTCGAGCGTGTAAACGGCCTCGGCGTCACGCTGGTGCTCCTGGACCATCGACTCCAGATCCTCGTCGTAGACCTCCTTCTTCTGGTCGGCGACCTCGAGGAAGCGCTGGTACATGGTCTCGAACTGATCGTCGTCGAAGGTGTAGCCCAGCTCGGCGAAGCGGTGGCGCAGCGCGGCGTGGCCGGAGCGCGCCGAGAGGATGATCTGCGAGCCGCCCGCTCCCACGTCGGCCGGGTCGATGATCTCGTAGGTGTCACGGGCCTTGAGGACGCCGTCCTGGTGGATGCCCGAGCTGTGCGCGAAGGCGTTGGCGCCCACGATGGCCTTGTTGGGCTGCACGTTGATGCCGGTGATGCTGCTCACGAGCTTGCTCGCGCGGGTGAGCTCCTGGGTCACCACGTCGGTGTGGGCGTCCAGCCCGTCGCCGTGCATCTTGATGGCCATGACGACCTCCTCGAGCGCGGTGTTGCCGGCACGCTCGCCCAGGCCGTTGATGGTGCACTCGATCTGCGTGGCGCCGTTGCGCACGCTCTCGAGCGCCAGCGCCGTGGCCATGCCGAGGTCGTTGTGCGTGTGCACGGAGATGGTGACGTCCTCGATGCCGTCCACGCGCTCGCGCAGGTCGCGGATGCGCGCGCCGAAGTCCCACGGCATGTTGTAGCCCGTGGTGTCGGGGATGTTCACGACGGTGGCGCCGGCCTTCACGGCGGCCTCGATGATGCGCACGAGGAAGTCCTGGTCGGCGCGCCCCGCGTCCTCGGCATAGAACTCGACGTCGTCCACGTAGCCACGGGCCCGCTTCACGGCATGTACCGCACGCTCGATGGCCTCGTCCTCGGTCATGTGGAGCTTCTCGTGCAGGTGGCTCGGAGAGACGCCCAGGCCCGTGTGGATGCGCGGGCGCTTCGCGCTCCTCAGGGCCTCGGCCGCCACGTCGATGTCCTTGTCGACGGCACGCGTGAGGCCGCAGACAGTGCACGTGTCGCCCGCGATGAGGCCAATCTCGTGGACGCTCTTGAAGTCGCCGGGGCTCGAGATGGGAAAGCCCGCCTCGATGACGTCGACCTTCATGCGGACAAGCTGCCGGGCGATGACGAGCTTCTCCTCGGTGTTCATGCTGGCGCCGGGGCTCTGCTCGCCGTCGCGAAGCGTGGTGTCGAAGATGGCGATCTTGCGGGTCATGGTGTCCTCCTGTGGATGGGATGCCGGTAGAGCGTGCCCGCAGGAGAACTCGTGGGAGGTGCGCGACCACAGCCGAGTCAGGGCATGGTCGCAAAGAGAAAAGACACCCAACGCGAGAACCCCTGCGAGCGGGGTGCGTACGCGTCTGGGTGCCGAGAAAATCGAGCGTGAAGAAGGAACCCTAACGCGTACCCGCAGGTAGTAGCGCTAGGCCTAGGAGCTGCATGTGAGAAGCGATGCAAGCCATGGGGCTGGGTTCCTCTCTCTGACGTGCCGGACAGTGTAGCAAAGCCAGACCCGTCGCGGCGCGAGAAACGCTCTTTTCGCGCAAGACCGGGGCCGAAGCCAGCACCGAGAACATACTCCGCAGCTTCAATCCGCAAAAGTAAACCATTCCTAACTTATTGACCTCGCGACCAGGACTCACATGGGCAACGGCACGAACGACCCCCGCACCAGAACCGCCCCCACCGCGCGGCGTGGAGGCGCCCTCGCCCGCAGGCTCTGGGTGGCGGGCGGCTTGCTCGCCTTCGCGCTTGGCGCCGTCGTGTGGGTGGGGCACGTCGTCTACTTCGGCTTCGTCGTGAAGACCAAGCGGGACGAGGCATGGGCCCCGCCCGGCAACGTCCGGCGGCGAGCGCATCCAGCCGCTCCCCCGCTCTGCTACACTCTCATACGCCCACGTTTCGCTGGGGCATCGTCCAGTGGTCAGGACCCGGGATTTTGATTCCCGTTACCTAGGTTCGAATCCTAGTGCCCCAGCGCAGCGTGGGCGTTCTGCTGTCGCGCGGCCACCGTGGCATGCGGCGCCGCGCGTCGACTCACATCGCATCGAGCGGAGGCACACATGTCAGCCACGGCCATCGTCCTCGCCGCCGGCGAGGGCACGCGCATGAAGTCCAAGCACGCCAAGGTCAGTCACGAGATTCTCGGGAAGCCGCTGCTTCGCTGGGTCGTCGACACCGCCGCCGCGGGCGGTTGCGGCCGCATCGTGGTCGTGGTGGGCAGCCACGCCGACGAGGTGCGCGCACTCGTGGCCGCCGCCTACGGCGAGCGCACGGACGTCACCGTCGAGTGCGTCGAGCAGGCCGAGCGCCTCGGCACCGGCCATGCCGTCCGCTGCGCGCTCGAGGCCACCGGCATCGCCTCCGGCCCCGTCGTCGTGCTCAACGGCGACCTGCCGCTCGTGACGCCCGAGACGATCTCGCGCTTCGTCGCCTCCGTCGCGGACGGATCAACCGCCGCCTCCATCCTCACCATCACCGCCCCCGACCCCACGGGCTACGGCCGCATCGAGCTCGACGCCGAGGGCAACGTCATCCGCAACATCGAGCAGAAGGACTGCACGCCCGAGCAGCTCGAGACGCTCAACGAGCTCAACGCTGGCTGCTACGCCTTTGACGGCAGCAGGCTCGCTGCGCGCATCGGCGAGATTGGGCACGACAACGCTCAGGGCGAGTACTACCTCCCCGACATGATCGAGATCCTCCGCACCCACGGCGATCGCGTGGCCGTCGTCCACGTCGACGACTACACCGAGGGCCTCGGCGTGAACTCGCGCGCCGAGCTCGCCCGCGCCGCCTCCATCGCCCGCAACCGCGTGAACGCCCGCCTCATGGACGAGGGCGTCACGTTTATCGACCCCGCGCAGGCATGGGTTGGACCGGACTGCACCATCGGTCGCGACACGGTGGTCTGGCCGCAGACCTTCCTCATCGGCGACACCCACGTGGGCGAGGACTGCCAGCTAGGCCCCCAGACGCGCCTCACCAACGTGCGCTGCGGTGACGGCTGCACCCTCGACGAGACGGTCGCCATCGACTGCGTGCTCGAGAACGCGGTCGACTGCGGGCCGCGTGCCTACCTGCGCCCGGGCACGCACATGCTCAACGGCTCCAAGGCCGGCACCCACGTGGAAATCAAGAAGTCCACGATCGGTGAGGGCTCCAAGGTGCCGCACCTCTCATACATCGGCGACACCACGATGGGCTCGGGCGTCAACATCGGCGCCGGCTCCATCACCTGCAACTACGACGGCGTCCGCAAGCACAAGACCGTCATAGGCGACGACGTGTTCGTAGGCTCCGACACCATGATGGTGGCCCCGGCCGAGATTGGCGACGGGGCGCTCGTGGCGGCCGGCTCGGTCATCACCAAGCCCGTCCCGGCCGAGGCCCTTGGCATCGGCCGCGCACGCCAGACGGTCATCGAGGACTGGGCGCCCAAGCACCGCGCCATGCTCGAGGAGCAGGCGAAGCGCGAGAAGTAGTCCCGAGGCCCACGGCACCGTCCGCGACATGTCGAAAACGTCGCATCACGACGTCGGGGGCCGCACGACTCGGACGAGAAACGCAAGTGCGCTAGACTGGCACAGCAACGATGCGGGAACCTACGGCGGCCAACGGTGACGGCCGACAAGAAAGGCGGAAGCATGTACGAAGACCTCGACAAGCTCGTACCCATGAAGAAGCGGCTGCGCATCTACACGGGGTCGAGCAACCCCAAGCTCGCCGCCGACATCGCCAAGACGCTCGGCGTCGAGGTCGAGGGCCTCGTGCTCGAGCAGTTCGCCAACGGCGAGATCTACGCCCGCTTTGATGAGTCGGTCCGTGGCTGCGACGTCTTCTTCGTCCAGTCCATCGTGGGCCAGAACGTGAACGACCTCCTCATGGAGACGCTCATCGTCGCCGACGCCGCCACGCGCGCCTCGGCCCGCTCCATCACCGCCGTGCTCCCCCACTACGCCTACGCGCGCCAGGACAGGAAGGCCGCCCCGCGCGAGCCCATCACCGCTCGTCTCGTGGCAAACCTCCTCGAGACGGCCGGCGTCGACCGCGTCATCACGCTCGACCTGCACCAGGGCCAGATCGAGGGCTTCTTCGACATTCCGGTGAACCACCTCACCGCCCTGCCGCTTTTCGGCGAGTACTACCGCAGCAGGGGCTTCGACTGGGACAGCACCGTCGTGGTGTCGCCCGACGTGGGACGCGCCAAGGCCTGCAAGAAGCTCTCCGACGACCTGGGTTGCTCGCTCGCCATCGCCCACAAGGGCCGTCCGCGCCACAACGCCGCCGAGGTCATGGGCATCATCGGCGACATCAAGGACAAGACCTGCATCATCAACGACGACATGATCGACACGGCGGGCACGCTCTGCGCCGCGATCAAGGAGCTCAAGAACCTGGGCGCCGGCGACATCTACGTCTGCGCCACGCACGGCATCTTCTCCGGCCCCGCCATCGATCGCCTCAACGACGCCCCCATCGTGGAGTGCGTGGTCACCGACGCCGTGCCGCACGCCGACGGCGAGCTCGGCCCCAAGATCAAGACCATCTCGGTCGCCAACGAGATCTCCGAGTGCATCTACCACGTGTTCACGGACACCTCGGTCTCCGGCATGGTGGGCGGCAGGTTCAACCTCTAGTCCCACCCTCAGGTACCGCAACCGGGCCGCATGCCAGATGGCGTGCGGCCCTTCTCATGAAGGAGCGTCCATGCCAGCACCAACGCCGCAGCCCATCCGCCTCGTGGCGGGTCTCGGCAACCCCGGTGACGAGTACGCCAACACCCGCCACAACGCGGGCTTCCGCGCCATCGACGTCCTGGGCGAGCGCCTGGGGGCCGGCTACTGGAAGAGCCAGTGCGGGGCCGAGGTGGCTGTCGTGCGCTCCCGCGCCCTCGACGAGGAGGGAAAGCCCTGCGTGGCCGAGGTGATACTCGCCAAGCCGCAGAGCTACATGAACACGAGCGGAGGCCCCGTCTCCAAGCTCTGCGCCGAGTACGGCGTGGCACCAGAGGCGCTGCTCGTCATCCACGACGAGCTCGACCTCGACCCCGGCGCCGTCCGCGTGAAGGTGGGCGGCGGGCACGCGGGACACAACGGCCTCAAGTCCATCATCAACAAGCTGGGCAGCCGCGACTTCAGCCGCATTCGCGTGGGCATCGGCATGCCGCCGGGCCGCATGCCGGTCGTGGACTGGGTGCTCAAGGAGTACCGCTCCAAGGAGCTCGACGAGGCCGCCCTCGCCGCCGCAGACGCCGCCGACGCGGCCCAGCTGGCCCTCGAGCAGGGCGTCATCTACGCGCGCGACCACGTGAACGGGGCCGGAAAGCCGGGCGCCCGCTAGGTGTCGAAGCGACGGCTCTTCGCGGCGCCCCCGCGGAGGGGCGTTTTCTCGCGCTGCTCGTTAGCGTTCACAAACAATGTCGCAGCTCACTAAATACCCGACCCCAACAAGTATTACAACCTGCAAATTAACGGCATTGAAACATGTTCAACGGGATAGAATGACCTCGTGAATTCGACGCACGTCGCATGCCACCCTCGCGGATCGGGGCAAGTCCGCGCGGGTGGCTGCGGTGTGCGCGGGAAGAGAACGTAAGGAGAGGAGATCTGCATGTACAAGATCCTCAAAAAGACGCAGTTCTCGGAGAAGGTGTTTGAGTTCCGCGTGGAGGCGCCGCAGATGGCCAAGAAGGCCCATGCCGGCCAGTTCCTCATGGTGCGCGCGAACGAGGAGGGCGAGCGCGTGCCCTTCACCCTCGCCGGCTGGAACCCGGAGGAGGGCTGGGTCGAGTTCATCTTCATGGTGATCGGCAAGACCACCGAGATGCTCTCGAAGTTCGAGGAGGGCGACTCCGTCCTCGACCTGACCGGCCCGCTCGGCAACCCCACCGAGATCGAGGGCGAGCGCGTGGCCGTCATCGGCGGCGGCGTGGGCCTGGCCATCGCCTACCCCGTAGCCCGCACCTTCTGCGAGCAGGGCAAGAAGGTCTCCATGATCATGGGCGCCCGCACCAAGGATCTGCTGCTCCTCACCGACCAGATCAAGCAGCTTCCGCTCGAGGGCCTCTACATCACCACCGACGATGGCTCCGAGGGCGAGAAGGGCGTCGTCACCCTGCCCCTCAAGCGCCTCTGCGAGGCCGGCGCCATCGACGCCGCCTTCTGCGTGGGCCCCG
>OIXX01000653.1_pt1 | contig 18135 bp, 21 predicted proteins | sample 1588161 | NCBI WGS metagenome assembly OIXX01 (sample SAMN03283274) | human gut metagenome | biome: human-associated habitat; material: feces | host: Homo sapiens | place: Peru | collected 2012
GTAAAACAAACGTTAATGTTTTAAATAAAACACTAAAGCGTTTGCAAGTTAAAGAAAATAGCATTAACTTTGCAGCCGAAAGTAACAAGGTTGTGAAGTGAGAGAGCACGACTGGCAAAAAGTTGGAAATAATTAATATTTAATATATTTTCATTTGCTCCAAGCGTGGAGCATCGTCATTCCGTTCATCGCCTTACATAAGTGGACGGTTGACACAAGCCCTGTCCATCCTCTCTCACAACATGGTGGACGGGGCTTTCCGTTTCTATCACAGCCAAGCATTAAATATTAATTATTAAATAATATGAAAGATTATTTAGAAAAGAATTTGAATGATGCACCCATGCTGGGAGCATTTGTAAATCAGAGTGAGGAAATCAAGGTTGAAGGCTTTGAACTCATCAAGGTAGAAGAACGTGATGGTAAGCAAGCCATCAATGCAAGAGAGCTGCACCAAAAGTTGGGTAGCAAGTATCAATTTGCGAATTGGATTCAAGAGCGTATTGAAAAGTACGGATTCGTTGAAAATCAAGACTATGAGGTTTTTAAGGAAAATCTTAAAAACTCAAAAGGTGGCAGACCAAGCAAGGAGTACGCCCTATCTTTAGACATGGCGAAGGAGTTGTGTATGATTGAGAACAATGAGAAAGGTAGGACGATTCGCAAGTACTTCATAGAGGTTGAGAAGAAGTCAAGAATGCAGAGTATTCCATCATTGCCCGATTTCACCAATCCGGCTATTGCAGCAAGAGCTTGGGCTGACCAGTTCGAGAAGAACCAAGTGCTGACCTTGGAAAACAAACAGCAGAAAGAGGAACTTGCCAAGGCATCGCAGGAGATTGTCGGACTGAGCGCACAGATTACAACGATGAAGCCTAAGACTACTTACTTCGATGTAATGATGAAGAACAAGAGCACAAGCGTGATTACATCAATGGCGCAGGATTACGGAATGAGTCCGCAAGCATTCAACAAATTGTTGCATGAGCATGGTATCCAGCACAAGGTTTCTGACCAATGGGTCTTGTACCGCCAATATTTGGATAAGGGATATGTGAATAGCGAGCCAGTGACCATTACGCACAATGATGGAAAACAAACCATCAAATACAACACGAAATGGACTCAAAAAGGGCGTTTCTTTCTCTATGAGTTCCTAAAGGAGAAAGGTATCTTACCTTTGATTGAACGAAATAATAATGGTGAGACACACTAGGACAACTGTAAAAGCCCCAATCTCGTTAGAGGTTGAGGCTTTCTTTATTTTTACATTTACCTCTTATCTAACCCTTAGAACAACAAAGACTTTTGCGCTAATTTTCAATAACTTGTATTTTTATTACAAAAGTATTGTTATTTTACATTTCGGCTTCATTATACTCATAATCCCAGAGGAATAACTTGCCTTTGACGTTTCTAATCGGCTCATCGAACAATTTAGCATTCTTCAAGAACCAATGATATTGGAAATCTTCAGCAAATGCATCCGGATAAGCCTCATGATACTGAATATCATCCAACTCTACGCTGCCGATAATGGCTGACGTTGGCAAGTCTTTAAAGTCCGGAATAACAATACCATGTTCTTGGCAATATTTCTTCATTGCGCTCTCCTGCCATCCGTCAAGTTTTTCGGGTTTGGCTTGGCTAGCATGAATAAGGAAACGACCACGGAACTTTCTATTCCATGTTCTGTTTTCAATGGTCTTGCAGCCGATAGCGATTAACCAAGCATACGGCTGACGAATTGATAATACTTTCATAAGCTCATTGTTTTGATGTTTACATTCGCAAAGGTAATAAAAACCTTCGAGAAATACAAGGAAACTCTAATTTATTTTCATATTTTCTAAAAATAATCTTGAAATAATTTGCATATTTCAAACATTTTTCGTATCTTTGCAGTGTAATCAAAGAGAGATTGCAAAGGGGATGCCGAAAACCTGAAAGAGTAGGTAAAAATGAAATCCCAAAGTCTTATGAACGTACTCAAAGTTTCATTGAAGATTTGGAAAATAGAAATCTTATCATTCACGATTAGATTATTCTAACTCCAAGGGAGGTGGTGCTGCCCACCGCCTCCCACCTTGGGATTTCGTTGCAAAGGTACGAAATTTATTTCAAACCACCAAATTTTTAACGTATGGACACAAACGAAGAAAAGACAACCAAGTCATGGGGAGGTGCAAGAGAAGGCTGTGGACGCAAGAAGAAATGCGCTAAACGTATGTTCTTTTCTGCCACAGAAGAAACGCTCGACATCCTCAATTCCTTAGACGGAAACAAGAGTGACTTTATCAACGAATGCATCCTTAAGGCGGTAAGAGGTTAGATTCTCTTCCGTCTTTTCTTTCTGATTCTGTCCCAATCCGGTTTAAGCACATCCATCGTGCCGACCATTGCCTTATACTTGTCGCCAAGTTCACCTTCATTCATAGAGGAACGGAAAGTGTACATTTTGTATCGTTCATGCTCTGGCACATATAATCCAACCATCAAGGAACGGATTCCACCCACCTCCTGCTCCGGTGCTATCAATACAAGCCCCTCGTTCATGCTTTCCAACTTGAAAATCTTTGAGGTGACAACCTCATAATAGTCTAGTATATTCATATTCTTGTCTCCTATAATTATTTTGTACGTTCAAACACTTCAATATACTGGATAGAGCTACAATCAACATATTTACGTGTAAACACTACTGTACTTCCACTCCCAATCATAAGTGTTCTGTTCTTTGTATTGCAATTGAAAGATGTTTCAATACCAATACCATTGAAGTCGAAACTTATCTTCGCCCCACCTACCAAGTTGATAGTTCCTCTAAGATGACATACTTCCACGCTCATTAGCATGGAATTGTTGGGTGACTAGCGTGGCTGCGCCCTTGCGAGTGCTTGGGTGACTTACTACCACTCCCCAATTCGGCAATGCCCTGCCGAAGTATATTCTCAGCTGCGAAGAGGTCTCTAGGATGGACTGCACCACAAATAGGACAAGTCCAAATCCTATCACCCAATGACAGCTTATCATTCTTATAACCACAAGTACAAAGGCGGCTCGAAGGGAAGAATCGGTCAATCTTATGAACCTGAACGCCATATTTTTTCGCAACGTGTTCCAACTTCAAGACAAAATCACCATGAGCCAAGTCAGACATCTTGCGTCCCCAATTACGCTTCATTCCCTCCAAGTTCAAATCCTCCAAGCAAATCAAGTCATAACGCTTGCACAACTCATGCGCCATCTTCCATTGGAAATCGGAACGCTTGTTCACAATATCCCGATACAATCGCTCCAACTTCTTGCGTTTGCGGTTGTTGCTGCCCTTCTTGAACTTCGAGAGGTTGCGAGACCTGCGTCTAAGCTCCAACAAGTCAGTTTTAAGGAACTGAGGATTATCAATCTCACGCCCATCGCTCAAAGTCATGTACTTCTTCAATCCAAAGTCGATGCCCACGGATGCACCATTGCGTGACTTTCCGTAAGGCTCGGCTTGCTTGTCCAAGCAAAGGACAATGAAGTATTCGCCCAGCTTGTTTCGCTTGACCGACACCCTCTTGACCTTGCCATCGTAGGGACGGCTCAGAGAGAACTTAAATGACTTCTTTATCTTGTTTATCACAAACTCGTTTCCACTAAGGGAATAGCCATTTTGTTGAAAGGCAAATGAACCAAATTCTATTGCTTTCTTAAATTTTGGTGGACGCTTCGCATCATGCTTGAAGAAACGCTTGTAAGATATATCCAATCTATCCAACACCTCCCTAACTGTTTGACAATTAAGCAATGTTGGTTTATAACACTTAGAGAAATGCTTAAACATCGTAAATTTTGGAATGTACTTGTAGTACAGCTTGTAGTATCTCTTCTGCAAGGCAAGCGCATGATTCCAAACATAGCAAGCCTCTCGGAGCATCTTGTCCAAATGCCTCGTCTTCTTCGTCCGGTATAGCTTGTACTTGTATGAAATCATATTCCTCAATTTTAAACAGTTTTTGAAAGGTGTGTCTCACCGAAATCCAGATGCAAAGATACGAAATTTTCTTCATATATGCAAGGGAATTGGCGAGAACTTTCACCTAAAAAATTATACCTTGTTTCTTTACGCTACCATTGATAGCATTTTCTAAAATATTTTCGATTTCATTAATCTTCATAACTATATTACTTTAATTCTTGCTCTACGATGTCAAAATTGTCCCACGTTTCTCCTTCGCTGTCTGAGATATGGAAGAAAGAACCTGAGATATTGTATAGATAATCATCGCAATTCAAAACTCGCTTGTAATTCTCCAAAGTGTTCATCCCTTTGTGTCTTATCGCTTTTCTTGCCTTATCTATGGTAGAGAAGACTTCTGCATCAACCTCAACTGCTTCACCCAATCCATGTTGGTATGAAGAAATTACTACATATACTTTCATAGCTTAAACCTCCTTATTTATTATGCTACCTTAGATAACGTTTCTTTGTCAATCTCAATCCATTGGCAAGCATCCTTGCGGAAGAAGATGTCCGAATCGAACCGCTTGCCATCCACGATAATGTGGCTACTTTTGCATTCGAACTTATGGTTTCGGGTTAGTGGTATTAAAAGGTACGTATTGCACTCATTCTTGTCGTACACTATCGTCAAATCCGTGCCGATAACTTGTGATACCACCTTGCGTTCATCTGAGCTTAAAACGCCAATCTTGCCATCATGCTTAACGTAAAGAGCATCCATCAAATTCTTATTCATATCTCTTAAATGTTTAATATTCAAAGTCCGGTGCAGTTTAGCGTGTGCCTCACGAAATCTATTACAAGTCACACTCGTATGAGTATTGCTTTTTAAGCTTGTTCAATGCGTTCTCGGTAACGTAGTAGATGTTATCGAAATACTCGCTTTTCTTGATGCTTCGGCTTTCCTTCAGCTCTACCTTGTGATTGAATGTCACTTCGTAGCGGTTTGCGATGCTTGTAATCAAGAAATCGACCTCACGCTTATGTCTGTCCAGCTCGGTCTCTTTATACTCACCACGCTTGATAAATGCGTCCTTGTTCGTCTCTTCGATGGTTGCAACCATGTTGCCTTGCATCACGATAATCTTTGCGCTCATATCTAGTTTCTTTTTAATCGTTAATAATCTTGTTATGCAACTCTAATCAAGTTGTAGTTCTTGAATTGTCTCCATTCTCCCTTGACCTCATCCCAATACTTGGTGCAGTCCTTGCAAGCGTAACCCTTGCCGTTTGGAGTGTAGTCAATGTGACTATCCATCAATGTGCCGAAAGCCTGACGAATCTCACCATTCATTTTCTGAAAATAGAACTCAACGACCTGCTTCTTCATGCGAGCCTTCAGCTTGATTACCTGCCAAGCTTGCTTCAAGCATTCTGTCCAACTCATGTAAGCACCCTTAAGCTGAAATGCTCTGTGAGCCATATTCATCACTTCTCTCATCATATTCTTAAATGTAGTAGCCATAATCTTTCAATTTTAAACGTTAAACTTAAATTACTTACTTTGCAAGTCCGATGCTCTCACGCAAGAAGCTCTTGGCCTCATCGTTGTTCATATTGAGCTTAGTTGTTATCATATTCAACATTCTATCAACGTCCTTTTGGGTGTTTATCCTGTTGCTTACGAACTCTATCATAACGAACTTCTGAATCAAGTTTCTTCTTATCATTGAAGTAGTCATATTGCTATACCGTTTTACGAGTGCCGACTCGGCTGCATAACAGCATCTAAATGTTATTGTTTCTTGTTTACGTTTGCAAAGGTATAGCTTTTATTCTAAATCTCCAAACTTTTTATGTAATTTATTCTATATTTTAACTTCATATAACAAATATAGCTTTAATTCTACATTTATTAACAGAAAATGCAATAAATTCTAAGTTTTACCTATTTTATTTGGTTTATTCAATTATATATATTATCTTTGCACCCAAACAATTATAGAATTAAAGCTATGAATATAAAAAAACTTATAAATGCAAAAGGTTGGTCTATCAGCACACTAGCTGCTGAAATGCCAAATCGTGACGGTACAAAAGGTATCAAGCAATCCTCTATGTCTCGTATTATAAACGGAAATCCGACAATAGACACGCTTAAAGACCTTGCAAAAGTATTGGGTATATCGCTTTCTGAGTTAGTAGCCGATGAACCAAATAAAGAAGACTTCATTGCCCTAATTAAGCAAGGTGGTGACTTGTATTCCGTTTCTTCAATTGCTGAGGCTAGGGCTTTGTTGGATAAGCTGGAAAATAATTAGGTGAACGTTCCTCACAAGTATTGATAATTAAAATAATTGGGATTATGAAGAAAGATTTGTTTGTTGCCGTAATAATAATGCTTGCATTACCATCTAAGGCACAAGAATATATCAAGGCGATGCCTGTAGTTCCAAAGAAAGGATTTCAGACATTTGAGCAATATATAAAGACACATGAAGTTTCTGACATGGACGGAGATACCGTGACATTGGCAAATATATATGGAACTATAGGCTATGCTGTGATGGATAGGTATCTAGGGCGCATTGACAGAGATTTCTTTTTGATGATGCAAGATGCAGTATATGAAGATGACAAAAATGTTGATTATAAGAAGATGTTCTATGTTCCTATATCACCAAGCAAATATGAGCTGACAGAAATCAATACCAATGTTATTAAGAAGAAGTTAAAGGAAGATTTCATATTCACCCAGAATAATAGCTTTTTCTTTAGGAATGATAAGTTTGTGGTTAAGGCAGAATGGTATTATGGAAGAAAACGTGTAAAGTTTCATTGTCTAACATATCCTAAACATTATATTCTTGCGATTGGTGAAGACAAGGAGGAAAAGAAAGTTTTTGTTCCACCAATAGATAGAAACAGTTTAATGGAAAATCCATAACTTTGTACCTCCATTGTGGCAAGCCGATAACTTTGCATATAGATAAGTAACGTGGGGTGTTCCTCACTATGTTCAATAATTTAAAAGTATGGGATTATGAAGAAGATATGTTTTGTATTTACTTTGGCTCTATCTGTATTGGTAAGTTGTACCTCCAAAGAAGATAAAGCGGATGCACTAGTTAAGGATAGAGGCTTTGATTGCCCACATATAGAAAAGCTAGAAGAGTTCAACTGCAATCCGGCATCATCTGTCCTTATGATGACAGCTTATAATTCCTTGTGGCAGAATGATTCCTTGATGAGAAACATGGACTTGTCAAGCAATAACATTAATTATGTTTATGGAAAGATAGTTAATCAAGAAGCAATGCAAAGGGGTTGCTGGAAAGAGCGGATATTCTTTCCACCTCGTCTTCTGCCAAAGAAGAGTTATGTGGATATTACGCCACCATTTCACCAACTAAGATTAATGGCTCTTTTGTGGATAAAAATAGAAAATGCACTAAATATGAAGTGTTCTTTGACAAAGATATGAAAAGTATCATAGGAATACATCCAATTCACAAATAAACGAATTAACAGGTTTAGTGTTGTAAAGTTAGTCTATTGACAATTTAAATAAATGAGATTATGAAGAAGATTGCTTACGTTGCCATTATTGTAGTAATTGTTGTCATTTGTGGTTACGCAATAAAGGTTGCCTCTGAAAGAGACAAGATGATAGCTGAAGAGTGGGAACAACATGAAATACGAGCTATATCCAAGGATTCCTGTATGCCAAAACGTGACTTGGTTTTAAAAAAATATTTTGGCAAAAGCTACAAGGTGATTGATAGTCAGTTTTATAACAATAAGGGTTATAATGATCAGAATGGTAGCTTTAGTGATAAAGGAACTGTAGAAGGTGTTGTGGAAGGGAAAAATGGGAAATTTGCGTATGATATGGAAGTCTCAATTCCTTATAGGAATCCTAAAGATTGGAATTTGGTATCGTTGATAGTGAAAGACTTGAAATCATGCCATTATGTCTATATTGTGAGAGATGGAAAACGGGAAGACCCAAAAGAATACGAAAAAGCAAATGCTATCAGTTCTTCTAATGAGACCGATGTGTATGTTTCGGATGAAGACCTGTATTCTATAGAGGATGCTCTTCAAAAAGAATGGAATGTTAGTAATGCTTTAAGTTCTGTTGGTGCGGAAAGCTCCAACGTGTTCAAAGTTAAGAAAGAAAGTGTTAGTGGACGTGAGGTTACTGTTTCTTATTCTTTGCGCTCTACCTATGGTGGTCAGAAGAAATTCGTTGATTTGCATGGTGTTGTTAAGAAGAACAGCGATGGTTCTTGGAGTGTGGTGAACCTAGGATATTAACAATTTTAATAAACACGATTATGAAGAAGAAAATATTGTTTGGTTTGTTGCTTTTCATACTTTTTGTAGCGACAAGCTGCAATAACCCTCGTGACATAAAGGAAATGCTTCAAGAAAAAGGGTATAAGAATATATCTGTTACTAAAGTAGATAGTTTGAAATGGTTTGATGATAAGATTTCTGATAAGGAATATCAATTTTACAAGGTTGAGATGAAGATTGATTCTATAATCAAGTCTATTCCTAATAAATTCGATTATGCCTATGAAGAGAAAGTAGATAGAGATATTCAACCATTGGCAGCAGCTTGCTATTCTCTTATACAAGATGTAACATCTACGAAAACAAGGGAGTTTTGTGATAATGATGAAAAAGAACCTAAACATGTAGGAATGCTTTTTCATGTTAAGATGGTTGTTCTAGGGAAAAAGGATGATTATGTAGTAAGAACAGACAAGAACGTTACGAAAATCTTATATATAGAACCTGCCGAAAGACCAGATTATAATATCTTGTTTAGAAATGGTTTGTTTGGCACAATACAAGACTGATATTATAATAAGGTGTAAATTTAAAAATATATTTCTAAGTATAAATAAAGTTTAAAAGAATAAAGAAATACATTAAAATATTTGTGTGTTTCAGAAATTATGCTTACCTTTGCAAACGAAATCAGAAATGGTTCAACCGTGAAGTCGTGAGCATGGTTACTGGGATAAGAAGAAATTTAGAAGTCTTCGGACTTTTCTATACTTTTAGCCTCGTTCGCTACTCACGACAATAAGCGGACGGGGCTTTTGTTTTGCCCCAAAGGTAAGAGGCATACCTGTAAAACTGCCGTGTTTAATTAATAATTATGTAGAGTAATGAAAACGATTTCATTAAAATTGGTAGGCACTAAGCCTTTGATGGTTCACAATCCAAGAGTGGTTGACCCATTCGACAAGTACAAGAAACTTTTGCAGCCATTGACTAGCAAGAAGACAAAGACGGATGATGATTTATTGGAAATCTGCCGTTTGCAGTTCCTTGCCTCCTTGTATTATCGCAATGGTGAGTACGTATTGCCACAATCTCACGTTGAGGGAAGTTTCCAAGCTGCTGCAAAAGAGCGTAAGTTGGGTAAGAAGTTTGAACGTTCCTTTGGTCTTTATGGTGATGGTGTGTTGCAATTCAAGGACAACAAGAAGACTCCTGAAGAACTTTTTGAGGTTGGGCGCACGAAAGAGGGATATTTTGACCCTAGTACATCTTATGTAGATACGAGAGCTTGTGGCATCAAAGGCTCAATCAAAGTACCAGCGACAAGAGCCATCTTTCACGAATGGGAGACCGAGGTTACTTGTTGGTTTGACGAGACTCAGCTTAACGAGGATGAGGTTTTGCAAGTGGCAGAAGTCGCTGGTCTTCGTTATCACGTTGGTACTTACAGAAAATTGTATGGTGCTTTTAAAGTAGAAAGAAAATAAAATAGTAATTTGTATGATTTGGTGCGGAGAAGTCGGGTGAAGTCGAGTCATGTAAAGAGCGGTGAAGTTTAGTGAAGTGCGGTGTAGTGTAGTAAGGTATAGTTTAGAAGAACACAATGATGGTCATAGGTGAGGTTCGACTCCTCACCATTGTGCAAAATATGTGGGGTACGGTACGGTATGGTTCTGTCAGGTGGAGTCGAGTATGGTTTAGTACGGTATGGTGAGGTTTGGTAGAGACGAACTCCCTACATGGTGGTTATCTAAGGTTCGATTCCTTGGTAGGGAGCAATATTAAAAAATGAGGATATGAAAGAAGATACGAAAAATGTTTTTGATGGTTTTGATGTTTTTGATGGTCTGGAGGAAGAAATTCTTTCTACATTTAAAGATGGTCAATTGATTTCGCATGAATGGTTGAAATTAAAGTTTGGTATTACCCCTTTATGTTGGGATGATTACAAGGATATTCAGAAGTTATTCCAAGCTAAGGATAAGCAGCAGTTTTATTATATGACCTTGGTAGATAAATTGCGTTGGGATATGTTGAAGCGAAAGAAATGCTATCTTAAAAATGTCTATAGTTATGGCTATATGATTGTTCCAAAGGAAGAACAGGCTGAATATGGATTCACTCAAACTATGAAGGAAATCAAGGAGTCTTTGCGCAAAGGTGCTTTGATAATAGGGAATGTGAGACCTTTGCCAATGTTTGCTGTATCATCCTATAATGATATTAAAAGCCGTTTCAGCACAATAAAAAGCGTGTTATCTTCGTTAAAGTTATAGGCTGTCGTGATTTGATGGTCTTTATATATAGAAGAAAATAAGTAAGAAATGAGCCTTCTGCATGTGAATGTGGAAGGCTTTTTTGTGTCTATACCTTAATCTTTGCACTTAAATCTTTAGTGAAATTGCACGCCCTTATTCTTTCGTTATTCCTTTGATTATTAGCTAATTTTGCCAATAAAATTATAAAATATGGCAGAATTAAGATTCGATGTCAAAGCGAATTTCGAGCAGGTTACGAAACTTCGTTCCGAGTGTGAAAAATTGAGGGCTGAGTTGTTGAAGACCAATAAGTCAACCGACCCAGCTATTGTTGCGGATTTGACGGAAAAATATGCAGATGCAAGTAATCGCTTAAAGGACTTGACACAAGCTGCTTCAAGAGCCGCTTACGTGATGTCTTCCGAGTTTAATAAAAGGATGCAGTCAGCATCAAAAGAAGTTTATAGCTATGAACTTCAAATGCAAGCAACAAAAGACCGTATAGAGAAAATCCAACAGCAAATCACGAACAAGAGATTAACTCTTGGAGTAACTACGGATAAGTCATCCATAGATTCTTTACAGAAGAATATTGACTATTTGAAAGGTTCTTTGGCAGGACAAACTGCGCAATTAAAGAACCTAGAAGGAGGTGCTGTCGGTGCTCGTCAGACCTTGGAGAACATGCGGAATGAGTATGTTTTGTATGCAGGTTCAGCAAATCCGGCAAAAGATGCCACAAATATGTTGACCGATAGCATGAACCAAATGATAGAACGCATGAAGTCTGCTCCTACTGCCGGAGAGGGTATGTCTAGCTTGTTTCAAAGGGTAACTGGTGATGCTCACATGCTTTCGGCTGCTTTGCTTGGCGGTTTAGGATTTGAACAACTGGCAAGTAGTATTTTCAATACTCGCTCTCAATTCCAACAACTGGAAATATCTTTCAATACCATGCTTGGTAGTGCGGATAAGTCAAAGCAGTTAATGGATGAATTAATCGCTACAGCCGCAAAAACGCCTTTCGATATGTCCAGCATTACGAGTGGCGCAAAACAACTTTTGGCTTATGGTACGGAAGCGAAAGACGTAAATAAAACTCTAGTCCAGCTTGGCGATATTGCTTCGGGATTGAATATTCCGCTTGGAGACCTCGTTTACCTTTACGGAACGACCGTCGCACAAGGAAAAGTCTTTACAATGGACTTGCGTCAGTTCATGGGAAGAGGTGTTCCTTTGGCAGAAGAGTTGGGTAAAATCTTGCACCAAAACACAACGGAGGTTCAAGAGTCTGTTTCCAAGGGTAAGGTGACATCAGACATCTTCAAGGAAGCCATCGCTAACATGACGCAAGCTGGCAGTCGCTTCGGAGGCCTGATGGAACAACAATCAAAGACCTTGGAGGGTCAGTGGAGTAACATTGGCGACTCCATCCAGCAAGCGTTCAACGAAATCGGCAAAAAATCCGAGGGCGTGTTCTCTAGTGGATTGTCAATTATTTCTGCTATGGTCGAGAATTGGCAGGAAGTCATTAAAGTAATTGGCGTTGCGGTCGTTGCCGTTGGCAGTTATCGTGCATCATTAATGGCGGCTGCTTCTATCCGTAAGGCAGAAGAGGCTCAGCAAGCCGATGATATGATGAAGGGGATTGATGCTGAAATCAAGCGTTTGCAAGACTTAGAAAACTCAAACTACAAGTCATTGGGTAAGGATAAAAAGCAAGAACGAGTAAATAAACAACAAGACTTGGCAAGTGTTGTTGGAGATACCACTGTGTCCGATGATTTTGTAAAGGCAAGATTGGATGCTGCTGAACAAGAGGGTGTTATTACGGCAGAAATGCGTTCCCAGTTAGAGATGAAACGTGAACTCTTACAGGCTCAGCAACAAGCAACTGCACAAAGCCAGATTGAGCTTGATGAAGAAAAAAGAAAGACCGAAGAACTTCGTCAACAAAAGATAGAATCTCTTAAAGAAGATTTGAAAACAACCACGGAGAAAATATCAAATCTTGATGATAGGGATGTTGAGTTGGCTAGACAATATACAGCAGCCTTGAATGATTTGCAAGATGCCCAAGATAACTTTGCTGAGGCTCAAAAATTGGTTGAGGAAACCGCTGATGGTGCAAACTTGGCTTTTGACTCCGAGGGTAATGCCGTGAATGCACTAGAAGCAAAGGAACGTTTGGAAACGGCAACAAAACAAGTGAATGTTGCTCAAACAAAGATTTCGACCATAGAAAGCGAACGTAAGACAATTGCTCAAACAAAGGAAAATCTAAGTAAGCAACAGTCTACGATACAAAATAATATAAATACCATTTCTCAAACATCTAATACCGCTGCCCAAAAAGCGGGAATATTGGCGACAACAACAGCCACTATCAAAAATGCGCTTTATGCAGCAGGTACTAAGTATACGACTACGGTAGTCAATCTTTTTTCAAGTGCGGTAAGAAGTAGCGAAAAGGCTTTAAAGAGTATGTGGGCGGCAATGGCTGCTAACCCAATAGGTGCATTGATAACACTGGGTACAACTTTGTATTCCGTATTTACTATGTTTGGAGATGAGACAAATGACATAGCAGCTGATACCTCTCATTTTGGTGAAACGGCTAGTCTAACTACCAACAAGGTAGAAGCCTTGTTAAATGTAATGAAGAATACTGATAGTAGTACCGATGCACATAAAAAAGCAAAGGAAGAGCTTATTGGTGTTTATGAGCAATATGGAGTTAAATGTGATGGTGAAAAGGAAAATTTAGAAACTTTAAAAAACAAGCACGATGAATTTACTGCATCATTACAATTGGAAAATGATGAGAGAGAGAGGGCAAATGCCTTGATGTCGATAGCTTCCCAATATGAAGAGGCACGCAAATCTTTAGACGATAAGTTTGCGGATGATTTAGGTGGAAGTTGGTTGGATTTTGGACAACATATCAAGAAGGAAGATATATCTGCTGTTCAAATGATGTTTAACCAGATTGTACCCGATAGTACGATAGAAAAGATTGGCTCATTAAAGAAAAGTATGGATGATGCCACAAAGGGAACTTTAGAGTATGCAAAGGCGGCACAAGACTATGATACCGCTCTTCGCTCGATGTTAGTACCATTTGAAGAATGGGGTAAAAAAATGGGATACAATAGTTTTCAGTTAGCAAGTTTGAAGAGTTCTATTTTGCGTCATGTTGATTCTGTAAATTCGTTGAAAGATAGTTATAAGAGAGCCGAAGAAGCGGTAAACAATGTAATCTTAAAAGGAGTTGATTGGAGTAATACACAAGCTCGAAATAATTGGGTAAATAAGCGGAATAAGATGTCCATAGACGAATTAACTTCTTCAACGGAACAACTTATTAGTGTTTGGAGTCGAACTTATGGATTGAATTTATTAATTAACGTTGATGATAGTAAAATTCCATCTTGGATGAAGTCAATGACTGATTCTCAGTTGAAAGACTTAATGAATAGAAGATTACGAGACACCAAAACACAAGGTGATTATAAGAAAACGCATAATGGACGTAATTTAATTCTTAACACAAATGGTGTATTTAGAAATCAACAACAAAGTTTCAATGATGCACAATTAGCAAAATGGGAACTAGACCAAAGAAATGCAAATAAGAAGGGTAGTATAACTACAAAGACAAACACAACCAAGACTACACCTAAGAAAACAGGTGCAACGGATGACCCACAAGCAAGAGCGTATGAACGCAAAAAGGCTGAGGAGGACTATTCCAAGTCTGTTTCATCCTATTCGGAGAAAGCTATCCAAGACATGACCAAGAACCGCATCAATGCGATGAATGAGGGTTATAGCAAGGAATTGGCTCAGATTACCGAGAATGCCGACAAGGAGAGAAAGGCGGTAGAAGAAGGTATAGACAAATTGGTTGAGGCTAGAAAAAAACGTGACCAAGCTGTTTGGGTTAATTCCGGCAAGGGTCGTAAGGCTAATATGTGGAAACAGAGCAAAACCGATGAAGAGTATAAGAATGAGGTTTTGAATGAAACCATGAAGGATAGCAAGGGTAATCCGGTTAAGGTCAATGGCATGAATATGACCATAGGTATGAGTGTTGCTAATCAGATGAATGCAATTCGGGATAAGGCGGTAAAGCAGAATGAGGATGTACTTGCTAAAGAAGCGCAAAGCATGTACGATTATCTGAAGACTTATGGCACATTCCAGGAGCAGAAGTTAGCTATTGCTGCCGATTATGCTAAGAGGATTAGCGAGGTTGAAAACTCTACGGATTCGGACTCAAGCAAGCAATGGAAGATAAAGTCTTTGAAAGAAGAGCAGAAGAAAGAGACGGATTCGGTTGAGGCTAGTGCTATTATGCAGAAGATAGATTGGTATCAAGTCTTCGGAAATGTTGGTGGCATTATGAAGGATGCGCTTGTTCCTTTATTAGCAGATCTGGATAAGTTCGTAGGTACGGATAAGTTTCAAAATTTGGGAGCAGACCAGCAGAAGAGTATCGTTGATGCTATGCAGAATATCCGTAATTCGATTGGCAATACAAGTGATTTAGGTTGGAAAGACCTTGCAAGGGACGTTGTAGCTTATCAAGAGGCTCTGAAGAATGCGAAAATTGCTCAAGATGAATATACGGAAACGGAAACCAAGCTTATACCTCGCATTAAGGATTTACAAAATCAGATAGCGAATGCGAAAAAGTCGGGTAATGTTGCTGAGCAAACAAGGCTACAAGAAGACTTGAATAAAGTTCAAGGCCAGTTAGCGGAGTCCGGAAAGAAGATTGTTACGGCTAACACAAAAGTTCGTACTAGTGGTCAGAAGTTGGCTCTAACGACACAGAATGTGACGCAACCGATTTCCGCTATCCATGAGTTCCTTTCAAATTCCGGATTATCTGATTTGGAAGCTCTTTGGGATAGTTTCGATCAACTTAAAGGTGGAATTGACGGATTGAAAGCTTTGAGTGAGGCTAAGAAAGCGGCAGATGGTCTGAAGGATATGGGCAAGGAAGCCGCAGATGCAGCCGCAGATGCTGGAAAGGATGCAGGAAAAGCTCTAAGCGAAGGATTATCACAAGCTGGATTTATAGGTCAAATCGTATCTGCCATCTTGAAGATACTTGATGTTTTGAAAGATGGTATTGGAACTTTGATTAGCAACCTTCTTGACACTGTTTTTAATGCTATAAGTGGAATCTTGAAGAATATCCTAAGTGGTGATTTTATCACACAGATAGGAGGGTCTTTGGTAAGCGGTATTGGCAATATTCTCAATACAATATCGTTTGGTGGCTTCAATAGTTTGTTTGGAGTTAGTGGAAACGCAAAAGAAGTAAACCGGACTATAGACAAATTGACGGATAGAAATGAAATCTTGACGGATGCTATAGACAAGTTACGAGACTCCATAGACAAGAATAGTGGTATTAAAGCCGTAGAGGATGCGCAAAAAGCCGAAAACCTTCAAAAGGAGAAAGAGCAAAATCTAAAGAGTATCATGGAGGCGCAAATGGGTTATCATGGCTCTCATCACAGTTTTAACGCTTATTTTCGAGGATTTTCGCAAGAGCAAATCAAAAAGGTGTCCGATGCAATAGGCAGACAATGGAATGGTAATCTTAACGACTTGCAATCTGCTGATGAAGCAGCTGCCATTTTGCAGAATCCAGATGTTGTTGAGGCTATCAAGAATACAGGTAAGGGTGGCTATGGAGATAGAGTTCTTGAAAAGTTGAAAGACTATGCGGCTGAGGCAGGAACATTAGAGGATATTGCAGATGACCTTGCAGAAAGCTTGACGCAAATATCTTTCGATAGTTTGAAGAGCGAGTTCATAGATACTTTGATGGATATGAATTCCTCTGCTCAGGACTTCTCTGATAATTTCTCAAAGATGCTTATGCAAGCCGTTCTGAAAGCCAAGGTAGATGATTTGTTGGGTAATGATATGCAAGCCTTCTATGATGAGTGGACGGAACGAGCAAAGGCAAATGGTGGTAAATTGTCTAAGACGGATATAACAGCCTTGAAGGGGAAGTATGATGAAATGGTTCAAGAAGGACTGAAGATTAGAGATGAAGTAGCAGAAATAACGGGCTACAAGCAATCTTACGAGCAGTCCGCTTCTTCAGGTTCTTTTGAATCCATGAGCCAAGATACAGGAGAAGAGTTGAATGGTCGTTTCACAGCGGTGCAGATCGCCACAGAGGGAACGTATGAGGAAGCAAAGCTCATAAATACCAAGTTGGATGCTATTGCGGCTCGTGATGGTGGTACAGAGGGTAGCTTATTAACGGCTAGCGTGAATACCATTATGGGTAATGTAGGTAATATATGGGTTGCCGTTGATGAGGGAAGAACCATTCTTGCACAAAGCTTGATGTACTTGCAGTCGATAGATGAGCGACAAGAGCGTTGGCATAAGCCTATGTTGCAAGCATTCAATGATATACACGAATTGAAAGATAAGATGAGTAGATTGTAAACAAAGAAGAGGAACGTATGATGCGCTCCTCTTTCTTTTTTATAGTTTCTTTTCTTCCAGTAATTCGTCAACTCTCGCTTGAAATGCAAGTTCTGTCTCTGAAAGGCTGTAGCCAGAGTAGGAATAGCTTGTCCCGATGATGTGGCCATCAAACCTTCCAGTATTGTCATCCTTTGTGAAAGTGCCTTTGTAGCCCTTGTATTGGAATACTATTTCCTTGTTGTCCTCTTGCTCATCCTTGTCGTAAGACTTAGCTATCTTAATCAGGTAGCAGAAGCCGAACATGAATAGGCAAGAGATAAAGGAAGAGATTGAGAATCCAACCATTGCCCATCCTATCGCCTTCGTCTCCTGCTCTCCAAAGAAGCCCATCATCAAGCCGATGACAAACAATAAGATAGTTAACCCTAGTGCTGTTACACTAATTAACGAGAGAACACGGAATACCGCTGCACCTCTCAAATTGAAAAAATCTGTCATAGTCGTAAAAGTTTTAATTATTAATACTTGCAAGGAATGTTCTTTACGTTACTTAACACTTTCCAGCTTGTCCAGCACGTCCCTAGCCTCAGCAACGGACGATGCGGAATACAACTCACCACCTTGTTTTATTAGGGCGATGAAATCACTTGTAGCATCCGATTTATTTTCAGACAATTCGTTTGGGGATACAAAGAGTTGCCAAATTGGGATTTCTAAAGCGTTAGCGATTGTTTCCAATTTGTTAAGTGTCGGATTCTTCAAAAGGGCATTTACGTTTTGTTTTGATGTCCCTATAAGGTCTCCAAAAGCCTTTTTGGTAAGACCACGTTCTTTTAATATTTCTTCAATTCTAAACATAATCTTATATATATTAAAGGTAATACTTTATTTTGACGCAAAGGTACGCAAATTTTGGCAAAGTAAAAAGAGAATATTATTAAAAAGTGTTTCATATTTAGAATGTAATGCTATTATTTTACTAATAAGAGTTAAAGGTAATACATAAATAGTACTTTTATTTGGTAGAGTAAAATAAAAGTATTACCTTTGCATCGTGATTAAGAAACAAAGGTCACAATAACATTATTAATTTAGCTGAGGTTGCACCTCCGAGTCGGCACTCGTAAAACGGTATAGCAATATGACTACTTCAATGGTTAGAAA
>OIXX01000659.1_pt1 | contig 18045 bp, 19 predicted proteins | sample 1588161 | NCBI WGS metagenome assembly OIXX01 (sample SAMN03283274) | human gut metagenome | biome: human-associated habitat; material: feces | host: Homo sapiens | place: Peru | collected 2012
CTAATACAGGAGATAGATAACATTTCCCCCATGGGAAATTGAATTGAGAAATATCTGTAGTCCATTTTTGTAACGGCGCGGTGGTCTTGAAATTTCGTTGGATGACATTATCCGCTATGGCACCAACGTGTCCTTGGTAAGAGCGATACTTAGCTTTTAGCCGTTTTCCCGCGAGTCCCGTCTGATGCATCAAGCGTTGTACTCGTTTGTGGTTGATGGTATAGCTGAGAGAACGGAGGGTACGGTATATCCTGCGAACTCCATACCGCTCCTGATGGAATCATGTTGCGGAAACGTTTGGGATGTACTCCCTTTGGCGTAAGAGGCCAACTGCCTTTACGGTACAATGTTACGCACTGTCTTTTGTATTCATAGCTATATTTCATGAAAATACCCCCTTCACTAGGATGTCCAGTAAAGGGGGTACGCATCTATCTTACAAAAATAGGTACGCTCTTTTTTATTCAGTCCCAGCCTAAGACGGCTTCCACAGCGGCCTTACATCGCGCAACGGCAATATCACAGGTCTTTTTATCGATAGTTAAGGGTGGATTGAAATAGATGACGTCGCCAATGGGCCGTAGGACGAGGCCTAGCTCCATGGCTTTACGGAATATATGCCATCCTATGCGCTGCTCTGGCGGGAAAGCTTCTTTCGTCTGCCTATCGGCCACGAGCTCGATGGCATTGATAAGGCCGATATGACGGATTTCACCGACGTGGTGATGGCCGCCAAGGGCCTGCATGAGCCGTTCGTGGAGATAGACGGCCGTCTGCGCGGCCCGTTCCAAGATATGGTCCCGACGCAGTATGCGTAGTACTGCCAGGGCCGCGACACAGGCCAAGGGATTGCCGGCATACGTATGGCTGTGGACGAAGGCTTTATGCGTACCGTAGTCAGCGTAAAAGGACTGGTAAATCTTTTCCGTCGTAATCGTAATGGCCATGGGTAAATAGCCGCCAGTCAGTCCTTTTGACGTACAGAGTATATCCGGGCTGACGCCGGCGTGTTCAATGGCAAACATCGTTCCCGTCCGGCCAAAGCCAGCGGCGATTTCGTCGTCAATGAGGAGAACGCCGTAGTCGTCACACAGGCGTCGTAACCGCCGTAGGTATGCTGCCGGATAGATGCGCATCCCCGCTGCACCCTGTAAAATCGGTTCGACAATGAGGGCTGCCGTTTCGTGTCCATATTGGAGGAAGGCCTGCTCGGCCGATTCGATACAGTCGCAATCACACGTATCCCGTGTCTTCCCATAGGGACAGCGATAACAGTCGAGTCCGTCAAAGTGAATGTTGTCCATCATCATCGGCTTGTATAGGTGGGCATATAAATCCATGCTGCCCACAGACAAGGCACCAATCGTTTCCCCATGATACGACTCTGCCAGGCACATGAAGTGCTGCCGCTGGGGCTGTCCACTTTGATACTGGTATTGGAAGGCCATTTTCAAGGCACATTCGACGGACGACGAGCCGTTATCACAGAAATTAAAGCGACATAATCCCTGTGGCAAGAGGGGCGCCAATTCCCGACACAACTCAATGGCCGGACGATGGGAGAAATTGGCGAAAATGACGTGTTCCAGCGTATCGACTTGATCTTTGATGGCTTGATTGATTTCACCTTGGCAATGGCCGAGAAGATTGCACCACCACGAACTGATGATATCGAGGTAAGCCTTGCCATGGATATCGTAGAGGTACATGTCATCGGCGTGATCGATGACGACAGGGGGAAAGACTTCGCTGTCTTTCATCTGCTGGGCAGGATGCCAAATATATTTCCTATCTTCGCCCTGCCAATCTATATCCATCATCGCGCGCCCCCTTCTCCATATAACGCCACGAGACGCTGTATCTGTATGGGATCGGTGTCAAGCGTCGTATCGCCGTCGCGGACAGTGGCCACGACGGGCAGTCCCGTCCGTTCTTCTATCATGCGGATATTGTCCTGCTCCATGGGACTATCGGTATAATGATTGAGGATGATGCCGCGTACGGGCAGATTCTTTTCTTTCATATAAAAGGCCGTCAACACGGCGTTATTAATACTGCCCAATCCGGCGTGGCTGACGATGACTGACGGGATACGAAGCCAACGAATCACATCTTCCAAATAATACACGGCCTGCCTATCGTGGCGGATAGGACAGATAATGCCGCCGCTCCCTTCGACGGTCACGTAGGGATAGGCGGCGCAGACCCGCTGCCACGCTGCTAGGATGACGTCTTTCTCGACGGGATGGCCTTCCCATTGGGCTGCTAAGTGCGGTGAAACGGCGTGTTCGTAGAGATAGGACAAAAGCAGGTTTTCGTCTTCCCCAATCTGTGCCGTGTCGTTAACATAGCCGGCATCACTTTCCCCGATAGAAGGGGCACCGCTGATGGCGGCCTTATAATAGCCGACGTCGTAGCCAGCTTGACGCAACGTTTTAATCAATAGGGCCGTGACATAGGTTTTCCCAATGTCCGTCCCCGTACCGACGACATACAATCCTCGAGACACTTCCATTCCTCCCTATAAAATGATACCAGACGTGCGCAGCCGCCTAGCAATATACACCGTCAGCAGGCAGACCAACACATCACCAGGCACGCCGGCAGCAAAGGCATAGAGAAACAGGCCCCACAGGCCAGACACCGTACCTAGATAATAATTGACAATGACATAGGTATAGCTGACGCCAAAGGCATAAACTACGACGAGGTTGGCAAAGACAGCGAAGAGCAGCTTCCGCCACGTCCACGTCGTATGGTCGCCTGCTAAGACACCGACCAGCCAGGCCCCGACGATGAAGCCGATCAAATAGCCAAAGGTCGGCTGAAACACATAGGCCGGGCCACCGCCAGCCGTAAACACGGGCACACCGACGAGGCCCAACAAAACATACAACGTCACAGCCCCGGCCCCGCGCCGCGGCCCCATGATGAGGCCGGCCAAGGTCGTAAACAACAACTGCAACGTAAAGGGGCAAACAGGCGTAGGAATCCGAATAAAAGCCCCAATGGCAATCAACGCCGTAAACAACGCAAAATAGGCAATCGTACGTGCCTTCGCCGGTGGCGCTCCCACCGTGTGAGATGAAAACATAGTGCTACCTCCAATGTATACTTTGGTAATCAGGAAAAAGTTTACGATTATGAGTATACACCGGCTTCTCTCAAATTGTCAATATTTATATAAGTATAAAAAGTTTACTATTAATTGTTTCAAACAAAGAAAAACGACAGTACGACACGTAAATATCGTACTGTCGTTGCTACACCTATCCTACATGTATTACAAAAATATCGCCTCTTCTAAAATTAAAAAAGCAGTACCTGTCCTGACCGTTATGTAACGGTTGCAGAACAGGTACTGCTTTTTATGTGAGAACTATGTTGTGTTATTCCTTACTGTACCTTATCCATATCGCGGCTGGCAACGATATCTACGCCGAGACCTAAGATATTCGGTACGACGACGTCACCGGCTTTAATGGGTGCGTTGATGTCGACGCCGCGCAATGCCTGGGCGCAATCGAGGATTTTGCCCTTTGGCAACGTCGTCTTCGATACGACCGGTAACAGGGGCAATTCGCCGCCTTCAATGCGGACTGTCGACGTCAGCATACGCTGGGGATTTGTCATTTCTTGTTTAGCATAGATTTCGCCACGGGGACATGTATTCCCCGTAACCTTCGTTACTTGCCCGTCTTCGAGAGTAACCGTAAGCAAGCACCCTAAGGGGCACATAATGCAGTTAAATTGTTTCGTTTCCACGCTCATTTATGCTTCCTCCTTTACGGAAACAGTCCAGCTGGCATGATGGCCTTTGGCTTTTGCTGCCGGTACGTTGACTGCTATCATTTCACTCGGTTTAGCAACAGGGAGAACTTTCGTCAATAATACGTCTTCGCCGCTCTTGACGGTCAGACGGACTTTATTCATGGGACGGCGCACACGCATGAAGAGACGAACCGTTTCGCCAGCTTCTGTTGCGCGAATGTGCTGCGGTACGCATGTACGTACTTCGTCGATAGCTTCGATAGCTACGTCTGCAATGTCAGCTTCCAATTTATCTTGTGCTTCAAGAGCTGCGAATTTACCGGCAATTTCAGCTTCTTCTGATACGAAGTCAACGAGGTCATGAACGTGGACGACGTTGCCTGCTGCGAAGATGCCTTTTTCGCTCGTTTCACGATGCTGGTCGACAATTGGGCCATTCGTGAGAGGATGCATGGAAAGGCCAAGACCGCGGGACAATTCGTTTTCCGGAATAAGGCCGACAGAAAGGAGCAAGGTGTCGCATTCAATGTCGAATTCTGTACCCGGAATCGGTTTCATATGGTCGTCAACTTTGGAGACTGTAATGCCAGTTACGCGGTCTTTGCCGTGAATTGCCGTAATCGTGTGGGATAAGTGCAAAGGAATGCCATAGTCATACAAGCACTGTACCATGTTACGAGTCAGGCCGTTGGAGAACGGGCAAATTTCAAGAACTGCTTCAACTTTGCAACCTTCGAGAGTCATGCGGCGAGCCATAATGAGGCCAATGTCGCCACTACCGAGGATGACGATTTTCTTGCCAGGCAGGTACCCTTCCATGTTAACCATACGCTGTGCTGCACCGGCCGTAAAGATACCAGCCGGGCGGTAGCCAGGAATACGGATGGCACCACGTGTACGTTCGCGGCAGCCCATGGTGAGGATAATTGTCTTGCCTTGTACTTTAATGAGGCCGTGAACGGGGCTGACAGCCGTAACGGTTTTGTCGTTGCCCACGTTTAAGACCATCGTATCAACCCAGATTTCAACTTCTGGTTTGTCTTTAACTAAATCATAGCACCGCTGTGCATAGCCAGGGCCGGTCAATTCTTCTTTGAAGTGATGGAGACCGAAACCGTTGTGAATGCATTGCTGGAGAATACCGCCAGCTTCGCGGTCACGTTCGAGGACGAGGATTTTTTTCGCGCCATTTTCCCATGCGCTATAGGCAGCGGATAATCCTGCTGGGCCACCGCCAACAATGATAATGTCATACAGTTGTTCACCCATTATGCTTTACCTCCGCTCTGTGTTTCTTTATCATAAAACATGTAGGAATTACGCATTTCTTTCCGTACTTCCGTAACAGGAATACCGAGTTCACGAGCCAAAATCTGCGTTACACGAGGACCGCAGAAACCGCCTTGGCAACGGCCCATGCCGGCACGAGTGCGGCGTTTTACGCCGTCAATGGTGCGTGCGCCGCAAGGACGATGGATAGCATCGACGATTTCCCCTTCGGTAATCGTTTCACAGCGACAGATGACACGGCCATAACGTGGGTCTTTGGCAATGAGGGCTTTCTGGTCAGCATTGGTCAGCATGCGGAAGCAAGGTTCTGCAGGGCGGCCTTTTTTGTAGTTCACGTTCTTTGTGGCACCCATTTCAGCGACGATGCCGTCAACGAGGTATTTGGCAATAGCCGGAGCCGATGTGAGACCTGGCGATTGGATACCAGCAGCCTGGATAAGGCCTTTCGTTTTTTCCGACGGGCCAAGGATGAAATCGCCTGTGCTCGAGACGGCACGTTCACCGGCAAATTCTGTAATCGTTGCGCCTAACGGAAGATTCGGTACGAGACGGCGTGCTTTTTCGAGGATGTCATCCATGCCGGAAATCGTCACAGCTGTATCATCTTTTTCGTCATCCGGCATATCCTGCGCGTTCGGGCCAACGAAGACGTTGCCGTGCGTCGTTGCGCAGACGAGGATGCCTTTACCCATTTTCGTCGGTGTCGGGAAAATCGGCGAGTATACTAAATCTTTTTGTGCAGTCTTATCGAAGAGGATATATTCGCCGCGGCGCGGATGAATCTGGAAGGAATCATCACCAGCGAGTTTGCTGATTTCATCAGCATGTACACCAGCTGCGTTGACGACATATTTCGTTTTAATCATGCCTTGTTCCGTTTCGACAGCTTTAATGGCACCGTCTTCGACAACGAAACCGGTTACCTTACAGTCGCGAATGATTTCTGCGCCGTTAATCGCTGCATTTTCAGCAAAGGCTAAGGCCATGCCAAAAGGCCAGCAAATGCCGCCAGTCGGTGCCCAGAGAGCTGCTTTAATGTCTTTACTGAGGTTCGGTTCTTCTTCACGGACTTTGTCGCCGTCCCAGATTTCAAGGCCCGGAACGCCGTTTGCTTTGCCCCGTTCGAGTAATTCGTGGAGCACTTCAACTTGTTCGTCATCGAGGGCTGCGACGAAAGAGCCAGACCAACGAATATCTAAGTCGAGTTCGTCTTTTAGGTCATGATACATCTTGTTGCCTTCTACGTTCATGCGTGCTTTCATCGTGCCTGTTTTCGCATCAAAGCCAGCATGGAGGATGGCACTGTTTGCTTTCGTTGTGCCAGCAGCAAGTTCCGGTTCAGCTTCGACCAGAATCGCTTTTACATTATACTTAGCCAACTCGTGCAAAACGGCTGTGCCCGTAATCCCGCCGCCAATAACGACGACATCTGCTTGTTTTGTCATTTTCACAACCTCTTTCTTTGCCAAAATACAAATGATTAGTTACTATAGTTATTATAAAGCCAGTTGAACATATTTGCAATATGAAAGTAACAAAATTTCACATTCTACATATATGCGTTTTTCATACAAACTGATAACATCTATAGCCATTATGAATAATATAGATGGATATTATAATTTTTCTGTTATGTTAATGTAGAATTTACGAAAAGAATATAAATCATTGTAATTTCTTTTCAATTATGTCTAAGCATGGTATGATAACGACAGACTAAAGGAGGAGTGATGCCGTGGATAATACAGAACGATTCACAGGACTAGCAGGTGCTTATGACGCCGGGCGGCCTACGTATGCCAAGGCCTTAGTAGACTATCTCTATACGAAGGGCGGCCTGACACCGACTGAGACGATTGCTGACATTGGCTGCGGCACAGGCAAATGGAGTGCCCAGTTCCTCGCCCAAGGGAATAGGATCTACGGCGTAGAACCAAACGACGATATGCGCCAGAAAGCTACCTCTTTGTGCGCTGCGTATACGAACTTTCACGTCGTCAAAGGCACAGCCGATGCGACGACCTTAGGAGACAACGCTATCGATTGGGTCATGGCCGCTCAAGCCTTTCATTGGTTTGACCCCGTCGCCTTTCGCCGTGAATGCCAGCGTATCTTGCGCCCTACAGGCAAGGCCGCCCTTATCTGGAACATTCGCGACCAGTCCGCCCCAGTCCATCAAGACAGTTACGCCATTTATCAGGCCTATTGCCCAACCTTCAAAGGCTTTCACAACGGGCTCATGCATGACGACAGCCGCATCCAAACCTTTTTCGGCGGTTCCTACGATTATGTGTCTTTTGCTAATCCCTTGTACTATACAGTAGACACGTTCTTGCAACGTCACCTGTTCAATTCCTATTCCCTGCGCCCAGGCGATGCTCATTACGACGAATTTATCAAAGCTCTGCACCACTTATTTACGAAATATGCCATAGACGACACAGTCACCATGCCGTGCCAAACCGTCGCCTATATAGGCTCCATTATATAATATAGAATTTAAGGAGTGATACTATGAACGTTCTCATGACAGGCTTTGACCCCTTTGGCGGTGAATCAATCAACCCGGCCGCCGAAGCCATTTACCATTTAAATAATACGACCATTGCCGGTACCAACGTGCACACTATGGTCATCCCGACAGTCCGTTACGAAGCCATTAAGGCCATGCAAAAAGGGATAGACCAATATGATCCATCCCTCATTATTTGTGTTGGCCAAGCCGGTGGGCGGCCAGACATTACGATTGAACGCGTGGCCATCAACATCGATGACTTCCGCATCAAAGACAACGCCGGGAATCAGCCCATTGACGAACCAATCGTCGCCGGTGGCAGTGCAGCTTATTGGTCGACCCTGCCGATCAAGAAAATCGTGACGACCTTGCGCCAGCATAATATTCCGGCCAGTATCTCCCAGTCAGCAGGCACGTTCATTTGTAACCATCTCTTTTATGGCCTCATGGATACGCTCGCCAAAGAAGGAAATACACGCCGCGGCGGCCTCATCCATATTCCGTACCTGCCAGAACAAGCAGCCCGTAATCCCGGTCAGCCCAGTATGTCCCTCGATGTCATCATTCGCGGCCTCAAGCTCGCTGTAGAAACGGCGTTATACTACAAAGAAGACGAAAAGAGTTGCGGCGGCACGCTTTGCTAATTATTTCCATTCAAAGACACCGCGATTTAACACGGCTTTGCCTGTCTTTTGGTTCATAAAGCGGAAATACGCTACGCCGTCACCGATTTTCCAAAGCTGGAGCGTCACCGGCGTATCTGGGAACAAGACGGACGTCATCTGCGCCGCCATGCGCGTCATTCGTTCCGGTTCGCCCGGAATGAGCGCACCAATAGCCATACGGCACGAGAAGCCGAACGAGCACAACCCTTGCATGAAGGACGTTTCAAATCCCATCTTTTGCGCGTACTGCGGGTCTACGTGGACTAAATTCGTATCGCCTGTCAAGCGGTAGAGCAAGTTTTGGACAGGACTAATATAATCATCAATTTCTACATCAGGGGCTCTGTCGGGAATGACGACAGAGCTCTTTGGCATGGGCTGGCCGCCAAAGCCGCCTGCTTCGTGGAAGAACGTCGTCGAATAGTTCGTGCAAACAGGATTGCCTGCTTCGTCGCGCACGTCGATTTTCGTCTTGACGACAGCCCCTTTCCCTTCGCCCCGGTCAAAGACATCGGTAATCACGTCTTGATACTGGAACGTCCCCTTAATGGGGTCAATAGGCCGATGCATAATGATTTCGTGGTCCATGTTGAGGAAGGAAATAGTCGGCTTAATGATGTCATTGGCCAGCATCGATGCCGGTAAAGGCATCCATTGATACGGGCGGACATTGACCGTGCCCCAGTACGGAATCGTGCCGTATGTCGGCAAGGCTTTGAGGTATTTTTCGTAGGTGTACATCAAATCGTCTCGTTTGGCACCTACTGCCAAGGCATAGAGTACAATGTCTCGCCAGTTGTATTCCATGTAGCGCGGTTCCATTTTTTGACCGGCTAAGATTTCGTCTAATTTTAACTGCATACGATTCACTCCTTTATGTTATATTTCATTGCCGTCCTTTGGATTATCTAGTATAACCATAGCATGATTCACCTATTCTGCCAAGGCATGGGATTTGTAAAATTTTCCGTGCATCTTATCATTTCCTGCAAAAGAAGATATAATAAGGAAAGATTAGGTATGAAACTAATCGACACAATTTTCTCGTGAGGTGAAGATGATGAATTTCAACGAAGAAGCCATGAAACTCCGCGAAAAAACACATGGTTTATTAGATACGATGCCGCGCGTGGCCTTAAAGACCCGCGACGATTTAAGTACATGCTATACGCCGGGCGTTGCCCAGCCGTGCCTTGAAATCCAAAAGGATAAAGACCTTTCCTTTGACCTGACGTGCCGAGGCAACCTCATTGCCGTCGTCACCGATGGGACGCGCGTCCTCGGTCTCGGCGATATTGGCCCAGAAGCAGCCCTGCCCGTTATGGAAGGGAAATCCCTTCTCTTTAAAGTCTTTGGCGGTGTCAACGCCGTCCCTATTTGCATTGATACGAAAGATGCAGACAAATTTATTAAGACTGTCAAACGGATTCAGCCATCCTTTGCAGGCATTAACCTCGAAGACATTGAATCGCCGAAGTGCTACGAAATCGAAAAAGCCCTTCGTAAAGAATTAGATATTCCTGTCTTCCACGACGACCAACACGGTACGGCCATTGCCGCCCTTGCCGGGGTCCTCGGTGCTCTCCGTTTCGTCAAAAAGGATTTAAAAACGGCCAACATCGTCATTAATGGTGCCGGTGCAGCTGGGTCGTCTATTGCTAAATTGTTACTTCGTGCTGGTGCCAAACATCTGCTCATTGTGGACCGCAAAGGGATTATCCATAAAAAACGGATGAAACTCAATCCGGTCCAAAAAGAATTAGCTGAAATTACGAATCCCAAAAACCACGAAGGAACCCTCCTCGATGCTGCTACAGGCGCAGATGTTCTCATTGGTGTCTCTGTGGCGCACGTCTTTACGCCTGAAGTCCTAGGGGCAATGAATAAAGACGCTGTCGTCTTTGCCATGGCTAACCCTGTGCCGGAAGTCGATTACGAAACAGCAAAAAAAGCCGGTATCCGTGTCGTCGGCACAGGCCGCTCCGATGCGCCGAACCAAATCAATAACGTCCTCGTCTTCCCAGGGGTCTTCCGCGGTGCCCTCGCCGTGCGTGCCCGTAAAATCAACGAAGATATGAAACTCGCTGCGTCGTACGCTATTGCTCATTTAATTCCAGAAGAAGAATTGAGCGAAACCTACGTCATTCCTGATTCTTTTGATACGCGCGTCGCGCCTGCTGTCGCGGCAGCTGTTGCTAAAGCTGCTATGGATAGTGGTATATCTCGTATTGAAAAAGACCCGGCAGAAGTCCAAAAAGAAGCAACAGAAGACATTGCTAAACTCCATGCAATGATTGATATGTTACATAAATAATTGATGATTCAATAAAAAAGTCCGAGACATTCTACGTGAGTATGTCTCGGACTTTTTTATTGAGCTATTCTTATTGGTTTAAGAACACATAATGAGTCCCACGACCTTTACCTTTGCGTACAATTATTTTTTCTTCAATCATTTTTTCTAGTGTCCTTTTCACTTGAATACGGGAAAAATTACACAGTTCACGTACTTGTGTATTAGTAATGTTTTGATTAATAGATAAATAAGCCCTAACTCTTCCTAACTTTAATATAACTAATTGCTTGGTCTTGTATATATTCGATTCCTGATTTAACTGCTTCATAAATGCGGGCAGTCAGCATATACTCCGTCCAACAACTTCAATAAGCCCCCTTACGTCTCAATGTATAACAACACTTTTGTGCTTCTTTTTCATCCAGTTGTGTAACTTCACAACTCCGCTTTAAAAAATGATTTTTTTATGTTCATACAAATAACGTAACACCATAATTTCTGCTAAAGATAGCGACTTCCCCAATCTCTGTTGTTCTTGAGAAATAAATTTTACCAAATTAGGGTATTCATTAACGTTTTTCAGCATTAACGCAACAGCATCCGAAAATTCTCGATATTTTGGAACTCGATATTTTGGAAACGTTTTACCCATAACTAACATATCGCGAAAAATAATATCCACCCCTTGCCCAGTCCGTTGTACATATTTAAGGCGTTGCAATGTTTCAGCAATTAATTTATTGTGTGGAACTGAAGGATGTGTGATAATTTTAGAAGTTGTAATACCCGCTGGGAAACCTCTAGGATTTTCAATAATCAATTGCTCAGGATAATATTTTACATAAACAAAACTTTGGATCTGATAATCCCTATGAGCTAAGGCATTTAATAATGATTCTTGGAAAACATTTTCTGCGAAATCTGGAATTTATAACCGAAACAGTCCTACTTGTACATTAAAAAGAGTATTAGCATCTTGAATTTTATTAGTAAGTCTATCTAAAATTGTTAAAATAGGTTGTTGCATATCTAACTGATTATCATATTCTTCAAGGTTGTTTGCATTATAATGTAAATAAATGACTTCCGCTTGTGGCAAATACTTCTGAAATACTTCTTCCTTACCAACAAATAATCTGCCTGCTATTGTCAATTTATCCCTTCCTTCATGCAGCGTTACCAATTCCAAAGCCCGAAGCAATAAAATATCATCCATATCGAGTAGTATTGACTTAGGATTATTATTTTTAGCCTCTCTTTTACTTGATATACTGCTAGCTTATCAATTAAAAGAGACCTTTCAGCAATAATTTTAGCTAAAAAAACCATGTCTGGTTTAAAAGATAGATAGAACTATTTTCCTGTAGACACCAAGTTTTTGAATTTTTCCCTAATCGTTTTAGGCAACGTCCGTCATTTAAGGTATATATAATTCCAGAATGAGATTTGTACAGTAAAACGATAACTTCTTTATCTTTATATGTAACAATTTCCGAATCGTCAACAAATAAATGAGTTGTAGTTTTATCATAAACAGATTCTAAATATTAAAATTCATACAACCCGTAACTTCACCCGAATTCTCTATCCCCAATAAAATGATTCCACCTTTTGTATTAGCTAATGCAACTAATTCAGGAGTAATTAAATTTATTCTTTCTTTAAAGCCCTTGGACTTAATCCATGACTTAAATTCAACAGTCATGGATTCTCTTTTTTTAGTACCTGTCTTAGTTCTTGTTCATTCATATCTTTCGTATTCTCCCATACTAAAAAGATTTATATAAAATTCTACTATCACTATCTTTTATTTTTTACCAAGGCACCTATATTTTTTGATATAGATTCTGCTGCATCTACCAATAAATTAGCAAATTCATCAATTTGTTCCATGTTCAACTTATTACTGATGAATCCTAGACTAATAGCGGCCACAGCTTGTCCATCATAGCCAATAATCGGGGCCGAAACACAACACGATTCCTCTAAAAGTTCATGGTATTCTAATGCATATCCACGCTTCTTAGTCAATTTTAAATTCTCTAAAAGTTTGTCATAAGAAGTAATAGTGTATGGAGTATATTTTTTTATATCACTATGATTCCATATTATTCTGATTTTCTCTTCTGAATACGTAGAAAGTATGGCTTTCCCCAAGGCTGTACAATACATAGGCAATCTCATACCAACATTTGCAGCACCAATAATAAACGGATTATTTTCAACACGCTGTAAATATACAATTTGTCCTTCTGATTCCATTGCTAAAAAAACAGTCTTACCTGTTTTATTACTAATTTCCTCCAAATATTTTCGTGCAATATCCATAAAATCAATTTTAGACAGAATAGATGTGCCAATTTCAAATAGCTGGATTCCTAATTTAAATGTTTTAAATTCCTCATTATCAAATTCTACTATTTTTTTCTGTAATAAGGTATAAATTAAATCAAAAGTACTACTTTTAGGAATATCTAGACTTTTACTAATTTCTAATTGTGTTAATGGTTTATTAGACGTTGCTAATAATTGAATAATGTCAATCACTCTAGCTGCTGTTCTATTTAATTTCATAAACATCACCCTTTATACGATATAATTTAATTTTATCATAAATTCTCTTTTAATAGAAAGTTTATTTTATTTATACTACAAAAAGACTGATTGTATCTTTCATACAATCAGTCTTTTTAGCAATTTTTAAATAAAATTATTTACTTCTCCACATTTTATTAGCGAAGTTCTCCAATTGTTTTTTAGTATCTTCACTTAATTCCGTAAGCGGTTCCTTACAATATTCTTGCATAGGCATTCCAATCTCTTTCATCGCCCATTTCATTAAAGGATTAAATGGGGTATATACTTCATAAAATTTAAATTTTTCATCAATTTCTCGTTGTAATATTTTGATGTCCTCAAGTTTTTCTTCTTTTAATGCTTTTATAACATCATGGCACATCTTCGGGAACATGTTAGATAATGCCCCAATGCATCCATCGCCGCCTGAAATAACATTTCCAATACAATTACTATCATAACCAGTGTAAATCAGCATATCAGGATACACACTTTTTATTTCATTTACATATTTTTGAGTATGACGTAATAATGCATGTGTGTCTTTAATACCTACAAAATTGGGGTGTTTTTCTTTCAATCGCAAAATAGTACTTACAGGAATATCATAGCCAGTGCGATCAGCATAATTATATAGATAAACATCACCATTTATTTTTTCCATGACATCATCATAATACCAAAAAACATCTTCTGCATTAACAGCACTATAATATGGACCTACAATAATAACAGCATCTGCCCCAGCTTTCAAAACCTCGTTTGATAAGTTAATCGTTTCGGATTTAATCATCCGTCCAGTACCCGCTAAAACAAATCCCTTATGATTAATATGGTTAACCGCATCAATAATTAATTCCTTAACTTCATCATACGAGAAGGCATAAAACTCTCCCGCACTCCCTCCTGTTAAAATACCATCTATACCTTGATCTAAAATATAGTCATATAAATTATGCATATCATCATAGTTTACAGAACCATTTCGATTAACAGATGTTAAAATAGGGCAAATATACTTACAATTCATGTTATTCAACCTCTTTTCTCTTAAATAAATATAAGTAAAATCATACTGCTAGCAAAACCTACAATTCCTACAGTCGTACACATGACACACCAAGTTCTAAAAGATTGCTTCATATCAAATCCAAAGAACTCTTTAAAAATCCAAAATCCAGCATCATGTGGTGGACCAAAAATCAAACTTGCTGAGCCAATTATTAATGTAGTAATTTCTGGACTCATATTAGTTGCTGTCACCATTGGAGCAACTAACCCCGCTGTTGTCAGTGATGTAACTGTTGCCGAACCAACAGCAATGCGAATAATACACCCAATAATAAATGTCAATACATACGTAGACAACGGTAAGGACATTAGATAAACAGCAATTCTATCTCCCAATCCACTGTCAAGAATAACTTGTTTGAAAGCACCTCCTGCTCCAATAATCAACATAATTAAAGCGATGGAAAGAATAGACTCTTCACACGAATCCATTACTTCTTTAAAATTTTTTCCTCGCCTAATCCCAAAAATATATACAGCAACGCAGAGAGCAATAAAAAGAGCCATGTCTGGATTGCCAACAAAACTAATCACTTGATACAATGTCGTTTTTTCATCCAAAAAATTTTTAGCTATAGATGAGGCAGCAATTAGCACTACTGGAGTTAATGCCGTAACGACACTGGATAAAAAACTAGGCATTTCTTCATCCTTAAAAATTTTAGTGGTACTAAAAGCATTGTCAGGAACATCCACCTTCATGTCTTTCATAAAAAAATTATATGATAATATCCCTGCGCAAATTAAAGTCGGTATAGCAATAAGAATACCATACATCAACGTCTGCCCCATATCGGCTCCTAAAATAATGGTTACAGCAGTAGCTCCAGGATGTGGAGGCAAGAAAGCATGCGTTATACCAACCGCCGCAGCCATAGGTATCCCTACTTTAAGTAAAGGAATTTGTTGTGAACGTGCTAATGTAAAAATAATAGGAATTAAAAGTATAAACGCTACCTCAAAAAATAGGGTAATAGATACTACAAAGGCCGTGACACATACAGCAATATGTGCATTTTGTTTTCCCATAACTTCAATCATCTTATCAGAAATACGTTGAGCGCCTCCACTTTCAGTAAGCAGTTTGCCTAACATAGCTCCAAAACTGATGATGATAACTAAACCACCAAGTGTGCTACCTATACCTTTTTGCATAGAACTGAATAGTTCCCATAGGGGAATCCCTTCCCCTAATCCGACAAAAGCTGCAGCAATTAATAGCGCAATAAAACTATTCAATTTTAATCCAACAATCAAGACTAGCAACAAGATAATGCTAAGAATTAATACAGAAAATATCATTATCATCCCACCTTTTCCTGATTAATTGGAATCATTTAATTTATTTACGGGGCACCGGACCGGTTCACCTTTCATAAATCTAACAGCTTCTTCCGCACATTTAGTTTTTAAATCAGAAAATGCTGATTCAGAATACCAAGCAATATGCGGTGTCACTAAAATACCATCCAAAGAGTTAAATCTATGAGTTTGAGGCATTGGTTCTACTTTAGTTACATCCAATCCAGCACCAGCAATTTTTCCAGTAGCAACAGCATCCGCTAAAGCCTCCTCATCAACCAGTCCACCTCTGGCTACATTAATTAAAAAAGCAGTATTCTTCATCATTTTTAGAGTTTCAGAATTAATGAGATTCTCAGTTTCTTTATTCAAAAAACAATGCAATGAAATAATATCGCATTTTTTAAAAATATCTTCTTGCGAAACCATTTTTATATAATCGGGGACATCATCTTGTGTCAAAAAGGCATCATAAGCTAAAATTTTACACCCCATTCCATGAACCATTCTTGCAAAAGCTTTTCCAATTCGCCCTGCACCAATAATACCCACTGTCATTTCATTGAACCGAAGAATTGGAGCGGATTTTGAATAATCCCAAATTCCCTTCTTGACTAAAGGCACACTATGATATATCTTTCTAGCCAAAGTCATCATCAGCGCTACTGCATGATCAGCGACTTCTTCGGTACCATAATCTGGTACATTACATATTTGAATACCATACTTTGTAGCAGCATCTACATCAATATTATCAACTCCAACACCATATCTAACAATCATTTTCAACTTAGGTAAATTCTTAAATACCTTTTCAGTCATAGGAGCATATTGATTGATTACAGCTGTTGCATCCTCTAATTCATTTATTAAATCCTCTTCAGTTCTGCAATTTAACCATTTATAAGAAAATCCATTATTGGCAAATACTTTAATTTCCGGGGAAATATTTTCCATATCACAATCAGAAATATAAATAGTTTTATTACCCATGAGTGCCCCTCCTTAAATTCATAATAGCGGATTAAGTTCATAATATTTGTTATAATTAAAATTACAAAATAGATTTATACAACTCCACGATTTGAGCTTTTTCTACATCCCGTGGATTCCCTGGCGTGCAAGCATCAGCAATAGCTGAATCTGCTAAGAAATCAATATCTTTTTCAAGAACACCGAGTTCACCCAATTTACGCGGAATACCTACATCATCAGCTAATTGTTGAACTGCATCTAAGCAAGCTTGACGGTATTCCTCCTGACTCATAGCATCGACTCCTTGCACCCCCATAGCCCGTGCAATTTCACGATACCGTTCACCTGTTGCTTCAGCGTTAAATTTCAAGACTGTCGTTAAGAGGATAGCGCAAGCTACACCATGGGGAATATCATAAAATGCACTAAGTGGATGGGCCATAGAATGGTCAATACCAAGGCCAATATTAGAGAATCCCATACCAGCAATATACTGGCCAAGAGCCATTTCTTCACGGGCCTTTAAATCACCAGTAACGGATTTGCGAAGCCATTTACTAATAATTTCAATAGCTTTTAAATGAAGCATATCCGTCAGTTCCCATGCATTTTTCGTAATATAGCCTTCAATAGCATGTACCAGCGCATCCATACCAGTCGAAGCGCAAAGTTTTGGTGGCATCGAAGCAACCATATCGGGGTCAATAATTGCAACAACAGGAATATCATGAGGGTCGCAACAAACAAATTTACGTTGTTTTTCCGGGTCTGTAATGACGTAGTTAATCGTAACTTCTGCAGCAGTACCACTTGTAGTAGAAACAGCAATAATAGGTGTGCATTTATGTTTTGTCGGCGAAGTGCCTTCTAAACTGCGAACATCAGCAAATTCCGGATTCGTCAAAATAATCCCGATTGCCTTGCACGTATCAATAGAACTGCCACCACCAACAGCGACTAAAATATCAGCTTCATGTTCTTTACAAAAAGCTACACCGTCTTGAACATTCTTAATGGTTGGATTCGGTTTAATTTGGTCATAAATAGCATACGAAATATTAGCTTTATCTAAAATATCCGTAACTTTTGTAGCTACATTAAACTTGATTAAATCTCCTTCTGTAACAACAACTACGTGTTTGCAACTACGACCTTGAATTTCACCTACAATTTCATTAATTGCGCCCTTACCAAAATACGATGTTTCGTTTAATGTCATTTTCTGTGCCATACTTTCCCTCCTAATTCTTTTTTTATGAACTTAGTTCGTATTTACGTTTCTCATGTGTTCATAATATCACTATTTAATTTTTAAGTCAATACTTTTATTAATTTCATTGTTGCATTTTAGTAATCCATTCTTATTTTATATGTCATTAATCATAATTATAGAATAATAATTTATTTATATGATAAAATATTCTGACCATAGTTCTTTGATATTTATTATATATTTCACATTTTTGAGTTACTTATTTTTTATGATAGATTGTAAAATAAAGTGCGACAACTAAAAAACTCACAGTAGATTTCGTGTACAATGTAAGTAACCACACTCCACAAAGAAACGAGGAATCTACTAT
>OIXX01000660.1_pt1 | contig 18037 bp, 14 predicted proteins | sample 1588161 | NCBI WGS metagenome assembly OIXX01 (sample SAMN03283274) | human gut metagenome | biome: human-associated habitat; material: feces | host: Homo sapiens | place: Peru | collected 2012
CTATGCGTCCATGCAGTTATACTTTCTATTCCTCTATGAGTGACGATGAGTTGGACGAAACCTTTACACAAGTAGAAGGTAGATTGAGCTTTCTGAAAAACTTAAATTTTAAATAACATGACGGAACAGGAAAGAAGAGTTGTAAACCATGCAATGAAGATACTAGAGCAGAGCCAAGATGATGAGGCTAGGGCGTTGGCTGTCAAGTTGTTGGAACAAGGTACAAAAGTTCCTCTTCAGAAAGTGCAGTTTTATGCCGCATATTGCAATGGCTTGCGTGATGGGTATTCAAGAATATTCGACCTAATACAAGGTGGTGGGTGGCTTGCGAAAGTGAGCAAGAAGGAAATGCCATATTTCGAAGCAGAGAAGGAGCTTGTAGAGAGCTGTATTGATGCTTGCTACGATTATCATATTGGCAAGTATGATATTAGGTACAAGGATAAAGAATTATCCAAAAGTGGTAAGCTATTGGCTTGCAAGGCTGTTTTTGTGAAACAAACGATGATTGGTTTTGAGGTTAAATACAACAAAGATAAAGAATGATTGCACAATATAGATAAGTGAAGTTGTAAACCTTTGATATGTAGGTACTCCCTTGCAAATTTTGTATCTTTGCAAATAAAAAAGGAGATTTATATATGGCAGATAGAGGATATAGAGGCAGACCTCAACGAGGCGAAAGAGCGGATAGGCAAATCAATGCCGGACATAGCCGTGGGTTGGATGCGGCTTTGTCTGACACTGAAGCTAAGATTAGAAAGCTAAAGACGGAACGTATTTATGCCTTTAATAAGGACGGAAAAGAAATAGCGCATTCCCAAACAGGAAAGGCACATAGTACGCAATTACCTTTTGGCTATAACTACAAAGATGCCATCATTACTCACAACCATCCTAATAGAGGTATTGGAGATACTATAGCTGGAAGAGTTGGCACAATTTTGTCTGGAGCTGACATTTTTACAACTATAGCACATAACGCTTCCGAGATTCGAGCAGTTACAAAGAATTATACGTATTCTTTGAAGAGACCAAGTAAAGGGTGGGGACTTTCAGAATCGGATGCATGGGATGTTTTTGGTAAGAAAAATTCGCAATGGAGACGAACCCTTCAGCAAAAACAGACAGAGTATCTTTCAAAGAGCGGAATACGAAATCGAATAAACGAGAAAGTGCTAGCTTTAAACAGAAAGCGTTCTAGTTTTACGAAAGGAGGAAAAGTCCCTAGTGCAAGTGATGTGTCTAGTTATAATCGTGAAGCAAACGAAATACAGAAACGTGTCACGGAAGCTAATGATAGAGGTAATGTTGGTGCGCAATATCAAGTTATGAAAGAATACGCAAAGAAATACGGATGGAATTTAACACGTAAGCGTACATCTTAAGGAATATATTCGAACGATGGGTAGTATTGTCCCTCTTCATGTGGGAAGAACCTTCCCATCATTGACAATGCCGTAGTACATTTTTCATATTGCTTTTGAAATCCGTACTTTTTAGCTCTCGATAGGTTGTGATCCAGGTCGTTGATTTTGACTTGTATTGCAACCATATCTTTTGAATCAATGATTGATTGTATGTAGTCAAAATACGGAACACCTTTCTTGTGGGTTAGGACACATACACTATCGGCAATGTCTTTTCTAACACCTAGTGATAACAGCTTGTCGTAGGTCATATCCGTATCTTCAATCGTATCATGGAGAAATCCGACACAAATCTCTTCGGTACTATTACCCATTTCTCCTACATGGATAGGGTGCAATATAACAGGCAATCCAACCTTATCAATCTGTCCTTTGTGCGCCTTGCAAGCGATACCAAGGCACAATTCTATCATTTCAGAATCTTTCATATTCTTCTTTCGTTATTAGCTCACCTAACTCAAGAGCATCTTGTGCATAGGTGTTTTCATTAAACTTAAACTCCTTTGGCTTACGTCCTTTACCTTTAGGGTAACACATAAGTTCTTTATTTACATATTGATAACGGACAACGATGTCATCCTCCCAATAGTAAACATAAACCGACTCTCCGTTTTTAAGGAGGTGGCTGATTTTGTTCTTATCTTTATTGTTCATAGTCTTTATCTCCTTATTACAATGCAAAGATATAAAAAATATATTAAACTTGCAAACAAATTAATGTTTATTACTTGAAATTTAAATATATTAATTATTGAAATGTTGCATAGTAAGCTTGTTGCATAGATACCGACCTTTGCTTCTTACCTCCGTTACTCTTGGCGGTTCTACTTTGCTCATATAATGCATGTCCCCAACCTGATGGTTTCTTGGTCTCTTTATAGATTTCTCGCATGGTCTTCCCACCCAACAGTTTGTAGGCTATCGAGTAATTCTCTTTGGCGTAAATCATCTTGGCGGTGTTAACTTGTATCTCACCAATAAGTCCGGTTTTCTTGTTCCGGATATTGATGATGTTTCCAGAATAGCCAGTATCCAGTTTCTGTTCCTTGAGTCTAACGAACTCAAAGCCCTTGTATTTGCCTTTAAGGTCTTTTATTATTTTCGGTATTGACCCTTTATCTGCGATGATGGTTGTTCTGTACGAGTCCTTAATGTCTTTGATACCATTAGCCTCGCCCTTAGCCTTGCGTACAATGGAGTCAACACTCTTGTAATTGATAGGAGTGACCCTAGCTCCATACTTCTTAGCTATACCTTCAGCTATAGCTTGTAGCTTGTTACCAACCGACTCGGCTTTTCTCCGCATAGAGGTAGCTTGTGCTCTCAGCCTAGCATATGCCCCATTATTACCAACGTCTCCCATATCTTTTTTAGTGCAAAATTAACCAAAATGCAAGCCAATTAATATATTGCTGCGATATGTTATTTCACTTAAAAGACAAAGTGAAAAGACACGCAAGTAAACATTTCTCTTAAACAATTATTATTCATACCTTTGCAAGAAACAATGAGTTGATAAGATGACGAAACCAAGAGATTATTTCACAGGCAAGCAAGAAGAGTTCAAACGCTCCGAAGTGCAAATAGCACCATATAATCCAAGGAAGATTTCACCGCAGCAGAAAGCTACATTGAAACGTTCCATAAGAAAATATGGCGTTGTTGGTGGTATAACCGTCAATAAGCAAACAATGACCATCGTAGGCGGCAACCAAAAAGTAACCATCGTGGATGAGATTATGGGCTATCCCGAAAAGGATTATACTCTTTTGGCTGAGGCTGTAAATATGGATTACAAGACCGAAGTTGAACTGAATTTCATGCTTAATTCCGAGAATGCTCATGGAGAATGGGATGACATGAAAGTCCGTGAGTTACTTCCGGACATAAACTATATGGATGCCGGATTAACGGAAGAAGACTTATCCCTGTTCGGCTATGATGCAATGGTAAAGACTGAAGGCGAAGATGAGTTAGGTAAAGAACTTAATTCCTTACTAGACCCATTTGCCCAAGAAAGCGAAAACAGAAAAGTACAAGCACCAAAGGAAGTGCAAGAAGAGCAGAGACGACAGATAGAACAAAATCAAATTATAGCCAATCAGCAGCAAGAGGCTCAATACCAAGCGAATAAGGAACGTATGCAGCAGGTGAAGAAAGAAGTAAACACCAAGGCAGCGGAAAAGGCATTAGAAGCCGAGTCTTACGTCATGCTATCCTTTGATAACATCGAGAACAAGGAACGCTTTATGAGCACCTTTGGCTTTATCGAAACCGACAAGGTAATCAAGGGAGAAATGCTTATGAAAGTAGCAAAACGAATATAAACGAATAAGCAATGAAAAAGATTTTAAGATTCTCGTTAGGGTTTATAATAGCGGCAATAACAATAGGTATGCTCATTCCATTTATGATTGTTTCTATGTTTCTTGGCAAGAGGAGAAAGAACGCATTCAATATGTGGGTGTCGTGTCTCTTTACTCCTTTGATAAACAAGGTAGGACAATTGGTCAACTCATAAATATCGAAAGATTATGAAGGCAAACGGAAAAAGATTAATGAAGATTGCGAACTTGGCTATAACTATGATATTGGCAATACCAATGTTCTTACTAGCCGTTCCTATCTATATGTATAACAAAATTAGAGGCAAGGTATAAATCCCATCTGCCCAATATATAGCGAAACAATAATAAATACAAGAAAATGGCAAAACCGAAATTTGATTACAATGGCGATGCTTTCTACGATGAGATAGAACAGCTTGCAAAGCAAGGTCAGAAGGATTCTGAAATTGCCTACGCCCTTGGTTTGAAGTTTGGGGTTGACCTAAATCCACAGGTCTTCAACCGAATGAAAAACGGAAAATACGAGAATTGGAATGAAGACGAAAATGCGGAAAGAGGCGAAAGGATAACTCAATCCCTCGTGCGTGGCAGAGAGTTTATCAATGCAATCGTGCGTGGAAGATTCCTTAAATGCGCCCTTGGAGGTGTCAAGGTAAAAGGCAAGACAACCACCAAAAGACATATGGTTGTAGATGGAGTTATGACAGATGATATAGTAGTGGAAACTAGAGAAACCGAGCAGGAGACCCCACCTAACGTACAAGCTCTTTCTACTTGGTTATTCCATTACGATATGACTTGGAGAGAGATACAGAGAGGTAAGAAGGATGAAGAGGAAAAGGGCATTCCTTTTGACCCTAAGAAAGGTATATCCGTCAACAAGTGGATAGAAAGAGAGATTGAGCAGGAAGCAGAAGAGCAAGGGGAGGGTGAATAATGGCAAAAACACATTCCGTTTATTATCCGTTATATAATGACAAGACGCATTTCATTTACCTTATAACAGGAAGCCGTGCGTCAGGAAAAAGTTTCTCTGCTTCTCAGTTTATCGAAAGACTTACTTTTGAATACAATGCAGAAAGAAAGATAGCACATAAGATTCTTTATACACGTTATACAATGGTGAGTGCCGCTATTTCCGTAATTCCAGAGGTTAAAGAGAAAATAGAGATAGATGGCACACAGGATTATTTCAAGAACACGAAGACGGATATAGTCAACAAAATGACGGGAGCTGAAATCATGTTCCGTGGTATTCATACGGCTAGCGGTAATCAGACTGCGAAGTTAAAGTCTATTCATGGTGTGACTACGTTTGTCGTTGATGAGGCTGAGGAATGGACGAGTGAGGAGGATTTTGAGCGCATCATGCTTTCAATCCGTCAGAAAGGCTTGCACAACCGAGTAATAATCATTATGAACCCTTGTGATTCAAATCATTGGGTATATAAGCGTTTCATCGAAAAGACACATAAAGAGGTGTATTTTGATGGCGTTCCCGTCCAGATCAGTACAGACCCTAGAGTACTTCATATACATACGACCTATCTTGATAATATAAAGCATCTTTCACCTGAGTTCCTTAATGAGGTATTAGAGATGAAGGAGAATGAACCGGAGAAATATGCTCATATAATGATAGGTAGATGGTCTGACGTATCTGAGGGTGCAATATTCAAGCATGTAGGCATCGTTGACAAGTTCCCTAGCAACGCAAGGAAAGTAGCCATCGGAGTAGACTGGGGATATTCGAAAGACTATACTGCTATTGTGAAGTGTGGCATCGTAGACAAACGCCTATACATAGAGGAACTTTGCTATAGAACGGAAATGTTATCTAGCGACATCATAAGATTCTTGCGCCCTTATGCGGACGAAGGCTTGTTTGTGTATGCAGATAGTGCTGACCCTAGACTTATAGATGAGGTAGCTCTTGGTGGAATAGTTATATATGGAGCACAAAAGGGTGCTGGCTCTATATTGGCTGGTATTGACAAGATGCAGACATTCGAAATCTTCACAACTAAGCAATCTGTCCATTTACAGAGCGAGTTCCGTAAATATGTGTGGTCAAAGGATAAGGATGGTAATTACATCAATGTTCCCGAAGACCATGATAACCATTTGATAGATGCTGCTAGGTATTATATTCTTGCCGTATTGCTCGGTAAAGTGATGAAGCCAAGAAAAGCATCTAAATCAGACTTAGGAGTGTACTAAATGACAAATATAATTACTTTTGTAATAAAAATACAAGTGTTTAATTATTAGATTGTTAGTGTAAGTATGCTATAAGGGTAGATAAAAGTCATATGTAAATAAAAAAGATTGTTTACTAAATAAAAATAGATTCTTTAGTAAATAGTCTTTTTTATTCACTTAAAAACTAAGTGAAAGGCATACGTAAATTAAAGTATGTAGAAACCCTGTTTATTATTACCTTTGCTTCAAAAAGTTATAAGGATGTTTGTAGATTCAATTATTCAGATAAAGACATATTTTCGAAACCTCACGCTCAATGCATTGGGTGTGGAGAGAAGCATCTTCGAACGTTTGGAAGATAATGATGTTGATTCTGTCGTAAATATGATGGAACAACATGATTTCGATGTGGATAATGCCATTTCGGAATATAATCCACAAACCCATAAGGTGATGAGCCGTGAAGATAAATGGGTAAAGGGAGAGAAGCCATACAGGACGGAGAAGTTGGCAAGAACAAGACAAAGATACATAAATGAGGTAGAATTGTTCTTCTTGTTAGGCAATCCGATTATGTGGAAGAAGACTGAAGGTGACGATGAAGCCTTTGAACTATATAAAAAATACTTGAAGGATATATACTTCAATACCAAGCTACGTCAATGCAAGCGACTTGCCGGAGCAGAAACCGAAAGCGGTTTTGTTTTTAATTTTTCGCAAAAAAACGGAAAGATGCATGTTGATGTGTATGTTGCAGCTCGCTCAAAGGGACATAAGATGAGAGAGTTGTTTGACCAATACGGAAACATGCTTGCTTTTGCTGTAGGCTATTCCTTAAAGCGAGAGTCAAAGACTATCGAATGTTGGGATATATTGACATCCGTTTTTAACTATCATTGTGAACGTGGTGGCTTTGGGTGGAAAGTGTATAAGTATCCTAATCCGACAGGAAAGATTAACGGCATCTACTTTCGCCAACCTAAAGCATGGGATGGTGCAGAGCCAAGAATGGAACGTGAAGAGATGCTTGATTCCAAGATCGGAGATACTAACAACTACTTTGCTGACCCTATTGCCGCTGCTACTGCTGACGTGATACAATCAATCCCTAAGCGGAACAAGCCAGGTAAACTCATACAACTTACAGGCAAGAACTCTAGGTTTGAATATATCAACCCACCTCAGAATTCCGAAATCCGCAAGGCAGAGAAAGAAGACTTGGCTCAGTCTATATTGTTTGATACGTTTACACCGGATATGTCACCGGAACTAATGAAAGCTATGAGTACGCTTACTAGTGTCGGCATAAAACGAGCGTTGGTATTGGGTTACATCAAGCGAGCGAACCGAATGGAAATCTATGAAGAACTTGTCGGTAGATTATCGCATGTGATTATAGCCGTAATGAAGGAACTATATCCTGAGATGAGAAGCAAGTTGGATAAGTTGGAGGTCGAATTCGATTTTGCCGAACCTTTCGAGGATGACAAAAAGGATAAGTGGAAAGTAATAGCGGAACTATATAATCAAGGCGTACTTTCTTTAGAGACTGCTGTACAAATGCTGGCTCTAACTGACGCTCCTGCTGAAGAAATTGAAAAGATACGCAAGGATGCAGAAGATAAAGTAGCGTTAGCTGCAAAGGTAAAGGGAAACGAAAACACAACTTCATAATTTTAAAAGCTTATTGTTTTTGGGCGCATTTCCTTTTAGGATTTGCGCCCTTTTTGCACTTAAATTTTAAGTGAAAGCATTATGATAATAATATAATATTATTCCTCATTTTGTTTTTAACTTTGTTGGCATGAACACGAATGAACTTATCATAAACGGACAAGACGCATGGGCTACCTATCGTATCAAGATGGGCAGCGGTTTTCTTGATGCCTTGGAAGCGGATGCTGACAACAAGGACTACATCACCAACTCCGTGCGCACAGAGGACGGAACGAGGGTCATACTGATACGACCGAAGAAGGCGGAGCGGAACGTAACCTTGGAGTTTACGATTGTAGGCAGAGACCACAATGACTATAACAAGAGGTTGGCGGCTTTCGATGCGCTGATGGATAATGGATTCGTAACTATACAAGTTCCGTCTTCCAAGTCTGACATTTACAGGCTCTTCTGCTCTAGGAAGTCCACTAGCTATTCCCGAGGAAAGGGAGGAGCTATCGGGAAGAAGAGCATTAAGTTCGTTGAGTATGACCCGAAAAACAGGGGTGCGCTCACAAGCGATGATATGGAGAAGTTTAACATGAAGGAATTTGAGGATTTACAATGAGGACATACAAGGATATAGAGGTTAAGTATTACGACACAAAGGGAGACGTACACGTAAGGTGCTCCGTTCCCGTAACGGAGGATGCGTTGGTGCACTTCGAGTTGATGCAGTCCCACTATTGCAAGCTATCCTTTAAGCTTGGCAGTGCGATATACTTCAAGATGGGAGATTTCATCGTTACTGACTATGGAAGGTTTGAGTTGGTTGATAACGTAAAGCCAAAGGACGATGGCACTCTTGGATATTCCTATGAGTTGGAGTTTGATGCTTACTATAGGAAATGGAAGAACAAGAGACTGAAATATATGCCTAACTCTGGTTCTCCAGAGGGCACATTCACGCTTACCTCGAATATCATTACACATGCAAACATCATCAAGGATAACTTGGATTTCTTGGCTAAGGCTAGCAAGTCGTATCTCTATGACCCGAATTACACGGGAAAAGGTAGCGATTACACATTCGTGGTGGATGCTAGCGTTGACAGTACTAAGTCCAAGGTAATCACCTATTCCAATTCTAGCATTCTTGATGCTATCGCTAATATCGCACAGACCTTTGAGTGCGAATGGTGGGTAGAGGGAAACCTCGTGCATTTTGGTACTTGCGAGAATACCAATGAGGTTGTAGACTTCAAGGATGGCGAAAACATTGTTTCAATGTCAAGCTCGCAGAGCCAAGCAAGCTATGCCAACAGGGTATATGCCTTTGGAGCGGCAAGGAACTTACCTAGTGGATATAAGCAGAACTCTTCCGCTGACGTTACAAAGAACGGAGTGGTGGAGAAGAGGCTTATGCTCCCTACTTTAGAAGAGTGTTCCGCTGAGAACAAGAAACTCTTGGAAGATAACGGCTTTGAGTTGAAGAATGGCTGCTTGCAAGTCAAGGGACTTACCGAAGACGAGTATGTAGAGGGCGTTACCACCAATGATGACATTTATCCAAGGAACTTAATCAAGACTTCTAATGTTACCTATTATGAGAAGGATGTTGAGGACGAGAGCACACCCGAGGAGGGCGACTATATCAAGAGGACTTTCTATCGAGTAAAGGGACTGACCATCGTAGACGCAGACGGAAACAAGACAGGGGACATGGCTTTCAGAAGTTCCTACATCCTCAGTGGAAAGACCTTGCATATTATCTTCCAAAGTGGTTCGTTGAATGGAATGGATTTCGAGTGTCAGTTCAATCCCGATGGTGAGTCCGAGATTTTGAGAGATTCTAATGGTAGCCCTATACTGAAGGATGGCAAGGAACAGATAAATCCAGCGGCACAGGTCTTTGAGATTGTTGCAAACGAGGACTACGGACGATTCTTGCCAGACACGGTTCTGCATCCGAAAGACGGAGATACCTTTGTACTCTACAATTGGGACTCAACGAAGTTGGGCAATACCTTGGTGACATCTTCCTCCAACGAGCTCTTGACCGATGCCATCAAGAACTTGAAGAAGTCAATGATAGACCCTACGACCTATACTTGCACGGCTGCGTCTGATTACTCATACAATGACGGAAAGGGACAATTCCATTTTGAGGGCGATAGGGTGAACCTATTCAACAAGGGATATGATATGAGCTTTAGAGCATCTAGAATTATCGGCTATGAGTTACATCTTGACGTTCCCTTTGATAGCGTAAAGTATACTGTAGGTGAGAAACCTGCTTACTCTAGGCTCAATGCGATGTCCTCACAGATTGAGGAACTTGTTTTCAATGGGCAAAGCTATCTCAATAAGGGAGGTAGTGGAAATAGTATCTATATCATTAAGAGCTATGACACAACTGTTCAACCTACAGACTTCAATGTATTTTCAGCCAAGAGGGTTGAAAACTCCTATCTTCATAAGGATAAGACAGATGCGGCAAACTTCTTGATTAAGTTCTTGCGAGGGCTTCAAGTTGGGGACTATTCGGCTTTAAGTGGGGGCGATTGGTCTTTAGACGAGCTTTTCAGAAGTCATCTGACGACCGACTACCTTAATGTTAGGATGAAGGCTATCTTCGAGACCTTGGAGATATTGCATACGGACACATTGGGTGGTGAATTATTCATCACCACAGTAGGCAGTAACCGAATATTGAAGGTTGAAGAGGTGAATGTTACCTATGATGGTGTTAGTCAGAATGCTTACAGATGCTACTTCCTTGGTGAGCAAGATGGCTCAAAGGTGGAGAATAAATGGAAGGTTGGAGACCAAGCGAGAAGCAAGAGTTTCAACCTCACACAAGGGAAATTTCACAATGTCGGCAATCACTACTATTGGCGACTAGTCATCGGTGTGTCTACAGAAACCGTTGAGATAGAGGGAAAGAACTATCACTATGTGGACTTGTCGGACATAGACAAGGATACAAGTAGTGATATTCCAATGGTAGACGATGTATTGAACCAAGTTGGTAGCAGAACAGACAACGCAAGGCAAAGTTGCTTGGTATTCTCTGCCGTTGATACATATTCGCCTAGTGTTACTCTCTATCACGGAGTGAATGGTTATACTTTCAATAACAAGGAATATGTTGACTATGGTGTAAACCATTCTACAGGCAAGGCTTTCTTCCACGTCTACGGAGATATGTACTTCGGAGACCGACCTACTAGTGCCAATAACTACGAGGGTGAATCCTATGTCAAGTTTGATAGCGAGACGAAGAAAGTTACCATCAAGGGAGACTTGGATATAAAGTCCACCTACGATGGAAAGACCTTGGATAAGTACATCACCGAGAAGAGCTTGGATAAGAATGCCGTTGAGACCATTATCAATAAATCGCAGACGATTATCGACCTTCAAAACCAGATAGACGGAGCTATTGAGACTTGGTTCTATGACGGCGTTCCTACTTTGAAGAATGCTCCAGCCATCAGTTGGAAGACCGACAATGATAAGAAAACCCACTTGGGAGACCTCTACTATGACAACAAGACGGGCAAGGCATACCGCTTTGCCAAGGATGGCTCTACCTATGAGTGGATTATCATCACAGATACGGAGCTGACCAAGGCACTCAAAGATTCAAGCCAAGCACTCAAAGATGCAGCCGCTGCGGATAAGAAGGCTAATGGAGCGCAAGCTACCGCCAACACCAAGAGACGCATCTTCGGCTCTCAGCCAGTTCCACCATACGATGTGAACGATATGTGGGTGAACGCAACCTATCCGAACGATGGTAGCACTTACAAGAACGAAATCTTGAAGTGTTCCACCGCCAAGGCAGAAGGCGAAAAGTTCGATATTGCCGATTGGAAATTGGCTAGCAAGTATACCGATGACACGAAGGCAGAGGAAGCCAAGAAAGCTGCTGAGAAGGCGCAAGAAGAGATTAAGACGACACAGAGCAACTTGAACGCCCTCGGAACGACTGTTACCGAAAACAAAAAGACGTTCGACAGCTACGTCAAAGATGGCTACCTAGAGCCTTCTGAGATTGCTGCAATGGCGCAGGATTCCAAGCGACTTGAAGATGCTTTCGCAGCTGCCGAGAAGTCGTACAATGAAGTGAAGGGAGCAGAGGTGTTAAAGAGTACAAAAGAACTCACCGACCTTAATACTGCTTTCACTACTCTCTCTACTGCCAAGACGGAACTCGTTACGTATCTCTCAGATATATCTACAAATTACAATAAGGCTGATACTAACGGCAAGGCTGCTATCGTCTCTGCCGTGGGAACGAAGTTCACCAACTTTCAGTCCGCATACAGCGCATTCTATGACAAACTTGGTTTGGCTAATGCCTATATCACTAGCAAGATATATGGTGACTTGAAGCAGAATATCACAGACCTCGCAGGTTACAAGTATCTCAAGGATGCGCTCGGTCAGACTACATATGTTGACGGTGGTCTTGTAATGACAACGCTCCTTGCGCTGAGAGACGGAGACGGAAACGTTCAGAGCGGTATCAACGGAGCAATAGACCCGAATAGAGGAAAGAAGAGTATCGCAACATGGTGGGGCGGTCAGATGGTGGATAAGGACTATAATAGCGGAAATCTTACCCCTGCAACCTCCCTCATCCGCTTCGATGGCTCGGGTTATCTTGCCAATGGTGCTATCTGGTGGGATGTGAGCGGAAAGGTTCACGCAGACCCTACATCGTTTATCATCAGCGAAAAGAATCTTGGCGCATACCTCACCTTCTTTGAACCAACATGGAAGTCAGGAAGTGCAGGAACGAGCGTTGCTGACCTTGTGTCTTTGAAGCCAAACGCTCCATTCTCTAAACTTGGCGTATCGGGCGATGCTACATTCGAGGGTACAATCTCCTTCCATGGCATTAAGCTCACGTATGATTCCACAAACAAGGCTATCAAGATTGATGGTAATCTCTATGCCACAGGCGGTATCACGGCATACGGAGCAGGAGCATCTACCACGGGCGGTGGTGGCGGCTTGAACGGCAGTGTGAAGAGTTATTCAAATGCCTTGAAGCTTACATCAGAATCGCTGAGTGAGATTGCCTCTGCCTACTCCATCAAGGCTCTTGATTCTCGTATCTCTAGCTTGGAAGGTGGTAGTGCTACTGCTATTTCTGTCAGCGGTAGCGGTAATGCGGTTACGTCTGTCACCAAGAATGGTACTACTATCAGCGTAGTTAAAGGTAGTACGTTCTTAACTAGTCATCAGTCACTTGATGGTTACGTTAATGCAATATCTGTAAGTGGAAGTGGTAATGCTATCACGTCTGTATCTAAAAGCGGAAAGGGTATTACATTTACTAAAGGTGCTACATTTTTAACTTCTCATCAAAGTCTTGCTAACTATTATACCAAAAGTAGTGTAGATTCACTTCTTAGTGGTAAGTCGGCAACTAGTCATACACATAGTGTTAAGATTAACGGTGTTACTAAAACTATTGCAGCTACTGGTGGAACTGCTGTAGATTTAGGAACTTATCTTACTAGTCATCAAAGTTTAGCAGATTATGCTAAGAAGAGTGAAATACCTACAAAAGTAAGTCAACTTACTAATGATACTGGTTATATTACTTCTAGTGGAAGTTGTGCTTATGCTACAAGTGCTGGAAATGCAGACAAGGTTGATGGTGTTCACGTTACTTGGGCAGGTGAATTAACTTCTACTAATCACCTTGTGGCTTGGGAAGCTGATGGTTCAGCTCTTAGAGATATAAAACCTGCTAATGTTACTGTAGGTAACTCTGATAAACTTGATGGTATACATGCTAATGGTCTTCTCACTGCTATATCTAATTCTGATAAGGGAATTAGTATAACAGTTGGTGGAACAACTAAAAGCATATCGAACATTAGTGTTAATTATGCTAGTAGTGCTGGAAATGCTGATACAGTAGATGGTTATCATGTTAATGGCAGCAATGTTGCACCCTATGGACATATACCTAGTATAGAAAACGATGGAGTAATGGAAGTAGGTAAATATATTGACTTTCATAATGATAATAGCGGTAAACATGATTTTTCTACTAGATTACAAACTACTGGTAATTATGGAAATTCAGTTAATTTACCGTCAGCAAGTGGTACATTAGCTTTAACGTCTGATAATGTAGCTTCTGCATCTAAGCTTGCAACAGCAAGAAGTATTTGGGGGCAAAGTTTTGATGGAACTGGTAATGTTAATGGAACTATATACATAAATAATAGTAACTCTAGTAATGGAGCTATACGATTAAATAGTGATATAAGTTCTAATGCTCGTATATCAGCTATAGACGGCCAAGTAATATTTAATACTGGTAATGCTATTCGTTTTGGTGAAACTGCTTGGAATTGGGATGATTGGGCTGGTCTTAAATATACTCATTCTAATAAAACTATTTATCTTGGTATAGCTGATAATTCTGTGTTTAATGCTAATAGTGCACAAAGTGATGGTACACTTAGACTTGCAGGTATTAAAACTGTAACTCCTGATAGTGGAGCTAGAATTGGAAATACTGGTGGAGATTTGTATCTAGGTAATGGTAGTAATAGTGGTTGGGTGAAAGTTCAAGACATGACTAGTCAAGCTAATATTAATAATTGGCGTATATATCAAAATGGTGATGCTATATTTAATAAGCTTACGCTTAACGGTGGTAGTACTTTTAATGGTAGTACTACATTCAATGGTTCAGTTAAAGTTAACAATATGCTTACTGCTAAAGCTATAATGTTTACTACTGCTGATTCGAATGCGTATGGTACTGATTTACAAAATTGGGATGGTAGTATTGCTGCTAATGTTACCAATATGTTTAATGGTATTCCTTGGCAAAATACAGTTGTTGAATATTCAACAGATGGTGGTTCTAGTTGGCATACTTATACTCCATCAATACCTACTCATAGATTTAATCTTGTAAACGATAATGTTGATGCTTTTAATTTTTATTTAGGTAAGAATACTTCTGATACTAGTAGTGATGCTAATAATCTTGCTCAAATTAAAAAGAATAAACTTAGAGTTACTGTTAAGGTTCCTGATGAAGTTTATCAAGAACTTAGTTGGATAAGTGTTGATGTAAATAACGGAGTTAAGATTAAGTGTCAAGTATATTTGGGAAATAGTAGTGGTGCTTATACTGAATATGTTTCTAAAGTTATGACTGGTTGGTCTCATAAATGTGATATTTGTGTTGGTCCTTTAAATGTAAATGTTGGTAATGATACATATCGTTATGTAAGATTAGTATTTAGTCATCTTGATAATCATACTGATTTACGTAATGGTATTATTAGCAAAATTAGAGCTTTAGGTTTAACTAAATACAGTAGAAATAAAGATAGATATACTCTTGCTACTACTGGTCATATATACAATTATAATTATCTTATGAATGTTATATTTCCTGTTGGCATTACTGCTAATGGTAATATTCTTACAACAGGTGGCATTACAGCTTATCAATCTTCTGATGTTCGTCTTAAAACTAACATTACTAAACTTAATTGTTTAAATGTTATTAAAAGCATTGGAGGTACTTATGAATTTGATTATATTCGTGACCATAAACATAGTATTGGTTTTATTGCTCAACATGTAAGTAATCCATTACTTAAAGATATAATTGCTAAAGATGATAATGGTTATCTAAAGATTAACTATTGGAATCCTAAACTTATTAGTCTTGCTTTTGGTGCTTTAACTGAAATAGATGATGAAGTTGATAAACTTAAAGCTAGAGTTAGAGAATTAGAAACTGAAGTTGAATATTTAAAAAATAAAGATTATGCCTTACAATAGTAATACTGGAATTATTAGTGCTCCTGTTAGCATTGATGATGTTAAACAAGCTCTTGGAGAGAGTAGCAATGACCTTGCTACTCTCTGTAATAGTGATGGTATTATCCCTTGGTCTAAATATAAACCGATTGCTTATTCACAACCATTTACTGATATTCCTCCAGTACGAGAAGATAGAACCATTGATGTTACATCCTATAACGGAGCTCCTTGTATTGTAAGATGTGGAATGTTAGTTCCAGAAATTAAATATAACGTTAATAATTTTAGTACTATTTTTGATATTGCTGAACATCTTGAAACTGATAATACTTGGGGTAATATATATGCTTCTGCTACATATAATGTTTATCATCTTCATGGTGGTACTTCTGAACCATATCGTCTTGGTGATTTTAGAAATTATAATATTTATGCTTCAAAATCATTTGGAATAAACACTCCAAAAAAAACAATACATAAAATATATAATATAGAAAGAACTATGAGTGTTATTTTATATGAAGATATGAGTATTGAAGGTCACTCAGGTAGTGTATCGTTAGAAGACATGTTTCAAGACTTATATAAGTTTTGGAGTTTATATTTGTGTGTTAGATATGGTACAGATAAAAATGTTAGTTTGATAAAAGTTTCTGATGTAAATAAAGATGAAAGTTATGTCTATGCAAAAGGAGATGTTGTTTTTGAAAACGATGATGTATATATAGTTCCATGTCTTATAAGTGATAGATATGACGCAGACATTAACCAATATGGTAAAATAGTAATACTAGATGCTCCTGGTAGAATACTTTGGGAATATAAGCCACGTATTATTAATATTTATAAAGTAAAAAGTGGTCAAAATTGGGAAGATATGGATACTGCTATAGACATCAACCATAATGAAATAATGCTTATTGTTGATATATCAAAAACTAGTAGTAGTAGTAAAACATTTGCTAATGGACAGTTTAAATGTACTGCTCATTATATTAATGATACTAAAACAGTTGTATCTTATGGTGATATAACTAATAGTGCTGGTCAAAAGATTAATACTTTTACTGTACCAGTTGGAAATGAAAATGAGAAAGTTCAATGTTATCTTAAATTTACAGGCGTACATGAAAATCCTAAAATAGGAACTAATATTTATTTTGATTTTGAGTGGTATGATGATGATACTTATAAATGGAATAGAATAAATGGTTATTGCTATGGTATAGTAAGAAACTAAATTATAAATGTAAATTAGTAAATTATTACAATTATGGAAATTAAAGTAACTAAAATTGTAAGTATGACTTCTAATGTAGAAGCTACTTTAAATGGACTTAGTATTGATGCTAATGTTCGAGTTCGTAACAATGACACTATCGAAAATGTAGATGGTGGTAATGTAAAAGATAGTACTGGTGAGCAACTAGCCAGCTTCAGTTATTACGGAAGTAATAATCTTAATGTTAATTATAACAACATTGAGAATGGTAATGTTGCTACTGTTAGTACTGCTATTAATGATTTCATTAAAGAACTAGAGAAAAATCCTGCTCTTGTTAGTATTGCAAATACTAGTGAAATCTAAGTGTAATGATTAGCTTGGTTTGTGGGTATGAAAGCAGAATGCAAGTAATACCCACTTTCCGCTAATTTGTTTAGACAAAAAGTGTTAAAAAGATATTTTTGTACTGATTATTTTGTATCTTTGTGTGCAAATATAAATTATTATTTGTTTTATTATTTCTACAGTTGTAGACAACCAAGTTAATTATGAAGAAGATTAAGACAATCGAGGCGGTCAACGCCTACAAAACATTGAAGGGCTTTAAGACAAGCTCTTTGAGTGAGGAAACCATGTTAGCGGTATGGAAGAACATGAAGGCTCTTCGTTCTATCGCCGACACCTTCGACAAGGATAAGGAGGAGGCTCAGGATTCCTTGAAGGATGACAAGTTCGAGGAGATGCAAGGCAAGCTCAAAACCGCACAGGAAAACGAGCGCAAGATGAAGAACGAGGGCTATACCTACACCAAGGAGGATGCTGAACTCTTGGAAGAGGTGAACACCTACTTTGCTTCCTTTGGCAAGAAGACCATGGAGTACTTCAGCGAACTCGCCGACAAGGAGGTCGAGGTGGAAATCACCGAGGTCGAGGAAGCCGAGCTGCTTAAGGCTATCAAGGCTTGCGAGAAGAGCTTCGATGACATGGAGATGCTCGCTTGCATCTGCAAGTAACGTAAAAGAAAATGAGAATGTTTCTTTATTGTGGGCGGCTGATTATTTCGGTCGCCCATCATTTTTACTTACAATCTGTAATTTACCCCCCATTTTTGGATGGCAAATCTTACAGATTGGTATTTTTGCAAAGTTTAACTCTAAAAAGTTGCTCAAAATAAATATTTTTGTGCAGAATTGTTTATTTTTGCAGCACTTTCCTTATTATTAAGAATGAGGAACTAAGAACAAATAATAAAACAAAAGGAGAAGAATTTATGACTAAAGAGGAAGAAGATGAAGTCCAACGGTTAGTTCAATCAGTCGGTGTTGTACAGTTGTCAAGAGTAATGTTTAAGGACA
>OIXX01000661.1_pt1 | contig 18019 bp, 13 predicted proteins | sample 1588161 | NCBI WGS metagenome assembly OIXX01 (sample SAMN03283274) | human gut metagenome | biome: human-associated habitat; material: feces | host: Homo sapiens | place: Peru | collected 2012
CGGCGACGCCCAACGTTCGCTGAAAGACGTTAAACCGTCCCTCGGCGAACGCGTGTCGGTGTCTCGCTGATAAGATAAGCGACGATGACTCTGCTCATAAGGAGGCTTTGAATGGCTTTTGCCGATGATCTCGAGAACTTGCATGAGTCCCAGAAGCTAGAGTTCAAAGAGGCCTCCAAGGGCCTGCCCTTTGACTTGTGGGAAACCTATTCCGCTTTCGCAAACACCGAAGGCGGCGAGATCGTCCTAGGTGTCAAAGAAGATGGCCCGAGAAAATTCGAGATAGTCGGCGTCCAGAATCCAGCCGTTCTCATGGAGGACTTTTGGAAGACGGTTCGTAATGCCCAGCGTGTCGAGCGAGACGTCATGCTCAGCGATGATGTGCAGGCTCTCGAAGTCCTGCCTTCTAAAACCGTAGTCGTCATATCGGTTCCTCGTGCCGAGCGAACCGATAAGCCGGTGCGTGTGTACGACAAGAGGCAGAAGGCTTTCGTCGCCTACGTTCGTCGCGGAGAAGACGACTTCTTGGCAAGCGACGATGACCTGCGTCTGATGACCTACGACAATACGAGTGGTGCGGATCGGCGCCCTCTCGACGGCTTTACGATTGCATCTTTTTGTGCCGATACGGTGACGAGGTATCGCAACCTCTTTGCTGCCTATAAACCGGGAAGTCCTTGGGTCAACGAATCTGATGAGGACTTCCTATTTCACATCGGCGCCCTGGCTCGGGGCAGGGGAGACACCCTTCAGGCGACCCAGGCTGGCCTGCTGGCCTTCGGGTATGACTATGAGATTGCAAATTATTCCCCGCACTTTATTGTTGATTACCGTCAGGAGACGTCGGGAAAGCTGCGATGGGATGACCGAGTCGTATCCTCGAGCGCAGACTGGAGTGGCAACCTCATCGATTTCTATTTGACGGTGAGCGACCGGATAAAACGATACTTCAAGATGCCGTTTGCAACTGACGCGTCAGGTATGACACATGGCTCGGAGAATCCCGTTACGGAGGCCGTAAACGAGGCCATCGTCAATGCGCTGGTTCATGCGTACTATGGCGCTGATGCCGAAGTCCGGGTTGTATTGAGTGAAAACGAGGTTGTGGTTTCCAATTCCGGCAGCTTTCTCATTGATCATGACGTTGCGGTCGCGGGGGGAATCTCTGCCGCTCGCAACCCGACGTTGATGAACATGTTTTATCTGATAGGTGCGAGCGACAGGGCGGGAAGCGGCCTCTACTCAATTTGGTCAATCTGGCAGCGGGTGTGGGGCGCGCTCCCAACCCTAGAAGAGCTTCATTCCCCGGTTAAAGTGCGAATGATATTGCCCCTCGTCTCACCTAAGGGAAACGGTGAGCTCGAGATTCATGGGGCAGCGGGGCAAGACCTGTCAAAGGTTATCGCCTTGGCGAAGAGCGTGACTGCCGCGGATGTGGCGAAGGAATTTGCCGTCTCCGAGCGGACGGCCCAGAAGAGGCTGAAGAGGCTCATGGATCAGAGCGGAGGCCGGGTTACTCGCGTGAGGGACGGAAGGGTCTGGCGCTACAGCATCAAATAGGAACGGACGCATCGCTTTTCTCGACGACCTCATGGCGCCAGACGCCTACTGGCGGGCGGGGGAGCGCATGGTCGCTGCCCTGCTCGCCAAGATCGCCGACGAGCTGTGCGAGCGGCTCGACCTTTGCGCCTTGTTGTCCTGCGTATCTCTTGCCCAAGCTGTGCGTAACCGATTCTTCCGTCCATCACCCGTCGCTCGCTCGTCCAGGTGGCCGAGGACCTCGGCATCAAGGTCGACCAGCGCCCCGTCACCTGGGCCGAGGTCGCCGAGGGCGAGTTCGTCGAGTGCGGCCTCTGCGGCACCGCCGCCGTCATCTCGCCGGTTGGCCAGATCGACGACAACGAGCTGGCCGTCACCTTCCCGGACGGCTTCGAGGAGTGCGGCCCGGTCATGAAGAAGCTCCGCGAGACGCTCGTGGGCATTCAGTCCGCCGAGCTGGAGGACAAGCACAACTGGGTCTGCAAGGTGTGCTAGCAGGAATGATTCGCTTACGTGGGGATCTCTCGCGTTGGCATGGCGGCCGGGTCTCGGGGTGTTCCGGGGCCCGGCCGTTTCGTGTCTGTTGCTGGGGGCTGGGGTTTATGACGGGCTTTGCCGGATACCGCGTTCCGCGACGGGAGTTGCCGGGTACGACCGCTGCGGAATTGCCTTGCGCTAGCAGCGACCGTTTTGGAAGCGCCTGACACCAGACACGGCTGAGGCGGAAAAATGACGGTCGATTATATCTGTAACGGTCGGTACTGGGCGATTCAGGTTCCATAGAGGATGCGAACGTCTGGCCTTTGCATAGCTTGGGAAAAAGTCACCGAGGGCTGAGGCGGCCCTCGGCGGCAACCAGAAAACCTGTGACGGCAGCGGTGTCAGGGCCCTACAGTCCCAGTGCTTGCCGGAGCCAGGCGCGCGCGGTGGCGTCGTAGACGGCGAAGGTGGTGCCGTCCGCCCAGCGTCCGATGTGGATGCCGTGCGCGAGTCCTTCGGCGGTGGGGAGCCGGTCGTCGCCGAGCGCTCCGAGCTGCTTGAGCCGGGTGTTGACGTCGCCGGCACGCTTGTAGGCACCCGTGTCCACGTCCTCGCGTTCGCTCAGGTACTTGAGGGTGTTCGTCACCGAGAGGTACGGGTCGTCGAGGGTCGCCGTGCCGCGTTCGAGGTCGACGTAGGGGTTTTCGGTGTTGTCCGCGGTCGTGGCGGGTGCGGCCGAGGTGGGCTTTGCGTGGGCTGCGGGTGCCGTGGCCATGGTGGGCGTGGCTGTGGCGGGTGCGGCCGAGACGGGCGACGGCACGGGCGCCGGGGCGGGCGATGGCGCGGGCGCCGCAGCCGACGCAGCCTCCGGCACCGACGCCGCATCCACCACACACCAGGTATCCTCGCCATCGAACGACGGTCGCTCCTCCATGCCGGTCGGCAGGCCCTCGCGCGGCGGATAGTCTGCGGCCTCCAACGCCGCGTCATCAGCCTCGGCCAGCTTGCCCTCGTGCATCACGGCCTGCGTGGCGAGCCAGCTGCCCAGCATCTCCACGAGGGTTCTTACGTCGGCGTTTGCCTCCCACACCGAGGCGTCGCCCACGGCGCAGAAGCGGTACTTCGCGCGCGTCGCGGCCACGTTGATGATGTTGGGCTTCACCCACTGCACGGCGCCTTTGGCGCTCGCGTCGCAGCCCAGCACCAGGAAGACCTCATTGGCCTCCTTGCCCTGGAAGGTGTGGACAGTGCCGATGCAGGCCTTCACCCACCCGGACACGTCCGCTCGCCGTTCCTCCTCGGCCGTGAGGCTGCTCCTGAGCGCCTCGTTAAGGGACGTCTTGAGGCCGCGTACCACGGAGGTGAACGGCGAGATGAGGTACACGCTGGGGCGCAGCTGCGCCTCGCCACCGGCCGCCGCCGCGCCGCCAGCCGCCCCGGCCGTCCCGCCAACCGCCGTGTCCCCGGCCGCCGCGAGCGCCCGGCGGAAGGCGTCCGCCACGTACGGGGCGATCGCCGCCGCCTGGGCCTCCACGAAATGGTTCTTGGCGCCCCGCTCGCGCCCCGACACCTCAAGCCAGAACGAGGTGGGCAGGCAGAATGTCCCCACCTCGGAAGGCTTGGGAGCCGGAGTCTGCTCCAGCATCGCACCCTCGTAGGAGATGCGGTTGGAGATGTCGAACATGGGCGATATACAGCGACGATGCACCAGCAGCGGGGAGCCCATCCACATCGGGTCGCCCAGCTGCTCGTCCGGCTCGGCGCCAAGGGTGCTGCCTACGGGGTTCTGGGAGTCCACGTAGCTCTGCACGGACGCCGTGGGTCGGCGTCGCGCTGGAGCTCGGGTGGGAAGACGCGGGCGATGAGCTGGGACTCCTCCGTCACCACGGGCTCGATCTGCTTGGGGTCGCCCACCACGAGCGCCCGTCTCGCGCGGAAGAGCGTCCCCACCGCCTGCGCCGGCACCGCCTGGCCGGCCTCGTCGATGATGAGCAGGCCGTAGGTGGCCGGCACGCGCACGTGCCCCAGTAGCCTGCCGGCCGCGGCGAAGGTGGTCGAGACGACCGGCACGGCAAGCGAAAGCGTCTGGAGCAGCACGGGCATGGCGGCGTCGCGGTCCGCGTCCGAGAAGGGCACGCGCACGTAGTTCTGCTTGGCGCGGTCGTCCTGGCCGCGCATGGCCTTCTCGCCCCATATGGCGGCGAGGAGGCGCAGGTTATGGCGGGCGTGGTTGGACGCTTGCACAAAGCGGGTCGTGAGGTCCATGCCGTAAGCGAAGAGCCGCTCGCGCTCGCGGTTGAGCACGCGGTGGGCCCACATGACGGCGAGCTGCTCGCGCTCCTTGGCCTTCTCGTCACCCTCGGCAAAGCCTGCGCGGAGTAGCGACACGAGCTCCTCCACGCCGTCGATGGCACGGCATGGTTCGTCCGCGGAGACACTCAGCTGCTCCCAGGCCCACGCGCGCTCCTGGGTCGTCGTGGCTGCGGCCACTCCCTGGAGCTGGCGCAGCAGGGTGCTCACGAGCTCGTACTGGCGCAGGAAGCGCGTGCGCGCCTCGCGGTAGCGCGCCTCGGCGCTGCCCTTGTCGACGCCGTTGTTCCAGCCCATGTTGGTGAGCGCGGCCTTCACGAAGGCGCGGATGTTGGCCTTCTTGCCCAGCGGTACGGAGATGAGGCCCCAGACGTCCGTTGGCGCGGGCGGCTTGCGGGCGTCATTCGTCGGGCGGGCCGTCGCGGAGGTGCCCCAGCCGGTCTTGGCCTTGAGGGTTGGGGAGGCGGTGTGCGCAGCGGCGGTGCCTGCGTGGCCGGTGCCAGCGGCCTTGCCTTTTTCGGCAGCGCCCCCTGCGCCCCGGCCCTTCCCGGCCGCGCCGTTCTGCTCGTCATGCAGCTTCTGTGCCCAGCCCGAGAAGAACGCCGAGGGGTCGTCCCCGCCCGCCGTGAAGAGCTCGCGCACCTCGCGCAGGGCCTCGTCCTTCTCGTCCAGACCGCCGAGAAGCCCGGAGAGTTCCGGCAGCTCCTTGGAGATGTTCTCCACGGCGGCGTTGTTGGAGGAGGCGACGAGGATGGCGTAGTCGTTGGCCTCTACCGCATCGCCGGCGAGCCTCCAGCATGAGTTGACGAAGGTCCAGTCCGGCTTGAGGCCCGTGCCCGGCAGCTCGGCGAGGCTCACGCGCTCGAAGGCGTTGTCGGGCGTCCCGAAGCCGGCTAGCACGCGGGCTTTCTCGACCACGCAGCCGGCGATGACATCCTTGAGCATGGTGGTCTTGCCCGTGCCGGGAGGCCCATTGACGGAGAAGTAGTCTGGGATGTCGAGGCCGTCCGGCAGCGGGTCCTTGCGCTTGGCGACGTTTCGCAGTGTGAGGTTGATGGCGACCTGCTGCATGAGCGCCGGGTCGAAGCGCGAGGGCCAGGGCCAGCGGCCGTGCGGGATGCTCGCGGGGCCGAGGACGTCCGCGTAGAAGCGCTCGAGGGAGGCGGGCGCGGAGGTGAGCACGTCGAGGCGGCTTGCGGGTGCGTCGAGCGTGGCGGAGCAGGCGTAGCGGGCGACGTCAGCGAGGGCGTCGGCTGCGGCGGCGTTGGCGGGCGCGGGCCCGTCCGCGAGGGCGCGCTCGACCATCTCGAGGTCCGCGTAGTAGAAGGGGCCGAGGCCGCCCTGCGGTTCCTCCTCTGCCTGCTTGGCTGCGTTGGCGTCGCGGAAGAGCGTGAGCGAGATGTACGCGACGGGCTCGATGGGCCACTCGCTGGCCTGCTTGTCGGTCTGCTCGCCGGCGGCCTCGGTGCGGGCGCGAGCGGCATTTGTCCCCACGTCGCCAGCCTCCTGCGGCGCGGCCTTCGCCAGCAGCGCGCACGTCTCGCGGATACCGGCCAGGCCCTGGGCGCGCTTTAGCAACGTCGCGAGGTCGCCCACGGTGAGCTCGCCGGTCGACTGCGTGAGCAGCGCGTCGTCCTCGACCCGCTTGGAGAGGGTGCCGAGCAACTCGTCGAGCATGGCTTGGTTGTCCGCAGAGCCGCTGCTCTCGTGCAGGCCGTCGAGCATGGTGACGAGCGGGGAGAGCCGCGTGGTGTCAGGCATGCGCGCGCCCTTGTTGTCCAGGTCGAGCTCGAGGAAGGGCACGCGGGCCGCCGTGGCCTCGGGACGCGCGGTCTCGTCCTCCGCGTCCGCCACGCTGCCGCAGCAGGCCAGGGAGAACGCGCGGATGCACGCCTCGCGCGAGACGGAGCCCAGGAGCACGTGGCAGTTTGCGAACACCTCCGCGTCGTGCAGGCCCGTCACCTCGCGGATGAGGTCCGCGAGGTGACGGGCCTGCTGGGCCTCCGGACCCGCGAGGGGCACGCGGAACATGAAGTCCGCGCGCGTGCGGGCGGCCGTGCGGCGCGGGGGACGGGCGTCGGGGCCAGCCGTGCCGTGGGAGCCTGTTCCGGCTGCGCCGTGCGCGCCGGTGCCGGACGAGCCGCGGGCCTTGCCGTCCTTCTCGGCACGGAACTTGCGGACATCGAAGCCCTGGAACGTCGTGAGCTCACGGTCGAAGCCTGCGAGCCGTGCCTCTGTCGGCAGGACGTCCACCTCGGTGAAGTCCATGAGCTTCCAGAGCTGCAGGATCTGGCATGCGCGTGCGAAGGTGTCCATGGACGGGCCTTTCTGTTGAGGTTGCGCCGATTGTACGCTCACGATGCCTTGGTGGCGTGCATTTTTATAGAGGGCGGCGCGGACGGAATTGCGTCCCGGCAGGCGCGGCCCTTGCGGAAGTAGCGTGGTCACGTTTCATTCTGAGAAGCCCGCGCCTGGCTCGGCTGGCTTCCGTGAAAGCCGCGTCTGGCCACGCCTCCCGCTGTCCCCAGCCCGCTGCCCGCCGCCGTGCCGCCCCAATGTCCTGCGCTCCTGCTACCGTGGTGGCACCAATCTCGTGAGGAGGCCCCATGCCCGCAGGTTCCGCTCTCGACAGTCCCCTGATGGCCGCTGTCGTCGTGCTCGCGGTCGTGTCGGTCGTCTCGTACGTCGCGGCGTTCCTGCTGCGGCGGTGGAGGCGGACCAGCCCCAGGCCGCCAAGCTCTCTGCCATGCTCGAGCGCCAGCTTGCCGCGGGCCGCAAGCTCCAGCGTACGGAGGCCACCCAGACGGCGGAGGCCGTGGCGTGCCTCACGGACCAGATGGCGCAGCTGCGTGCCGAGACCGCCCGTTCGCTGGAGGCCGCCCGTGCCCAGGCCGCCCAAGACCTCGAGCGCGTGCGCGTGGAGAACGCCCGCAGCGCCGAGGTCGTGCGCACCACGGTGGGCGAGAAGCTCGATGTCACGCTGGGCCAGCGTCCCGTAAACGTTCGCAAGCCGTATCCCGACCCCGTGGGCGACGGGGTCTACCACACCATGCAGGGCATGAGCGAGTTCGTGGTGACGGGCAAGCTGTCGGGCTGGAGCGTGGCGGACAAGCTGGGCGACATCTGCGTTCCCGCGCTCGTGACGTCGGGGACGGCCGACGAGTGCACGCCTGCGATCTCGAAGCGGGCGGCCGACGGCATCCCCGGCGCCGAGTGGGCGCTGCTGCCGGGCACGCACTGCGTCCACCTCGAGATTCCCGAGCAGTACAACGCCGTGGCGGAGGAGTTCTTCGAGCGGCACGAGAAGGGTCCGCCGGCGTCGCGGCGGGCCTGTCGGCTCCCGACGCCCTTTCGCCGTGCGCACGGTGAAAAAGCGCGTCATGCGCGCCCCGCCAAAAAAGCCAAATCCGATGCGGTGAGGGGCGGGGGAGGATGCGGACGATTTGTTGGACCGCGCCTAGGCCGCCAGGCCCAGCCTCGCCCTCCTGCCGTCTATCGTGTCGTAGCCATCCGCCCCGAAGGACTTGAGCCTGCCCAAGTTGTATCACTCCACGCATCGCCCGAGCGCCCCGGCGAAGCGCCCCGTCGTCCAGCCCCCAGTCGCGCAGGTGGAAGAGCTCCACCTTCAGCCTGCCGAAGAAGGCCTCGCAGGCGGCGTTGTCCGGCGAGTGCCCCTTCCGGGACATGGGCCTGGCCACCCCCATCGAGGCGCAGGCCGCCACCCAGTCGGGCGTCCTGTAGTGCCAGCCGCGGTCCGAGCGGATCACCGCCCCGGGCGCGAGGCGCCCCTCGAGCCGCGCGAGCATGCCCCGGACGAGCGCCTTCGAGGGGCTGGGGCTTCTCCGTCATGGCGGCCTCGTAGACCGCCCTCTTCGAATCGTCCGCGGGCCTCTCCTCGCGACGGGGTCTCCCCTCGATCCTACCGCGGGCGGCGCGCTCGTGGGGGATCCTCCCGTCGAGCCGGTGGCGCAGGGCGCCGACCGTGCACCCGGCGAGCTCCGCCGCCTCTCGGCGGCTCATCCCGTCCTCGACGGCGTAGAGCGCCAGCTCGACCGTCTCCCTGTCGTACATGCGGACTCCTCCCCGGGCCTCTGGCCCAATTTCTTGTCCGCATCCTCGTTCGGGTATTGGAGATGCCAGAAGGACCGTTTTGACGGATACTAGAGAGGTCGTCTCGCTGTCGGTGTCAGCCGAACTGGGACGTGGGTTGAAATGATAGAGGGGCGCTTAGGTGTCCGGAGCAAATAGGCGGTCACGGACTACCGTTGACCGCCTATTTTGATTCACTCGACCTACTTGAGAAGAAATATATTAAGTACCCCTCTATCGAAGAGGCGATTGAGGTATGCTCCCCTCAACAAGAAGGGAGCCACGATGCTTGCACCCACGTTCTATGCCCACACACTCGAAGGCCAAGGTCCAGAATCATGGCAGCCTCTCGCCGAGCATCTTGGCAACGTCGCCGACATGGCGGCGTCATTCGCCTCGGAATTCGGCTTTGGACCTTGGGCGTACGGGCTAGGCCTGCTACATGATGCTGGGAAGGTCGACCCTGCGTTTCAGCGACGCTTGTTCGAGGAACATGCACCTTCGTTCGACCATGCCATTCCAGGCGCAAAGCTGGCGCAGGAGACGTATCGCGAGCTCGCCGGGATTCCGGGTCGGCTCATGGCGTATGCCATTGCAGGCCACCACGGCGGCATGCCGAATGGGGGCAAAATAGGTCAAGGTGAATCGAATCGATACGGTAAAGCATCCCTCAAAACGCGCATGGAGCGTATGTCCCAGAACGATGACGAGGAATCATACTTGGCTTGCCTTCGAGAGGCGGGCCTCGAGCTTCCGGATTCAGATTCCCTCAGCCAGCTTCCGTTGCAAGAGGTTCCGAAAGACTTGGTCAAATTCGAGCGGGGCGTCTTCTCCACCTCATTTCTCACACGCATGTTGTTCTCTTGCCTTGTGGATGCCGACTATCTCGATACCGAGGCGTTCATGACACCCGAAGCGGCGAAGGCCCGGGGATCCGTACGTCACGGCTCGATTGGGGAGCTCGCGGACAAGCTCGATGACTACATGGAAGGCTTCCAGAGGAAGGCGGGCCAATCGACCGTCAATGTGATGCGCGCCCGCGTTCTTGCTTGTTGCAAACAGGCAGCCTCTCGGGAGCCCGGCTTCTTCTCCCTCACGGTTCCAACGGGCGGGGGCAAGACGCTCTCTTCGCTTGCGTTTGCCCTCCATCATGCCCAGGTACACGGGAAGAGACGCATCATCTATGCGATTCCCTTCACCTCGATTGTCGAACAAACGGCCTCGACTTTTCGTAAGGTTCTTGGGGACGACAACGTGCTGGAGCACCATTCCAACTACGATTTCGATGCGCTTGATGAAGAACGCCGCATCAAGGAGCGTCTGGCGATTCAGAATTGGGATGCCCCGGTTGTCGTGACAACGAATGTGCAGCTATTCGAGTCCCTCTTCTCCAACAAACCGTCCCGGTGTCGCAAGCTCCACAACATAGCGAACAGTGTCATCGTGCTCGATGAAGCACAAACATTGCCGGACAGCCTACTCACGGTCTCGCTTGCCGCGATGGAGGAGCTAGTTGATGACTGCGGCGCGAGTATCGTTCTATGCACGGCGACGCAGCCCGCTCTTGATGGGCAGTGGCCGTTCCATGCCCAGGTCCGAGAAATCGCAACCTGTCAGAAGGAGCTGGGCGAGGCGTTTGGGGGCCGGACGTCGTTTGTTATCGACGGCGAAATCGACCGATCCGAGCTTGCGCAAACGTTGGCGACTTCTGGTCGGGCGTTGTGTGTCATCGGCACCAAGCCGAAGGCTCGTGACCTTTACCGGAGCGTTGTCGAGGAGGCCTGCGCGGTTGGCCATATCGAAGGGAGCGCACCGTGCGATAGCGGCTTCTTCCACCTCAGCACCAACATGACGCCGATTCATCGGTCCGAGATGCTCGATGAGATCCGAAGGCGACTCAAGGTTGGCGAGCGCTGCGTCGTGGTCTCAACACAACTCATCGAGGCGGGGGTCGACGTTGACTTTCCCGTCGTATACCGCGAGATAGCGGGTATCGACTCCATGATTCAGGCTGCCGGCCGATGCAATCGCGAAGGACGCCGAGACGAGGGTCTGGTGCATGTCTTCGAGCTACGGGACGAGCAAGCCTCGCATGCGGATACAGACAAATCTTCGGATGACGGATCGGGAAGGCGGGCCCCAAACGGCGATGCGTTCCAAGATAAGCGCCAGAGCAACAGTCCTCGTAAAAAGACCGCCCCTTTGGGCCGCACGTGGCTCGATACCATGAAGGCCCTCTCAAAGACCATCATTGGACACCATGGTGGCGAGCTCCGGCCCGATATGGTTAGGGAGTTTTTCGAAGAACGCTATGCCACGGCGAGTGAAGTCGGTCTTGATGCCAAGGGGCTCTTTAGGAGGCTCTGCAGCAGGGAACTTGTCGAGACGGGCTTCTCCGTTCTTGACTTCGAAGACTACGCACGTGACTTCCGCATTATTGATGACGATGGAATCCCCGTGTTCGTCCCCTGGGGGGTCGAGGGCCGAGAGCTCCTCCGTGCCCTGGAAGCATATTGCCGCGCTGGTAACCCGCCGGCGGCCTTTGCCATTAAGCTGCAGCGAAGCAGCGTGAGCATCAAACGATGGCAGTTCGAGGAGTATCGCAAGGCCGGATTCATTGATGCCGTTACCTACGAGCCATTAAGTGTCCTGAATATGGGCCAAGATTGCGAGTCGTACTACAGCGACGAGGTGGGATTGCTCGAGCCGGGGAAGGAGGAACTGCATGAGTTGATTTGCTGAGCAGTTTGAGTTTGCAGTCACAGAAGTCGTCTATCGAGATGGAGAGGAGGCAAAAGATGGGCTATGGAATCCGCGTTCTCGTCAAGGGGCCGCGCGCATGTTTCACGCGTCCCGAGATGAAGGCAGAGCGGGTGAGTTATGACGTCATTACGCCGTCGGCGGCGCGTGGCATCATCGAGGCGGTGTATTGGAAGCCGGCCATCGCGTGGCACATCGATCGCATCGAGATCTTGAACGAGATCAGATTCGATACGTTTCGGCGTAATGAGCTTTCCAGCAAGCTGAGCTATTCCAAAGCACAGTCAGCGTGCATGAAGGACGTTCCGTTCGAACCTGCCAATGCCATGGCGATGCGGCAGCAACGCGCAACTATGTACCTGCGAGATGTCGCCTATGTTATTGACGCTCACTTCACCATGACTGACAAGGTGGGTGAGGGTGATACCCCGGAGAAGCACTACAACATCGTCCTCCGCCGCCTGCGAAAGGGGCAGAACTTTTGCCAGCCGGTGCTCGGGTGTCGAGAGTTCCCTGCCGAGGTGTCGCTCGTCGAGGAGGGCCAGGAGATCCGTCCGGGCTATTACGCCCATGTACCCGAGAAAGACCTTGGCTTCATGCTCTACGACCTGGACTTCTCCAACCCCGATGCTCCCGAGCCTTTCTTCTATCGAGCGGTGATGCACAGCGGCGTCATCGACGTGGATCAAGCGGCTGGGGAGGTGGTCGCATGATTTTGACGGAACTGACGATTCTGTACGACCGTCTCGCGGCAGATCCCGACCACGCGGACGACATCGCCCATCCGGGGTGGAGCCTTGACAAGGTTGCCTGGGCTCTGGTGATCGACGAGGGCGGCGAAGTACTTCAGCTCGTTCCGTTGGTTGTGGATGGCGGGCAGAAGTACCAGCTTCTAAGGGTGCCGGAGCACGTGGGCAGATCGGGTAAGTATCCGACGCCGTATTTCCTGTGTGATAAGGCGTCTTACCTGCTAGGTCTGGACAAGAAGAACGGCGAGGGCAACCGCGAACGTTCGAGGGTCCTGCACGAACGTGTGCTGGAGGGTTGCGATGATGCGGGCGCGCACGCTGTCCTGGCGTTCTTTTCACGCCCAAATCCTGCTGCCGATCTGAGCGAAGCCGAGCGTGAGGCGCTACAGAGCGGAGGCATGGTGGTGCTCTGTCTGCAACGTCCCAGTCGTCGCGTGTGCGAGAGACCTGCCATCCGACAGGCCTGGGAGCGATATCGCCAGCAGGAAGTCGACGAAGGCCAGGTGAGCGGCTGGTGCTCGGTCACGGGGCGGAAAGGTCCGCTTGCGCGCCTGTTCCCGCAGGTCACGGGTATTCCCGGTGCCCAGTCATCAGGGGCGTCGCTCGTCTCCTTCAACTTTGACGCGAGCGAATCCTATGGGAAGAGTCAGGCGTACAACGCCTCCCTGTCATCCGATGTGGCGTTCAAGGCGGGCTCTGCCCTCAAATACCTGCTCGGTAACCGCGAACGTCGGACCCGCGTGGGAGACATCATCGTGACGTTCTGGACTGATGCCCCTGCGCCTATCGAGGACGCGTTTCTGGCTCAGATTCTGGGCACCACAAGGTCTGCGGAAGACAAGGATACTCGCGACGCGCTCGACCTGGCGCTCTCGGAGATGCGGCGCGGAATTCCGCTGACGACGCTCGATCCCAAGGTTGGCTACTGCATCCTTGGTGTTGCGCCGAATGCCGCGCGCCTTGCGGTCAAGTTCTTTGAACGAGGAACGTTTGGCCAGCTTGCAGAGCGGTACGGCCAGTATCTGCGGGATATCGAGATGACGCGCGTCAAGTCGGTCTCCATGCGCCAGTTGCTGCTCCAGACGGCCCCGCTTGGCAAGGATGACAACATTCCCAAGACACTGTTCACCCAGTGCTTCTCGGCCATGCTTGATGGCGACGAGTTCCCTCGGGCTCTCGACCAGCTGGTGGTTGCACGCATGCGGGCAGATCATGCTACACACAACTCGTGGGACCTTGGCCAACGTGCGGCGATCTTGAAGGCGTGTCTGGTGAGGCGGCATCGCAAGCGCGGCGTGGTTCTTGGGGAGACGGAGGAGATTGGCATGGACGTGAATAAGGGGTGCACCAACGAGGCCTATGCGCTCGGACGGCTCTTCGCAGTCATGGAGCGTGCGCAGAGAGCGGATTTGGGGGACACGAACACGACGATCCGGGATCGCTATCTGGGCGCGGCATCCGCTACGCCCGCTCGGGTCTTTCCGCCGCTCATGCGGAACTATGAGGCACATCACGGGGCATTGCGCAAGAAGAAGCCGGGGCTTGCCTGCCTGCTCGATCGAGAGTTCGGTGAAATCATGGCGAGTCTGGGTACCGGAGAGAACCCGAACGAGCTGTTCCCAAAGGTACTTGATCAAGACGATCAAAACGCCTTCTTCATTGGGTTTTATCAGGAGCTTTGGGTCCCGCTCAAGGCAGCTGGAAGCTCTGGTGACAACAGCACTGATGAAAGCGTCTCTGAAACCGATGCAACCAAGGAGGACTAGCTATGTCTGACCCCATCAAGAACCGGTATGACTTCGTCTTCTTCTGCGATGTGAAGAACGGCAACCCCAACGGCGATCCGGATGCGGGCAACTTGCCTCGTATCGACCCCGAGACGGGCGTCGGCATCATCTCCGACGTCTGCCTCAAGCGAAAGGTGCGCAACTACGTCGACCTCGTCAAGAGCCAGCCCATTGATGCACCGGATGCCGCAGAGGGCGAGTTGGGCTACAAGATCTATGTGCAAGAGGGCACCGTTCTCAACGACCGGAACGAGATGGCCTACAAGCACTATGGTCTCAAGCCCGTGGACAAGAAACTGCCCAAGAAGCTTGAGGATCAGCGCAAGGTCACGCAGTTCATGTGCGACAACTTCTACGACATCCGCACGTTTGGCGCCGTCATGACGACGGGCCGCAACTGCGGGCAGGTACGTGGGCCCATCCAGCTGTGCTTCGGGGAATCGTTGGACCCGGTGGTGCCTCTCGACATGAGCATCACGCGTATGGCTGCCACGTCGGAGAAGGAGGACAAGGACAACAAGACCATGGGCCGCAAGCAGTACATTCCCTACGGTCTGTATCGCGTCGAGGGATTCGTCTCTGCTGCCTTGGCCCAGCGAACGGGCTTCTGCCAGGAAGACCTCGACCTGTTCTTCGAGGCCTTGATGAACATGTTCGAGAACGACCACAGCGCCTCGCGTGGTCTCATGTCCTCGCGCAAGCTCATCGTGTTCAAGCACTCGAGCGAGCTTGGTAATGCGCCGGCACACGCGCTGTTCGACGCCGTGTCCGCCAAGCGCGCGATTCCCGATGGGCAGCCGGCACGTAGCTACAGGGACTACGAGATTGCGATTAATCCCGCTTCGCTTCCCAAGGGCGTCGAAGTGCTCGCGTACGACTACATTCAGCCGTCTGTCTAGCTCTCATGTATGGCGACGATGACTTGCTCGCGCTCTCGGGACTCCAGCACCTTGCGTTCTGCGAGCGCCAGTGGGCATTGATTCACGTCGAACAGGGGTGGGCTGAAAGTGCGGATACCCTGCGCGGGCAGTTTTTTCATGAGCGCGTGGACACGCGGGGCTATGCGTGCGTGCATGGCGTCCGCTCCGAGCGCAGAGTACGCGTGGTGAGCCGTGATCTTGGGCTCTACGGGGTCGCCGACATCGTCGAATTTGGCGGCGTCGGCGACCCTGCCGCTATTACGCCCGTGGAATACAAGGTGGGCCGCCCAAAGGTGGATGACTGGGATCGAGTTCAACTGACGGCTCAGGCGCTGTGCCTTGAGGAGATGTACAACGCGTCGATTCACGAGGGGGCCTTGTTCTATGGGGAGACGCGGCGACGGGAGCGTGTGGTTATCGACGCCGCCTTGAGGGAGCGCGTGGTCGCTCTGTCGGCAAGGATGCATGAGCTGTTTTACGTGGGCATCACGCCAAGAGCCGTGCTGCGGTCCTGTTGCCGAAGATGCTCCCTGAGGGACGTGTGCCTGCCAGAGGCGGGGGCCTGTGATGCTGAGGCGTACTGGGCCGATAACGGAGAGTGTTTCGAGAGCGAGGCCCTTCGATGAGGAAGCTGCTGAACACGCTCTATGTGACGAATCCCGATGCGCTTGTGCGTAAGAAGGATGATGCGCTGTCAGTTTCGGTCGAGGGCAAGCGTGTCATGAGTGTCCCTTTGCACCTGGTTGAGGGGATGGCGCTGTTCGGGCACGTGGGTTGCAGCATGGCGGTTCTGTCGGCCTGCGCTCAGAACGGTATCGGCGTTGCTCTGCTTGACGAGCGGGGGAGATTTGCCGCTCGAGTTGAGGGGCCGATGACGGGGAATATCCTGTTGAGGCGAGAGCAGTTCCGCCGTGCAAGCGATGAGATGGCGTGTCTTTGTATCGCTCGGCGTTTTGTTGTCGCAAAGCTGCATAACGCCCGTATCGTGTTGCAACATTATGCACGAGATTACCCCGATTGCTCTAAGGTGCTGAATCCGGTCATAGAGGGATTGGGCAATAAGAAGAGCGCTGCGATGGTTGTCGGCACGCTCGACGAGCTTCGAGGCATAGAGGGGGATGCGGCTCATCTGTATTTCTCGGCTACCAATGTGCTGCTCCGCGGCTGTGTGGGGATTTCCTTTGCCGGAAGGAGCAGGAGGCCGCCTCGCGATCCGGTAAATGCGACGCTGTCATTCTTCTATACGATACTCTCGAGGGAGATTGAGACCGCGTGCGAGACCGTGGGGCTCGATCCTCAGATGGGATACCTGCACGCGTGTCGTTCGGGGCGGGCAAGCCTCGCGTTGGATTTGATCGAGGAGCTGCGCGCGCCGCTTGTCGACCGCTTTGTGCTGACGTTGTTCAACCGGAAACAGCTTACGGCTTCTGACTTTCGTTCAGAGGGCGAGGGATGTTTCTTTACTGACGCCGCGCTCAAGAGGGCGCTTGGGAGTTGGCAGGAGAAGAAGCGCGAGCAATTCATGCATCCGTTTCTGAAAGAGCGCGTGCCCCTAGGCCTGATTCCGTTTATTCAAGCGCAGCTGTTTGCGCGCTATCTGCGGGGAGACTTGGATGATTATCCGGCCTGTCTTTGGAGGTAGTCCATGTATGTGCTGGTAACTTATGATGTCGCAGCAAGTGACGAGGGCGGTGCACGGAGACTGAGGCGGGTTGCGAAGCTGTGCGTCGAGTATGGGCAGCGGGCGCAGTTGTCTGTATTCGAGTGTCTGCTTGATCCTGGACAGTATGAGTTGCTGAAGCATCGGCTGGAGAGCGTGATTGACGCGAATCGTGATAGCCTGCGATTCTATAACCTCGGGAGGAATTGGAAGCACCGTGTTGAAACCTTAGGGTGCAATGACGCCTATGATCCCGAAGGCCTTTTATGCATTTAGTCGCGGGAATGCCTGCGCGAACCTGAAGCTATGGCGAAACCCCCAGAGGTTCGCGCATATTTTGAGCTTCTGTGGGAGCTTTTTGAGAGCAAGTCCCGTGAGCGAAGTGACTGAACCCTGACAAATGCATGCATTTGGCAGCCTGTTGCACCTTGTTGCATAATTTAACTGTCGCGCCCCTCGCGGGCGCGTGGATTGAAACACCCACTCGCAGGACGCCAACTGCACGCTCGACGTGGTCGCGCCCCTCGCGGGCGCGTGGATTGAAACGACGACCGCACGCCCGAGCACGTCAAGGTGCGCTAGTCGCGCCCCTCGCGGGCGCGTGGATTGAAACGACCCGCAGGCGTAGCGGTGCTCCGGGCGATGGCGTCGCGCCCCTCGCGGGCGCGTGGATTGAAACGTGCCGGGCTTCGACCGACAGGCGAACTGCCGGGCGTCGCGCCCCTCGCGGGCGCGTGGATTGAAACTTGCGCTCGCGCTCGTCGCGCGGGTCGCCGCCACGTCGCGCCCCTCGCGGGCGCGTGGATTGAAACGAGTCCCCGTGGGAGGTCGCCGAAAGACGAGCGCGGGTCGCGCCCCTCGCGGGCGCGTGGATTGAAACTCCTCCATGAACGCAACGCCCTCCATGGTAACTAGTCGCGCCCCTCGCGGGCGTGTGGATTGAAACGGGGTGTAGTAGACCTTGCCGACGGCCCCTTCCACGTCGCGCCCCTCGCGGGCGCGTGGATTGAAACCACCATTCCTCCTATGAGTACGTAAGGCTGTCGTGTCGCGCCCCTCGCGGGCGCGTGGATTGAAACAGCGGGTCGGCCCCCTCGACCTCGAAGCGCGAGAGGTCGCGCCCCTCGCGGGCGCGTGGATTGAAACGACCGCTCCCACCCGTCGGCCCCGAAGGAGCGGTAGGTCGCGCCCCTCGCGGGCGCGTGGATTGAAACCACGACGGGCCAGACTGCCGAGACCACGGCCATGAGTCGCGCCCCTCGCGGGCGCGTGGATTGAAACACCGAGGAGTACGGGCTCAACCAGCTCGCCGCGCAGGTCGCGCCCCTCGCGGGCGCGTGGATTGAAACCGAAGTCCACGTCCGGAGCAAGAAGGTAGTCGCTGGTCGCGCCCCTCGCGGGCGCGTGGATTGAAACCCGGCCGCGGCTAGCGTGGCCTGACCGGAGGCGTAGTCGCGCCCCTCGCGGGCGCGTGGATTGAAACTGGGACGCCTTTCACCTTGAGATGGGTGGCCTTGCGTCGCGCCCCTCGCGGGCGCGTGGATTGAAACAAGAAGCAGCTCATCCAACTGGCACTCGCGCGCTTGTCGCGCCCCTCGCGGGCGCGTGGATTGAAACATGTACTGGTACGTTCCCAGTTCGTCGGAGTTGAGTCGCGCCCCTCGCGGGCGCGTGGATTGAAACGTACCAGTTATGCGTTGAGCGCTCACCCACAAATCGTCGCGC
>OIXX01000662.1_pt1 | contig 17992 bp, 12 predicted proteins | sample 1588161 | NCBI WGS metagenome assembly OIXX01 (sample SAMN03283274) | human gut metagenome | biome: human-associated habitat; material: feces | host: Homo sapiens | place: Peru | collected 2012
TCGCTGGCGAAATGTGTGAAGAAATTGCCTAAAAGCATGAAGAATGGTGCCCCAGGTGGGTGACCAATCTCCTGCTTGTAAGCAGTTGTAATAAACTCAGGACAGTCCCAAAAACTGGCTGTCGGTTCAATTGTGGAACAATAAGTGAACGCCGCAATGATGAATGCGATCCATCCGAAGATATTGTCCACTAATCTGTACTGTTTCATTATTGTTTAAACTTTAATGTATTATATTTCTTTCTGAATGCTTTCTCTGTTTCTGAATGCTTTCTCTATGCCTTTCAAAAAGGCACATTCCAGTTGCAAAGATAATAAAAAGATGAGATAATATGGATTTTTGCACCTGTTTTTTAGGCATTATTATATAATAAGCCTATACATTTAAGAAATGCTCTTCCAGTTTCTCTCTCGGCATATCTGCCGTATCGTGGTAGTGGAGATGATGATTTACGCAGGCGATGTGCTTTACGTTATTGAGCACTTCGGCTACATCATGGCTTACGATGATAATGGCGCACTCCCGGTTGATCTGTTCCAGCATCTCGTACATCTGCTTCTGGGAGCGGCGGTCGATATAGGTGTTGGGCTCATCCAGTATTACTACATCGGGTCTGGAAACAATGGCGCGGGCGAGGAGTACTCGCTGCAGTTGTCCGCCGCTCAAGGCTGCGATATGGCGGTCTTTCAACTCTGTGAGCTGCATCTGTTCCAGACAGTCGAGAACCTGCTGGTGCTGTGCCTGTGTGTATCTCGAAAAGAGACTTTTGGTCTTGCTGAGTCCTGAGAGTACCACTTCATAAACGGAGATAGGGAACTGTTTGTCGAGATGATTGTATTGGGGCAGATATCCCATGCTGATTTCCCTTACTTCCTCCCCGTCTTTATAAAAGCGGATGCTGCCGTCTGTGGGTTTCATCAGTCCCAGGATGAGGCGCATGAGGGTTGTCTTGCCACCACCGTTGGGACCGATGATGCCAAGATAATCGTCTTTGTATACCGTCAGGTTTACGTCTTGTAGCACCTGCTTCTGGTCGTAACCTGCTGATAGATGTTCTATCTCTATTACCTTTGAATTTTGAACTTTGATCATTGGACTTTATGATTAGCTCTGTTATTGCTGTATTTATATTTTACTAGTCCGCTAGCTATTGCTGAATGTTTTCAGCTTTTCTTCTTGCTTTAGCCTTTAGGACAGCTTTGTCCGAAACCGTATCCTTCGTTAAGCTTCTCATGATGAGTAGCATTTGTTCCTCCCAGTCGTAGCTGAGTGGATTAATCTCGATAGGCTTGACGTTAGTTGCATTGATGAAAGTTTGAATATTGCGATTGGCAAACTCCTTCTGTACAAATAAAACAGAAATCTCTTCCGACTTAGCCAGATTGATTATATTTTGAATTTGTTGTATGCTAGGCTCTCTGCCCTCATCTTCCAATGCAAATTGTTCTAAATCATATTCTCTGGCAAAGTAGGTGAGTACAGGATGGTAAATAACAAAGCTACTTTGTCTGTTTCCTCTGAGTCTTACACCTAAATATATCGCGTTTAACATGTCTCGAAGTTCTACTAGATGCTTGTTGAAAGCTTCGCATCTCTCATAGAATTTCTTGGCCTTGTCAGGGTACATCATGCTTAGTTCATCTCTTATGGTATATGAGATGATTTTTGCATTGTCTACACTCATCCAAGTGTGTGGGTCTACATATCCACTTTTAGTCTTGGCAGATTCTATTCTCTCTGATGTATCTACGATTTTCATCTTAGGTGCATTCTTATGGAGCTTTACCATCCACGTCTTCTCAAATCCAATTTCGCCCACCTTGAAGTAAATCACGCTATGGCTCAACTCCATCATCTGCTTGGCTGATGGCTCGTAGGTCTCTGGACTACTACCAGCAGGTACCATCACATTAACGTTGACATCATCGCCAGCTATTTGGTTTACGAAATAGCGATATGGCTCGATGGTTACTGTTACAATAGGCTTGTTTGGGTCGAAAGTATTCTTCTTGCTTCCATTACAATTTGTTAAGCATAGGAGAATGACGCTTAGCAAACCATATCCTGCCAGCATTTTTATTACCTTATTAATATATGTATATGTTTTCATTGTCTTTATGTTTTTTAGAAGATGAAGCTAAGTCCATAGACCAGCAGCACGTATCTCAGTACCTTGCCGATGGTGATGCTGAGGATGGAGATGGGCACGTTGGCTCTAGTCAAGCCCAGCACAATGGTGATGGCACTGCCCAGGAGGGGGAGGAAGGCGAAGAATCCCATCCAGGCTCCTCTGTCGGCCATGAAGTTCTGAGCCTTGTCAAGACTCTCTTTCTTTACATGCAGATATTTCTCTATCCATTCCAACTTGCCCATCCGTCCTACGCCATAGTTGAACATAGAACCGAGCACATTGCCGATGCTTCCATACAGTACTAGCTGGATAGGTTCCAGTCCGGCAGCCTGTAAACCCGACATCACCACCTCGCTGCTGAAGGGAAAGAAACTGCCTGCAAGGAAGGCTGATACCAGCATGCCCCAGTAGCCCCAGCTCATTAAGAAATCTATAGTCCAACTCATAGTAATATGCTCTCTGGTACGAGTATGTTGTAAGCCATGATAAGTACCAGCATGATGAGCAGCAGAATGAAGGAGATGTTGGTAAACTTACCTCTGGTGAATGTGATGAAATGGGCGATAAGCGGTGCTGTATTCACAATCAGAATGCCGCCCAGTTCTTGTATATGTTGAGGCTGGAGGACGATGAAGATGATGCAGGCAACCGATATCATGATAAACGTTTCGTAGATCATGCGGGTTCGTATCTTATCACCGTAGCTGGTGCGTATGAAGTGAATGGAACCGATGATGGTGAGCAGGGTAACGAAACTCAGGTCCAGTACCTGATGGTCAGTAATCTGCGAATAATCAAAGAGTTCGCTGTAGTTGATGAATTCGTAGAAGTGGTCAGTCAGTCCCTGCATGTTGTCGGTATAGAAGAAATAACCGGCTGCAAACCAGTAGGGCACGATGAGACCTACCAGTGTTGCAAAGAAAGTCTTTACACTAAACGAGAGGGTAAACACCATCATCATGATCCATAGGATAGGCATGAAATAGCCTATCTGCACGAAAACCATCGATGCCAGACCGATGCAGGCAAAGGCGTAGAATGTCCAGCCTGTTGAGCGTTTATCCTGATAGCAATTCCAGATAATGAGATAAAAGGCGATGAAACACATCGTCACAATACTGCTTTTTAAAGAGGGGTGGGAGAGTCCTGTCATCGTCAGTAATGCCAGAAAACTGCAAGATACCATTCGGCTGTAGGTACGCATGAGGGCATTACGGTTGTTCAGTTCCACCATCAGCAGGGTAGATATGGCTGTGAAAGCAAATTCTACCCAGATATTGGATACCAATAAACCTACTGCAACCCAAACCAGCGTGGCAAGGGTTGCAGTAATAGGTAAAGAGTAGCGGCTAGCCGCTACTTTATTTTGAAAAGTTTTCTTTCTTAACATCTAATTCAATGTTGAATGTTGAATGTTGAATGTTGAATGTTAAGTGTTGAATGTTGAATTAGGCTAGCGCCCTTGAGTCCGTTAGGCAATTCAACATTCAACATTCAACATTCAACATTAAACATTAAAAAACTAAAGATCCTGTCCGATATCAGAACGGAAGTACTTGTCGGTGAACTGGATCTTCTGTGCCTCAGCAAAGCTCTTCTTCAAGGCTTCTTCCTTGTCCTTGCCGTAGCTGCTTACGCAGATGACACGACCACCGTTGGTTACTACCTGACCATCTTTCATGGCTGTACCGGAGTGGAATACTACCGAACCTTCTACATCGTCGATGCCCTGGATAGGATAACCCTTCTTGTAAGCCTCAGGATAACCGCCGCTTACGAGCATCACGCAGACTGCTGCACGCTCATCAAACTCGATGCTGCGCTTGTCCAAGTCGCCTGCTGCTACACCCTCAAAGAGATCCACGATGTCGCTCTTCAGGCGGAGCATCACGCTCTCTGTCTCTGGATCACCCATACGGCAGTTATACTCGATGACCATAGGCTCGCCTTCAACGTTAATCAGACCGAAGAAGATGAATCCCTTATAGTCGATATTCTCCTCAGCAAGTCCTTCTACTGTAGGACGGATGATGCGCTCGTCAACCTTCTGCATCCACTCCTTGGTAGCGAATGGTACTGGGGTAACACTACCCATACCGCCGGTGTTCAGACCGGTATCGTGCTCGCCGATGCGCTTGTAATCCTTAGCCTCAGGCAGAATCTTGTAGTTCTTGCCGTCGGTCAATACGAATACAGAGCACTCAATGCCGCTGAGGAATTCCTCGATGACTACGCGTGCAGAAGCGTTGCCGAACATACCGCCGAGCATCTCCTTGAACTCCTTCTTGGCCTCTTCCAGGGTAGGAAGGATGAGAACACCCTTGCCGGCGCACAAGCCGTCAGCCTTCAATACGTATGGAGCCTTCAGAGTCTCCAGGAACTTCAAGCCTTCTTCTACGTGCTCGCCGTCGAAAGTCTCATACTGAGCTGTCGGAATGTTGTGGCGCTTCATAAACTGCTTGGCGAAGTCCTTGCTTCCTTCCAGCACGGCACCAGCCTTTGATGGACCAATCACAGGGATGTTCTGGGTGCGAGGGTCAGCCTTGAAGTCATCATAGACACCCTTTACCAGTGGGTCTTCCGGACCTACTACCACCATATCAACACCGTTCTCGACAGCGAAGTTCTTGAGCGCCTCGAAGTCGTCAGCCTTGATATTCACATTCTCGCCGACATTCTGCGTACCGGCATTGCCAGGAGCGATAAAGAGTTTCTCACACTTCTCGCTCTGAGCGATTTTCCATGCTAAGGCGTGCTCGCGGCCACCGCCTCCTAACAATAAAATTTTCATTTGCTGTAAGTTATTGTTTGTTATTGATGTAGGAGTAAACTCCTTTTTCGGGGGATGTTTACTCCTAGATATTTACTTGAGATAATCGAAGAAATAGTTGCTGATTCTTTCGTGCAGGTGAGTGCTCTGATGACCTCTCATGTTGTGAGGCTCACCTGGATATACGAAGAAATCTGGCTGGGTACCTGCTGCGATACAAGCCTTCAGGAAGGTGAGGCAGTGCTGTGGCACTACGGTCACGTCGTTCAAGCCCTGGATAATCTGCAGCTTGCCCTTCAGGTTCTTAGCCTGATAGAGCAGGGATGTCTTCTTGTAACCCTCTGGGTTGGTCTGTGGGGTATCCATATAGCGCTCGCCATACATCACCTCGTACCAGTGCCAGTCGATTACCGGACCGCCTGCTACGCCTACCTTGAATACGTCAGGATAGTTGGTCATCAGCGAGATGGTCATGAATCCACCGAAGCTCCATCCGTGAACACCAATCTTGTCGGCATCTACATAAGGCAGGGTCTTCAGGTACTCTACACCCTTCATCTGGTCCTTCATCTCTACCTGACCCAGCTGGCGGAAGGTAGCCTGCTCGAACGCCTTGCCACGGTTCTCGCTGCCACGGTTGTCGAGGATGAAGAGCAGATAGCCCTTTTCTGCCATGTAGGTTTCCCAGCCACGGCTAGAGTAGTTCCAGCGGGCATCCACGTTGTGGGCATGAGGACCGCCATATACATATATAATGGTAGGATACTTCTTGTTTGGGTCGAAGTTCACCGGTTTCACCATTCTCCAGTAGAGGTCGGTTACGCCGTCATCAGCCTTGATCGAACCGCAGCTGTATTCAGGCACGTTGTAGCCCTTCCATGGGTTCTCGGCTGTGAAGTAAGCGGTACGCTTGCCGTTCTCGGTGTTTACGATGGCAATCTTGCGAGGCACGGTTGGAGTAGAGTAGTTGTCATAGATAAACTGGCCGTTCCCGCTCAGGGTAGCGTTGTGCCATCCCTTGCCGCAATCGTCCATCATGGTGCGCTTGCCGGTCTTGGTATCTACCACGAAGATGTTTCGCTGGATAGGAGAGCACTCGTTGGATGCGATGATGATGCTCTTGCGCTTGGCGTTGAAGCCGAGCACTTCCATCACCTCCCATTTACCCGATGTCAACTGTTTGATTTCGAGCGATTCCGTGTTGCTTGCCATGCGGCTGCCGTGCTTGCCCAGGGTGCAGAGGTAAAGGTGGTTGTAGCCATCCTTGCGGCTCTGCATGATGAAGCTGTTGCTGTCCCAAGGCAGGAACTGGATAGGGTGACAAGGCTCTACATACTTCTCATCGGTCTCGCGATAGAGCTCGCCAGTCTTCTCGCCAGTCTCTGCGCTGTAGGCAGTAAGGCGACAGTCATTCTGGTCGCGGTTCAACTCAAACATGTAGATGGTCTTGCTGTCCGGGCTCCATGCGATGTTGGTGAAGTAGCGGTCTGTAGGATCGCCAGCCTTCAGATAGATGGTCTTGCCGGTCATGCAGTCGAACACGCCCACAGTTACCTTGTGCGATGTCTCGCCTGTCATCGGATACTTGTCTGGTGCAGGCTTGGCGCAGCAGGTTTCTGTCTCAGGATGATTGAAGTAATCTATCTCCGGGATATCCACCTGTGGATAATCCGTCACCATGCTCTGGTCCATGCGGTAGAAGGCGAGCAGTTCGCCGTTAGGGCTCCAGAAGGTACCCTTGCTGATGCCGAACTCATCGCGGTGAACACTCTGACCATACACGATAGAGCGGCTGCCGTCTGTAGAGATCTGGAAATCGTGAGATTTCTTCTCTCGGGTCATGGCATTGTTGGTTACGTCGAAGGTGCGCACATAGAGGTTGCTGCCCTTCAGATAGGCGAATGCATTCTGCTGGGCGTTCGCCTCCAGTAGGTTCTCGCCATCTTCAAACTCCATCTCGCTCAGCAGCTTATGCTTCTTGAAGTCGATGGTGTAGGTCTTGCTGCCGTTGCTTACCATCACGATGCTCTTGCCTGCGAAAGGGAACTGAGCGTTGTAGAGGGCTCTTACCTTGATGTCCTTGGTTGGAGCAATCCACTGGTTGATATCGTTGATACCGAAGAGTTTTGTCTCCTTTCCGGTAATCTTGTTTACGAGATAGCATGCCTCGATGTCCTGATGGATGAGTTCATTTCCCCACCAGGTGCACCAGCGGTTCTTTGCCACCATGTTGCGGTAGTTGTTGCCACCGAAGTTCAGGTCTTCCAGTGTGAAGGTTTTCTCGCCCTTCTGTGCAGGAACCACGCCCTGAGCCTGTATCTCGGTTGCATTCATTGCCATCATGGAAATCATAGCTGCAAAAGATAATTTATAAATTGAATTCTTCAGATTCATCATTATTTTTTTCTTGTTTTTTTGTAACACCTAACACCACGTTTTGTGGTGTTATGTGGTTTATCTATCTGATAACTAGGATTTTATATTTAGCGACGTAGCGTTTCGCTACATTGCTAGAAATCTTTAGTGACGCACTGTTTTAGTGCATTGCTAGAAAATCTTAATCCTCATCATCAAAGTCGGTGTCGAAGCTAGGCTTGCTGCCACGCTTTCCTCCGAAGTTCTTGCCACCTCTGCGGTCTCCCTTGAAACCACCGCGCTTGTCATTACGGTCTCCCTTGAAACCTCCGCGCTTGTTGTCACGGTCGCCTCCGCGCTTGCCTCCGAAGCTGCGGCTGCCCTTGCGGTCATCATCATCGTCGCGTCTTCCGGCAGCACCCACACGTGGACGTCCGCCACGGCGAATCTCATTGCGGCGCTTCTCGAAGTCCTCCAGGCGATGGCTGTGGAACTGGAAGCTGCGGATATCTGCCTCTTCGTTCTCAGTCTCCTCACTCACACGCTTCTTGAACTCGCGCTCCTTCTTGAAACGGTGTTTCTGCGCCATTTCGCTCTTCTCGCGCTCAGTCTTCACGATACCGCCCTCAGAACGGAACTCCTTCATCTTGCCGTCGAACATCACATACTTGCGGAACTCGCACTCCAGACTTCCGTTATATACCGGAATCTTGATAGATGGCTTCAGACCAATCTGCTCGAAGCACTCCTCACGGTAGCTCAGTACCCAAGCCTCGTTGCCTGCGAAGGCACGCTTGAAGCGCTCGCCAATCATCTTGTAGGTGTTCAGCAGGTTAGGTGTAGAGATACGCTCGCCGTATGGAGGGTTCATCACGATGATGCTCTTCTCGGCAGGCTGTGTGAAGTCCTTGAAGTCCTGCTGTGCGATGGTGATATCCTTGCTCAGTCCGGCTGCACGCACGTTGAGGTTGGCAGTGTTCACCGCCTTCATATCTACATCATATCCGTAGATGTGGTGCTCGAACTCGCGCTCCTGAGAGTCATCGTTATAGATCATGTCGAAGAGATCCTGGTCGAAATCGTTCCACTTCTCGAAGGCAAACTCCTTGCGGAATACACCTGGAGAGATGTTGCGGGCGATGAGGGCAGCCTCGATGGCGATGGTTCCCGAACCGCACATTGGGTCGATGAAGTCGCATTTGCCCTTCCAGCCGGTCATCAGGATCATACCTGCAGCGAGAACCTCGTTCAGAGGTGCCTCTACCTGCTCCTGGCGGTAGCCGCGGCGGTGCAGACTCTCACCGCTTGAGTCGAGACTCAGTGTAGCGTTATCCTCTGCGATATGGATGTTGAGGCGGATGTCTGGGTTAGACACGCTGATGTTAGGACGTGTGCCCTGCTTCTCGCGGAACCAGTCCACGATGGCATCCTTTACCTTGTAAGTCACGAAGCGTGAGTTGCGGAACTCCTCAGAATAGACCACTGAATCTACCGAGAAAGTCTTCTTCACGTCTAAGATGTCATCCCACTTGATCTTCTGAACCTCGTCGTACACCTCTTCGGCAGAACGTGCCTTGAAGTGCTTGATAGGTTTCAAGATGCGGATGGCTGTGTGTAACTGGAAGTTAGCACGATACATCATTTCCTTGTCGCCTGTGAAAGATACCATGCGGCGACCTATTTGTACATTGTTAGCACCCAGTTGGGTGAGCTCCTCAGCCAAGACTGGCTCCAGACCCATAAAGGTCTTGGCAATGAGTTCAAATTCCTGTTCCATTATTGAATTCTATATCTAATAAACTTTGTTTTTCTTTTTTATATTTCTTTGTTTTCGGTTTCATATCCTTGGTAACCCATACGTTGGCTCCCACTACGCAGCCTTCTCCGATGGTGATGCGACCGAGGATGGTGGCATTGGCGTAGACGATGACATCATTTTCGAGGATAGGGTGGCGAGGGATTCCCTTGATAGGATTGCCGTCCTTATCGAGAGGGAAACTCTTGGCTCCGAGGGTTACACCCTGGTAGAGTTTCACATTGTCGCCGATGATGCAGGTAGCTCCAATCACCACACCCGTACCGTGGTCGATGGTGAAGTGCTTGCCGATGGTAGCCTCCGGGTTAATATCAATACCGGTTTCCGAATGAGCCAGTTCAGTCATCATTCTCGGAATGAGCGGCACTCCCAGTTCGTGCAGTACGTGGGCTATGCGGTAGTTGGTAATCGCCTTGATGACCGGGTAGCAGGAGATGATTTCTCCGTGACTCATAGCTGCCGGGTCGCCCTCGTAGGCAGCCTCTACATCGGTAGCCAGTATCTTGCGCAGTCTCGGGAATTCCATGATTGCCTTGGCTGCAATCACGCCTGCCTTGGCACGCTGGTGCTGCAGTTCAGCCTGGGTTTCCGTTTCGCAGTCGTTGGCGAAGCAGAGACCGGCGAGAATCTGCTCTGACAGCATCTCATAGAGTTTCTCTACTCTTACTCCAATATGATATTTGATGGTTGAGATATTTACCGAAGAATTGCCGAAATATCCCGGAAAGAGGATAGAACGGGACAAACTGATGATTTCTTCGAGCGCCTTGCCCGAAGGAAGTGGATTCCCGTCTCGATGCTGATGGAAGAGACCCTTCAAAGATTCGGCGCTCGAAAGCTCCTCGATGGTCTCTGTCAGCTGATGAGTTAATGTATCTTTACTCATTTTCTTAATGTCTCAATAAATTTGAGTGCAAAGATACGATTATTTTCTTGAATGACAAAGAAATAGCTATGGTTTTTTGTATTTTTTAGAGTGATTTTTTGGGGGATGAAAAATGGAAAGACCCATATACGGTGTTTTACCGTACATGGGTCTGGCTTGTCTTATTTTGCGATGCTGTCCAGGAAGAGGAGCAGTCGGTTGGTGACATTTACCTCTGAAACTCCGGAATCGAAGTCGAGCGATACGAGGTTGAGCATTGGGAACCGGTCGTGGAGACGTTTCTCGATGCCCTTGGAAATCACGTGGTTAGCGATGCAGCCGAAAGGTTGGAGCGAGATGATGTTGTTCACGCCATCACGGATGTAACCTACGATGTCGGCAGGCAGAAGCCAGCCTTCGCCAAACTGGGCTGCGAGCGAAACCAGTCCCTGTACGTCCTTCGCATCATCATAGATATTGGTGAACGGACGGAAGTAGCGGAACTTGCCGGCAGCCTTGTTTACCTGGCGCAATCTTCTGCCTATCAGCGCCTGATAAGTGCCCTTGATGATGAAATCGGGCACTTTGGTGCAACTCAGCCGCATGTGTTTCTGTATCTCTACATTCACAAATTCCTGCAGGAAGAAAGGGGCAAGCAGAGGCGGAACCACCTCAATGCCGCGCGAAATGATGTTCTGCTCCAGGAACTGGTGGGCGAAAGGATTGAACTTCAGGAAGATTTCGCCTACGATTCCTACCTTCGGCAGTTCTCTGTCGAGGGTCATCTGATTGAATTCTTCGGCTGCCTGTTCCAGGAGTCGGATGAGTCCTTTGGCTGAATTCTGGGCGATAGGTCCGTCTATCAGCTGCATGTATTTATCGCGCAACTCTCTGGCAATGCCCGGTTTACGCTCTCTTACGATGCAGGCGTTGTACATTTCGTTGATTGCATCGCCATAGAAAATGGCGGTAACGATAATCTGACTGTATTTCAGCCAAGGCACATTGAAGCCGTCCTGCTCGTTATAGTCTTGCTTGTCGTCTGTTGAGCCTGATGCTTCGCCTGTTGAGGCTGTTACACCGAGCGTGAGCAGCGGAATGTCCTGGAATCCATTGGAAATCATCGCACGCTTGATGAGACCGGCGTAGTTGGTTGCGCGACACTGGCCGCCCGTCTGACTCATCACTACTGCCGTATTGTTCAGGTCGTATCTGCCTGATTTCAAGGCTTTGATGATGTCGCCGACGATGAGTGTTGCCGGATAACAGACTTCATTGTTGGCAAACTTCAAGCCGAGTTCCGCGCTTACCTCATCGCTCATCGGAAGTACCTCAACATCATAGCCTATCAGTTTCAGGATAGGCGGAATGATAGGGGTGAGGTATTCGGTCATGAAAGGAGCGAGAATCTTGCGATGAATATCCTGCTTGGTGAATACCTTGGTCTGCTGTAAATGTTGAATGTTGAGTGTTGAATGTTGAATTTCTTCAGCTGTTGAATTTTTCACTCTTCGTTCTTCACTCTTCACTTCCTTTACTCCCTTCAGGCTTTCTATGAGCGAGCGGACACGGAGCTTCAGGGAGCCGATATTGCTTACATCATCTATCTTCAACAGCGTGAACGGTTTGTTGTGGCGCTTCATGATGTCGCGAATCTCGTCCTGGATAAAACTGTCAGGACCGCAGCCGAAGCTGGTCATCTGGACGAAATGAACCTCATCGCCCTGTTCGGCTGCCCATTGCGCTGCCTTCAGAATGCGGTTCATATACGCCCATTGCTTTACGAGATAAGTCTCTGGCTGACAGTTGTATGCTTCGTTGTTGTCTTGGCTGGCTAATGCTGCCTCATTTCTTTCTGCCGCCAGGTTCTCCAGATTGAAGTCTTTGAAATCTGCAAAGAGATTACCCCGGGCGATGTCTTCGCTGATGACGTTGACTCCCAGATTGGCTATCATCTCGCTCAGCTTGTGCTGAATCAGCGGGTCAGTATGATAAGGACGGCCAGCCAGCAGAATCGTAAGTCCCTTGTTTGGCTTCTGAGTCTTGTCTTCGTTCGTTTTCTGAGCCTCTGTTTCTTCATTTTTCAGAATCTCCCAGCCCTGGTTATTAATCTCAGCTGCATATACTGCCTGAGCATAGAGGGCCTCTCTCAGCGCTTTATGGGCAGTCTTCTTGCTTACTCCCAGTTGCTTGAGATAATAGGTAATCTGTTTTTCCAGCGCCTTAGGCTGGGCAAAGTTGATGACGGGCGTATCGATCGGTTTCTTCAGATTGATGACCGACTTGATGACATCGCTGTAGCCCGAAACGACCGGACAGTTGAAGCTGTTCAGCGTATTCTTCGGGTCGTCATTGTGTTCATAAACCACGTATGGCATGAGGATGCGGTCAACCTTCGGGTTCTCGTTGAGTTCCTTCAGATGGCTGTGAGCCAGTTTAGCCGGGAAGCAGATATTGTCGCTCATCACCGTATTCAAGGCTCCTTCATACTGGCTGAAAGTGGAATCGGAAGAGAGAATCACGCCCAATCCTGCTGCCCGAAGCAGCGCATTCCAGAACGGATATTCCTCGTACATGTTGAGGATGCGAGGAATGCCTACCCATGTACCGTGAAACGCGGTAGTAGGTTGGTTAACTGTCTCTCTATCAAACAGTAAACTATATTTGTATTCGTAAATATTTTTGCCTTTTATCCCGTTTGCTCCCTTGTTGTTGAACACACGCTCACACTTGTTTCCGGAGTAGAATCGGTTGCCGCCGGCAAAGGTGTAGCGGGAAACATAACAATGGTTTTCGCAGCCTTTGCATTGCAGCTGTTTGGTTTCATAATGAGCCAGATTCTGGAGATCATCGATGGATCTTGATGAGGCAGGGTGCTCGTCTTCTGCAGAAGTGCGATGCTTGTAATCTGCCGCCGCATGAAGGGCACAGCCGTAGGCGCCCATCAGTTCCGGCATGTTGCTTCGTGCCACTTCGGTATGGGTGAGTAACTCAAATGCTCTTACCACCGCATCGTTTCTCATCGTACCACCCTGCACAACGATTTTGCCTCCAAGGTTCTCATTACCATGGAGTTTCAATACCTTATAAAGACAGTTCTTGATGACCGAATAAGAGATTCCGGCAGAAATATCAGCTACAGATGCGCCCTCTCTGAGCACCTGCTTCACCTTCGAGTTCATGAAGACGGTGCAGCGGGTTCCCAGGTCGCAGGGAGCCTTCGACTGGCTGGCGAGTTGGGCAAAATCGCCTACAGAATAACCCATATTGTTGGCAAAGGTCTGGATGAATGTTCCGCAGCCCGAACTGCACGCCTCGTTGAGTTCCATGCGCACCACAGCCCCTTTCTCCACGAAGATAGCCTTCATGTCCTGTCCGCCGATGTCCAGGATAAAACTCACGTCGGGCATGAGTGAGGCAGCCGCTCTTTCGTGCGCCATTGTTTCGATAATGCCGCTGTCGAGGCCGAAAGCCGCCTTGATGAGTTCTTCGCCGTAACCTGTAGAGCAGGAGCCTACGATTTCCAGTTCAGCGCCTCGCAATGCAGCTTCCTGCTTCAGGGCGTTCAGTCCATCCGCTACTGCCTTGATCGGATTTCCCAGATTCAGGCGGTAATTGGTAAAGACAATATCTCCCGTAGGCGTCTCCGCATTCACCCTTACCGCAACAATCTTCGTCGTAGTAGAACCCGAGTCAATACCAATCACAACCTGCTGTTTTCCTTTATTCAGCGGTTGGGTTTCGGTAGCGAATTTCGCCTTTGATTTGAGCCATTCCTGGTGCTCTTTCTCATTCTTGAACAGGGGCAGCAGACTGCTGGTCCATTCCGTTTGTATTTCTTTTTTCATCCGACTTCTGAGAACAGATACTGAGGCTGCAGAATCTGCCGATTTAGCCCGGTAAGCACAGCCCAGAGCCGGAATGAGATTGCTGTTTTCTGATACGATGAAATCGTTTGGAGAGAGATGGAGATAATCGCAGAAAGCCTTGCGGAGAGCCGGAAGAAAGGTCAGCGGACCACCGCAGAGCAGGATAGGAGCCTCGAAACTGATGCCGTGAGAAAGCGTTACCACCGTCTGTACGGCGATGGAATGGAAGATGCTGGCTGCAATATCTGCTTCGGGCAGATTGCGCGCCATCAGGTTCTGGATGTCGGTCTTGGCAAATACGCCACAGCGGGCAGCCATCGGATAAACGTGCTCTGCCTTCATCGCCAACTCGCTCATCTTCTGGTTTTCTACGCCCATCAGCACACTCATCTGGTCGATGAAAGCGCCCGTTCCGCCGGCACAGTTGCCGTTCATGCGCAGTTCCATATTTCCGTTTTCCTTGAAGAAGATAACCTTCGCGTCCTCGCCACCAATATCGATGAGCGCCTTCGCCTCAGGATGAGCCGTACGGGCATAGACCGATGCAGCCACCACCTCCTGTACAAACTCCGCCTGGAGCTGTTCGGCAGTAGCCATTCCTACGCTTCCCGTTACGCAGATTCTTGCCTCTGCATCGCCCACAAGGGCTGAAATCTCATCGAAATATTGCGACACAAGTTCGTTGACACGAGCGTTGTGGCGTTCGTATTTTGAGTAAATTACCCGATTATCGCTGTCGATAACGGCTATTTTGGCTGTCGTAGAGCCAACGTCCAGTCCTATGTAATAAGTTTTCTCCATTTCTCTTATCTCAAGTGTTTTCTTTTATCTTCTAGTATCTTCTTATCTTCTAGTGGCTTTTCCCAAGTTCCATCTGCTCTCTTCTCATATCCCTGAAAGCGCTCCAGGCTATCGGAACCGCTACGGCAAACGAGCAGCAATCTGCCCACATCTGACACATCTCCACGCCCAGCAGTCCGAAGAAATAGGGGAGGATGAAGATGAGCGGAATGAAGAAAAGTCCGCTGCGTGCTGCCGCTACGATGTTGGCTCTCACCGGTTTACGGATGGTCTGCATCAGCATGTTGGTGAGCACGATGCTGGCTACGAGCGGAAAACTGAGCACCTGCCATCGCAAAGCCACCGAACCTACGGCTACAACCGCTGCATCATCGCGGAAAATACTGATGATGGAAGTTGAGAAGATGAAGCCGAGAAGGGCACAGACGCTGAGGAAAACCGTGCCACATCTGATGCAGAAAAAGAAGGCTTCCTTTACGCGCCCATAGAGTTTGGCGCCGTAGCAGAATCCGCAGAGCGGCTGGAATCCCTGTCCCAGACCGATAACCATCGCATAGGTGAAGAAGGAGATGCGGGTAACGATGCTCATGCCCGCAATGGCTGCATCGCCAAACGCACCTGCTGCCACATTGAGCATCAGCGTAGCGATACTTCCCAGTCCCTGTCTTGACAGCGAAGGGGTTCCGCCAAAGATAATCTCCTTGGCAAAGGCGCGGGTAGGGGTGAAATTGCGCAGATGGATGCGGATGTTCTCGCCTTTATGCGTCATCCAGAAGAGCATGGCGCAGCCGAAACACTGGCTGATGAGGGTGGCTACGGCGGCTCCGGTAATGCCCAGCTGGAAGTAGAGAATGAGCAGAGGAGCCAGAACGAGATTGAGCAGCACACCCGACATGATGCCCTTCATCGCATACATCGTATTGCCCTGAAATCGCATCAGATTATTCAGCGTGAGCGAGGTGGTCATAAAGGGAGCACCCAGCAGAATTATGCCCAGATAACGCTCTGTATAAGGAAGAATGGTGGGCGTAGAACCCATCAGAATACAGAGCGGTGTGAGGAAAAGATGACCCAGGATGGCGATGAGGAGTCCGGTAAGAAAACTCAGCACAAAGCCCGTTGTTGCCATCTTCTGTGCCTCTTCCGTATGCTTGGCGCCCAACTGTCGCGAAACATAATTGCCTGCTCCGTGACCGAAGAAGAAACCAATTGCCTGGATAACAGCCATTGCTGCAAAGGAAACGCCTACCGCTGCCACACTCTGCGTGTTGATGCTGCCCACGAAATAGGTGTCGGCGAGATTGTACATGCTCGTTGACAGCATACTGATAATCGTTGGTATGGCCATCGTAAAAATCACATGATGCACAGGGGCATGAGTGAGGAACGTATAGTTGTCTCTTTTCTCTTTCTTCATAACTTTATAATGCTCTTTGGGGCATTTCAACCTGCAAAGGTACATAAATATCCATAAAGTTGGACATTTATGAACCAACTTTTATAAATTTATAAGAAAAGAGTTGCATTATTCATAAATTTATTGTATATTTGCACCGCAATTGAATATATATACATAAAACAATATACTAATGAATGATGAGATAAGAATCATACCGATAACGACTAAAAAAGGGCTGAAAACCTTCATTCAGTTTCATTATGATCTCTACAAAGACCATAAGTTTGCCATTCCTTTTTTGCGTTTCGACGAGATGAATACGCTGGACCCAAAGAAGAATCCTGCCTTCGAATTCTGCGAGGCGCAATACTTCCTGGCGGTTGACAGCGAGGCTCGTATCGTAGGTAGAATTGCTGCCATTATCAACCATCGTGCCAACGAACAGTGGAACAAGAAGCAGGTTCGCTTCGGCTGGTTCGATTTCGTGGATAATGTTGCGGTTTCCTGTGCCCTGTTGCGCGCGGTAGAAAACTGGGGCAAGAGCAGGGGAATGAACGAATGCGTTGGTCCGCTCGGATTTACGGATATGGACCGTGAGGGCTTGCTCATCGAGGGTTTCGACCGGAAGTCTACGATGTATATAAATTACAATTATCCTTATTATAAGACGCATCTGGAGAGTTATCCGCTCTATGAGAAGGATAACGACTGGCTGGAGTACCGCATCAGGATTCCGGAAGTGACGCCGGCTAAGTTTGCCAAGACAGCCCAGATGATAGAGAGCCGATATCATCTGCATGTTCATAAGTTCACCCGCCGGGAACTGACCTCGGGAGGAATGGGCAGGAAGGTGTTCGAAATCGTGAACGAAACCTACAAGAATCTCTATGATTTCCAGCAGCTTACGGAGAAGCAGATAGATGAATATGTAAATACTTATATCAAGAAGGCTGACTTGAACCTGGTAACGGGTGTGGTGGATGGCAACGCTGGCAACAAGCTGGTAGCCTTTGGTGTTTCCTTCCCTTCGTTTACCGATGCGCTGCGTGAGATAGGCGACGGCAAGCTTTTCCCTATGGGTTGGCTGAAGGTGCTGAAGGTATTGAAGTGGCACAAAACGGATACGGTAGATTTGCTCTTGATAGGTGTTCTTCCTGAATATCGCAAGAAGGGAGCCAACGCGCTCATTTTTGCCGATCTGATTGAGCAGTATCGCCGTTATGGCTTTAAATGGGCTGAGGCAATGCCGCAGATGGAGACCAATACCGGTGTTCAGAGCCAGTGGCAGTATCTGGATAGCGAGCAGCATCGCCGTCATCGCTGCTATAAGAAGAAGATTTAAAAGTCTCTGTTTTGAGCCGTTTAGGCGTAAAAAAGATAGAAAATGGGCTGAAAAGTTAAGAATCCTAACTCGCTCTAAATTGGACTTTGATTGAATATCAAGAACTTGGGCGTTTGCCTATATTATATAGGTAACAATATGGAAACGAGCGGAATTCTGCCCGTTTCTGTATTTTTCAATATCCAAAGAACGCCTCAATTCGAGGACAAAGATACGATAATTTTCTAAATATCCCATAACATGGTCTATGACCACAATTTGGTCGGCATTCTTCACCGTACTTAGGCGATGAGCCACAATCACAACCGTCTTGCCCTTATAGAATTTATTCAAGTTCTCCACGATGCTCCTCTCGTTGTTGGCATCAAGCGAGTTGGTCGCCTCGTCAAGGAAGATATAGTCAGGATTCTTATAATAGGTTCTGCAGTGTCCAAGATAAATCTTAAGTTCCGAATTACTTTGTTCACCACCCATAATTTTAACTTGCTGAACCTCGTTCAACAAATCCGTCACATTAACTTTTCCATTGTCTAAATATATTTAATTACACATTGGACTATAAAAGTCCCTTACCTTTTTTATTTTCATTCATAAACAATTCCTTATATTCATTTCGATGAGTTTTCTTTCTATTGTCCAAACGA
>OIXX01000664.1_pt1 | contig 17973 bp, 22 predicted proteins | sample 1588161 | NCBI WGS metagenome assembly OIXX01 (sample SAMN03283274) | human gut metagenome | biome: human-associated habitat; material: feces | host: Homo sapiens | place: Peru | collected 2012
TACACGAAATCTACTGTGAGTTTTTTAGTTGTCGCACTTTATTTTACAATCTATCTTGTAAAAATGCTTGAAGAAGGATTGTTTCAAACAGTCTATGATGCGCAGACCTTTGATATTCCAGCGATTCAATCGATTGCCAGTCACGCAAACCACGTCGAAATGTCGGCTTCTATGTATGCCAGCCCCGTTGTCAATGATTTAGATGTCGTCTTTTTATCGGCAACAGAAGTAGATGTAGATTTTAATGTTAATGTCATTACAGACTCCAACAATATCTGCATGGGGGCATCGGGTGGACATAGTGATGCAGCGGCAGGTGCCGACGTCACGGTCATTATGTGCCCGGTCATCCGTGGCCGTTTGCCGATGATTCGTGACCAAGTACAAACCGTCGTCACGCCGGGTGACAGTATTGACATCATCGTCACCGATAGAGGGATTGCTGTTAATCCTAAACGGCAGGACTTGTTGAAACTATTGCAACATAGTCATCTTCCTATCAAAACGATAGAAGAGCTACAAGCACTGGCATATACCTTGGTTGGTAAACCAGAAGAAACGCCCGTTTCGACGGATGACAACGATATTGTCGCTGTCGTAGAATATCGGGATGGAAGCGTTATCGATACGATTCGTAAGCCCTTGGCCTAATAAAAAAACTCCTCCGTCACGCTGGATACATACTGCTTGGCAGTGAGTAGGCAGTATGCCCTAGCGTAGGACGAGGAGTTTTTGACTAAGGAAGAGTGGGGCCTTTCTTATTGTTGCATAGCTGTGAGGAACCAGAGGGTCTTGTTGTACTGTTTTAAGTGGTCTTCCAGGAGGGAGACTACATCGTACAGGTCTTCGGCATCGGCTTCTTTGCGGATTGCTTCAGCGTCTGCTTTTTAGGTCGTCAAATCTTTTTTGGACGATGGCGAGGACATCGCTAGAATGAAGTTCTACTGAGTCGGCTTCCTGAATGGTTGCGATTTCTAAGTACCCTTTGAGCGACGCTACGGGCTGTGCATCATGCATTTTAATCGTTTCCGCTACGGCATCAAAGACATCAGCGAAGCCATCGTACAAGGTTTCTAAATATTCGTGAACTGGTTTGAAGTCTTTACCGACCACATTCCAGTGTAAGTTGTGTAATTTGACGTATAATACGCCAACGTTGGCCAAATACACATTAAGAGATGAAACTAATTCTGCTTTCATAGTAATGCCTCCTTTAATTTTTAAAATTATTAGTAGATAATTAATATTAATTAATTATAAAATGCATTATCGTTTTTTTGTAAAGGGAAAATTTATTTTTTAGGTATACTAAAAAAGCTTGTCATGCGCAAGATGACAAGCTTTTTGTAATCTTAGATAAATCTGGTTTGATATAACTATATGACATATGTTATGAGTGTCATTCCCATTTAATGGTTAGACATGAATATGGTTGAAAACTTTGCCAATCGGTTCTTTAATGACCAAATCGGCACGGCTGTCCATGTCTGTAGACGATTTATTAATCAAAACGAGTTTGTGGCCGTTATAGTAATTGACCAGTCCTGCAGCTGGGTAGACGACGAGGGATGTACCGCCAATAATCAGCATGTCTGCATGGCTAATGTAGTACAGGGCCGATTGGATAACGTCTTCGTCGAGCCCTTCTTCGTAGAGGACCACATCTGGTTTGATCGGGCCGCCACAAGCATCACATTTCGGTACGCCTGTAGAATGAAGGATGTATTCGGCATCAAAGAATTTGCCGCAATTTTCACAGAAGTTACGCAGGACGCTGCCGTGTAATTCCAAGACGTTTTTGCTGCCTGCTTTTTGGTGGAGGCCGTCAATGTTTTGGGTTACAATGGCTTTTAATTTACCGGCATTTTCCAGTTCTGCCAGTTTAATGTGGGCCATGTTTGGTTTTGCATCGAGGCAGAGCATTTTGTCTCTGTAGAAACGGTAAAATTCTTCTGGATTTTCGCGGTAGAAGGTATGGCTCAAAATGTGTTCGGGCGGATATTTGTACTGCTGGTTGTAGAGGCCGTCTGTACTGCGGAAATCAGGAATACCGCTTTCCGTAGAGACACCGGCACCACCAAAGAACACGATGTTGTCCGACTTGTCGACCATATCGACGAATTGCTGGATTTTTTCTTCTTCGGTCATAACATTCCCTCCTTATAGGTCAAAGGTCTGATTTAACAAATCTATGCCGCTTTTCGTGCGGAAAATTTTATCACGGAAGTTACGGATTTTATCTTTCGGCAAATTATCTTCGTAGGCATTGACGAGAAAATCTGCTTCTAAGAGAATGCGGTAATCTATGCCGTCAATGTCGTGATACGTATGATGGTGTGCAATGAGGTAGCAAACCCGTTCGATTAGGTCTTCTGGTGCGTCCATTGATTCGAGAATTTCGCGAGCCGGTTTAGGCCCTTCTATTTCTTGGTAATGACCGCTGGAACTGCCGTATTTTTCTTCGGCTGCGTGAATGCCAATGTCGTGGAGTACAGCGGCAACAGTGAGGATTTCTTGCGTTGCTGCCGGGAGTTGTTCTAATTTTCCAATCGTATCAGCATACGTATAGACTTTGAGGAAATGCTGAATACGACGGGCATCGCCATGGTCAAAAGCCACGGCTTTTTGAATGAGCTTTGGAATAGAAACCATATTATATCCCTGCCTTTCTGTTCTTTATTATACTACAAACGAAAAGGGAAAAGAACATTGACATAGCTTACATTCTCCCTGTATAATACGAATTGAAACATGTGACTGACGGAAGTGGAATCAACCACGGGGAGCATGATTCGTATTAGCCGACCGTCTGGGCGAAGGTTCCCGGAGTGTCGGTATTTTTTATGTCTATATTCAGGAGGTAATCATAATGAAAGAATTGCAATTAAAGTATGGCTGCAATCCCAACCAGTCTGCGGCACGGGTGTACATGAAAGATGGAAACGACCTTCCTTTTACTGTCATGAACGGCCGTCCTGGCTACATCAACCTGCTTGATGCTTTTAATAGTTACCAACTCGTCAAGGAATTAAAAGAAGCAACAGGTCTCCCGGCTGCAGCTTCGTTCAAACACGTCAGCCCTGCTGGTGCTGCTGTAGCAACTGATATGAGTGATACCCTGAAAAAAATATATTATGTAGATGATTTACAATTATCTCCCTTAGCGACGGCTTATGCTTGCGCTCGTGGTGCAGACCGCATGAGTTCGTACGGTGATTTCGTAGCCTTATCGGATGTATGCGACGTCGAAACAGCAACGCTCCTCAAGCGGGAAGTGTCGGACGGTGTTATTGCGCCGGGCTATACAGCAGAAGCCTTAGATATCCTCAAAACGAAGAAAAAAGGCAACTATTGTGTCCTCCAAATCAATCCTGATTACGTACCGAATCCGATTGAATCGAAAGAAGTCTACGGCGTAACCTTCGAACAGGAACGGAACAACGCTAAGATTACGACGGACCTGTTCCAGAATCGGCCGACGAAAAATAAAGATATTCCTGAAGCAGCACAGCGCGATTTGCTCATCGCTTTGATTACGCTTAAATACACGCAGTCTAATTCTGTGTGCTATGTCAAAGACGGCATGACTATCGGCGTTGGTGCAGGTCAGCAGTCTCGTGTGCACTGCACGCGCTTGGCTGGGAATAAAGCTGATATTTGGTGGCTCCGTCAGAATCCGAAAGTCTTGAACTTGCCCTTCCGCGACGATGTTCGTCGTCCGAACCGGGATAACGCGATTGATGTCTACATTTCCGATGATTATGAAGATGTCTTAGCAGATGGTATTTGGCAGGATTTCTTTACGGAAAAACCGGAAGTCTTAACACGGGAAGAAAAGAAAGCTTGGATTGCCCAGCTCCACGGCGTAGCTCTTGGGAGCGATGCATTCTTCCCATTTGGCGATAATATCGAACGGGCTCATCGCAGCGGTGTCGATTATATTGCTCAGGCTGGCGGTTCTATTCGCGATGATAATGTCATCGAAACGTGCGATAAATATGGCATTGCGATGGCCATGACGGGACTTCGCTTGTTCCATCACTAAAAGCATATGTGTTCTGAATGGTGAAAGAGGGGCCACCCTTATTTCCTAAGCCGGGATCTTCGAAACGGCACGGAAATAAGGGTGGCCCCTCTTTGTCGCACATTGGTAGTTAATTTTTTAGTGATGGCGCAAGCTCATGGGGAAGAGAGCGTCTTTCTTTCTGGTTTAGTTTTTGGTATGATAAGGTAAAAATTGTAGTGAGGTGAAACGAATGGAATGGTATCGGTCTGTGTGTCCTTATGATTGTCCTGATGCGTGTGGTTTGTTGATTGGTGTAGAGAATGGCAAAGTTGTCAATGTCAAAGGGAATCCAGCTCATCCATTTACGCGCGGGACGTTGTGCGCCAAGATGAGTCATTACGAACGGACGATTTATAATGAAAGGCGTATCTTGACTCCGCTCAAGCGGACAGGGCCGAAGGGAATCGGCCAGTTTGCGCCTATTTCGTGGGATGAAGCGGTAGAGACAATCGTCACGAAGTGGCGGCAGATTATGGATGTATACGGAGCAGAAGCGATTTTGCCCTATTCTTATGCTGGGACAATGGGGATTTTGCAGCACGATGCGCTCCATGCGTTGTGGTACAAGTTAGGGACTGCTGAGCTAGGGCGAACGATTTGTGCCGCTGCTAAAGGGGCTGGTTGGAAATCGGTCATGGGTGACACGTACGTCGTACCGCCCCAAGAGGCACAGCACAGCGACATGATTATTCTTTGGAGTCTCAGTATGCTCGCGACGAATGTCCATTTCCTTCATGACGTGAAAATCGCCAAAGCAAAGGGCGCAGCCCTTTGGTGCCTCGATACGTATGAGACCCAGACGGCGCGCTATGCAGACCATTTCATTCGTATCAAACCGGGCACAGATGGTGCTTTTGCCTTAGGTGTAGCTCATGTCTTAGCTGCAGACGGACTAGTCGATAGAGATTTTTTACAACGCTATGTACAGGGCTGGGACGAATGGCACGACACGATCTTGCCGAAGTATACACCGGCTTATGTGGAATCCATCACGCACGTACCACAAGAGCAGCTTATAGCCTTTGCCCAGGCCTACGGCCAAGCTCGGGCACCGTATATTCGCCTAGGCAGCGGCATGTCGCGGTATACAAATGGCGGCATGACGACGCGGCTCATTTCGATTTTACCGGCTCTCGTCGGTGCGTGGCAGCATGAGGGTAGTGGTGTCTTAACGTCGACCAAAACGAGCCAGGCCTTTGATAAAAAAATCGTCAATCGCGAAGACTGGAAACAACCAGGCAAGCGGCACATCAACATGTGTCGTATTGGTGAAGCCCTCCATGATACGACGAATCCCATTAAGAGTCTCTTTGTCTACTCGTCGAATCCGGCTTGTACGGCACCAGACCAAAATGCCGTCATTGCAGGCCTCTTGCGCGATGATTTATTTACAGTCGTGCACGAACGGTTCCTGACGGACACGGCAAACTATGCAGATATTGTCTTACCAGCGACGACCTCTGTGGAGCATAACGATATCTATGGTAGTTATGGCCAATATACACTCGGCATTGGACGGGCTATCATTCCGCCACTGGGCAAAAGCAAATCGAATTGGCAAGTGGCGCAGCTTTTAGCGAAGGCTTTCGGCATGGATGACCCATTTTTTGTGCAATCAGAAGAAGACCTTATTGACCAGCTCGTGGCCAGTACGGCAAAATGGCCGACTCCTGTTGACACAGACGCACTGCGCCGTACTGAACCGACGACGCTGACCTTACCGGAACATTACAAAATGAACTTTTTAACGCCGTCTGGGAAAATCGAAATTCGCAATGACCAAGAAGCTATGCCCTTACCGGATTACGTGCCACCTCATGGCGATGATGGTGCGTATCAGCTCGTCAATAGTCCGGACCCGCGTATTTTAGATTCGTCCTTTAATGAACGAGATGAGTTGACGGCGACGAAGACCCAGACTTTGTGGATGCATCCGGCTGATGCGGCGGCTGCAGACTTGCACGAAGGGGAGCAGGTCGTTGCTTTTAATGAACGAGGGGGTGTTGAGTTTACACTCCATATTACGGAGAAGACGGCACCGCACCAAGTCGTAGCCGAAGGAGTATGGTGGATTGCCAGAGGTCATGGGGACCGCTCCATAAACGCCCTTACATCCCAGCGATTAGCCGATAAAGGCGGCGGCAGTACTTTCTACGACGTGTGCGTTAGCGTCGCCAAAAAGAGCAGGGCACGTTGACGACGCATTTGCCGCATACTTCACTGCCCACGCTGTTACTGCCTGTGCCGTCTTCGTTGGCATAGGAACTGCCGAAATCGAGATAAATTTTCGCGTTTTCCTGGCAGACATGAAAGCACTTTTTCCTGTCGTAGCCAGAGAGGGGCAACGCTCCGGAAGGACAATGTTTGACGCACACGCCGCATAGGCCTTTGCTCTTGTAGAGGCATAATTCTTTGGTCAGCGGTGCATCTGGCGTGACCGCGAGATTAGTCACGACCGTGCTGTACCTGCCGCAACAGCCTGCTTTCGTAATGAGCATGTTGTTGATACCAAAGGTTCCGAGACCAGCCAGGCGGGCAATATGCCGTTGTGACCAGTAGCTAATCAGTTTTTCCCGGTCGAACGTCGTCGATTCGACACCAATACCGGCATGATATCCTTGGCCTTTTACATAGGCAATCAACGCTTCATTCATATCCCTAAAGAGCGTGTTCGTTTCTTCGTACGTTCTGGCCCATTCTGGTGACGACAGGCTGCCTGCTTGCGCATTGGTTTGGACCATTTCTTTCGTAAAGGGCACGAAGTAAGCAATAATAATAGACGCATCGGCGACGATGTCTTCAGGCATGACGTGGCGCGGTGAAATGAGGGGCTTTAGCTTATGAATATCCGGATGGTGCGCATCGGCAAAGCCCACTAGGGGCGTACCCCAATGGGCAGCAATCGTCGGGCGTGCTTCGTAAGCTTGGACAAACTGCTGGATAAACTCTTCTATGTCTTGTTTCGTTAGCATCATATAGACTTCCTTTCTGTTCTTATCTCTCTTTGGGCTGTAGTATATACTGAAATAAGTATGAAGTAAAACTACAATATATTACTATAAAATTAAGTATTACTTATTATAAGGAGGGCCTATGGAAACAGCACGATGCAAAGCCTTTTTAGCAGCTGTCGAAACAGGGAGCTTTTTAAAAGCAGCGGCAGTACTGCAATATACGCCGTCTGGTGTGAGCCAGCTCGTCCAAGCCTTAGAAAAAGAAGTGGGCTTTGTCCTCTTACATCGCAGTAAGCGCGGCGTAACCGTTACATCAGAAGGGGCGAGACTTGTACAGCCTATTCGCGAGTTTTAATTTGCTTTTCAACGCTCGAAAACTTTGCAGCTATGGCCATGATTGAACAAGGCTTGGGCATGAGCATTATGAATGAACTCATTACGAAAGGGCGCATTTGCAACGTCGTCAAACTGCCCTTAACACCGCCCGAATACATTACCTTAAGCATCGCCGTGCCGTCACTGCAGAAGGCGTCGCCGGCAGTGCGCAAATTTATTACCTATGCGACAGACATGATTTCGAAAAAAATAATGTTATGACAAGTGAAAATACTTGACACAACAGGGTGATTCGTGTATACTATCCTAGGTCAGACAGTAAGAAAGGCGGTGGCGTAATGGCTGATGATATGGCAATCGACGATGTCGTCCGCAAGGGACAGCTCCTCGATACGTATGGCTCGCTCCTCACAGACCGACAACAAGTTTGCATGCACTTATATTTCGACATGAATTTGTCTTTAAGTGAAATTGCAGAAGAATTACACGTATCGCGGCAAAGTGTCAACGATATGATTCGCCGGACTTCAAAAGCCCTCGAACATTACGATGACCGTCTCCAAATCGTAGCAAAAAATAAACAACTTGCTGCACAGCTTATGGATGTAATTTCGCTCCTTCACGGCGGCGCTGCCGATAGAGAAGAAGCCAAACATATTCTGGCGGCTATTTGCAGCGAATTGAACGCATAAAGGAGGCCCTCATGGCATTCGAAAGCTTGTCCGAACGTTTTCAGGCAGCATTCAAAAAACTCCGCGGTAAAGGGAAGCTCTCGGAAGAAGACGTTAGTCTCGCCCTCAAAGAAATGCGCCGGGCGCTCCTGGAAGCCGACGTTAACTTTAACGTAACGAAAGATTTCATTAAAAAAGTCAAAGAAAAAGCAGTTGGCGAAGAAGTATTCGGCAGTTTGAATGCATCTCAGACGGTTATTAAAATTGTCCGCGATGAATTGACGGAACTTCTTGGCGGTACACAAAGCCGCATTACCATTGCCTCGAAGCCACCGACCATCATCATGCTCGTCGGTCTCCAAGGGGCCGGGAAAACGACGACTGCTGCCAAACTGGCAAAGAAGCTCAAATCCCAAGGGAAAGCACCGCTCCTCGTAGCTGGTGACGTGTACCGGCCTGCGGCTATTACGCAGTTACAGGTCTTAGGGCAAGAACTGGATATGCCGGTGTATACTGAAGAAGGCAACCAACACCCTGTAGAAATTGCGAAACACGCAATTCCCTACGCTATTAGCCACTTGCGTGATGTGGTCATCATCGATACGGCTGGCCGACTCCATATTAACGAAACGTTGATGGACGAATTGGTCAACATTAAAGAAGAAGTTCATCCTCATGAAATTCTCCTCGTCGTCGATGCCATGACTGGGCAAGATGCAGTCACAGCGGCAACGGCCTTCGATAATGCCCTCGATATTGACGGCATTATTATGACTAAGCTCGACGGTGATGCTCGTGGCGGTGCGGCTCTTTCCATTAAAGCCGTTACAGGGAAGCCTATTAAATTCATCGGTGTCAGCGAAAAAATCGATGGCCTCGAAGAATTCCACCCTAATCGCTATGCATCGCGTATCCTTGATTTAGGCGACGTCGAAACGATTATTGAAAAAGCCCAGGCAGCCTTTGATGAAGAATCGATGAAAGACATTCAGGAAACCATGAAAAAAGGGTCCTTCACGTTCGACGATTTCCTCAAACAGCTGCAAATGATTAAGAAAATGGGCAACATGGGCTCTCTTATGAGCCTCATCCCAGGCATTGGCAAGTATAAGAAAGAATTGGACAAAGTCGATATGGACGGCAAAGAAATCCGCCGTGTCGAAGCCATCATTACATCCATGACGGCGCAAGAACGGTCCAGTGCCAATCCGAAAATGCTCATCAAAGACAGCCGTAAACGGCGTATTGCCAAAGGCAGCGGCACGCGCGTCCAAGATGTCAATCGCTTGATTAAACAGTTTACGGAAATGCAAAAAATGATGAAGCAAGCCAAAAAAGCACAAAAGAACAAACGACGCGGCTTCTTGCCTCGTCTGCCCTTTTAATAGAGTCTCATAGAGACAGATACCAATTGGAGGAGGTGAATTTCTCATGATTAAAATTCGTTTAGCTCGCTTAGGTGCTAAAAAGAAACCGGTTTACCGTGTAGTTGTTGCTGATTCCCGCGACGCTCGTAACAACGGTCGTCCTGTAGCTACGCTCGGTCAGTATGACCCGTCCAAAGACGCTGCAACTCGTTTGACTGTTGATGCTGAACAGGCAGTAGCATGGCTCGGTAAAGGTGCACAGCCTACCGATACGATCCGCTCCTTATTCAAAAAAGCCGGCATCATGGCTCAGTTTGAAGCATCCAAGAAGTAAGTGAGGCTGATACAATGGAAGCATTAATTGCAGGCATTGCAAAAGCGTTGGTAAAACGTCCGGACGCAGTTACGGTAAAGAAAATCCAAAAACGAGGCCTCGAAGTATATGAACTGCATGTCGCCCCAGAAGATATGGGCAAGGTCATTGGCAAACAAGGCAAGATTGCTAAAGCTCTCCGCCTTGTTGTCAAGGCTGCGGCAGTGAAGGCCAACAAGAAAGTATCAGTAGATATCGTATAGGAGGAACTATGGATCAGATTACATTGCGCGTTCCTGTGGCTGTAAAGTCGAAAGTAACGCAGGCTCTGAAAGACAAAATCCTCAAAAATGCTGATCAAGCATTGAGCGATATTGATCGGGAAATGCAAAACTTGGAATTCCAAGCAAAACGCATGATGACCGAACAAGCTAAAATCGATGCTCAAGGGTTGATTTCTCTTCGTGCTAAAGTGGAAGAACAAAAACAACGGCTCATGGCTACAAAAGCTAAAGCTGAGCACGATAGAAATGAAGCACAGCAACTGACTATTGGCTCTGAAATCCGGCAAGGTACGCTGGAACAGACTGTTGTTGTCAAAGTCGGCAATGATTTAGAAAAATTGATGGGTACTGAAATTTTGCTGGAAGACGGCAAAATCATATCCATACGTCAATAGAATACGATGGCTGAAAAAGAATTATTCACAGTCGGCCATATCGTCGCCCCGCACGGCGTGCGGGGTGATGTTCGTATTTACCCGGATACAGATTTCCCGAAGCGGTTTCTCTCCATGAAGTACGGCTATATTGGCGGTAAGAAATATACTGTCGAAGGCGCCCGTTTCCACAAGCGCGTCGTCCTCATGAAGTTTGCCGGTGTCGATGACCGGAATGCCGCAGAGCTCCTCATCAAAAAGGATTTCCAAGTGCCGCGGGAAGATTTGATGCCCCTCAAGAAAGGACAGTACTATGTCTTTGATATTATGGGGCTCTCTGTATATGATGAAGAAGATCATCTTTTAGGCAAACTGACAGATGTCCTAAAAACGGGTAGTAACGATGTCTATGTCGTAACCGATGACAACGGCAAGGAACAGCTCTTTGCAGCTATTCCGGACGTTGTTAAATCGATTGATATAGACGCTAAAAAAATCGTCGTTAATCCGCCGGAGTGGGTAGACGAATGAGGATTGACATTATTTCCTTATTCCCGGAACTCATCGAGTCCTTTTATGAGCACAGCATTATTGGCAGAGCCCGTAAAGCAGGCCTCTTAGACTTAGATGTGACCAATCCGCGGAATTTTACGTTCGACAAACACCACATGGTCGATGATACGATTTATGGCGGCGGTTGCGGCATGCTCATGAAAGCACAGCCTTTATATACAGCTGTCGAAGTCGTACGCCGTGCCGTACCGAAGAGTCGGGTCATCTTCATGGGCCCTGCTGGGACGACCTTTACACAAGCAAAAGCACGAGAACTGGCCCAATACGACCAGCTCATTTTCTTGTGCGGCCATTATGAAGGAGTAGACTACCGAGTCGAAACAGAACTGGCTGATGAGACTATTTCCATTGGCGATTACGTCTTAACAGGCGGTGAAATTCCGGCCATGGTTGTCACCGACGCTGTAGCGCGGATGGTACCGGGCGTTCTCGGTGCGACCGCCAGTGCCGCCGAAGACTCGTTCTACAATTCCTTACTCGAGTATCCTCAGTACACGAAGCCTGCTGTCTTTCGCGACATGGCCGTACCGGACGTACTCCGTAACGGCGACCATGCGAAAATCGAAGCGTGGCGGACGCGGCAATCTTTGTTGCGGACCCTAATCCAGCGGCCTGATTTATTAGACCACTGCACGCTCACACCAGCAGCAGAAAAAGTTCTTCAAGAACTCAAGCAGGAGCAGACACGATGAAGTCGTCTTTATACGTAGGACTCGTACATTATCCTATATATGATAAGAATTTTAACGTCATTGCGACGGCTATTACGAATTATGATTTACACGACATTGCCCGTTCGTCCATGACCTATGGCGTGAAGAAGTATTTCATTATTCATCACGTCCAGGGACAGCTGGATATGGTCCATAAGATTATCGACTTTTGGCGCGGCTCTGTAGGCCGTAATTATAATTTGTACCGCACGCAGGCTTTTGATATTATAGATATTCGTCCGTCTATTGAAGCAGCCATTGATGCTGTGACGACAGCCGAAGGAAAGCGTCCCTATGTCATTACGACAGATGCGCGGACCTATGCCAATACGATTTCCTATAAAGACTTGCGGCAAAAACGGGAACGTGACGACACGCCGGTTTTACTGCTTCTCGGTACAGGCTATGGCATGACGAAAGAAACAATGGAACAATTTGATTTTATCCTGGAACCGATTTACGGGGCCGGGGAGTACAATCACTTATCAGTACGCTCGGCAGCAGCCATTATCTTAGACCGCTTAGCCGGCGAAGAGTGGTGGAAATAAAGGGAGGCATTTATATGTCTGGACATTCAAAATGGGCTAATATTAAACGGAAAAAAGGGAAAAACGACGCTATTCGCGCCAAAATTACGACGAAAATCGGCCGTGAAATTACCATTGCCGTTCGTATGGGCGGCCCGGACCCGGTCGGTAACATGCGTTTAAAATTAGCACTCCAAAAAGCAAAAGAAAATAATATTCCGAAAGATAACATCAAACGGGCTATTCAAAAAGGCTCTGGTGCTGCTGACGGCCAGAACTACGAAGAAATCGTATACGAAGGCTACGGCCCTGCTGGCGTTGCCGTTACGGTCAACGTCCTCACAGATAACCGTAACCGTGCAGCAGCTGCTGTTCGTCATGAATTTACGAAACACGGTAGTGGCCTCGGTGCAACGGGCTGCGTAGGCTGGATGTTCCACAGCACTGGTGTATTCCTCGTCGATAAAGCGAACGCAACAGAAGATCAGCTCATGGAAATTGCTTTAGATGCTGGTGCTGATGATGTTAAGACCGGTGATGACGAATACGAAATCACAACGTCTCCGGAAAACTTCGATGCTGTTGAAAAAGCTTTGGAAGACAACCATATTCCGACTGAACATGCACAGATTACGATGGTTCCGGAAAATACGATTAAATTGAACAAAGAAGACGCTGAAAAATTGGAAACTCTCGTCGATGCATTGGAAGAAATCGATGACGTTCAGGATGTATACCATAACGGTGAAATGCCTGAAGACGACGAAGAATAAGACGTGTCTATATACAAAAAAGAAGAGACGAGCAATCGTCTCTTCTTTTACATGTAAACAGTGAGCGGAACGGACAGTGAAAAAAGAAGGCTTGCATATGATGAAGAAACCATGGATTGTTGTAGGATTAGTTGCTGTAGTATTGAGTACGGCGAGTATGAATCAGTCTGCTTATGCGTTAGGGGCCCCGTATATTCCGCAAATAGCCATTCCTCAAATAAAGGAATCGTCTCGCATGAATATTTCTAATTGGGGCATTACGTTCCCCATATTGTTAGGGTATACGAGTGAAGATAATTCTACGAAAGATTCTTTATCCTTTACGTACCGTAAAGAAAATGCCGTAGTAGGTATCGATGCAACAAAAGGAGATATACTGCAAGGGTCTAACGCCTTGGAGCTGTATAAAAAGTTCCAAGAAGGCATGCATAGTCAAATTCAGAAAAATGGGTATAATCATGAACAGATGAAGGTTCTTACGATTCACCATATGCCATGGCTGTATATTTCGTACGAAATACCAACTGGCGAAACGACTGAGCCTGTCATAAAAGAAGAATATACGCTTATTGGCTATGGAAAAATGTATGTTTTTAGTTTCTTTGCACCTAAGTCAATCTATAAATCGGAAAAAGGGACGTTTGAAAAATTTATTCAATCTGTTGACATAAAGGATACATGGCGTGCAGTTACGGTTGCGAATACAAATTATTCTTTTGAAGTGCCTGATTCATTTATCGGCATGACAGCTGAACAGGTACAGCAGATTTCTTCAGAACACACCTATTTATCAGGGGACCCACGCTTTATGACCGGCGTCATTGTCCAGCCTTTAGAAAAGTATCCATTTTTACCGAAGAGTTTGGCTAATCTGACGGCTACCGACAAAGAACGGTTAGAAAAAGGGTTAGTTGTCAAAGCTCAAGGAGAAAGTCAAACCGTGAAAAAGGGTTCTTTTACGTATACGACAGTCAATGGTAAACCTTGCATCATTTGGGATACAACAGACCAAGGAAGCCATAATAGAAGTTATATTTTTGTGCAAGACGGCAACTATATTTCGTTTGACTATGGCTACGAAGAAAGTGTGGCCAATACGGTACTGCCTTTAGTAGAACAATCGGCCAAGTCTATTCAGCTATAACGTATAGTAAAGACACGAATAGCCTTGTCGGGATATGTCCTGACAAGGCTATTTTTATAGGGGCACATATGGTTATGGCTGGACTTGTTTTTTTAGATTCTTGAAGAAGCGGTCAATAATGCGGTTATACACGCCGCGCGTATCGCTAGACGAGCCTCTATCGCGCGTGTCTTCACTGACGGAGACGACATTGCCTGTTTGCACATCGACGACAGTGAAGCGGACGGCTACGGAGGCAATGGGCACGTATCGAGCAGGCACGTAGATAGGATAGGAAATATTGCGCGTATACCAATGGGGGTGCCCGTCACGGTCGTAATAGACGTCGCTTACTTGGTACGTATTCCATTCTGTATGGGCCGGAATGAGGCCTGTGCCAACGCCGTACGAAAGGACGTCGCCTTTAATGTACAAATCTGCTTCGGCTGCTTTCGCTGCGTCAGGGACGGCGATATGCGTGTCTTTCGTCGGTGCTGGGAGGACTTCTGTAGCTTCTGGAGCAGGAAGCGGCGGTGTTGCCGGTTCCGTACTGGCAATGCCTGCGCCTGGGTCGGCAGTGGTCACGTTTTTTCGTTCTACTGTAGCGTGTTGGCCTGCTGGTGTCGGTTGTGTTTCCGTAGCAGGTGTCGTCTGGTCGTCTTGCATAGGAAGGGCCACAGGGGCTACGATGAATTTCGTTTGTTTCCATTTTTCGGTCGTTGCCTTTTTGGCGAAGTCTTCTTTCATGAGTTGTTCTTTTGCCGGACTATGGATGGCTGCCGGAGCCGTATTTAGTTCGTCTACGTAGATTGTGCGGACTTTGGTAAAGTCATAGGCGTTGTCATTCCACAGGGCATAGTCTTCGCCGTGACTGCTCATGGTTGCACCAAACAGCAACAGTCCTGTCACGATGAGTGTATAGAGTCGTTTCATCGGGATTCCTCCTTTACGGATGTACTATATACCTATAGCATATCATATCTTGATTACAGGTTCATGACAAGATTATTTCATATGAGATATAATTGCACAATGAGATACATTTTGAGAGGAGAAAAAGTAAAATATTATTGATAATGAGAATGATAGATACGTCAAGGACACAGATTTATTTCCTAGATTCTCAAAATATATTTCGTGAAATATATTGACAATACCCATATATAGGAGATATAATATCAACTGTAGTTAATATTGATTTGCTTCTTTAAAGGAAGGTGCTCTATAATGTTTCAGAATAGTGATTTTTGGATTGGTTTAGGTGTTGGTGTTGTAGCTGGTATTTTCGGTTACAAATTATTGGCTGAAAGAGAACAACAGCTTCTTGCTTTGCAGCAGCCTGCAGCTGGTGCTGTTTCCGCTAACGTTCCGTTGGCTGAATTGCAGCGTCAGAAAGAAGAATTGGAAGACATGATTGCCGCACAGGAAGCAGAAAAGCAACAATAAATCGTACATAAAGTATAATAAAAGACTGTTGCCCTAAGTCGGTAACGGTCTTTTTTACGATGTATACGGTGAACCATTTCCAAGTACATAGAAAGGATTGTTGACATCGTGTTTTTTCCTGTATCAAAGTGGGATTTCATCATTCGGACTGTGCAGATTTCGTCGTACATTCCTGGCCGTATCCGCCTCCATAGCCCCAAACTCATGGGCAATGCAGAGCTGGGCCGCAAAGTGTATGCTTACATTGCCAGTTACCGTGAAATCGATAGTGTAGACGTCAATGTCTTAACCGGGTCCGTTTTAATTACCTACCGGCCGGAGCGGCTGCGAACGAATAGCGAGCTGGCACGCGTAGAAAACTACATTATGACCCATGTCGAAAGGAGAGGATAGACGTGTCTTATGTTTCCGGATTTATGTTAGGAGCTTCTATTGGAAAGGCTATTCATTCCATGTTATCCGGCCAAAAGGGTGGCATGGAAGGAATGGGCAGACAGCAAGTTGCCCCCAAGGCTGCACCTCAGGTGCAGGCACCGGCAGTACCTGCTTTTACATGTGTATTTGCCATTAAAGGGCGCCGTCGGTATAGAGCGGCTGGTTTAGTAGGTAACCAACAGTTGGCAACGTTGTTACAAAACAAATTGTCGCGGTTATCTGCTATTCAGTTGGTACAGTTTAATGTACTGACAGGGAGCATTCTTATCGCTTCGTCGAGCGAACGGGTACTCGATGAACTGGAAGAATTCTTCCGGACTCGCTTATTTCCTGACACGGGAGAACAGATTGCGCAAGAAATTAATGCAGTACGAAAAGTAGAAAAAGAAGTAGAATCGGTGTATTCCGATAAAATGTATGAAACAGCTGATATTATCAGCAATTTTATTTCGCAGAAGACAAACCATATCCTGGATTTGCGGTCTCTCATTTCCATGGTCTTTATCATCCGTGGAGTTTATAAAACGGTAATGCTGGGCCAACGCCCGTCAGGACCGCAAATGTTATGGTGGGCTGCCGCGTTGCTAGGGAGAAGAGGTTAATATGTACACATGTTGCACCTTGCCGCTGCACAGCACTATGCAAGCCCGGATGCGGACTTTGCTGAGTGTCAAATTACGCCAGATTAAAGGCGTTGTCGCAGCGTCGACAGATGATAAAAAAGTTACGTTTTACTATAGAGGAGCCGTCGACACCCGGGCTGTCCGGATGTTCGTCCGTTCCTATGAAGCGAAATACGGTAAAAAAGTCGTAGACGACAAGAAAGAAGAACAACTCGACATCGCGTCGTATCGCCGTGAAGCCATCCTTTCTGTAGGCGGCTTCATTGTCATGAATATTCTCCGCAAGACGCGTCCAGAATTTTATGGCAGCATCTTATTGTTCCGTCGTCTCTTTACGCTCTACATTGCACGGCGTTTCATTAAAAATGGCGTTATGGGCCTGGTCAAAGACCATCAGGCTAATGCTGATACCTTAACGGCTACTGCTGTTATTGCGTCCGTCCTCGCCGGCAAACCGGAATCGAGCTTAACACTCCTCGCATTATCTAACGGTGCAGAAATGCTCACTGAATATGCTGCCGAACGAGCTCGTAAACAGATTTCCGGTCTTTTAAAACTCGACCAACGCGATGTATGGCTCGTCAAAGACGGTCACGAAACGAAAGTTCCTGTAGAATCGTTGAAAGTTGGCGACCATATTGCCGTTCATTTAGGGGAAAAGATTTGCGTCGATGGGAAAGTCGTCAGTGGTAATGCTGCTGTTAACCAGGCTTCTATTACGGGTGAATCGAACCCGGCTATTAAACAGGCAGGGTCTCCGGTCTTTGCCGGTTCCGTCATCGAAGCTGGGAACATCGTCGTAGAAGTACAAAAAGTCGGCGCAGATACGTCGCTTGCTCAGATTATTCACCTCGTCGAAGAAGCACAGACACGCCGCGCGCCGGTACAGAACTTTGCCGATAAAATGGCTAATATGCTCGTACCGATTTCCTTCATCGGTGCCGCTATCGTCTATGGCGCAACGAAGGATTGGCAGCGCGTCTTGAACCTCTTATTCATCGACTTCTCTTGTGGCTTGAAGTTGTCCACAGCTACGGCTATTTCCGCAGCTATCGGCATGGCTGCTCGCAAAGGGATTTTGATTAAAGGCGGGAACTATATCGAAAACTTGTCGACTATCGACACAGTTGTCCTCGATAAGACCGGTACGATCACCATGGGTGTACCGCAGATTGCTCACATTGAAACGGCGAAAGGCGTAGAAGAAAAAGAAATGGTGCTGCTCGCCGCTTCCGCTGAAATTCACTCTGTCCATCCCCTTGCTGTCGCTATTCAGCGGTACGTTAAACAGCAGAAATGGACCGTTCCTGACCACAAATCGTCTGAAACCATTGTCGCTCGCGGCATGAAAGCAGAAGTTCCTGATTTCGAAGGCTTTACAGGCGGTGAAGTCAT
>OIXX01000665.1_pt1 | contig 17952 bp, 10 predicted proteins | sample 1588161 | NCBI WGS metagenome assembly OIXX01 (sample SAMN03283274) | human gut metagenome | biome: human-associated habitat; material: feces | host: Homo sapiens | place: Peru | collected 2012
CGACCTGACCACACAGCCAGCAAATGCCCCAGCCCTTTTCTGCGTGGCACTGCTGGATTGCTTCATAGGTTATGGCATGGCGCAGCCTTATGAAAGAGGCCTCATCCTGTTCTTCGTATTTCCTTACCCAGTCACGAAGACTCCGCTCGGATATCCCATTCGCTCTGGCGATTTGTCGGTAAGATCCTTTGCCGGAAAGATATTCGCTCACTCCGGCAAGCATCCAATCTGCTGAATGTTTCCTTTTGGCCATAAAAAAATCCCCCTAAAGCAGTTTGGCTATTTACCTTGTCTGCTTTAGGGGGATCATATCACAGTTGCAGGGCTTCTTTTATTTTTCGTTTGAGAGTGCGTTCAGGCTTTGTCGGTTTTATTGGAAGATAGAGCTCTTTACAATTTCTATAAGAAAAGAACCCTTTCGAAGTCATCGGCAGGGGCCGATGTTTCGGGAAGGAATGACGTGCAGTGTCCTATCAGCACGTGACATAGTTGATGAAAAAAAGTAAAAATATGTACTTGTTTTTGACAGCGATAATATAAGATGAAAAGCACAAAAGGGAGGGAAGTGAATGATTGCTAGAAAGGGCTATATGAGAGAAGCAAGATGGTATGTATCCTCGACTTTGTTCTGGGGCTTGCCGCCGGAGAGGTGGTTTGAGCTGGCAGGGAGCCATGGACTGGCGGGATTGGAAATCTGGGTGCAGCAGCTACAGTCGGAAGGGATCTCGCCGGAGAGGATCGGTCGGCTGCGAGAAAAGAGCGGTCTGGCACTGACGGTGCACAGTTTCAGCTGGGATCTGAATTTGATCTCTTTATCAAGGCCTATGCGGCGGATGGCGGTCAAGCTCAGCAAGCGTGCGGTGGATATGGCGGCGCAGATGGGGGCGGCTCAGGTCACCGTTCATCCCGGTCGGGAGGGGCTTCTCCTGCCGGGGGTAGATTTCGATGCGATGCAGGCGGAGGCCGCAGTTTCAATCGGTCAGTATGGGAAGAAATCAGGGGTTTCTGTTTCTTTTGAAATCATGGAGAAGATCCCTAAAGAGCGATTCACTTCCGCAGAAGCGGTGCTGCGGATGGAACGATGTGCAAAAAAGGGGGTCTGCTGGGGATACACAGAGGATCTTGCGCATTGCGATACGGAGGAGGAAGTGTTCCGTACGGCACAGGTTCTTTCGGGAAGGCTGAAGGAATTTCATGTCAGCAATAAGAAGGGTAAAGCGCGGCATGTGGCTGATGTGCGGGGCGGGGATTTTGATTTGCCGTCTATAACGCATCAGTTGATGGAGTATGAACTGCCTATGGTACTGGAGGGCTATGATCCTTCAGGACGGGCAGAGCGGTTTGAAACGACGTGGAAGTGGCTTACGGAGGCGTGATTCTCCTCATGATAAAAAAGTCTGTCTATGTAGATGTGAGTGATAAGGGAATGCGATGATGGTTTCATTCGTATTTCACTGGAAAGGAATATTATGAAAAAGACAATGAAAGTCATGGCTTTTGGAGTTTGTGCAGCAGCGGCTGTATTTTTTGCAGGATGCGGCAGCTCTGCGCCAGAAAAGGCGGAAGGGGCTTTGAATCTGTATACGTCGCAGCCGGAAGCGGATGCACAGAAGCTGGTCGAAGCCTTTAATAAGAAGTATCCTGATGTGAAGGTGAAGATTTTCCGCTCTGGTACGGAAGAGGTCATCAGCAAGGTCATGGCGGAGAAGAAAATGGGACAGATGCAGGCGGATGTCCTGCTGGTGGCGGATGCAGCGACATTTGAGCAGCTGAAGAAGCAGTCGATTCTTGCCAATTATGAATCACCGGAAATGAAGTCTATCCCAGAAGAGCTGGTGGATAAGGATCATACCTATGTCGGTACGAAAGCGATCGCCACGGGTATCATGTACAATACGAATCTGGTGAAAGAGGCGCCGAAGTCTTTCATTGACTTGACGAAGCCGGTGTACAAGGATATGGGGATCATGCCTAGCCCGCTGTATTCCGGAGCGGCGGCTTATAATCTGTCTTTGATGACGCGCACGAGCGGTCTTGGCTGGGATTTCTACAAAGGCCTCAAAGAGAATGGCATGAAGGTCGATAAGGGGAATGGCGGTATCCTGAAGGCAGTCAGTGAAGGACAGAAGGGAGTCGGCATCGTCGTAGACTTCATGGTTTTCCGGGCGCAGAAGAAGGGGGCACCTGTCCAGTTCGTATACCCTGCAGAGGGTTCCCCGATCGTGACGGAACCGATCGGCATCGTCAAAGGTGCGAAGAATGAAAAGCTGGCCAAGTTGTTTGAAGACTTCGTCCTGTCGGAAGAGGGACAGACATTCACAGCAGAGATGGGGTATATTCCAGTCCGCAAAGGAGTGAAAGCACCGGAAGGCATGAAATCCATCGATGAACTGAAAATCATGAGTGGTAACCTCGCGGATCTGGTAAGTAATCGAGAGGCGGATAAGAAAGAGTTCACCAGCCTCTTTCAGAAATGAGGATGAGGATCGCGAGATCAGTCAGTCCAGGGTTTTGGATGCGGTTGCTGCTTGGCGTCATGGCATTGGGACTGTTCGTTTTCCCACTGATCCGTCTGTTGCTGCTGTCGTTGGGGGCAGAGGATAGCTCATGGAGTCTTGAGGGTTATCGCCTGCTGGTATCTGATGAACGGGCGTCCACGGCCATCGTGAATACGATCTATATTTCGATCGCATCAGCGCTCATTTCTTCCTTCTTAGGTACGCTCATGGCGTTCCTGGTGGGGTATACGAATATCCACTATAAAAAAATCATCGAGATGCTGATATTTCTGCCCTTTGTGATCCCTGCCTACGTCATGACGATCTCATGGACGGGACTGACTTCGCCGGGCGGCGCTCTGACGCTCTTTTTGAAAGAGCTGGGGCTGCCGGGGATCGATCTGTATACGATGGGGGGAATCATCGCGATGCTCGGTATCTGCCATATGTCTGTCGTCTATGTGACGGTGATTCACCGGCTTCGGCAGATTTCCATGGAAATCGACTGGGCGGCGCGGGCGTCCGGTTCTTCCCTGTGGCGATCGATCCGGAGGATCGATCTGCCGATGGCAGCATCAGCCATAGCCGGCGGCGGTGTACTGGCTTTTCTGGCGGATATAGATAATTTCGCAGTCCCCGCCTTTCTGGGGATTTCTTCCAATATCCCGGTGCTCAGTACGTACATCTACGAGAAAGTCATCAGCTTCGGACCGGGTTCCTTCGAGTATGGAGCGGTTCTGTCTGTGGTCTTGTCTGTCATCGCGCTATCTGGTACCCTGCTGGCGGCACGCCTTGGCAAAGCTGTGGGGGAGGAAGAGAGTCATCACGCTGAGAGTGAGGCGCGTATTATCCTTCAGCGTCCGATCAGGCATGGAGTAGAGTGGATGGTTCTGGCTTTTCTCCTCTCCATCAGTGTCATCCCTTTCTGTTATATGGCTGTCAGTGCTCTTTTGAAGACATTTAACTTCTCGCTCCGGATGGAAGATATGACGTGGGATAATTACCGCTTTGTTCTCACCAATGACGGTGTACGCGAAGCGGCATGGAATAGTCTATGCATGGCCGGCATGGGGACGATGCTGTGTCTGCTACTTGGTACATGGGTGGCGTATCACGTGGTACGCAGAGGAAACCGCATGGCGATCTTCGTGGAACAGATGGCAGGGATGACCTATTCCGTGCCGGGAATCGTATTGGCGCTAGCACTCATTTTCTACTGGAGTCAGCCGCTGCCGGGGCTGCATACGGGGCTGTATGGCTCCTATACCATACTGATCCTTGGCTACGTGACGCGATACATGGTGGTGCAGATTAAGAACAGTGCTGCTGCCATGCAGTCCATGTCTCGCTCGGCTGAAGAGGCAGCGATGGTCGCAGGAAGCAGCGTTTTCCATATGTGGATCAGGATCATCATTCCGCAGTTGGCGTGGCCGGCGTTATCTGGCTCATTTTTCATCTTCCTGTCTGCTTTTACGGAACTCACCATGTCTTCTGTCATGGCATCGACGGATACGAAAACCATCGGACTGACTATTTTCAATCTGCAGCAGGCGGGAGACTATAGCCTGGCGGCTGCCGTATCCTCGGTCATCTTAGTCGTTATGATGATAGGCTCGCTGCTGCGCCTTCTAGGCAAATGACGGGAAAAAGAGAATTTCATAGAAAAAATAAGGAGTGAATCATTGATGTCTCTTTTGATAGATCATATCTCTATGGCCTATGGGAATACACAAGTACTGAAAGATATTTCCGCAGAGATACAGAGAGGAGAATTCCTATCCATCCTAGGCCATTCGGGCTGCGGGAAAACGACTCTGCTCAAGATACTGGCCGGATTCATCCGTCCTGTGGATGGAGAAATCAGAATGGATGGTGTGCTGTACTCAGATCGCTGTCAGGCGCTTACCCCGGATAAGCGGGATATGGGGATGGTATTTCAGTCATTTGCTTTATGGCCGCATATGACCGTCAGGGAGCATATCGCATTTCCCTTGCAGTGCCGGAATAAACATATGTCAAAAGAAAAGCGAGAAGAGCGGATCGAGGACATCCTTCAAGCGACCGGACTGACCGATCTTGCAGAGCGCTATCCTGATGAACTTTCCGGCGGGCAGCGCCAGCGAGTGTCTCTCGCTAGAGCCATTGCGCCAGGCCCTGCACTCCTTTTGATGGATGAGCCCCTATCCGCACTCGATGCTGATCTGCGTATCTCTATGAGGAAAGAAATCAAACGTATCCATCGCCTGACGGGTGCTACCGTGGTCTTCGTCACGCATGACCAAGGGGAAGCCCTCTCCATGTCCGATCGCATCATGATCTTGCAAAACGGCAGGATCGAGCAGCTCGGGACACCCGAAGATATCTATCTGCAGCCGGCGACAACTTTTGTTGCATCCTTCATCGGGCGATGCAATTTTGTCCATGGAAAGTGGGAGGGAGAGACCTTCCACGCAGCCGAAGGACAATTCGTTTGCGGCGGCAAGAATGTAGCCGATGTCTTCCGCAAGGCCGATGTCTGCCCCGTACGCCCCGAGCAGCTCTCTATGAATCGTGTAGGATGCGGCATCCATGGTATCGTACGAGAAAAACAGTATAATGGGCGAGAAATCCATTATGCCGTATCAAGCGGCAATGACTTGTTTACCGTATATACCAGCGCCGGAGAGCGCTTTGCCATCGGAGAGGAGGTGTACCTGCAATGCCGATAAAACCAGTCTTTGATTTACATACTCATACTATGGCCAGCGGACACGCCTACTCGACACTGCTGGAAAATCTGACAGAGGCGAAGCACAAGGGGCTTCTTGCAATGGGCACATCCGACCACAGCCCGGGCATGATACACACCACACACAAGGCCTTTTTTGAAAACTACAAAATACTGCCGCGCACATTCGAAGGTGTGCGCCTCTTGCGTGGCATGGAGGCCAATATCATCGACTATGAGGGGACCGTAGACGGTGGGCTCGTCATGAAAGACCTAGACTACGTGATCGCCAGCCTTCACACCCCCTGCATCAAAAGCGGCAGCGTGGAAGACAATACGCGCGCCATCATTGGTGCCATGAAAAATCCGTGGGTCAAGATCATCGGCCATCTTGACGACGCCCGCTATCCCATAGACATCGAGAAAGTGGTACAGGCCGCGGTCCACTACGGGGTGGCACTGGAACTCAATAACAGCTCCCTGCGTCCGAACTGCACGAGAAAAAATGGCATCGTCCTCGAACGTCTGCTGGCCGGGACCATCATGAAGTATCGCGCGAAAGCCGTCATGGGTAGCGATGCACACGTCTGGTGCGATATAGGAAATTTCACGGAATGCATTGCCATGCTGGAAGACATGCATTTCCCGGAAGAGCTGCTGCTGAATCAGTCGGTCGACGGACTGGACGTACTGCTTGAGAAGCGACATATAGAAGACACTGTATCTCTCTTCTGAGGGATATCATTTTCGGCATCACCGTATGAGATTTTTTATCATGAGTATCATGAGGTGGTGCTTTTTTACTATGTGATAGGTCGCAGGTATAGAGAAGACCGCATGAAGAGAACGTTCCAGAAAAAGAACGGGAGCCGGGGACAGCTGTGGCATGATCCTTGGGGTGTCGGTTGTCTTTTTCTTAAAATTCATTTTCGTTGCTGTTGGAATAAAATGAATGACAGCTTGACATGGTGGCGATGGAGGAGTATATATTAAAATAAGAAATGGACAGCATGCGTTATTTTCCTCGGGGGGAAAAATATAACACATACTGCTATATGACTGGTTATTCTATAAGGAGGACTCCATGATGAAAAGGAAACAATCTGTATTGATGATGGCAGTCATGACTGCATTGTTAACTCCAAATTTCGGGGGGGGTGTTTGCTTCTGACTTGTCGGAATTGCCCAAAGAAAACTTTGTAGTCACTGGCAGTGGTCAGGGCACCTATGGGACATATGATGGAAAAACAGGAACCTTTACTTGGACCAAGGATAACCAGACGGCCCAAGGGGATAAGCAGGGCGATATTATTTCGGTATCAAAAAACGCATCCTTGAAAATTCAAAACCTGGACTCTTTAAATTTCAAGGAAGAGCTGGATTCCACTACAAAAAAGCAGTCTGTAGATGCTGCGCTTAAAGCTTTTGAAGGCGCTTCTGTAACCATGAACGTCAAAAATTTGAATTTTGGAAGCGAAGACAAAGTACTGAAAGCTGATCAGGGGCTTCATGCCTATGGCGGGATCATAGATGTCACGGCGGACAATATCTATGGGAACGTACGAGGATCCGGTTTTCTTATGAATCAAAGTGTGAATGACCGTGGTACTGTCTATCATGGGGAGCTGACTGTTCATGCGAATCAGAATATCGATCTGACCAGCAATTATCGTACGCTTGTCGGAACCCAGTCATATCAGCAGACGCCGGGAGAAAGTGGTACAGCGGTATCAAAAATCACCGCAGACGGAACCATTGCTCTCCATGTGACCGGATCTGAACCCAATGCGGCTAATGCGGCTGTTGTCAATGTGGTAGCAACCAGTTGGGGAGGACCAAACCAATTGACGGGTGGTGGTAATGCGGACCTTACGATCGCCGGGAAGAAAGGTGTCACACTGATGAGCGATCACGGGATCGGAGTTTCCAGTATCTTGAATATTGGCGACAGTGATGACAATCAGGCAAAGATTGCTATCACATCAGAGGAGGGAGATGTATCCATCCTCTCCTCTGGCAATGCCATTCAGGCTACCGTGAAAAATGATCATAATACCGGGGCGGCATCTCATATCGAGGTGTCCGGAGCTAACGTCAATGTGGTGAGCCGGAATGGAACCGCGCTCCTATTGGGGCGCAATGCTATAGTGAACGTAGGCACGAATAAGAATCAAGGCGTGGTTCATATCTCAGGAAAGGAGCTGGCTGCTGATGTGGGGCATGGCTCTCAGCTGACTATGGGAAATGGTATGAATGATACTACCATTCAGCTTAGCGGTCGAATCAACGTAGCAGATGGCGGCACTGTCACAGTGGCAGATAGGACAACCACGGTTGTCGATGCTGATTCTCTAGGGGCAAAAGCTCTGGTTTCCGTCGGAGGCACCGGGACATTTACCGCAGAAGGAAATGCCAAGCTGGTCGTCAAAGGGGCTGATACGGGGGCTGCTTTATATAAAAAGGAAGGCACAAGCACGATCGATTTTTGGCAGGCAAAAAATACCAGCTTTGACAATCCATTCCAGTATTTGGATGATGCGGGGACAGTCAAGGCCGGTATCACCGAGGCCAATCAGCAGGGCATCGCCGGCTATATCGCACCATCTGTCGCCATTGCCGCGACAGGCAAGAATGATAAAAAAATGGCTGCTTTCCTTAGAAATGGGAAAACCTCCTATAATGATGCCATTGGCATCGGACAGACAGGTGGCATCGGGCACAGCACCTATGCCGTGACGGGCCTTTTCACGGATGCTCTCACGGACCGTGAAAATACACCGGAAAAGGATCTGTGGGCCAAAGGTTTTCATAGCAAAGAAAACATCGACGGTCTTGGATTTGATGGCGGCGACCTCTCTCTGGATATCCAGTACAATGGCACTGTAGTCGGCATGGATCTCTATCGGAAAGCCAATACCACTGCAGGCGTAGCCATCGCCTATGCGGATGGGAATAGCAGCAGCTCTGATGGGGTCGCTTATACCAGAAATGATGCGACCTATCTGGGAGCATCTTTATACGGTCTGAAAGACCTCGGGGGCTATTGTCTGGCAGCGGATCTCTCCTATGTGGGCGGCAGCCATGACATCACCCAGTACAATGCAGATAAAGTCATCACCGCAAAACCGGATACTGAAGCATGGACTCTTGGCGTGAAAGCCTTGAAGGACTATGATCTGGGAGAGGGCATCCTGACGCCCTATGCAGGCCTTCGCTATCTTCGTCTCACCACAGACAGCTACACCTCCAGTGCGGGTCTTTCCTATGACAAAGAGAACCAGAACCTCTTCCTCCTGCCGATTGGTGTAAATTATTCCCTCCATCTGAACCGCGGCAGCTGGGATGTCAAACCGTATGCAGGCCTTAGCTACATTTGGACCATGGGCGATAGAAATGCCGATCAGACCGTATCCTTCGGCACGGCATCAGATGTCTTCTCCTATGACGTGGCTGATGCAGGCAGCTTCCTTGGCAAAGTGGGAGTCACGGCCTCTAAAGGAGCCTGCACATTCGGCGTAGGCTATGCCTACCAGACCGGCAGCAGCGTAGACAGCTCTACTTGGACGCTGCAGGCCTCTTACGCTTTCTGATTTTATAACGCCCTGCAGTAAAACACCCTCTGATGAGTCTCTTATCTCACCAGAGGGTGTTTTTTATTTGCGGAAGTATGAGATAGGAAATAGGTCTTTTGCTTATGCCTTGGTGGTTCTTTTGAGGAAGACGCAAATTTATCGCGCGGATCACAAATTCCTTTCTTTTAATCAGTGTCTCTTTAATTCGCCTTTTGGCGTAACATACTCCCGTGCAGGACAAAAACATGATATAATAATTGTCGATAAATGACAGCAGCTATGGCTGCCCGGTGAAGCAGGGGTGTATGTATGCATTTTCAGGATGAATTGACCATCGATATGACGCATTTTTCCGGCGAGGGCTGGGGGATCACGGAGGAGGAGATCGATGCCTGCAAGGGGCGCATCCGCGAGGCGGCGCTTTCTGTGGAGCGGCTTCGGAAGAGCGGGAAGGGGCCGGATGGCAGTCTCGTGCTTTTCCCGCATCTGCCGTATCTTCTGGAGGAAGAGGTTTTGATCTCCAAAGAGGAGAGGGAGAGGCTGCTTGCGCTCTCGAAGCTGGCGAAGGAGCAGGATATCGTGGTGTCGATCGGTATCGGGGGCTCGTATCTTGGAAATCAGGTGCTTTTTGATCTTTTCTGCGGACAGTACTGGAATCTGATGACGAAGGAGGAGCGCCACGGGTATCCGCAGCTGTACTTTGCGGGGCAAAATCTGGATCCGGTGAGTCTTCTCTCACTGGTGGAGCGTATCCGGCGGAGCTCGCAGACAGCGTGGTGGAAGCACAAGGTGCTGCTGGTCGTGAATTCGAAGTCCGGGACGACTTTGGAGCCGGTCATGGCAGAGCGGGCGCTGCGTGAGATGCTGGGGAAGTTCTGCGAGGTGAGCGTCATCGCGGTGACGGACAAGGAGAAGGGGGCGCTGCGTCCTCTGGCGGAGAAGAATGGCTGGCCGTGCTTCACGGTGCCGGACGGCATCGGCGGACGTTTCAGCGTTTTCTCTCAGGTGGGGCTGGTCTTTGCGATGCTTTCGGGGATCGATATCCGGGATTTCCTGGCGGGGGCGAGGATGACGGAAGAGGCTTGCCGCAGTCTTTCGCTTTCGGAGAATCCGGCGCTGCAGCTGTCGGTCCGTAAGTATCTGGCGCGGGAAAATCATGGTGTCGATGCGGAGATCATCATGCCGTATGGGGACAGTCTCCGCTCACTCGGCTGGTGGTATGCACAGCTTCTGGGTGAGTCTTTGGGCAAGGCGCTCACGGTCTCCGGGGAAGAAATCCACTATGGCCGTATCCCTGTCGCAGCGGTGGGGACGACGGATATGCATTCGTTGACGCAGGAGCATCAGGAGGGGAAACGGAATAAGCTCGTGCAGTTCATCACGGTCAGGGAAGCCCGCGAAGACGCGGCCATCCTCTGTGATGAGGGGGAAGAGCGCGGCCCGGTCCCGCTTTCCTACATGATGCGTGCGGCGCAGCGCTCGGATGAGGAGGCGCTGGCCCATGATGGCCGCATGAGCTGTGATCTCATCATGAGAAGGTGTACGCCTTTCCATGTGGGGGCGCTCATGTATTTTCTCTTCCTCACGATCGCCTACGAGGGGGCGCTTGCGGGCGTCAATGCCTATGACCAGCCGGGGGTGGAGAGTTATAAGAAGATCCTCCATGCGGATCTGAAAGAGTATATCGTGAAGCATAAATAGGGACCGGAGATCCGGTACCGGTAAGCAAAAGACCGCAGCGGCGATGCCGCTGCGGTTTTTGCGCGCTAAGGAAAGGCGGATTCATTGCAGAGTATAATCGGAAAGGGGACATTGGCAGCAGGCGGCTTTCTCGTAACGTCATTTCGAGCGAAGTCGAGAAATCTTCCTTGCCCTGCGGTTATCCATGTCAGTGTGAAAATGAAAATCGACGTCTTTGTGTTTCGTTTCCCTGCTGTATCACGTCGGCCGTTATGGGTCTGCCAGAAAGATCCCTCGGCTGCGCTCGGGATGACGAAACGGGGAGCGGATGGTTTCTCACTCGTTTTCAGATCGCTGCCATCCATCCGCTTCCTTCGGTGTGTCCCTCTTCAACGAGTTCGCAGCGGGGAGGAATGCTCGAAGGACTGCGGAGAGCGTTCTTCTCGTATCGTCAGCATTACCCAAGCGGGGAAGGCCAATCAGTGGCGGCTTTGCCGCAGTATAAAGGAAGGCGATGCCCGAAGTTCGGTGGATAGCAGGTTTCCCGTTTCAATTTTCCTGACATAGGCCGCCCAGCCGCGAATGAGAAAGGTTTCTTGGCAACGCTTTCAATGATGATACGGGAGTATCACCAGTCACCCCTAATCCCTAATCCCTAGCCACTAGTCACTAGTCACTAGTCACCAGTCACCAGCTACTTCTTCAAGTACGGCACGACGGCGCTGCCGTGAGGGATGATATTGATGGCGTAGTCTGTCTTGCCTTCGCCTTCGAGCTGCTTCTGGGCGAGCTGCCAAGCTTCTTCGACGGTGGCGACGGGGATCTGGCGGGTCTTTTCGCGGAGGATGTCGAAGTTTTCCGGACGGGTGACGATGTAGACGGTGTGGGTGAGGGCGGTGTTCAGATTTTCAAAGGCGACGAAGAAGGGGATGGTGAAGCAGTCGCGCAGGCCCTTTTCCATATCGACCAGGTTCTTGTACTTGAAGCTGCCGAGGTAGGCGGCGGGTTCCATGATGTCTTCGGCTTCGATCATGGTGATGATGATGCCGCCTTTCTTGGTGGCGATCTCAGCCGTGGTGTAGCACTTGGTTCCCTGATACAGGTTCGTGTCCTTCGGATAGCCGCCGGCGGAGACGATGGTGACGTCGGCCTGTTGCTTCATCGGGACTTTCTGGAGGCGGTAGGTCTCCTTCGTGCCTTCGAGCCATGCTTCGTAGGGGTCGCCGCCGACCATGGAGGAGATGCGGCCTTCTTCATTGATGATGGAGTGGACGAGGAAGCAGGGGTGTACCATGTCGCAGGCTTCCTGCATGTCGCTGGATACGGGATTTCCTTCGATCTTTAAGAGCTTGGCGTCAGGGTTGAGGCCGCTGCCGAGGGTGGCTCCGAGGGCGTGGCAGTGGTTCTGCTGAACGGTGTCGAAGCCGGCAACGCCTGGGAGGATGAGCTTGCGGCCGCCGCCGAAGCCGGCCATGTCGTGGGTGGAGACGGCATTGATGAGGATGACCTTGTCCGCATCTACGACGCGCTTGTCGATCCAGACTTCGGTGCCGAGGGTGGTCTTTCCGAGGTAGGTCTGCTGGGATTTGTCGGTGGAGATATGCTGATACATGGTGATGCGGCGGGCGACTTCTTCGCCGACGCAGGTGATGTTCTCTTCGTCGGTGTGGGGGCGGTGGGTGCCTTGCGCGAAGACGATATAGATGTCCTTGTCGGGGATGCCGGCGAGGTTCAGCTCATCTACGACGTAGATCAGAAATTCGGAGGCGCGGTTCCAGGCGCGGGTGATGTCGGCGACGACGAGGCAGACTTTGTCGCCGCTCTTTACGACCTCCTTCAGCGGGGCGCTGCCGATCGGGCTCCGCATGGCGGCAAGGGTCGCTTCTTTGACGTCGCAGGCGGGTGTCGGGACGCCTTCCAAGACGTCAGAAATATGGTCTTCCGGCAGCATGACGGACTGCACGCCGTGACCGAATGCGAGTTTGAATTCTTTCATGGATAAGATCCTCCTTGGTGGTATGGAAATGGGTATGTCGTCTCATTATAGCATGAATGGGGAGAGGGAATTAGAAATTAGAAATGAGAAATTAGAAATTAGAAATGGTGGTGGCGGCTTCGCCGCGAATATATATGGGGTGATGTTCGAAGGTGGCAGTCAAGTCCCCAGTCCCTAGTCCCCAGTCACTAACTATCCCCATCGTATGCCTAATGGGCGCGGCTTGTCAATGATTTTTCAAGATAGCAGGTTTCCCGCTTTGGGGTTCCAAATATCGACCGCTTGCCCGCGAATGACAAAGATTTCTCAGCAACGCTTTCAATGACGATGTGGAAGTCTGACGTCTCCCAGTCCCCTAGTCTTCTAGTGACCAGTCCCTAGTCACAAGTCCCCAGTCACTAGTCCCCAGTCACTTATTATTTCTGAATTTCCTCTTTCCAAACGATTTCCTTCCATGATATAATACGAATTACACACTTCATAGGAAGGTCCGAAGTCGGGCGAGGCAGCTAGCGCTGTTTTCGCTCGGCTTTTTTGTAGGAGAGAAGGAATGGGCATGAAAAAATGGAGAGATCTGCCAGAGGCGCAGGGGCTGTATGACCCCAGAAATGAACATGATGCTTGCGGGATCGGCTTTGTGGCGAATATCCGCGGCGAGCGCTCGTATGGCATTGTCGATGATGCTTTGAAGATCCTGGAGAATCTGAAGCACAGAGGCGGCGAGGGCGCAGACCATAAGAGCGGGGATGGTGCGGGGATCCTGACGCAGATCCCGCATGATTTCTTTCATCGCGAGTGCGAGGTGCTGGGCTTTTCGCTTCCGCCGGAGGGTGAGTACGGTGTCGGCATGATCTTTGCGCACTGCTATGAGGATTTCCGCAAGGAGCAGATGAGGGCCTTCGAGGAGATCGTGAAGGAGGAAGGACAGACGGTCCTTGGCTGGCGCGAGGTGCCGATCGATGAGAGCATCATCGGTGAGGCGGCGCGCTCGATCCGTCCGCGTTTTCTGCAGGTCTTCATCGGCAGGAATCCATCGCTTCGGGATCAGATGGATTTCGAGCGCAAGCTCTACATCATCCGTCGGCTCGCGGAGAAGAAGATCATTCCGCTCTCGGAAGGCATGGGGACGGATTTCTATATCGCCAGCCTGTCCTCGCGCACGATCGTGTACAAGGGGATGCTGACGAGTGAGCAGCTGCGCCATTTCTATTTGGATCTGTCGGATCTGGACTATAAGACGGCGATGGCGATGGTGCATTCGCGTTTTTCGACGAATACATTCCCGAGCTGGGCGCGCGCTCATCCGAACCGCTACATCGTCCACAATGGGGAGATCAATACGATCAAGGGGAATATCAACTGGCTGAATGCGCGTGAGAGCAAGTCGCGCCCGTCGAACGATCCGGAGCTGGTGAAGGCTTTCCCTGTCGTCGATGACACGGGGAGCGACTCGGCGATGTTTGATAACTGCCTGGAGTACATCCATATGGCGGGGCATTCGCTGGCGCATGCGATGATGGTCATGATGCCGGAGCCGTGGGAGAAGGATCCGTCCATGGATGAGGAGAAGAAGGCGTTCTACCGGTATCACAATTTCATGATGGAGCCATGGGACGGCCCGGCGGCGATGTGCTTCTGCGATGGCGTGTCCATCGGCGGGATGCTGGATCGCAATGGTCTGCGTCCGGCGCGCTACTATGTCATGAAGGATGACCGTGTCATCCTGTCTTCGGAAGTGGGGGCGGTGCCGGTCGATCAGGAGAATGTACTATACAAAGGACGCCTCGAACCGGGCAAGCTTTTCCTCATCGATACGGCGCAGCAGCGCATCATCAGTGATGAGGAGATCAAGCACACGATGGCGAAGGCGCATCCCTATGCGAAGTGGTGCGAGGAGCATCTGCTCGATCTGAAGGACTTGGCGAAGGAGGAGAAGGAGCCGGAAGTGCCGGAGGATCTCCTTCTCGAGCAGAAGAATTTCGGCTATACGGTCGAGGATCTGCGCGATATTCTGACGCCGATGGCGGAGAACGGCAAGGAGCCGATCGGCGCCATGGGGATGGACTCGCCGCTCGCTGTCCTGTCGGAAGCGCCGCAGCTGCTCTACGACTATTTCCAGCAGAATTTCGCACAGGTCACGAATCCGCCGATCGACGGTGTCCGTGAAAGGATCGTGACCTCGTCCTCGGTCGTGATCGGCAATATGGCCAATATCATGGATCCGGATGAGAAGGGGACGGCAGCGCTCTTCATCGACCGTCCGCTCATCACGAATGAGGAAATGGAGGTCATCAAGCATCTCAAAAGCAGCCAGCTAAAGCCGGTCGTGCTTTCGCTGCTCTATCCGGCAGCCGGCGGCGGCCGTGCGATGGAGAAGGCGCTCCATGACCTTTTCGCAGCCGCGCTCGTTGCGGTGAGGGATGGGAAGAATATCCTGATCCTTTCTGACCGCGGTGTCGATAGGGATCACATGGCGATCCCGGCGCTTCTCGCTTCGGCGGGGCTGCACAATGATCTCATCCGTGAGAAGGTGCGTCCGGATGTCGGTATCATTCTGGAGTCGGGCGAGCCGCGTGAGATCCATCATTTCGCCGCGCTGATCGGTTTCGGCGTGACGGCGATCAATCCGTATCTGGCGCTGGAAACGGTGAAGGATCTCGCGGACAAGAACCGCCTGCACGGCAAGAGCGCGAAGGAAGCGCTCGCAAACTACCTCACGGCAGCGGTGAACGGCATCCTGGGCGTCATGAGCAAGATGGGGATCTCCACCGTCAAGAGCTACCACGGCGCGCAGATCTTCGAGGCTGTCGGCATCGGCAAGGAGGTGGCGGAGAAATATTTCGGCGGCATCACCTCTCCGATCGGGGGCATCGGCTTGAAGGAGATCGCCAAGGAAGCCGAGATGCGCCACGAGGCGGCGTACGAGGGGACCAAGGGACTCTCCTCCGGCAATGTCTATATGTATCACCGGAATGGCGACGAACCGCATATCCTGACGCCGGAGGCCATCCGCCTTCTGCAACGGGCATGCCGCACGGGAAGCTATGAGGTCTATAAAGAATTTGCGAAGGTGGTCAATGAGCCGCTCATCCGTCTTCGTGACCTTTTGGAATTCAATTACCCTGCCGGATGCAGCATCCCGATCGAAGAGGTCGAGAGTGTGGACTCCATCGTGCATCATTTCCGTACCGGCGCGATGAGCTATGGCGCACTCAGCAAGGAAGCCCATGAGTGCATCGCAAAAGCCATGAATGCCCTCGGCAGCCGCAGCAACACCGGTGAAGGCGGCGAGGACACCGAGCGCTTCGCGCCGCTCCCTGACGGTTCTTCGGTCAATGACGAGATTAAGCAGGTATCGACAGCACGATTTGGCGTCACGGGGAATTACCTCGTCCACGGCAAAGAGATCCAGATCAAGTGCGCGCAGGGGGCCAAGCCCGGCGAAGGCGGACACCTTCCGGGCAGCAAGGTCGATCCGGCCATCGGCAAAACACGCCACTCCACCCCGGGCGTAGCCCTGATCTCGCCGCCGCCGCACCATGATGTCTACTCCATCGAAGATCTGGCAGAGCTTGTCTTCGACCTGAAGAATGCCAACCACAAGGCGGAGATCAATGTCAAGCTCACCGCCGGTGCCGGTGTCGGTACCATTGCGGCCGGTGTCGTCAAGGCGAAAGCCGACGGTGTCACCATCAGCGGCTGCGATGGCGGCACGGGGGCATCGCCCCGGACCAGCATGCGCCATGCGGGACTTCCATGGGAGCTTGGACTTTCCGAAGCGCAGCAGGTCCTCCTCCTGAATCAGCTCCGCGACCGCGTGAAGCTCGAAACGGACGGCAAGCTCCTGACCGGCCGGGATGCAGCCATCGCCTGCCTCTTGGGCGCAGAGCTCTTCAGCTTCTGCACCGGGCCGCTCATCGCGATCGGCTGCCAGATGTTCCGCGTCTGCAACAAAAATACCTGCCCCTTCGGTATCTGCACGCAGGATGAGAAGCTCAGGAAACGCTTCGCCGGCAAGCCCGAGTATGTGATGAACTACATGCGCTTCGTCGCAGAAGACCTGCGTGAGATCATGGCACACCTCGGCTTCCACAAGCTCGAAGACATGGTTGGCCGAAGCGACCGCCTGAAGCAGAAGAGCTTCACCGGCAGCAAGAAGGCAGATACCCTTTCTCTCGATGCCCTGCTCTTCCGTCCGTATACAGACATCACCGTCGGTCACCATTTCATGAAGGCACAGGACCATGAGATCGAAAAGACCCTCGATATGGCCAAGCTCGTCCGCATGTGCAAGCCGGCTCTCGACGAGCAGAAGCGCGTCATCGCAAAGCTCTTCATCAAGAACACTGACCGCGTCACCGGCACCATTCTTGGCAGCGAGATATCCCGCCGCTACGGCGATGAAGGACTGCCCGAAGACACCATATCCCTCTCCTTCGTCGGCTCTGCGGGACAGAGCTTCGGCGCCTTCATCCCCAAGGGCCTGACGCTCACCCTGGAAGGCGATGCGAATGACTACGTCGGCAAGGGCCTTTCCGGCGGCAAGATCATCATTTATCCGCCGAGAGAAGCCACCTTCCGTGCGGAAGACAATGTCATCATCGGAAACGTTGCCTTCTTCGGCGCGACAAGCGGGGAAGCCTTCGTCTCCGGCAAAGCCGGGGAACGCTTCTGCGTCAGAAACAGCGGTGCGATCGTCGTCGTCGAAGGCATCGGCAACCACGGCTGCGAATACATGACCGGCGGCAAGGTCATCATCCTGGGTGAGACGGGCAAAAACTTCGCAGCCGGTATGTCCGGCGGCGTCGCTTATGTGCTCGACCTCGATGAACGCCTGTGCAATCAAGAGCTGATTCATTTGGAGCCGCTCACGGACAAAGAGGAGATCGCAAGCGTCAAGAAGCTGATCGACGCCCACTACCTCTCGACCAGAAGCCGCAAGGCGGAATCCATCCTTGCACGCTGGGATGTCTACTACTCCCGCTTCACCAAGGTCATCCCAAAGGAATACGAGGCCATGGAAGAAGCGATCAGGACAGGCATGGCCGAGGGCCTCACACGCGAAGAAGCCATCAGAAAAGCGTATGATAAGAAGTTTGGAAAATAGTCACTGGGGACTGGTGGCTAGGGATCAGGGGCCGCGAGTGACTGGGAGACATCAGACTCCTGTGTCGTCATTTCGAGTGCGAGCGAGACATCTTTGTTATTCGCGGTGAAACGGATGGTGTCAGAAACCATAAACGGGAAACCTGTTATCCACCTGTCTTCGGGCAGCGCCCTTTATAAAAATCGACGCGAAGCGTCGCTCCGCCTAAGCCTTCCCCATCGGGGTAATGCTATTAAGTTAAGCGGCAAAACGTTCTTGGCTCCCCATCGGGGGAGCTCCCCGAAGGGGTGAGGGGGGCTACGTAGCGGTATTGCATGAAAGTGCTGGAATATCGATATGCACTTGTCAACAAAAATTGGACACGAAACTAAAAAAATTAGGCATAAAAATTG
>OIXX01000672.1_pt1 | contig 17752 bp, 19 predicted proteins | sample 1588161 | NCBI WGS metagenome assembly OIXX01 (sample SAMN03283274) | human gut metagenome | biome: human-associated habitat; material: feces | host: Homo sapiens | place: Peru | collected 2012
ATGACTGGCAGTCATGAGGTCAGGGGTTCGAACCCCCTTATCTCCACCATCTAAGATGAGGCCGGCTCTCGTAGCCGGCCTTTTTCTTATGCAGGCATCGAGATAGCGCCGCGCGTCTGCCGTGCCGAGGCTCGCGTGGGGCGCGGGAAGAGGTTCTTATGAGCGAGCAGGCCATCACCGATCCCGTCAAGGCCTTCGGGCTTCACGTGGCCCACGTGGGCATCAACGCCGAAAGCGCAGATGAGGCGTGCGAGGTCGCCGAGCTCTTCCAGGCGCTCATGGGCCTGCCGCCCGTCGAGACGCCCGTCTCGTGGTTCGCGGGGGCGCTCGTGGAGGTCATGGGCGGCTGTGGCCGTGGCACCAACGGCCACATCGGCTTCGGCGTCAACGACCTGCCCGCAGCCGAGCGCTGGTTCAGCGCGCGCGGGTTCGAGATCAACGAGGACTCCCGTGCCCTCAATCCCGACGGTTCCACGAAGCTCGTCTACTTCAAGCGCGAGATTGCGGGCTTTGCCATCCACCTCTGCCAGGACTAGGCCCGGCACCCGTGCCCAGGCGCACGGAGTCGCCCCCGCCCGCACCGCACCGCACGTAAGACACGTACCACACGCAGGAGCGCACCTTGATCCTTCTCGTCGACAAGATCACGAAGTCCTTCGGGGCCAGAACCCTCTATGACCAGGCGTCGCTGCAGGTCAACGCGGGGGAGCGCTGGGCCCTCGTGGGACCAAACGGCGCCGGCAAGACCACGCTGCTCAAGATCATCATGGGAGTGGAGTCGCCCGACTCCGGTGACGTGAGCTTTGCCAAGGGCACCACCGTGGGCTACCTCGAGCAGGAGTCCAAGCTCGCCGGCCACGCCTCGGCGCTCGAGGAGGTGCTGCACTCGGCCACCGAGATCCGCACGCTGGGCGAGCGCATCCACGAGCTCGAGGGCAAGATCGCGACCACGCCCGAGGGCAAGGAGCTCGACGGCATGCTCTCCGAGTACGCCTCCGCCCAGGACCGCTTCGAGCGGCTTGACGGCTACGAGCTCGAGAGCCGGGCGCGCGCCATCCTCTGCGGCCTCGGCTTCCCCGTGGCCGACCTCGACAAGCCCGCCGAGGAGTTCTCCGGCGGCTGGCAGATGCGCATCGCCCTCTCGAAGCTCCTGCTCAAGCACCCCGACCTTCTCTTGCTCGACGAGCCGACCAACCACCTCGACCTCGAGAGCGTCCAGTGGCTCGAGCAGTTCATCTCCGGCTACACCGGCGCGGTCCTGCTCGTCTCGCACGACCGCGCCTTCATGGATCGCTGCGTCTCGCACGTGGCCGCGCTCGAGAACCGCCGCCTCGCCACCTACACGGGCAACTACTCCGCCTACCTCAAGGCACGCGAGGACAACCTCGAGCAGATGCGGGCCAAGCGTGCCGCCCAGGAGCGCGAGATCGCCCACATGCAGGTCTTCGTTGACAAGTTCCGCTACAAGCCCACCAAGGCCGCCCAGGCGCAGGAGCGCATGCGGAGAATCGAACAGATCAAGAGCGAGCTCGTGATCCTGCCCGAGGGTCACAAGCGCGTGAGCTTCAAGTTCCCCGACCCGCCGAGAAGCGGCGACATGGTGGCCAAGCTTACCAATGTCTCCAAGTCCTTCGAGGACAAGAAGGTCTACGATGGCGTCAGCCTCACGCTCTATCGCGGGGATCGCGTCGCGCTCGTGGGCCCCAACGGCGCCGGCAAGTCGACCCTGCTCAAGATCCTGCTTGGCAAGGAGAGGCCCACGACGGGCGCCATCGAGCTTGGCCTGCACGTGGGTGTGGCCTACTACGCCCAGCACCAGCTCGAGGGCATGGTCGAGGGCAACACCGTCATGCAGGAGATCGACTCGGTGGCCCCGCAGTGGACGGTGCCGCAGCAGCGCCAGCTCCTGGGGGCGTTCTTGTTCCAGGGCGACAACGTCGACAAGCAGGTTCGCGTGCTCTCCGGCGGCGAGCGTGCACGTCTTGCCCTCGCGAAGATGCTCGTGGCCCCGGAGGCGCTGCTCTGTCTGGACGAGCCCACGAACCATCTCGACATCGACTCGGTCGACATGCTCGAAGACGCGCTCAAGGCCTTCCCCGGCACGATCGTGCTCATCTCGCACGACGAGCACCTCGTGCGCGCCGTGGCCACCAAGGTCGTCGACATCCGCGACGGTAAGGTGACCGAGTACGACGGCGACTACGACTACTACCTCTGGAAGCGTGACGAGCTGGCCGCGCGCGCGTCCCAGAAGGACGAAGGCGGCTCGCCTGCGAAGGGCGGCAAGGGCAGCAAGTCCACGGCCACCAGCAAGCCCGAGGCTCCCAAGCCCAAGAGCAAGGAGGAGCGTAAGGCCGAGCAGGAGGCGCGCAGGCAGCGCCAGGCGGCCCTGCGCTCCACCAAGCGCCGTCTCAAGCAGGTCGAGGACGAGCTGGAGCCCGCCCACAAGCGCTACGACGAGCTCATGCAGCTCATGGCCTCCGAGGAGCTCTACGCCGACCAGAAGAAGTTCGGCGCCTGCCTGGCCGAGTACAACAAGCTCAAGAGCCGCATCCCCCAGCTCGAGGAGGAGTGGCTCGACCTCTCCACGCAGGTGGAGGAGGCCGAGGATGCCTGAACTTGCCCGCGTCGCGATCAGCATCGCCCTCTTGCTCGTGTCGGTCATCGTCCACGAGGTCGCTCACGGATGGGTGGCGCACCTCTGCGGCGATGACACGGCCAAGAACGCCGGAAGGCTCACCTTAAACCCGCTCAAGCACATCGACCCAGTGGGGTCGGTGCTGCTGCCCATCCTGTTCTACATGGCGGGCGGGTTCTTCTTCGCCTTCGCCAAGCCCGTTCCCTACAACCCGCTGCGGCTCAAGAACCGCCGTCGTGACGAGGTGCTCGTGGCACTCGCCGGCCCCGCGTCCAACCTCGTGCAGGCCGTCCTCGGCATGGCCGTCTACACGGGAATCGTTGCGCTCGTGAACGCGAACCCCCAGCTTGTGGCTGGCGTGGGCGTCTTTGGCATGAGCTGGCCCAAGCTTCTCGCCTACGTCGCTACGGCCTACGTGTTCGTGAACCTCTCGCTCGCGTTCTTCAACCTCATCCCGCTGCCGCCGCTCGACGGATCCAAGGTGCTCTGTCTCTTCCTCGACGGCCAGGCCCTCCAACGCTACTACCAGGTGCAGCGCTACGCCATGCCCATCCTCATCGTCCTGCTGTACCTGCTGCCGCGCTTGGGCATCGACCCCGTCTCGGCCTACCTCGACTTCACCGTCGACGGCAGCTACGCCCTGCTCGCTCGCGCCGCCTCCGCGATCCTGGGGTACTGACATGAGCTACCGCGTCCAGACCCAGGCCTATTCGGGGCCCTTCGACCTGCTGCTCCAGCTCGTGAGCAAGCAGCGTGTCGACATCGGGTCCATCTCCATCTCGGAGGTGGCCGACCAGTACCTCTCCGAGGTGGAGCGCATGGGCGAGCTCGACCTCGACGTCGCGAGCGACTTCGTGCTCGTGGCTTCCACGCTGCTCGACATCAAGGCCGCCTCGCTCGTGCCCGACGAGCCCGCAGCACCCGCGCCAGACGATGAGGACGACGAGCTCGACGGCCTCACCGCCGACGAGGCCCGTGAGGTGCTCGTGGCCCGGCTTATTGCTTACAAGCAGTTCAGGAACGCCGCCGCGGCGCTCGGGGCGCGCATGGAGGCAGAGGCTCGCATGCACCCGCGCACGGCCGGCCCCGACCCTGAGTTCGTGCGCACCATGCCCGACTTCCTTGAGGGCATCACGCTGCGCGGGCTTGCCGTCATCTGCGCCGACCTCGACAGCCGTCGCCAGGGGTTCCTCCTCGAGGCCGAGCACATCGCCCCCAAGCGGCTTCCCGTGGCGCTCACGGTGGCCTCGGTCGACCGCGTCACGCGCTCGCGGCCGTACGTCACCTTCGACGAGCTGCTCGACGGCAATTCGGCGCCCGAACAAGTCGTCGTTACGTTCCTCGCCGTGCTGCAACTCTTCAAGCTGGGGATGGTTCGCGTGACCCAGCACGAGGTCTTCGGCACCATCGACATCGACCGCGTCGAGGGGGCGCCGGCCTACGAGCCGGACGAGAGCGCCCTCGCCGAGCTGGAAGGGGAGTATTGATGGAAGAGCTTACGACGCTGCCCCCCGGCGAGCTCAAGGGCGCGCTCGAGGCCATGCTGCTCGTCTCGAGCGACCCGGTGAGCGCCACGTCGCTCGCGTCCGTCCTCGGGGCGGCACCAGGCGAGGTGTCGGCGGCCCTGGCAGAGCTCGCGGCCGAGTACGCCGACGCCAACCGCGGGTTTCAGCTACGCGAGGTGGCCGGAGGCTGGCGGCTCTACACCCATCCCGCCTACCACGACCAGGTGGAGGCCCTCGTCATGAGCTGGGACGCGCGACGCCTGTCGCAGGCTGCCCTCGAGGCCCTCGCCGTCATCGCGTACCACCAGCCCGTCACGCGCGAGGGCGTGCGTGCCATCCGCGGCGTCAACTCCGACGGCGTCATCTCGTCGCTCGTGGACAAGGGGCTCGTGCGCGAGGCGGGCCGCGACCCCAAGCGTCCCCAGGCGATGCGCTACGCCACCACGCAGGCGTTCCTCGAGCGCTTCGGCCTCAAGAGCCTGCGCGAGCTACCTGACCTCGAGCAGTTTGCCCCCGACGAGCAGTCGCGCCAGTTCATCCGCGAGCGCCTCTCGGGCCGCTCGATCGAGAGCACGCTCGAGGAGACCGCCGACGACGTCGACGAAGAGCGGGCGCTGCTTGAAGAGACGTCCGGCGAGGGCAGCGAGGATGCGGCCGCGCACGGCGCGGACGGGGAGGGCGAGGCCTCGTGACGGCGCCCGAGGAGCGCGTCGTGCCCATGCGGCTCCAGAAGTTCCTCGCGCGGGCGGGGGCGGCGAGCCGCCGTGGTTCGGAGAACCTTATGACCGCCGGGCGCGTGCGCGTGAACGGCGAGGTCGTCACGGAGCTTGGCAGCAAGGTGGATCCCGACGTAGACGTCGTGACCGTCGACGGCCGTGAGGTGCGCATCACCGACACGGCGACCTTCATCATGCTCAACAAGCCAGCCGGCTACGTCACCACCATGCGCGATCCGGGCGGTCGTCCCTGCGTGGCCGAGCTCGTCCCCTCCCGCGAGCATCCTGGGCTCTTTCCGGTGGGACGGCTCGACCGCGACACGACGGGGCTTCTACTGTTCACCACCGACGGCGAGGCGGCCCAGGCGCTGCTTCACCCCTCTTTCGAGAAGGACAAGCACTACCTCGCGCTCATCGAGGGGCGTCTCAGCGACCGGGAGTGGGACGAGCTTGAAGGGGGCATCGTGCTTGACGACGGCCCCTGCGCCCCCGCGCGCGTGGAGGAGTTCGACCCGCGCGGCTTCGAGGCCCGCATCCTGGCGCCGAGGGGCGTGCCACGGGGGTGCTCGGTGGTGGGGCTCACCATCCACGAGGGGCGCAAGCGCCAGGTGAGGCGTATGCTTCGGGAGGTGGGACACGAGGTCTACGAGCTCCACCGGGACAGCTTCGGGCCGCTCCGTCTCGGCTCTCTTCCCGAGGGCCGTTGGCGTGAGCTCGCAGACGACGAGAGACGTGCGGTCTTGGCCGCAGCGAAAGGAGACTGACGATGGCAGGCGAGCCCACAACCTCGCGGGTTCTGTTCATGCGACACCCCGAGACGCTCGGGAACACGAGGCACTTCTTCTCGGGTCGGCTTGACGTTGACCTCACGCCGGAAGGAGAGGCCCAGCGCGACCGTGCCATCCAGGCGCTCGTGGCCTGGGAGCCCGATCGAGTCTACACGAGCCCGCTCAGGCGGTGCCGCGCCATCGCCGAGCCGGTCGCGGAGAAGCTCGGCGTCCCCCTCGTCGTCGACGAGCGGCTCATCGAGATCGACTTCGGCGTCATCGAGAGCAAGACGAGCGAGGAGGTGGCTCAGATGGGCCTCGCCTTCCCCTGGCCCATCGTGGACGGCCGCAGCGTGCCCTGCGAGGGCGGCGAATCGTACGAGCGCATCATCGAGCGTGCCCGTGGCTTCATCGAGCACGCCGTGACGCTCGAGGGCAAGACCGCCTGCGTCACCCACGGCGGCTTCACGCGCGCCATCTTTGCCGCGGCCTACGGCGAGGACGTCGACAAGTTCTGGTTCCGCGTGGTGCCCAACGTGTCGTCGCAGGTCTTCGTCTCCAAGGGCGGCAGGTTGCGTCTGCAGAGCTGCGGGATCTCGCCGGAGGAGCTCGAGATGCGCGCCAACCACCACTTCGTCCCGAGCGACCATAACGCCACCTACGAGCGCCTTTCCGACAACTACGCCGACAACTAGAGAACCGAGGGGGAGCAAAGCCATGATCGTTGCCATCGACGGGCCCGCCGGGTCCGGCAAGTCCACCGTCGCGCGTGCCCTCGCCAAGCGGGAGCACCTCACGTACCTCGACACCGGCGCCATGTACCGCGCCGTCACCTTCGCCGCCCTCGAGCGTGGCGTCGACCTGCACGACCCCGAGGCCGTGGGCCAGCTTGCCTGGGCGCTCGACGTCGTCCTCACGCCCGGCGAGAACGGGGAGACCGTGACCGTCGACGGGCAGGACGTGACGGCCCAGATCCGCACGCCCGAGGTCGACGCCAACGTGAGCGCCGTCGCCGCGGTTCCCGCCGTGCGCGAGGCCATGCTCGTGCTGCAGCGTCGCGCCGCCGAGACGGACGACGTCGTGGCCGAGGGCAGGGACATCGGGACCGTCGTTTTTCCCAACGCCGAGGTGAAGGTCTTCCTCTCGGCCGACCCCGCCGCCCGCGCCCGCAGGCGTGCCGTCCAGCGCGCCGGCGGCGACACCGCGACCGACGCCAACGCCACGGCCGACGCCGCCGAGACGTCTCGCATCGAGGCCGAGCTCGTCGCCCGCGACAAGGCCGACTCCGAGCGCGCCACCGCGCCGCTCAAGGCCGCCGACGACGCCGTGCGCGTGGATTCCACGGCCCTCACGGTCGACGAGGTCTGCGACCGCATCTGCGCCCTCATCGACGAGGCCCGCGCATGAGCCAGGCCGCCCCGTCCAGCCCAAGGCTCCGCGCCTTCCGTTGCTCGCGCAAGGACTACCTCACGCACGGCATCGACGAGTTCCCGCTGCCCGTTCGGATTGCCTACAACTTCATCTTCTTCGTCGTGTGGGCCTTCTCGCGCCTGCGGTGGCGCACGCGTGTCGAGGGAGCCGAGGCGTTTCTCGCCGAGGCGCGTGAGCACGGCTCCGTCATCGTCATGAACCACGTCTCCATGATCGAGCCTGTGGTCGTGGTGACGTGGCTGTGGCGACACGGCATCCGCGTGAGGCCCATCTACAAGAGCGAGTTCGACAAGATAGGGCCTGCGGCCTTCTTCTTCCCGCGCGTCGGCGGCATTCCCGTCAATCGCGGGACGGCCGACCTCGCCGCCCTGCGTGCGGCCAAGGAGGCCCTGCTCAGGGGCGAGTGCGTCCTCATCTACCCCGAGGGCACGCGCATCCGCACGGACGAACCCGCCGAGATTCACGGTGGCTTTGCCATGGTCGCCCAGATGGGCAAGGCCGACGTCATTCCCATGGCCGTCGTTGGTGCCGCCGACCCGCACCACACGCGCCCCACACATGTGAAGCACCCCGTCATCCGCGTCGGCGAGCTGCTGTCATTCGACGCCCTTCCGGCGGGCTCGCGCAAGGAACGCATGGCCGAGATGGAGCGACTCGCCTGGGAGCGCGTCATGGCCCTGCGAGACGCGCTTCGTACCGAGAACCCCCGGCTCTGGTAAGGAGGCCGCATGCCCACCATCACCGTCGCCGAGCACGCCGGTGCCTGCTACGGCGTCCAGCGCGCGCTCGACCTCGTGCACGACGTGGCAAAGCACGCCCACGGGTCCGTCCACACGCTCGGGCCCCTCATCCATAACCCGCAGGTGGTCGCGGGGCTTGCCAGCTCCGGCGTCACCGTAGTCGACAACGTTCCTGCCACGGCAGGATCGACCCTTGTGCTTCGCACACACGGCGTGGTGCCCGAGGTGGAGGAGATTGCGCAGGAGCGCGGCCTTTCCGTGGTGGACGCCACCTGCCCCTACGTGAAGCGCGTGCACCACGCGGCCGAGCGCCTCCAGCGCGACGGCTACCAGGTGCTCGTCGTCGGCGAGGCGGGGCATCCCGAGGTGGAGGCCATCCTCGGCCATGCGCCCGGCGCCGTCGCCGTGGCGAGCGTCGCCGACCTCGACCGCCTCACGCTCTCGCGCCGCGTCGGCGTCGTCGTGCAGACCACGCAGGCCAAGACCACGCTCGACGCCGTGGTCTCGGAGCTTCTGGCCCGCACGAGCGAGGTCTGCGTCGTCAACACCATCTGCGAGGCCACGAGCGAGCGCCAGCAGGCGGCCGCCAAGCTTGCCGGGGCGTCCGACGTCATGGTCGTCATCGGCGGGCGCAACTCCGCCAACACGACGCGCCTCGCCGAGATCTGCTCCGCCGCCTGCCCGCGCACGCATCACATCGAGACGCCGCAGGAGCTCGAGGAAGCCTGGTTCTCCGGGGCCGAGTGCATCGGCGTCACGGCCGGCGCGAGCACGCCCACCACGCAGATCGACGAGCTTGTCTCGGCCATCCGCGCCCTCTGCGCCTAGCCTCTCCGGGCGCGCTTCCGGGAACTCCACGCGCGTCTGGTACACTGTCTCGCTTGAGTAACCGAGCAAGGAGCGCCCGTATGCCCAAGCCCATCGTCGCCGTGGTCGGCCGTCCAAACGTCGGCAAGTCCACGCTCGTCAACCGCATCGCCCAGAAGAAGGACGCCATCGTCCACGAGTCGCGCGGCGTCACGCGCGACCGCAGCTACCACGACGCCGACTGGAACGGCGTCGACTTCACGCTGGTGGACACCGGCGGCATCGAGACCGGCAAGTCCGACGACGCCTTCGCCGGACGCATCCGCGAGCAGGCCGAGGCCGCCTGCGAGGAGGCGGACGCCATCGTCTTCGTGGTCGACGCCACCACCGGCATCACCGAGGAGGACGAGACGGTCGCGCGCATCCTGCGACGCACCAAGAAGCCCACCTTCCTCGTGGCCAACAAGGTCGACAACCCCGCCGACGAGAAGACCATCTGGGACTTCTACTCCCTCGGTCTCGGCGAGCCCCGCCCGCTTTCGGCCTCGCACGGCCACGGTACGGGAGACCTGCTCGACGAGGTCGTCGCGGCCCTGCCCGAGCCCGCCGACGAGCCCGTCTACCCGAAGGACGCCCTGCGCCTCGCCATCATCGGCAGGCCCAACGTGGGCAAGAGCTCCATCACCAACCGCTTCGCGGGCAAGAACCGCTCCATCGTCTCCGACGTGGCCGGCACCACGCGCGACGCGCTCGACGTCGTGGTCGAGCGCGGAGGGAAGCGCTACCGGCTCGTCGACACGGCGGGCATGCGCAAGCGCAACCTCGTGCACGAGGACGTCGAGTACTACAGCCTCGTGCGCGGCCTGCGCGCCATCGACGAGGCCGACGTGTGCCTGCTCGTGGTCGACGCCTCCATCGGCGTCACCGAGCAGGACCAGAAGGTCGCCGGCCTTGCCATCGAGCGCGGCTGCGGCCTCATCGTCCTGCTCAACAAGTGGGACCTCGTCTCGACTGACGAGCAGCGCGAGGACGTCATGCAGTCCGTCGCGCGCAGGCTCACCTTCGCCCCCTGGGCCCCGGTCGTGCGCGTCTCGGCGCTCACGGGCCGCTCGCTCGACAAGGTGTGGCCGTTCGTCGACAAGGTCGCCGCCGCCCACAACGGCAAGATCCCCACGGGTCTTCTTAACGACATGCTCGCCAAGATGCGCGAGAGCGGGCACACGGTCGTGAAGGGCCCCAAGCGCCTTCGCATCACCTACGCCAACCAGACGGGCAACCGCCCGCCCGCCATCACGTTCTTCTGCAACTTCCCGGAGCTCGTGGACGACAACTTCCGCCGCTTCCTCGAGAACCGCCTGCGCGCCACCTTCGAGCTCACGGGCACACCGGTGAGGCTCAGGTTCCGCAAGAAGCAGCAGTCCGCCTAGGGGAGGCCAACGCCGTGCTCTTCAACCACTCGATCAACTGGGTTCCGTTCGCGCTGTACCTTGTCGCGACGTTCTTCGTCTGCGGCATCCCCTTCGGCAAGATCATCGCGCGGGCCAAGGGCGTCGACATCCAGAGGGTTGGCTCGGGAAACATCGGTACTACCAACGTCGCGCGCGAGATCGGCAAGGGGGCGGCCGCGCTTACCCTGTTGTTCGATGCCGGCAAGGGTGCGCTCGCGACCGGGCTTGCGAGCGCCCTCTTTCAGCACGGCGGCTTCGCGCTCACCGGCGCCACGGGCGTCTCGGTTGCCCCCACGGAAAGCGGCGCCTGGCTCGTGGGGCTCGTCATGATCGCGGCGGTGTGGGGGCACATCTTCTCACCCTTCCTGCGCTTCCACGGCGGCAAGGGCATTGCCGTGGGCGTGGGGTCGCTTTTGGGCTTCCTCTGGGCGTGCGGGCTCATCGAGCTCGGCATCTTCATCGTGCTTGTGCTGATCACCAAGCGCGTATCCATCGGCTCGGTCACGGTCGCGGCATTACTGCCGCTGACCTGCGGCGTTCTCTACGGCTGGAACCTGCCGCTCATGGCCACCACGGCCGTGGCGGGCTGGACGGTCGTCTGGGCGCATCGCTCCAACATCAGGAAGCTCATGGCTGGGCAGGAGTCGCCCTTCTCCTTCCACAAGAAGGGTGAGGGCACCGACCCCCTGGCCCCCACGGGGCATGATGATGGAGGGGCCCGATGAGCCGCGTCGCCGTCGTCGGCGCGGGCTCGTGGGGCACGGCCTTCACGGGGCTCGTCGCGGTCAACGCCAGCGAGGTCACGCTCTGGTGCCATTCGCAGGAAGTGGCCGATGGCGTCAACGAGCGGCGCCGCAACCCCCGCTACCTCACGTCCTATGACATGGCCCCTAACGTGCGGGCCACGGCCTCGCTTGCCGAGGCGGTTCTGGGGGCCGAGGCGGTCGTGCTGGCCCTGCCGTCCACGCACCTCAGGCGCACCTGCGAGCAGCTTGCCCCCTCGCTTCCGGCCAACGTACCTCTGCTCACCCTCACCAAGGGCATCGAGCCGCACACGGGCCTCCTCATGACGGAGGTCGCGGCCGACGCGCTTGGCGGGCACGCCGCCATCGCCGCGCTCTCGGGCCCCAACCACGCCGAGGAAGTCTGTCAGGGGTCGTTTGCCGCCGCCGTCGTGGCCTCCGAGGACGCGGGCCTCTCCGAGTTCTGGCGCTCGCTCGTCTCGACGCCCGCGTTCCGTGTTTACACCTCGGGCGACGCGCGTGGGGTCGAGGTGTGCGGTGCGGTCAAGAACGTCATCGCCATCGCCTGCGGCATCTGCGCCGGATCCGGTCTTGGCGACAACACACAGGCCCTCATCATGACGCGCGGGCTTGCCGAGATCGGCCGCGTCGTCTCGGCGCTCGGCGGGCTTCCCATGACGTGCATGGGCCTCGCCGGCATGGGAGACCTCGTGGCAACCTGCACGAGCGAGCACTCCCGCAACCGCCGCTTCGGCGAGGCCTTCGCCCGGGGCGTCTCGCTCGAGCAGTTCGAGCGAGACAGCCACATGGTCGTCGAGGGTGCCCGGGCGGTCGTGTCGGTACGCGAGCTCGCACGGCCGCGCGGCGTCGACGTCCCGCTCTGCGACGCGGTCTGGAGCGTCATCTACGGGGGAGCCTCCATAGCGTCGGTCTCGGCCACGCTCACGGGCCGTGCCCCCACCAGCGAGTTCTACGGCATGCGGACGAACTAGAATACGCCCGCGCCGTCTCATGCGGAAATGCCTCGGGAAGGAGCACCATGCTTGACGACGTGCTGATCGCCCCGTCGATACTCTCGGCGGACATCCTCAACCTCGGTCGCGACCTCGACGCCATCGCCAGCGCCGACTACGTCCATGTCGACGTGATGGACGGGCAGTTCGTGCCCAACCTCACCTTTGGCCCCAACGTCGTGAAGGCCGTCAAGGCGCACACGTCCGTTCCTGCCGACGTCCACCTCATGATCGCCAACCCCGACCAGGCTGCCGAGGAGTACGCCCTCGCCGGGGCCGACATGGTTTCCTTCCACGTCGAGGCTTCGGTGCACGCGAGCCGAACCGCGGCGCGTCTCCACGAGCTCGGCTGCAAGGCGGGCATGGTCATCAACCCCGCGACGCCCGTCTCCGCGCTCGACTCGATCATTGCCGACCTCGACCTCGTGCTGCTCATGTCGGTGAACCCCGGCTTCGGCGGGCAGAAGTTCATCCCCGACACGCTCCGCAAGATCCGTCAGGTGCGCGCCCTCTGTGAGGAGCGCGGCGTGTGCCCCCTCATCGAGGTCGACGGGGGCGTGGGGGAGACCAACGCCGGCGAGGTCGTGGCGGCCGGCGCCAATCTGCTCGTCTGCGGGAGCGCCGTCTACAACAAACCGGACCGCACGGCCGCCATCACCGCGATTCGCGAGGCGGGCCGGGCCGGTCTTACCAGGAGGGCCTAACGTCCATGTCCGAAAAGCACTACGTCTACCTTGACTTCGCCGCAAGCGCCCCGCTACGTCCCGAGGCGCGCGATGCCTGGCTTGCCTACCACGACGAGCCCTACGGCATGGCCAACCCCAATTCGCTCCACACCCTCGGCCGCGAGGCGTCTGCGCGGCTCGAGGCGGCACGGCGCGACCTCGCCCGCGCCATCTGCTGCGGCTTCAGGCCGAGCGAGATCGTCCTCACCTCGGGCGGCACGGAGTCGAACAACCTCGCGATCCTTGCCCTTGCCGAGGGCCAGCGCCGCCGGAGTCGCAACACGCGCACGCGCGTCGTCCTTTCGGCCATCGAGCACGACTCGGTGCTCGACGTTGCGAGTCTGTTGCGCGGACGCGGCTTCGAGGTGGAGCTCGCCCGTCCCGGCCGCGACGGCGTCGTGAGCGCAGACGAGGTACGGCGCGCGATGGGCGAGTCCTGCGCGCTCGTGAGCGTCATGGCGGCCAACAACGAGACGGGCGTCGTGCAGCCAACGACGCAGATCGTGGCCGCAGCTCACGAGGGCGGGGCGCTCGCGCACGTCGACGCCGTCCAGGCGTTTGGCCGCGTGCCGCTCGACGCGCGGGATGCCGACGCGGTGTCGGTCGCCGCGCACAAGATCGGCGGCCCGCTCGGCATGGGCGCCCTCGCGGTGCGGACGCGCTGCCCGTTCGAGGCCCAGGGCCTCGGTGGCGGGCAGGAGGGCGGTAGGCGCCCGGGCACGCAGGACGTGGCAGGGGCGGTTGCCTTTGCCGCTGCGGCCACGCTCGTGGTTCGGGACTTACCGAGCGTCCGGCAGGCGGTGGCCGCGATGGCCAACCGCGCCTACGAGCGGCTCTGTGCCCCCGGCACCGGCATCGTGCCCACCACCGTCGCGCATGTTGACGACACGCGCCTTCCGGGCATGCTCAGCCTCATGGTGCCGGGCATGGACTCCGAGTCCCTCGTCCTCAAGCTCGACGACCTCGGCTTTGAGGTCTCCGCGGGCTCGGCCTGCTCGTCGGGCTCGCTCGACCCGAGCCACGTGCTCTCGGCCATGGGCATCGCGCGTGACGAGGCCCTTGGCGCCCTGCGCGTGAGCTTCGACGAACGTGTGAAGCCCGAGGAGCTCGACGCCTTCTGCGACGCGCTGCTTTCCGTCGTTCAGGCTCGAGCTTAGGTTGAGGTTGAGGGTATCTTGAGGGTTCTCGACATCGTTAACGTAGTCGCGTCCGCGTTCCCTCCGGAGCTCGCGGAGTCATGGGACAGGCCGGGTCTGTCCGTGGGGGACCCGGGCGCGCAGGTCACGGGTGTTGCCTGTGCGCTCGACGTGACGCCCACGGCCATCCGCGCCGCCCGTGACGCAGGGTGCAACGTGCTCGTGACGCATCATCCGGCCTTTCTCGACCCGCCCTTTCCCGTGACGCCAGAGGTGCGTACGTCCTCGCTCGCGGGCGCGTGCGTCTGGGAGGCAGTCCGCCTCGGTGTGGCCCTCGTCGCCGCACACACCAACCTCGACCGCTCGGAGGCCGCGCTTGACCTCGCGTCCGAGCTACTCGGCCTCGAGCGGGCAGGGAGGCTCCAGGAGCCCGAAGGCTACGGGGCGCTGCTCGAGACGGATGGTCTGACCCTCGGCCAGCTCGCGAGCCGCGCCGGCGCGGCCTTCGGCTGCGCGCCAACGGTCTGGGGCGACCCCGCGCGAGCTCTTGAGACGGCGGTGTTTTGCTCGGGCTCGCTCGGCCCCTTCGGACAGGACGCAGCCCGTCGCGGCGTGGGCTGCGTCATCACCGGGGAGGTCGGCTACCACCGGCTCTCGGAGCTCGCCTGCGCAGGCGTGGACGCTATACTACTTGGGCACGATGCCTCGGAGCGGCCGTATGCCGGCCTGCTTGCGCGGACTCTCCGCGACGCGGCTCCTGACACGGGCATACAGGTCTTGGACGAGCCATTGCGCTGGCGTGCGTGGCCACAGGGAGAGTGATTCTATTGTCAGAGGCAACCGCACTGCTCAGGCTTCAGGAGATTGACCTCACGCTGCTCAGGCAGAAGAAGGTCGCCGACGAGCTTCCCCAGCGTGCCAAGATCGTCGCCGCGCGGGCTGCCGCCAAGAAGGTCTCCTCCGAGCTCTCCAACATCTCCTTCGAGCGCAAGGACCTCGAGATCGACATCAACGACCTCGGCGAGCGCAAGGCGATGCTCGAGGGCAAGGTCCAGGAGGTTCACGAGCAGGCTCCGGGTTCTGCCGACTACCGCTCGGTGCAGGACATCGAGCTCTCCCTCTCATCGCTCGCCAAGAAGCTCGAGAAGGTCGACTACGACACCGAGCAGGCGCTCGAGCGCCTCGAGAAGGTGGAGGCCGCAGAGAAGAACGCCAAGGCCCTGCTCGCGCGCATCAACGCCGAGGAAGCCGCGCTCACCGAGGCGTACAAGGCCGCCATCGCCGACATCGAGGCCCTCGTCAAGAAGCTCGCCTCCGAGCGCGCCCAGATCGTCTCGTCCCTGCCCAAGGCCGAGGTCGAGGCCTACGAGAAGGCCCGCAAGCGCTTCGGGGGCCTCGCCGTCGAGACGCTCGTCGGCAACCGCCCCTCCGCCTGCCGCGTCGCCCTTCAGCCGAGCAGCTTCTCCGACATCCGCAGGAGCGGGTCCGACGTCACGACCTGCCCCTACTGCCACCGCATCCTCATCGTGTCCAAGGAGGACTAGCCATGGAGTCCGAAGCCAACTCCGACGCACGAACGACGCACGCCCCGCGCGTCGCACTCTTCGTCACCGGCGGCATCGCCGCCTACAAGGCCTGCGAGGTTCTGCGCGGTCTGCAGAAGGCCGGCTGCGAGGTGCGCGTCGCCATGACCGAGGCCGCCACGAAGTTCGTGGGGCCAGTCACGTTCGAGGCGCTCTCCGGCCACCGCGTCGTCACCACACTCTTCGACGACCCCGAGACGCCCATTCCGCACATCGAGCTCGCCGAGTGGGCCGAGCTTGCGCTCGTGTGCCCCGCCACGGCCAACGTCATCGCCAAGATGGCCAACGGCATCGCCGACGACGCCGTAAGCTCGACGCTACTCGCCTTCGCTGGCAGGCTCGTCGTGGCTCCGGCCATGAACGTCCGCATGTGGCAGAGCCTCGCCACCCAGACCAACGTCGACACGCTCTCATCGCGCGGCGCACTTATCGCCGGCCCCGCCACGGGACGGCTCGCCTGCGGTGAGAAAGGGCCGGGCAAGCTCGCCGAGGTATCGCAGATCGTGGCGACCACGCTCTTCTGCCTCCATGCCGACGGCGACCTTGCCGGGCGCCACGTCGTCGTGACTGCCGGCCCCACCCACGAGGCCATTGACCCCGTTCGCTACCTCTCCAACGCGTCCTCCGGCAAGATGGGCTACGCCATCGCCTCAGCCGCCGCAGCTCACGGCGCGCACGTCACGCTCGTCTCGGGCCCCGTCTCGCTGCCGGTCCCGCCCGGCGTGGGCATCGTGCGCGTCACCACGGCCAAGGAGATGCTCGAGGCCACAGAGGACGCGTTCTCCATGGCCGACGTCGCCATTCTCGCTGCCGCGGTGTCTGACTACCGCCCCGAGCAGGAGAGCGACCACAAGCTCAAGAAGGACAAGGAGCCCCTCGACCAGATCGACCTCGTCGAGAACGAGGACATCCTCGCCAAGATCTCGAAGAACCGCGGCAGCCGCGTGGTCGTGGGCTTCGCCGCCGAGACCGACGACGTGGTGGAGCACGCGCGCAAAAAGCTCGCCTCCAAGGGCTGCGACATGATCGTCGCCAACGACGTGTCGCGTGCCGACTCCACCTTCGGCTCCGATACCGACTGCGTCACCCTCGTCACGCCGCACGACGTGCAGGGTCTCGACGTCATGCCGAAAGAGGGGGTCGCAGAGGTCATCATCAGGCGCGTCGCGGCCATGCTGCGCGCCGCGGGGCCCAGCAGCGACAGTGCGCCCGACCCCTCGCTCGACGAGACCGTCCTCATGCCGAGGGCCGATCGCTCGTGACCTTCTCGATAGGCTGCCACCTCTCTACCTCGGGCGGGTTCGCGGCGATGGGGGAGCGTGCGCTCTCGATAGGGGCCACCACGTTCGCCTACTTCACGCGAAACCCTCGGGGTGGCAACGCAAAGGAGCCAGATCCCGCAGACGTCGCCAAGCTGCGCGAGACCATGTCCGCTCACGGCTTCGGCCCGCTCGTGGCCCACGCGCCCTACACGCTCAACCTCTGCTCCGCCAAGCCCGACGTGCGTGCGTTCGCCCGTCGGGCCATGGTCGAGGACCTGCGGCGCATGGAGCTCCTTCCGGGATGCTTCTACAACTTCCATCCCGGCAGCCACACGGGCCAGGGAGCGACTGTCGGCATCGAGCAGATCGCCGAGGGACTCAATGAGGTGCTCGAACAGAGCGAAGGATCAACGGTCGTTCTGCTCGAGACCATGGCGGGCAAGGGCACCGAGGTGGGACGCAGCTTCGAGGAGCTCGCCAAGACCATCTCGCTCGTGGGCCCGTCCGAGCGCCTTGGGGTGTGTCTCGACACCTGTCACGTGAGCGACGCCGGCTACGACGTCGCCGCCGACCTTGACGGGGTGCTTGCCGAGTTCGACCGCGTGATCGGCCTGGAGCGGCTACGGGCGCTCCACCTCAACGACTCGAAGAATCCCGTGGGTGCCCACAAGGACCGGCACGAGCGCCTGGGCCTCGGGCACCTCGGCCTCGCCTGCTTCGCCCGCATCGTCCGGGACGAGCGGCTGCGCGAGCTGCCCATGATTCTGGAAACGCCCAACGAGCTGCCGGGATATGCCGCCGAGATCTCGGCCCTGCGTGCCCTTGCCGACGGGGCGGACGTCGACGAAACCATGAACGAGCTCCGTCGCCTGCGTGACGGGGCGGCTGAGGAGTGACATGGGGATTCTGATCGGCTGCGAGCACCTCTCGCAGGAATGGCCGGGAAAGCGCGTGCTCTCGGACGTCACCATCGGCGTCAACGAAGGCGACCGCATCGGCATCGTGGGCAAGAACGGCGACGGGAAGTCGACGCTGCTGTCGCTCATCGACCACGCGCTCGAGCCCGACGACGGCACCGTCACCTGGCGGCGCGGCATTACCGTGGGCGTCCTCGGCCAGTCCGACAAGCTCGACCCCGAGCAGACCGTGGGCCACGAGGTCGTGGGCGACATGCCCGAGTACGAGTGGGCCTCCAACCCCGAGACGCGCCGCATCATCGCCGAGCTCATCGGCGACGT
>OIXX01000673.1_pt1 | contig 17697 bp, 15 predicted proteins | sample 1588161 | NCBI WGS metagenome assembly OIXX01 (sample SAMN03283274) | human gut metagenome | biome: human-associated habitat; material: feces | host: Homo sapiens | place: Peru | collected 2012
CCACAAACAAAAAAATCCAACGATTTCTAACGTGAAATCGTTGGATTTATGGTCCAGCAAGACTGGACAAATCCGAACTTTTTTCCTCTGCCGAATCGGCGGTCAAAGTGTCCTCAAATCGGACGGTTTGGGTGCCATCCTTGTAGTTGAACGTGATCAAGATTCGGTCATCATACAGGAAAATGGCATTCACAAAAATTTCAATTAGCGCTTTCCGCTGCTTTTGCTGCGATATATCGAACTTTCTGAATTTCAGCAACCAGAATCGAATGAAATCTTCGTTGAAGCTGGGCTTCTTCAACTTTTCATCTGCAATTTTTGCAGTCAGCTCATCTTTCTGAATTTCCAGTGCTTCCAGACGCTCTTTCGTTGTCCGGGTGTACAAGCCATCCTCGATGGCCTTCATCAGGTTGTCCAGCTTTTTGTTGACCTCTCGCAGTTGCTTTTCCAGCAGCGGGATCGTTGTGTTCTCCTGATTCTGTACATCCATGACCAGTTGAACGATCTTGTCGATCACCACATCGTCCTGAATCAGCTTCATGGTTTCCCGGACGACCAGTTCTTCCAGCCATTCCTTCTGCACGGTCTTTTTGTTGCAGCCCTTGCGCCGCTTGACGTTGGCGCACTTGTAATAATAGTAGGTGCGCCCAGTGGCACTGGTTCCGCTTTCGCCGAACATCAGTGCACCGCACTTGCCGCAGAACAGCTTGGTGGTCAACAGGTATTCTTCGTCGGCTTTGCCGCAGGCAGGGGCGCGCTTGTTCTTGTCCATACGCTTCTGCACCCGGTCAAACAGGTCTTTCGGAACGATAGCCGGAATCGCATCCGGCACAACGATATCCCGGAAAGACAGTTCTCCAATGTACCGGCGGTTCTTCAGCATGGTGTTCACGCTGCTGTGAGTCATTTTGCCGCCCTGCATATTGCGGACACCCTTGTCGTTAAGGAAGTTTACGATCTCCACCATCTTCTCGCCGTTGTCATACCGTTGAAAGGCTTCCAGCACCAGCGGCGAGGTCAGCGGGTCAAGGTGATAAAACTTTTCCTCGTCGATTTTGTAGCCAATGGTTCCTGTGCCGCCAGTGCATTTCCCTTTCAGGGCGTTCTCGGTCTGACCACGGATCACCTTTTCGGACAACTCAGCGGAATAGTATTCCGCCATACCTTCCAACAGGGTTTCCACCAGAATGCCCTGTGAGCCCTCGGCAATGGGTTCCATAACGGAAATCAGGTGGACATCGTTCTTTTTCAGGATCATCTTGTAGTTTGCGCTATCAAAACGATTCCGTGCAAAGCGGTCAAATTTCCAGACAAGAACAACATCAAACAGCTTCTTGCCGCTGTCTTTGATCATCTGCTGGAACTCCGGGCGGTTGTCCGTTTTGGCAGAGAATGCACGGTCAATGTAGTGCTTGACCACCGTGATGCCGTTCTTTTCGGCGTAGGCGGTGCATTCCCGAATCTGCCCTTCGATGGATTCTTCACGCTGGTTGTCCGAGGAATAGCGGGCATAGATTACGGCGGTCATAGACTCACTTCCTTTTTCTTATCGAACAGATGGGTAGCTTCTTGCATACTTGTAGATTTGGCGCGCACAGTCAAGGCTCATTTTGCTGGAATCGTTGTGTTTGAGCCATGCATTCACATTGCCGGGATTCAGCTTCAAGTCTGTGTAGAGACGATAATTCGTCAATTTCTTTTTCCGCTGAAGTTCCAATACCCGGCGATGGATCAACGCTTTCGTATCATTGTCCGCAAGAGAGGTATCCCGCACCGAGCAATAGCTGCGCCAGACTTTCAAATAGCCCTCTGTCAGTTCCGGTGACTGGTTTTCCAGAAGCAGCAGCATTTGCGCCAGCGAATAGCGATTGGAAAGCTGCTCATACTCCGCAGCAACAGCCCTGTTTACGGTATAGCGGAGCAACAAATCCACTTTATCAAAGGCCAGCGCATAGAGATACAGTGGCTCTTTCAGGCGGGGATTTTCTGTCATGCAATCTGCCAGCTTATGGACACTTGCCGTCTGAACCCCGGAAAGCTCTACCACATACTGCTTCAAAAAGCCTTCAAATGTCAGCTTTCTCACGGTCTCCACCTCTCCACATACTCCTGATAACGGATATAAAAATCCCGATACCGCCAGTCGTTCAGGATGCTGGCTTTCAGCTCATCCTCATCGGTTGCAAGGTGTTCCAGCAAATTCCAGTCCAAAGAGTTCCGCACAGCCTCGCTCTCTACGTCTGCCTTGTCGGTGTCGCGGAAAGAGCAGAGCTTTGCAATCACCAAATCCTCCAGACTGGGTGTGTAGAACTGTACCTTTGTACCACCGAAAGGCAGCGGCTGAAGCCGATCTTGGAAGTTGTACGGAAAATTATCAATATAGGCTTCCACATCCGTGTTGATGTCGTACTTGCCAAGTAGTCCGTACAGCTCTTTCGGAACGCTCAGCGCATCAATGTCATGGGTAGCACGGGTCAACTTGCCCAGCAGAATGAACGCACTGCCGCCCACAATCACCATCTGGTAGCGGTCATCATTGTCTATCATCAGGTCGGCATCTTCGTCCAGACGTTCCAGACGCTTGCGGAGGTCATCTAAGATCATCTTTCCCATAAAATAGCCTTTCGTATTTTCAATAATAGTATTCTCTAAAATTATTTTAAGAGCTGGACTGTGTATTGTCAAGAGGAAATCAACAATATTTCTCGCATTTTACGCTGTCATGTTATCTGTCCACATCTCGCACTGGCTGATAACCGTGCTGATTGCTGTGTCGTAATCTTCCGGGGGATATTTATACTTTTTCAGAAGATGTTTCACCATCTTCCGCATACTGGCACGGGCTGTTTCTTTCTTCTGCCAATCTATCGTCCGATTTTTGCGCAGCATCTCTGTAAGTTCTCTGGTCAAGTCGATCAATTCATTATTCCGATAAAAATCCTTGATGTTCTCCGGCTTGGTCAGAGCATCGTAAAATGCCAGCTCTTCCTGCGACAACCCCAGTTTCTTACCATTATTGTACAGCTCCGTGATCTCCTGTGCCGTTTTCAGAAGTTCCTTGATATTTTGTGTTTTGTAATAATTGTTTTAGATTCTTCGGTGAACCTTCTATCTTTTTCATCGGTGTTCTCCTTAATATCTATAATCGTGTTATTCCTCATCTTCAAAAAGGTCAACATCGATTTCTTCGGAATCCAGTATTCCTATCGGATATTCACGAATCCATCCTGTAATATGAATAATTTTTCCGCAGTACGGACATTCGCAGTCAGTAGCACTATCAAAGCTATAAACCGCATCAGGCCCCATACCATTTTCCTTTTCAAAATTACTTACATCTTGAAGATAATCTTCTAAGTCAACCTCGAACTCAACGCCACAATCAGGGCATTCGATAGTTCTACTGAAAGAAAGTCGCCAATTTTCCGGATCATCTTCATCATTGGTAAATAATCCGGGAACATTATATTTAATGTCGGCAGCTTCCATTTCTACGCTTGTATTGCCACAATTCAGCAGTTCATTCTTCAGTCTTAACCTTCCGGTGCTACCATCTTCCTCTACAAACTCACGATGGTCACGAATGAACGTTGCAACTTCACGAGAGAAGCCATTTCGTTGCAGCAGTATTGTTAATGGATTCGTTGTGCCAAATTCGACATACTCGTACCAGTTGTTATCGAACTCCGCTACATTATGAATCTTCCTGTATTCATTAGAGAATCGCAGGAAGTAGTTAGAAATACTGAACAAGATAATATTCTCAATAACCTCAAGCGTTTCAGCAAAGACAATATTTCTGTGTTCCTTGGACCGGTCATTATATGTAGTTGGCGGCTGATATGCAGATACATAGAAATTATCCGGGTGATCTCTACGATACTCTATAGCCTTCTTCATAATAAAACTAAGGCCCGTTCCCTCCATCCACTGACAGAGAATTACAGCGTACCATCTGCGCAGCGGCTCCTTGCCGAGGGAAGATTTTTCATAAGTGTCCCATTCAAAGATAGTGGCGAGCTTGTTTAGGAACTCAATAACATCAGCATATCTGAAGCCGCCGTTGTTACACGGAGGATATTCCAAACCATCTCTAATGGCCTTTATCAGTCTTTTTGTCTGGTCGACCGAAGTGTTTATGTCATCATCAGGTAAAGTTGGAGAATCTGAAAATTTCGCCCTGATGTCATTTTCGTCAGCCACAGACAGCAGATCAGAAAACTCCCTGCGGACAAGGCTGTCTCTGTCTTCCATGATATCCCTGAGCAAAATCAATCCGAATTTACGCATCATAACATATGACTCTTCTGATTGAAGGGCCTCGCCCTCTGCATTCACTCGCTGTGGGATGACAGAACTTCCACTTTTTAAGATGTCGACAACATATTGCTTCTCTACTTTTTTCAGGACTTTTGGATTTGTCGTTATTGAAAGGTCCTGCTCCGGCACTGGAGTTTGTAGCATTTCGATATAATCTTCCGGTTTTACAGATTTTTCTTCGGAAACAAAAAACACATTCCCGTAAAGATTGTAACTGATTCGACCTACACGGCCTATCAAATTTCTGAAATCAACCGGACTCATTGCACTACGGAAAATCTTATTATCAGTAATAAAAAGGTTATCCGCCGGTAAATTAACACCTTCAAGCAAGGTGCTTGTGCAAAACATTGTAGTAATTTTTCCAGACTGGAAAAGCGTCTCTATTCTCGTTCTTATAGAGGCGGGCAAATAACCAATATGGTATGCTACGCCTTTTTTGATCATCCCTGCCAGATAATAATCGCCATGAACTTCCCGTGTAATATCACGTGATAAGGCATCCAGCTCTGGATCGTGTTTCTCCATCACTCCCCGAGAGTCAGCAAAATCTCTCGCTGCAGCGATTGCCTTTGAACGACCATTGTAATACACGATAGTCTGCGATCTTTTATCTTCTGGTAAACGCATATTCTTTGCTTCAAAATAAAGCAACATAGTTTTCAGAGATGTATTTGCCGCTTTTATATCAGCGACCTTTATAACCGACTGCGTATGCTCATTGTAAACGCTAACCTTCTGGCCCAATAAATCAAGCAAAAACTTCACCTGTATAACCGGTGAATACGTGGAAGCCAACTTGCTCTCATCGTTGTACTCGATTACATCATTCATCAAACGCAGGTACACCTGAGGATTAGGTATATTCGGAGAAGCAAAAATAAAATGTGGCTTCTTAGGCCGCTTCAGCAGCATATCCACTACCTTGTAATAGAATGGGCCACGGCTGTTTTTACCTGAGAGCTTGTGGGCCTCATCCAAAAACAAGTAATCTATTTGCAGCTCCGGTCTGCTGATAAGCAAATAGAGCAAACGCTCTGGCGTTAACACAAAAATATAGTTATGTTCTTCTTCCAACGCTATATCGCTGGCAGCGCTAACAACACGGTAATTTCGCTTTTTCAGATTGTCATTTAAATCATTTATAATACTGCTTCGAACTTCGTTTATCAAAGCCTTTGTCGGAACAATCAGCGCATAGTTTTTCTGAGCGCCCTGAAGGACGATCTCATCCTTGATGAACATACGCATGATAAACGATTTGCCCATTGAGGTCGGCCCAGAATAACTAAAGCACGGGGCATCCAAATGGTCATAGGCAAGTTTTTGTTCGCTGAAAAATTTCTTTTCTGTGTCTGCCGGTATTGTAAGGTAATCACTTCTATACTGCGCAAATACACGCTCAAATGTAGAAATGTCCTTGTAGTCGGCATTAATCTTCTGCAAGCCTCTGTGGTTTCCAACGCTGGAGAACACAGAGCCTGCATATAATTTGACCAAAGAATTATCCGGGTACAATTCGTTCAAAAGAACGATAATCTCCTGCGCCCACATTTTATGTCTGACACTGGCTTCCTGATGGTTTGACTTGGACAGGAGATCTGCAAAACGCAGTGCGTCCAAGAGGTCAAATTCTTTAACTTTTCCTTTTGTTTCAAGCTGAAATAGGCGCAACGCATAATTGAGAAGTATCTTTTCATGAATTTCGTTCAGATACTCATTGCTGTCAATGTCAACGAATATGGCGTCGCCCAATCTTTTCTTCTCTTCGCTCATATCAAGTCAACATCTCCTTCCAATACCGCCTCCATGATAGATTTCTTTTCTTCTTCGGCATCGTTAAAAGGTAGCACGTAAATATAAAACGAGTGCATCCCCAAATCGCAATCCTGAATCTTCTGGAGAATATACGGAATATAACGCTTTATGTCAGCCTGCATTTTCTGTTCGGCGAGTTTCTCGTATTCATGGACGGGATAGTCTTTACCAAGGCCCAAGGTGTAGCCGAGGAACACGCCATACGATGTGTTGTACCTATTGTTTTTTGAAGGATTCGGAACAAGAATATCTCTCACAAGTGCAGCTTCCTCGTCCGTGGCCATACGCTCAAAAATAAGCTGATTTGCCATGTGAATTTCCTGCACCTCGTGCTGTTCGATACGGCAAATTTTCTCGAAGGCACCATCAATAGCATAACCGAGGTCACCGACAATATTGGAAGATCCAAATACCACCTGATGGTACGGGCGTCCTGACACACCACTGGTTAAAAGATGAATACTGTCTGCGACGCTGTCATACTGCTTTCCGTCAGTGCTAATTTCGACTCTGCTCATCAACTTCGGCGCATGGAGCTTTTCTTCTAAGAAGGTGTAGTTCAATACCTCACCCAATTCGCCGCCGGTACCCCGAACATTAGCTCCACCGTTTTTCTTAAGCACACGCAGAGCCTGTGATACAACAGCATCTCGATTTCCGGCCTGACTGAACTTTTCGAGCTTAGCTCTGGAAAACACGTAGTCACCCATGCTCGTGTACAGACAGGCTTTCAAATCCTCTACATTAATTTTGTTATTGCGAATTACAAGGTGAAAAAGGCGCAGTTCTCCCTCGGTGGTCCAGCTAACCGTTTCTGGCTGCTGAACTTCTTGAAAGACCGAATCGAAGTCACCATGTGTTAATGTTTTCGATAGCGCTTCTGCCATACTACGCCTCCTCACCCTAAATTATTTCTTGTCCGTTCCGTAAGGAGCCGTTTCTTCAGCGACCTTACTTGCTGGAGCTTGATAATCTGAATAGTTTATTGTTTTCTTTGTACCTTGTTTTTTACCCTGCGGCTCATAGGTCATATTGAATACCAAATCAGAGAGCCACTTCTTGAAGGACGGATTATCTTGGAATTGCTTAAACAGTTCCATATTGTCTGCCATGATTGCAAAGATAACCTGCTGCAACGCACGTTCACTTTCCATACGGGCATTCTGCTCGTCGGAGTTCTTCATTGCATTTTGATATCGTTCATCCTTAGCCACCATATCAGGAATTTCAAGAATCTGTCGACGGACATTATCTGCGTCATTCCAGTTGATGTTGCCAAACATATCGTTAAAGTCATTCAGAATAATGGACAGCAGGTCCATTTCAGGATTGACGATATGTTCGGTCTTACCAGCCGGTACCGGAGGTACCTCAGAATCCGCATCTTCCAGCTTGATAGACATACACTCCTGGGCTTCCAGACGGTAGCTATCCAAATCAATAACGTCAAGAATGCCTTCGGAGAAGTCATCGTCACGAGGCGACGGTAACTTCGGAAGCAGCAGATTCAGGAAAATAGAGAGACGTTCCCAATCTGCGTTTCCATAAGGAAGAATTGCACCAAGGAAACCGTATGTACGGCAGAATGCCTTAGCAGCGCTCTTAAACTTAATCTGATCTTCTGTGTCAAGGTCCTTATAAATAGCTGCACAAGCATCCAGAATCGGATCGAGTCTGTCACGCTCTGCACCATTCAAATACAGGTCAACCAGCTTCTCTACATGGGCCTCAGAATAAACCTGATATTCTTCCATTGTGGCTGTTAAGTCATACAGCTTATTCGGGTCAGTTTCACCGGAAAGCAAAGTGGTCCTGTAGTATCTCGAAAAGGCCTCTTCAATCATTGCAGGATTATTGAAGAAGTCCAATACGAAGGTATCGTGCTTCTGCGGATGGCAACGGTTGAGACGAGACAAAGTCTGTACGGCACGAATGTCGTACAACATCTTGTCTACATACATCGTATGAAGCAAAGGCTCGTCAAAGCCAGTCTGGAACATATCCGCTACAATCAACAGACGATACGGGTCTGTCTTAAATGTGGAAGGGATCTTAGCATCTGGGAAGCCGTTCATAGCGGCAGAAGTCAATGCAGGCTCCTGTCCCTGATACTTGTGTTCTCCAGAGAATGCCACGATTGCCTTGTAAGGGCTATGCCTATTTGTAAGGCATTTGTTAATTGCATAGTAGTATTCAATGCAACGAGGAATGCTGGAGGTTACGACCATAGCACGAGCCTGTCCTCCGATTTTCCCTTTGGAAATGACCTGTTCATGGAAATGCTCTACCATCATTTCTGCCTTTTGAGCAATGGTATAAGAGTCACTCTCCACGAAAGAACGCAACTTCTTTTGCGCTCTCTTTTTGTCGAACATCGGGTCATCCTGCACCGTTTTCATGAGCTTGTAATAGCTGGCAATCGGTGTGTAGTATTTCAGGACATCAAGAATAAAGCCTTCCTGAATAGCCTGCTTCATCGTATATACGTGGAACGGGCGATGTTTCACATCGTCGCCATCCTGATACGGAACACCAAATGTCTCCAGCGTTTTATTTTTCGGAGTAGCCGTGAAAGCGAAATAGCTGGCGTTTGTCAGCAGCTTACGGCCTTCCATCATTGCATTGATTTTATCCTCATTATCCATCTCATCTTCGGAGGCAAGGCCGGAAAGAGCCAAGTTCATCTGGGCAGAGTTACGTCCACTCTGGCCGGAATGGGCCTCGTCAATGATAACTGCAAAACGATTCTGCTTATGGGACGCACCGATGTCCGGCACGACATAAGGGAACTTCTCAATTGTTGTGACAATAATGCGCTTTCCATCTTGAATTGCTTTACGCAAATCACCGGAATGTTCAGCCCAAGCTACAGTATTTGCCACCTGCATAAACTGCTTGATGTTATCACGGATCTGCTTATCCAGAATACGGCGGTCGGTAACAACCAGCACGGAGTCAATCATCGGATGACCGTCCTGCTCCAATCCAATCAGCTGATGGGCCAGCCAAGAGATAGAATTGGACTTACCGGAGCCAGCACTGTGCTGAATCAGGTAACGCTTGCCGATGCCATTTTCCTTTACGTCGGCCAGCAATTTTTCTACGCAATCCAGCTGGTGATAACGAGGGAATATCTGCTTTACAGACTTCTTCTTAGTTTCCGGGTCCTCTTCAACAACAACCTGTGCATAGTTTTCAATAATGCGACTGAGCTTCAGTTTGGTAAGAATATCCTTCCAAAGATAATCTGTCATCAGGCCATCTGGATTCGGAGGATTGCCTGCGCCGTCGTTGTAGCCTTTATCAAAAGGCAGGAACCAGCTGCTCTTGCCATCCAGCTTTGTGCAGAATTTGATTCTTGCATCGTCAACGGCAAAATGCACCATGCAGCGCTTGAATTGGAACAGTAGCTCTCTTGGGTCACGGTCGGTCTTATACTGTTCAACCGCATCGTCCACATCCCGCTTTGTAAGCTGATTCTTCAGTTCGAAGGTGATGACCGGTAGGCCGTTGATGAACAAACAGATGTCAAGTGCCAGACGGGTAGCGTCCATAGAATACTGCAGCTGTCTGGTGACACTGAAAATATTCTTCTCAAACATCTCCTTGGCCTTGGTATTATTCTCGGTCGGTGTCAGATAGAACATGATGAGATTTGCCGGATAGATTTTCACGCCGTTGCGCAGCACATCAATAATGCCACGTTTCGCAATCTCACCCTGCAGTCTATTTAAGAACTGCTTCTTTTTCAGAGCAGATTTGAAAATGCCTAACTTCTCAAGGGCATCAGGCTGCGTGTCCTGCAAAAACCTAAACAGGCGTGTTTCATCCACGGCATACTCACGATTATAGTCAGTATTTGTGCCTTGCTCATATCCATTGTGATCTACCAGCCATTTTACGATAAGGGCCTCAAGACCGCTTTCCTTTGTGTTGGTAAATGCCATGTTTTACACCTCCTCATCTCCTGCAAATTCATCATCATAATCTTCTGAGTCCACTTCATTATCACCCATATACTCAAAATCAGGGACAACAATTTCTTGTATATCGTATCTCCCCATAACTGCATCCCATATAATTAAAGTCTTTAGTTCCTGCAATGCTGCTATTTGTGCTTCCTTCTTTTTAATCGCATTGTCCAACACAAAGCAAGCTGCATCTAAATACTCGACAATAGCATCTTGCTCTTCTCTCGGAGGATATACAGTATATATTGCTCCGAAAGCCGGGGTATATAGTCGATTAAAACCAGTTCCAAGTCCTTTAGAGGCATTTGCAAACTGTTCAACCTGAAGAGAACTCCTGAATACATACTCGTAGAATTTTACATTAACATATCTGTCGGAACTCGGATTAAATACACTGTAATCGGGAGAAACGCACCCATCTTTATCTACACAAATAAACATTCCATTCCATGCCTGCATTCGATTTTCCAACAACTGTCCCGGTTTTACAATTCTGTATTTTGTGAGGTCTGACGCACTTGGAGCCTTATCTGTTGTATCGCTAAATTTCACTAATCCTCGTCTTCTACTAAATGTAAGCAGTTCAGAGTCACCTTCAATATTTCTACAGTTATCCTCGCTAAAAAGCCATTTAATTTTAATCGCACTCCAGTTTTCCGGAATATCTCCCATCCAAAAGACACCACTGTCTTTTAAAGGAACATTAGCGACTGTACCTTGGCGCACCACCTTATTTATAACAGTTTTCTTTTGTTCTTCTAATAAAGAAATCTGCTTTTTCTTGGCCATAATCAATTTATTAACACGTGAAACTTGCCAATCCAAATAACGAACAATCTTTTCTTGTTCGGCATGTGGAGGAAGAGGCATTTTTGTAGAGAGGAAAGCATCGGTCTTAATAGTCTTTCTCAGGCCTGTATACAAAGGCTTTAATGCCTTGATGTTATCTAATGCCAAATAATAGTAATATGCATATCGAGGACATATATTTTTGACATCAAATACCGTATATGCTCCCGTCAGCATACCATCAATTTCCGAGTATCCAACTGTTCTTGGTGTTTCATCGATATCGAACAGGCAAAATACCATATATCCGGGCTTGATAACCTTGTATTTATCAAAGCTACTCGGAAACTTTCCTTTACCACTTTCTACATCACGGGGAATTACTCCGTTTATCGACAGTGACAATAGAGTATAGTTAGAAGCCTGATCTCCAACTTCCTCTTTTACTTCAGTGAATATATTTTTATTGCGAACAGTATCCCATGAACTTGGTATGCTTTTTAACCAAGGTAGGTCAATTTCTTTATAGGTAGCATATTTCTTCATTCCTGCAAACCTCCAAAAATCTCGTTTAACATACCGTCCGTCTCATTTTCAAGTATTTGCAATTCGGCCATAATTTCCTGAACACTTCTGAAAGTTGTAGGCTTATAAAAGTGCTTGGTAAAAGACAATTCATATCCTATTTTTGTGGATTCTTCGTCAACCCACGCATCGTGCGCATATGGGAGGACTTCATTTTTCATGAATGCTGAAATTCCGCCGTCATACAAGAACGGCACAATCTCTCCATCACGGAGTTCAACATCTGCTTCACCATGCACAGGCTTCGCCGAGGAATCTTTCTCTGTAATGAATGGTCTAATTTTCTTTAGTATTCCTGCCTTTAGACCAGTTGCCTTTGCAAATGCATCCCAATCATCTAAAGGTGTCCCTTCAGAGATTTTGTTAATGGCTTGTCTACATATATCAAATTCCTCTTTCTTTTTAAACAAGGATGTAGGAATTTCATTATTTGGCAAAACTCTCAGTCTTAATGGGCGTTCGACTACGATAGACCAATATCCAAATTCCGCATTGTCATAGATATGGCTTACATCACTTTCTTCCATTTCCATAAAAATACGCATAATCTCCTTACGGAGTTCTGGTGTAAGTTCACACCCTTTATCTCCGAGGTTTTTTCGGAGAGGTGACTTAAACCCACTGGCATCGATCAGCTGAATTTTACCTTTTCTACGTTCTTCTTTTTTGTTGGTCAACACCCAAATGTATGTGTTAAGTGGCGTATTATAAAACATTTTATCGGGCAGTCCGATAATTGCTTCTACGAAATCATTTTCAATTAAAAAACGTCGTGCATTACTTTCTCCGCTTCCTGCATCGCCGGTAAAAATTGATGATCCGTTATGTACTTCAGCGATACGGCTTCCCAAAGGAGTATCCTTCTTCATCTTGGCGACATTATTCAAAAGGAATAGTAACTGTCCATCACTCACTCTCGGTATCATGGACAGCGATGTGCCATCTTCCAGATAAGCGTTGAAGCGGCTATCAAGAATATCTTTCTTGCCACCCATCTTTTCAGCATCAACTTTCCAGCTCTTTCCGTAAGGTGGATTCGCCAACATGAAGTCAAATTGACGAGTTGCATGGCCATCCGCAGAAAGTGTAGACCCATAAGCAATGTGATCTGCTTGGTCACCGTCACCCTTCAAAAGCATATCTGCCTTGCAAATCGCATAAGTTTCCGGCTGTACTTCCTGACCAAACAAATGAATAGATACTTCTTTGCCACGGCGGTTTGCCAACGTCAAAAGTCTATCTTGTGCAACAGTTAGCATGCCTCCCGTACCGCATGCTCCATCATAACAAGAATATGTAGCATCCATAATTTGATCGCCAACAGGCACCAAAATAAGGTCAGCCATCAAATCCACAACATCACGAGGTGTCCAGTGTTCACCAGCCTCTTCGTTGTTTGCTTCATTGAATCTTCTAACCAGTTCTTCAAAAACAGTTCCCATGCCGTGGTTATCCAAAGCAGGCAGCTTAATTTGCGTTTTCGAGTCATCCCTATAAACAGGATTCGGACTAAGGTTGATATCAGGAGAAATAAACTTCTCGATAACTGCGCCAAGAATATCTGCCTCAATCATCGTATCAATCTGATTGCGGAATTTGAACTTCTCCAGAATCTCCTGCACGTTCGGGGAGAAACCGTCCAGATATGCCTCGAAGTCAGCTTTTAATGTCTGCTTCTTCGCACGGCTGGTCAGGTCTTTCAGCAGAAAAGGAGAAGAATTACAGAAAGCCTGTCCAGCAGCATTGCAGAGTGCAGGCCACTGATTTGTGATACCCGCATCATCCAGCATTTTCTTCATTTCCAGAACTGCCGGTTTGGTATCCTCCAGCATGGCATCCAAACGGCGAATAACGGTCATCGGCAGAATAACATCACGATACTTACCACGAACATAAATATCTCTCAGGCAGTCGTCTGCGATTCCCCATATAAAATTAACTATCGCATTATGAACTTGATTATCCATAGTTTTCATCCATACCTTTCTTGGCTTTGTAAATCAGGGCACAATTCCCCATCTTGATTCTATATTTTTTGCTGTCCTCCAAAACGGACTTATTCATCGCCAGCAGCATCATCTGCTGCACCACCTGAACGAATCCAATCATCGACTTCGGATAATTTGAACTTCCACAGTCGACCAACTTTATATGCAGGCATATTTCTTTTGGCAATCCACTGAAGAATCGTATCTCTTCCGACACCGAGGTAGGACTGTACATCTTTAAGGGTCACCCATTTTTCTATCTGCTGCTCTGCCACGCTCTTACCTCCATTTTTAGTTGCGTTTGAACTTTGCATCGATTGTTACACTAAATTTTGATATTTGATTTGGGAAGCAGTTGTCATCATCCTCGTCCTGCATCTCCCATTTACATAGCGTTACCGCCTCAAAGCCACGGCCATCGAAGGTCGTGGTTATTTTTATACTTTCACCGGGGCCAGTATCAGGGATTGGAATCTCTGATGGATTAGCTTCCGGTCTATCTTTCGGGCCTCGCATATAAACCAATTTGCGATTCTCCCATTTAACTTTCCCTGTATTCTGGATGACCCAAGTGTGTGAAACGGTGTCATGAACACCTATCTCGTAACGTGAGCCAGAGGAAACAAAAGCGCTATCCCCCGGATAAATTGGCTGGAACAGACCTTGGTCTTTCTCAATGACACCAGTATTTTTTTGTTCTTGATAGGAAGTCGCCATGATGTCATCTGCACCATTTTCATCCCCATCTATTATTGCCCTTAACTGTAATGCCAGAGCACCACATAACGCAGTTTTGTTGGGCGTTCCTTTTTCTGGCACTCCGAATTTAAGTAGTACATCCAAAGCCTTATCGTCCGGTATGTTGCTCAAGAAGAAATCCTTTAATGTTTGAAAATTACTTCTTCCTCTGAGGCTATGGTCGTTCTTCACTTTATCAATGAACAGCTTATTCCCGGTATAGAGCTTTCGTTTATAGCTTACCGAGATGTAAAGCTTAGACCCTGCAGCGGTGAATAGCTCATCAATAAATTGCTCGTGGCTTGTAATGTTAGGACAGAACGCACCTACATTCATGCAATAATCGCCAAGTTGCACTCCACGCCCTCCTTTCAACATACCTAAATACAAAAATTCATTTTTTATTATACGACATATATCTGCAAAAATCAATCTCTTGCATACGTACTCATTGTCAACAAGTTGTAAACCCACATAAACCGACTTCAAAAAGAGTGTCATTCAAAGTGTCAAAAGTGTCACTCGCAGGCCTTCCAGTCCTATTTGGAGTGTCATTCCCGCCTGATATCCTTTAGTTAGAAAATTTGAAAGGCAGGTGATGAGATGAAATCGTCTGAACGTCTGATGTGGGAAATCAACATCGAGACAGCCGCTTCAAGAGTGGCAGCCGAGTTTAGTTCCGCAGTAGTCGATTCCGTTTTTGCACGGTACGACGCTCACAGCTTTTGCGATTTGGCTTCCTGTTATTACGGCGAAGTATTCGCCGACTTAGAGCAAATCGCCAACGACAACTAATGAAACCGCCCTGAGCAAGGCGTAAAACTACTTTTCCTGAAATCAGCTCACCTTCTTCGTGGCCACGAGGTGTGTTCGTAGCTGATGGATGGAAGAACTTAATCATAGAGTGCCAGCTTACGAACGGCTGGTCACCAAGTGAAGCGGAGAAATCCGCATGATGTGACCAATCTTATGAAGAATACTGGCAGCCATAACGGTTATCTCCGCTTCGAACATGAAGCCAACGGAGGTAAAAAGTTATGGCAAACAATGAAAATCAGAGTAAATCAAAGCAGTATCGTATCTACATCAAAGAAGCCAAGTGCTGGGTGGATGTCAACAAAGAATTCTATACAGACTAGCTCAGTACCTCCGTTTTAGCTCAACAAATTCTGACTTGAGTATAACACAGATGGCACGATTTTCCAATTTGTGTGCAAAATTTCTCTGCATATGCTTTTGTTTTTTGTCGGATAAGTCTTACTATCGCCACTTTACCGTAATAAATTTTGCAAAACCATATTGACGCACCCACACTTCCATGATACCCTTTATTCCAAATCCTGCCGAAAAGTGGTGGTGCTCACCGTGATAACCACCACTTTCAGCAGATGATTGCCCAGAAAGAACGTACCGCCCCGCAACACACCCGATCATTTTGCCGCCGTTTCACCCCGACAAAATCCTTCGCCTGTACTGCGTGGGCGGTATTTTTCTTTTTCACAAATAAAATCTTATGTAGTTGTTCAATATTCCAAAATTTGTTTTTGGTTGTTGATTGCACAACTTCAAAGTGTTATACTTGCGTTTGAAAGAAGCAAGACGTAGTGTCTGCACTGCGCCCGACTTTCTTCATACTGAACCTTGAATCCTTCATAAGCCGTCTGAACGAGATACTGCGCCATGACCTCACACTTTCTGTGGGCGAGCCGGAAAACGCCGCTGCAAAACAGGGGCAGGAACTTCGTTCGGAGCAAACGGTGAACCCTTGCATGAGCAGCGCCACCTCTACTTATTTTTTTCGTATTAACAGTTCGGAAACATTTGCCGAAAGTTGATTTTGAGCGCAGCGGTAGAGGGCAAGAACCGTCCCGTGGCCACAAATTTTCAATTCTTGAAAATTTCCTGTCCATCCGGGACTTCACTTCTGCAATGCGTCTGCATTTCCGAAGTGATCTTGTTGGGGCGTGCCTGCCCCAAACCCTGCTCATGGTTCGCACCTGACGGTGCGAACAGCAACGGCGTGTCGTGCTTACATAACTTCACCGAGGAGTTATCGAACAGACAGGAGGTACAATGACCAAAACGAATGTTCAACCGACCCCTAGCAATTCCCAGCACCACGACACGCCGAACAACAAAACGCACGTCATCAAGTTCCGTGTGACAGCGGAGGAAAAAGCGTCACTGGAACTCACTTGCAAACTCCTGAATCTCTCCCTCTCCACCTTCATCCGCCGTGCGCTGCACAATGCAAAAATCGAGCGCACTGTTGTCGTTGCCGGCGGCGGAGAAGAAACCCTAAACGCCGTTTCCACCCTGCTTGCCCAGTGCAGCAGGGTGGGCGGCAATCTCAACCAACTCACACGACACTTTAACTCCGGCGGCGCAGACACCGAACAACTGCGGGCGAAAATTCTTGACGAACTTGCAGACCTGACCGCATTCCGGCTCAACGCCGAGAAAGTTCTGGGTGAACTGTATGGCAACGCTCAAGCATATCGCCTCTAAAAATTCGGACTACACTGCCATCGAAGCGTACCTGATTTACCAGCACGACGAGTTCACTGGAAAGCAACTTCTGGACGAACAGGGCAGACCCATGCTACGGGAATCGTACATTCTGGATACTCTTGAGTGTGGCGATTTTTCGTTTGCAACTGCCTGTCTGCTGGCAAACCGAAAGTACAACAAGAACAACCACCCGGAAGATGTCAAGAGCCACCAGTATATCCTCAGCTTTGACCCCAGAGATGCAGCCGACAACGGACTGACTATGGAAAAAGCGCAAGCCCTTGGTTTGCAGTTCTGCAAGGACAACTTTCCCGGTCATCCTGCCATCGTCTGCACTCACCCGGATGGGCACAACCATTCGGGAAACATCCACGTCCACATCGTGATCGGCAGCATCCGAATGCGCGAGGTGGAGCGCAAGTCCTATATGCAGAAACCCCGTGACTGGCGCGAGGGCATGAAGCATTCCAGCACCGCCCAGACCATGCGGCACCTGCGTGTCGAGGTCATGGAGCTGTGCGAAGGTGCCGGACTGTACCAGATCGACCTGCTCAACGGCTCGAAAGAGCGTGTCAGCGAGGCTGAATATTGGGCAAGGCGGCGTGGGCAGCAGAAACTTGATCTTGCAAACGCAGCCCTCACCGCAGCTGGACAGCCGCCCAAGCAGAAGAAGTTTGAAACCGTGAAGGACACTTTGCGGAAACAAATCTCTTCGGTACTGTACCGTGCCATCAGCTTTGAAGATTTCTCTGACAAGCTCATGCAGCAGTACAGCATTGCCGTCAAGGAAAGCCGTGGACAGCTTAGCTATCTGCCCGCTGGCAGAACGAAGTTCATCCGGGCGAAACATCTCGGGGACAAATTCGATAAGGCGGCAGTGCTTGCCACATTGCAGGCAAATGCCGAGCGCAAACCCAAGGTTCAGTTCAAGCAGGATACCATCGGGAAACTGATCGACATCCAGTCGAGGATGACCG
>OIXX01000674.1_pt1 | contig 17695 bp, 14 predicted proteins | sample 1588161 | NCBI WGS metagenome assembly OIXX01 (sample SAMN03283274) | human gut metagenome | biome: human-associated habitat; material: feces | host: Homo sapiens | place: Peru | collected 2012
CCTCGGCGGCGTCGAGGATGGCGGTGGCCCACTCGAGGTTGTTGGTGTTGAAGGCGCCGATGCCGTAGTGGCCCTTCTCGGCGTGCTGGAGCATGGTGGCTGCGTTGACGAGCATGTGATACCTCCGTAGCTAGAAACGCACTTAACGAACCACGAGACAGTATACCGACGACGGCGCGCAAGTAGTCGCACAGGGCTTACCTTTACCGAATTTTTGCTGCTAGATGGCACAGTTGTTCTTTATGACGTGGTCATTTTAGTGTATGGGGCGAATCGTATGCCGCCGACGGCCCGCAGCCCTATCCCACCGTCGCCAGCACGGCAAGCACGAAGAGGAAGACAGCCTCAACGGCCACGACGCCCACGGCCGAGATGAGGAAGGCGTCGGCGAGGGTGAGCAGCCGATCCGCCGCGCGGTCGGGGTTGGAGCGCGCCCGCACACCGGAGACGAGCGCGACCACAGCCGACGCAACGAGCAGCAGCGCACAGGCGAGGACGAGCGACAGCGCCACGAGCCGTTCCCACACAACCACGGCAACACCAACCGAAGAGGGCAGGGCAATGGCAGCCGCGACGCCCACGCCAACCGCGGCGACAACGCGCCCGGAAACCTCGTCACCCATGCGTCTCCCTTCAACGACCACGTGTCACAAGGCATACTAGCGAACAGGACGAGGGAGGAAGCACATGAACGTCAACGAGGTAATCGGACGCTACGACACGGATGCCGAGGTCCGGCTCTTCCTCGTGTTCGAGGGCACGGTGCAGGGCGTGGGCTTTCGCAGGACCACACAGGAGCTCGCCAACAAGTCGGGCGTCACGGGTTGGGTCGAGAACATGCCCGACGGCACGGTCGAGGCCGAGCTGCAGGGTACGGGGCGCGCCATCACGAGCGTGCTGCGCGGCATCCGCGACCAGTTTGAGGACGCGCGACGGCGCTACCCTATGCTCCGACGGTTGCGCTTCTCCGTAGCGAGATGCGAGAAGCGGGCACCCCGAAACCTTCCCCAGGGCACCCGCTTCGAGGTGAGAGGTTAGAAAGGCTCTCTACCAGCAGCGTTGCGCTTATATGAGCGAGAAGCGCGCACCCCGATGCCAAACGCCGCCAAAACGCGCGAACCCCCTACGCCCTCACCACAATGCGACAGCCCGTCGGCGTATTGGCCGCCTCGCGCACGACGCAGGCCTCGGGATGCGCGCCGGCCGTCCCCACAACGGCGGCCGCCACGCGGTTGGCGCACGCCACGGCATCCTCCACGGTGTCGCCGCGGTGCAGGCAGGCCATGAGGGCACCAATGTGCGCGTCACCGGCGCCGATGGTGTCCACGCGGTGCGCGAGCGGCGCCTCCGGGACGGTGCCCTGCTCGGGGCCCGTCTTGTAGTAGCAGCCCTTGCGGCCCACCGTCACGAACACCGTGTTGCCGGTGCGCGCATGGAGCGCCGCGGCCGCCTCCCGCACGGTAGCGGGCTTGGTTCCGGTGACGCGCTCGGCCGAGGCGATGGACTCGGTGTCGTTGAGGTGCAGGATGGGGTGGAGGTCGTAGATGCGCGAGAGGCGGTCGGCCGGCACCTTGTCCGGGCGCGGGCCCGGCGTGAAGAAGATGGCCTTGCCGGCACAGCGACGCTCCAGGAAGTCGACCACATAGGTGCCCGTTGGCTCCTCGATCTCGAGGCCGCACACGTAGATGGAGTCGACCTCGTCCATGTTGATGCGGTCGAACCAGCCCTTGTCGTAGAGGTACTCCTGGCCATGGTGGGCGATGAAGCTGCGCTCTCCCCCGCCCTCGACGAAGCAGTAGCAGCAGCCGTTCTCGCCACGAGCGTCGGCGATGGGCGAAGCGATTCCCTCGGCTCCCAGGGCGTTGCGGACGAAGTCACCGTAGGCACCCTTACCGATGGGGCTGAAGAGGATGGACGGCTCGCCGAGCGCATGTATGACCCAGTAGGCGTTGAAGGCACAGCCGCCCAGCGTCATCTTCTGGCTCTTGACGAGGACGTCCTCCTCCGTGGAGGGAAGGTGGTCGACGTTGATGACGACGTCAACGCAGGTGACGCCAATGACCAGAATCTTGCCCACGGCAGGCCTTTCTTCTTTGGGGTCGAGACGCGCCTGACGCACGCCTTACATCGTCCTGACAGCTCCCAAATGGTACCACCGCCGCCGCACGTGTCCGTGCATGTGCTGCCAACAGCGCGGCGGCGTCACCCAGACTCCGCGAACGCCGCGGGTGCCACCGCCTGCGCATAGAAGTCGAACGATACCCGTTCGAAGTGGCTTGCGAACATGGGCACCGCCATGGCGAGGCCAGCCGCCAGCACAAGAGCGGTTCCGGCAAGGCGCACACGACGATGCGAGACGCCGCACCGCCCGCGGAAGGTGACGCCTCGGCGTCTCGAGATATGACGACAGGGGCGCCCGCTGTTCGCACGCGTCGGACGCCCCCGTTCGAAGTGACTGCTCAGCAGCTACCTGCGAAAGAGACCTACTTCTTCAAGCCGCTCTCCTCGGGCGAAAGCGGCTTCTTGAGGAAGCTCAGGATGAGCGCGCCCACGATGGAGCCCACGAGGCAGGCGACGAGCCACATGCCACCGTTGCCGATGACGGCCGTGACCCAGGCGCCGCCGTGCGGAGCGGGGCTGGTGCAGCCAAAGGCGGCCGAGAGGGCGCCGGCGACAGCGGAGCCGACAATGCAGCTGGGAAGCACGCGGCCGGGGTCGGCGGCGGCAAACGGGATGGCGCCCTCGGAGATGAACGAGAGGCCCATGATGTAGTTCACGATGCCGGCGTTGCGGTCGGTCTTGGTCCAGCGGTTCTTGAAGAACGTGGTGGAGAGGGCAATCGCGATGGGCGGGACCATGCCGCCGACCATGACGGAGGCCATGATGACCTGGCCCGTGGTGCCAAGGCCTGAGCTGGGGTCGAGCGCGGCGGTGCCAAAGACGTAAGCGGCCTTGTTGAAGGGGCCGCCCATGTCGATGGACATCATGCCGCCGAGCACGAGGCCAAGCACGACGATGTTGCCCGTGCCGAGACCCTTGAGGAATCCGTTAAGGCCGGTGTTGATGAGCGCGAAGACCGGGTTGAGGCCGAGCATGACGACGCCGATGGCGAGAATGCCGAGCACCGGGTAGAGCAGCGTGGGCTTGATACCCTCGAGCGCCTGGGGCAGCTTGTCGCAGGCGCGCTCGATGCCAAGCATGATGTAGCCAGCCGCGAAGCCCGCAAACAGCGCGGCGATGAAGCCGCCGGACACCAGCGTGGCCTGCGCGGCATCGCCGGCGAGGTCAGGGGCGAAGCCGATGTAGGCGAAGCTGTAGCCCGCCTTGGCGATAAGGCCGCCCACGAAGCCGGCGGCCAGGCCGGGACGGTCGGCGATGGAGGAGGCGATGTAGGCCGCGAGGATCGGCAGCATGAGGCCAAACGCCTCGCCGCCGATGGTCTTGAAGAACGCCGCCGCCGGGATGGACGAGCCGTAGGCGGAAGTGCCAAGTCCCGGCTGGTCAACGAGGAACGCGATGGCGGTGAGGATGCCGCCGCCGATCACGAACGGCAGCATGTGGGAGACGCCGTTCATGAGGTCCTTGTAGATCTTGCGACCAGCGGACTCCTGCTCGCCCGCAGCCTCGGTGGCAGCAGCGGCGCCACCGGCGTTGTGGCGCACGGGAGCCTTGCCCTCGAGGATGATGTTGATGAGCTCCTCGGGCTCGTTGATGCCGCGCGAGACGGCGCAGCTGTAGAGGGGCTTGCCGTCAAAGCGGCTGAGCTCGACGTTCTTGTCGGCGGCGATGATGACGCCCTTGGCGCTCGCGATGTCGGCGGCCGTGAGCACGTTCTTGGCGCCGCCCGAGCCCTGCGTCTCGACCTTAATGCGAACACCCATCTTCTTGGCGGCCTGGTCAAGACCCTCGGCGGCCATGTAGGTGTGGGCGATGCCCGTGGGGCAGGCGGTAATGGCCACGACGTCGTAGCCCTCCGCCTTGGAAGCCGCCCCCTCGACCGTCGCCTCGTCCTGCTCGGCGACCTTCTCGGCCTCGGCGGCACGGGCCTCCTCGGCGGCAATCTTGGCGCTCTCGGCCGCGTCGATGACCGAGCGGAACTCCTCGGGCGTCTTGGCGGTGCGCAGGTCGGCGCGAAAGCCCTCGTCCATGAGGAGCATGGAGAGGCGCGCGAGCACCTCGAGGTGGACGTCGGCCTTGGTGTCGGGTGCGGCAATGAGGAACATGAGCGTCGTGGGCTGGCCGTCGGGCGCGTCGTAGTCGACGCCCTCGGGCAGCGTCATGGCGGCGAGGCCCGGAGCGCTGATCGCGGCCGTCTTGGCGTGCGGGATGGCAATGCCCTCGCCAAGCGCCGTGGTGCCCACGGCCTCGCGGGCGCGGACGGCTGCCTTGTAGCCCTCGACGTCGGCGACGTTTCCCTCCTTGCACATGAGCTCGACGAGCTTGTCGATGGCATCGCTCTTGCTGGAGGCGGCACCTCCAATCTTGATGGCCTCAGGCTTGAGCAGATCGTTGACTCTCATGCTTCACCTTTCTCTCACGGGCGCGAGCCCATGCTTGAAAACTGTCCGACGGAACGTGGCGGGCGGGGTGGCTGATTGGTGCCTGTCCCCAAGCGACATGGCGGATTGGCGTCTGTCCCCAAGCGACAGTTACGCCATGAGGGTCTCGACCTCGTCACGGTAGGCGAGGTGGTCGGAGAAGGCACTGGCGCTGCCTGCGGCGAGGCCCATGTGGAAGGCCGTCTCGTAGGAGCCCGTCTCCATAAGGCCCGCGAGGAAGCCGGCCACCGAGGAGTCGCCGGCGCCCACGGAGTTGACCACCGTGCCCTTGGCGGCAGGGCTCTGGAAGACCGAGCCGTCGTCGCCCACGAACACGCCGCCCTCGCCCGCCATGGAGACGAGCACGTTGGCCGCGCCCTTCTCCTGCAGCTTCTTGGCGTAGGGGATGACCTCGTCGCGCGACTTGAGCGTGACGCCAAAGATGTCGCCCAGCTCAATGTTGTTGGGCTTCACGAGGAACGGGTGCAGCGGCAGCACGCGCGTGAGCAGGTCACGCTCGGCGTCGACGACGACGCGCACGCCGCGACCGTAGAGGCGCTCCATGATGCGCTCGTACATGTCGCCGGGCAGCGTGTTGGGAACCGAGCCGGAGATGACGAGCGTGTCGGCGTCGCCCAGGCCGTCGAGCTTGGCGTAGAGCTCCTCGATGTTGGCCTCGGTGATCTTGGGGCCCTGACCGTTGAGCTCGGTCTCCTCGTTCGACTTGATCTTGGCGTTGATGCGGCTCATGCCCTCGTCCACGTGGATGAAGTCGGCGTCAACGCCCTCCTCGCGCACGAGACGGGCGATCTCGTCACCCGTGAAGCCTGCAAGGAATCCCAGCGCGCGGCTCTTGTGGCCAAGGTGACCGAGCACGATGGAGACGTTGATGCCCTTGCCGCCCGGCAGCACCTGTTCGTAGGTGGTGCGGTTGATGACGCCGAGGCGCATGTCGTCGACGCGGACGACGTAGTCGATGGACGGGTTGAACGTGACGGTGCAGATCATGCTGAAACCTCCACAACGTTGGGGAACGCGGCATATCCGGAAGCGACGGGGGCGCAGGTGACGAGCGTCGCGTCCGAGAAGGGCGCGAACATCACCGGAGATACGGCCCCGAGCTTGCTGGGGTCGGCGAGGACGAAGCGCTCGGTCGTGCGTTCCATGGAGACGCGCTTGACCATGGCCTCGCTGGGGTCGGGCGTGGTGAAGCCCTGGTCGGGGGTGACGCCGTTGGTACCCCAGAAGCCCTTGGTGAAGTTGTAGCCGGAGAGCGCGTCGATGGCACCCGGGCCCACGATGGCCTCGGTCGCCCCCTTGACGTTGCCGCCGATGACGATGGTGCGAACGTCGAGCGCGGCGAGGGCGAGCGCGTGCGACACGGAGTTGGTGACGAAGGTGGCACGGCGGGCAGCCTCGTCAAGCAGGGCAATCATGGCCTGCGTGGTGGTGCCCGCGTCGAGGTAGACGAAGTCATCCGGGGTGATGGAGGAGGCAGCCCAGGCAGCGAGCTCGTGCTTCTCGGCGGCGTGGAGGTCGCGCTTCTCGGCCATGGTGGGCTCGTGCGTGGCAAGCGGGGTGGACGGCGTTGCGTCGGCGGCGGACTCCACGCTGGTGGCGCCGCCGTGCACCTTCACGAGCCTGCCCGCGGCATCGAGGCGCTCGAGGTCACGGCGGATGGTGGACTCGGACGTGTCGAAGGCGCGCGCGAGGTCGGACACCGACACGGCCGTGCTCTCCCCCACCATCTCCACCATACGCTGACGACGTTCTTCTGCGAGCATGCGGCCCCCCTACGTACACGATGAGTGCTTGCTAATGCGTACTATTGCACGTTTTTGCGCGATTGAGCCCATGAATGCGCACGCTATCGCTATATCCGGCGAACGGCACTGTCATAGCAACACTATCGAGCACATGTGCGCACGGTGTTACGCGTCACTCTCGCCCAGCGCGCGCTCGCGGCCACGACCCAGCTCCTCGTCCCAGGCACGCAGAGTCTCCCAGATCTCATGCGCCACCTCGGCAGGCACGCCCGGCACGGCGGCAATCTCGCCCTCGGACGCCTCGCGCAGCCGCTTCATGCTGCCAAACGCGCGGCGCAGCGCCCGCTTGCGCTTCTCGCCCACGCCGGGAATCTCGTCCAGGATGGACACGGTCATGGCCTTGTCGCGGAGCTCCCGGTGGAAGGTAATCGCGAAGCGGTGCGCCTCGTCACGCACGCGCTTCACGAGGTAGAGCGAGGCCGAGCCGCTCGGCAGCACCACGGGCATGTCGTCCCACGGCACGAAGAGCTCCTCGTCGGACTTGGCAAGGCCCGCCATCGGGATGTCGACCCCCAGCGCTCCCAGCTGCTCGATGGCTGCCGTAAGCTGGGGCTTGCCACCATCGAGGATGAGCAGGTCGGGACGTTTGCCAAAGCGCTCGTCGGCCATGCGCTCGGGCCCGTAGCGGCGGGCCAGCACCTCGCTCATGGACACGAAGTCGTTGGCCTCGTCCAGCTCGGCGCGGATCTTGAAGCGCCGGTACTGGCTCTTGTCGGGCTTGCCGCCGGTGAAGACCACCATCGAGGCCACCGTGTGCTTGCCGTGGATGGTCGAGATGTCGAAGCACTCGATGCGCATGGGCGGCTCGTCGAGGGCCAGCGCACTCTCGAGCTGCAGGAGCGCCTCGTTGGTGCGCTTGTCCTCGTAGCCGGTGCGCAGCTCGTAGCGCGCGAGGTAGTGGTGCGCGTTGTTGACGGCCATCTGCGCGAGCTGCGCCTTCTGCCCGCGCTTGGGGACGTGCAGCGTCACGCGCCGACCGCGCCGAGCCGTGAGCCAGCCCTCGAGCGTCTCGGCATCGGCGAGCTCCACGGGTACGCAGACCTCGAGCGGGATGTCGCTCGTCTGGTCGTAGTAGCGCTTGACGAATCCGGAAACGAGCTCCTCCTCGCCCACGTCGAGGCCCTTGTCGAGCACGAACTCGCAGGTACGGCTCACGCGGCCCTCGCGCACCACGAAGACGCACGCACCCGCGATGGTCTCCTCGCGCCAGAAGCCAATGAGATCCGCGTCCTGCCCGCCACCCAGCACGACTCGCTGCTTGTCGTCAAGCCCGTCGATGACGGCGAGGCGGCGCTTCACGCGCGCGGCCCGCTCGAAGTCCAGGTTGGCGGCGGCCTCGGCCATCTCGGCCTTGAGCTCCGACACGAACTCGCCTCGGTGCCCCGCCAGGAAGCGCTCCACCTGCGCCACGTGCGTCGCGTACTGCTCGGGCGTGATGCAGCCCGCGCACGCGCCGGGCCCGCGACCCACGTGGAAGTCGAAGCAGGGACGCCCACTCTCGGCCTGCGCCAGCGCCGCGACGCTGGCCTGCTCGGGATGGGACTGGAGCTGCCGGCGGACGCGCTTCCACTCGGCGCAGGTGGCGATGCACAGCGGCATCACCTTGCGCACCACGTCGATCGTAGCGCGGGCGGCGCGGGCGTCGGTATAGGGGCCGAAGTAGCGCGTGTCGGCGCGGTGCTTCTCGCGCGTGTACTTGATCGCGGGGAAGACGTCGCCCTTCGTGATGGCGATGTAGGGGTAGCTCTTGTCGTCCTTGAGGTCGACGTTGAAGGGCGGGCGGTACTGGTGGATGAGGTTGATCTCGAGCACAAGCGCCTCGTGCTCCGAGCCCACCACCACGTAGTCGAAGCTCTTCGTGGCCGCCATGAGGCGCGGCACCATGGGGCGTTCGTCGGTGAGCTGCACGTACTGTCGCATGCGGGCACGAAGGTTCTTGGCCTTGCCGACGTAGAGGACGTTGCCGTCGGCGTCCTTCCAAAGGTAGCAGCCTGGGTCGGTGGGCACGGACGCCACCTGCTCGGCGAGGGTGGGCGCGGCGGCGGAAACCGGGGCGACCCCGTTTCGGGCGGCGGGGGCTGGCGCGGCGCCAGACGACCCTGAGCCCGTCGCGTCCGCAGGGGCCATCGCCCCAAGCCCCGCGGCCCCTGCGGCCCCCCTCTCGCCGATCCTTCCGTCTACCACGGCCTCTCCCCTCGCGTCACGTACGTCGGAGCTAGATTCTAGCGTGGCGAATGGTCGCGACGATGTGAACCGGAGCCAGGGCTTGCAGCGGCCTCCGGCCCCGGAGTTCGTCCGACGAGGGCGGCAGGCTCCCCCTAGCGCGTCGTAAGCCCACGACCGTCGAAGTCGGCAAGCTCAACGTCGGCAGCGAGCGCCCGAGCGCACGCCTTGCCGGCCGAGTCGCCCATGTCGATGAGCGTCGGCTGGATGCGGACGCTTGCCTGGGCGAGGAAATTGACCGAGATGCAGCGACCCACGGTGAGCATGTTAGGCACGACGTCGTTCACGAGGCAGCGATAGGGGATTTCGTAGTACTCGCCTCGCTCGAACTTGTCCATGTGGACGAGTCCCTTCGTCGCGGAGTGTACGTCGATGTACCAGTCCCCCTTCGCCACGGCGTCGTCGAAACGGGAGCGGGCGAGGTAGTCGTCCTGCGTGAAGGTGTACTTGCCCTGGATGCGCCAGCTCTCGCGCACGCCGAGCATGGTTGCCTGGCGGATGAGGAACGCATGCTCGAAGCCCGGCATGCAGGCTCGTAGGAAGTTGACGTAGCGGCGGGCCTTGCGCCGCCCCTCCGCCAGGGCCTCCGAGCGCGCCATCGCGCTCGTGTTGCGCCTGAGCCCAGGGAGATGCGGGCAGTTGAAGGCCATGCAGCCGGGCTCCCCAGGCAGCGAGAAGCACTGGTAGTACACGAGGTCGTCCTCCTGCAGCAGCCCTCGCTCGACCCCCTCGCGAAACTTGGGCTCGAGCTTGAAGCCCTTCCCCGCCACCATGGCGCTCTCCCAGAAGAAGCCGGACTTGAGCGGCGAGAAATCATCGTGCAGCGACAGACAGTAGGCTCGGTACGCCTCGACGTCGATGCCGCCCATCTCAAAGCGCAGCGAGCTCATCTGGTTGTTGCCCTCATCGTCACCCGCGCTCGCGGGCACCCCCGCCATGCGCGAGAGCGAGGCGTCGCCGGTTGCGTCCACGAACTGCACGGCACGCACCGCGACAAGCCGCTCGACGCACGCGAGCACCACCGCGTCGAGCGCGCCGTCCCCATCCATCACGACGCCCGCGAGCGTCGCGTCGAACAGCGCCAACCCGCCCGCCTCGGCGAGCAGCTCGTCAAGCGTCTCGGCCATGGCCTCGGGTGTGAACCACACATAGCCCATGAGCCCCTCGTCGCCCCTGGTCTCAAGGCCCTTCTCCCTCAGGCGGGCCTCTATGGCGCGGAAGTTCTCCTCGTGCGTGGGCACCCACGAGGGCATCATCGGGGTCACGAGCGCGCGGACGGGCGTGCCGCCGAGCATCGACGCCTTCTCGACCAGGAGCGTCCTGTTGCCGCCGCGCGCGGCGCTGATGGCGGCAGACGCCCCGGCCGTGCCACCCCCAACGATCACCGTGTCATACGTTCCGAGCACCGGAACCCTCTGAGCCCCGAACACGACCTCGTCGGTCGCCTTGCGGCCGAGCCCCTCACCCATCACTGCCCCTCCCTTCCAGGGCGGCACCGGCTCGCGCCAGCTGCCGCCTCACGTCATCCATGGTTCGCCCGCCCTCGTGAACGAGCACGGCATAGTCCGTGAGCTCGGGGGCGACGCATATGCCGGCGTGCACACGTGCGAACGCGTGGGCTGCCGCCTCGCGCGCCGAGGCGACGCGGCGACGAGCCCATCCGAGCCCAAAGGGCCTACGAGCACGCACCGGCCCAAGGCGTTCGTCCGCCGTGATCCCCTCCCAGAACTCGAGCACGTGAAAGAACTCGTGCGCGAGATGAAGACGTTCTACCTCGTCCCGGCCAACGTGACAGCCGCATTCGACGAGGGCGCAGGTCTTCTCCGCGAGCTGCCCCCCGTAGAGGTCGATGCGGCAGCGGTCGCCCCCAAACGTGGTCTGGGCCATAAGCCGCCAGCCCGCCCTGAGTCCCGGAGGGTCGCAGTCGAGCCGCCTGACCTCGACGCCCTCACGGCGGAGCTCGGCCTCGAGGTCGGCCCCGGCGTACTTCTCCGCCCTCCCCTCACCGAGCTGGACTGCGGCGAGGGCGAGCCAGGCGGCGTCGGTGGCAGCGAGACGCCCGAAGAGCGGGCTGCGCATGAGGTCGAGCATGGCGAGCGCCCCAGAAGACGACTCCCGCGACAGCCGCTCGAGCTCGCACGCGCCCACGGCTAGTCCTTGGCCGCGACGGCGATGACGGGCTCGTCGCCGGCGACGAATTCAAGCTCCATCTCGGCCAGGCCCATGAGCTGCTCCTTGCTCACGACGCCCGAGAGGTCCGAGAGTCGCTGGCCAAAGAAGAGGTAGGTCTTGGGCAGCGTGGCGCCGGCGTCGGTGTACTGGGTCATGCCGTCAACGAATTCGGAGAACGTGGTGCCAAGCTGCCCTCTCGTGAAGGTTATGACCTTCGCGACGTTCTTCTGGAGGCGAATGACGCCCTCGTCGTCGGCAACCCGAATGAGGTGTCGCTTCGACTTGATGAGGCCGAACAGCGAGCGCTTCTCTGACGCCACGTCGAAGACGTGCCAGCGTCCCTCCGCCGCAACCTCGCTGACGGCGGAAGGGTCGACCTTGAGGACGTCGGCCACCGTCGCGAGAAGCTCCTCGGGCGACTTCTGGGCCGCAGCGCGGTCTTTCGTGCGCAGCTCCGTGGCTCCCGTCGCCGTCGCACGGAGGATGTTCTTCTGCGAGTCGATCTCCACGGCAATGTCGACGGTACGCGCGTCGGCACCCGCGCGCGTGATGACCTCCATCACGTCGTGGCGAATCTTGCGGATGTCCTCGTCAGTGGGGTTTGCCACGTTTCGCTCGATCTGCTCGCGCACAAGCGCCAACGCCACGCCGATGGTGGAGATGTAGGGGGCGTTTTTCGCGATGCGGTGCCTGATTCCCATGCGCTCGCCGAGCGCCGGGGCCACCACGGAGGCCGAGCCGCCCCCACCCACGAGGTAGATGAGGCTCGGGTCGAGGCCATAGTCGGCCACCAGGCCATCCACCACCTCCTTGACCTTGGCCATGGCGATGTCCATCGCCTGCTGGCAGAGCTCCTCCACCGTCGCACCCGTGTATGCGGCGAGGGCACCCCACGCCTTGCGCGCGGCCTCCACGTCGCCGCGCGCGTAGTCCCCCTCGGGAACGTAGCCCAGCACGTTGGCCGCACCCGCGAGCGTGAGCGCGTAGCTCTCGCCGTTCTCGCACGAGACCACCGCGTAGTCGGGTTGGTCGTCCTCGCGCGGGGCGATGAGCTCGAGCCTCGGGCTCACGATGAACTCGACCGGGGTGAAGACCTCGTAGGCCTTGTCGGCGATGTGCGCCGAGCGCGGGCCCACGTCGGCTATCTTGCCGTCTCGCACGACGACCATGGAGCCGCCGGCGATGCCCAGCGTACGGACGTCCAAGGACGTGAGGTAGAGCTTGTGGCCTCCCACCTGCGCGTTCTTGATCATCACCTTGCCGTCCTTGATGGCGGATATGTCGGTCGAGGTGCCGCCGGCCTCGAGGAAGATGCCGTCGGTGATCTTCTCGTACATGAGGGCGCCCGCCACGCCCGCGGCCAGGCCGGAGAGCATCGTGAGGATGGGACGCTTGCGGACCTCGTCGATGCTCATGACGCCGCCGTCGCAGCGCATGATCATGAGGGGCCTCGTGATGCCGCTGTCGTGCACGGCCGACTCGGTCATGTTGGCGGTCTCCATCATCTTGGGGATGAGCGCCGCATTGACCACAGCCGTGCGCGTGCGGGCCTGCAGGCCGTAGAGCTGCGAGATCTCGTGGCCGCCGGTAGCCACCATGCCGAGGCGTCCGGCAGCGTCGATGACGCGGAGCTCGTTGGCGGGGTCGTCGACCGAGTAGCTCTCCGACGCCACGACCACCTCGCAGCCCCGGTCACGAAGCAGGCGCACCACCGCCTCGATGGCCTTGTCGGAGAGCTTCGAGGAGTCGATGAACTCATGCTCCGTCTCGAGGAACTTGCCGGGGGCAAGCTCGATGCTGCCCACGGTGCTCTCCGCCTCTGCGCGGCCGGTGACGCCACCCTTGCCCATCCCGATGACGCCAACCTTGGCGACGTCGCCCTCGAGCAGGGCGTTCGTGGCCTGTGTGGTTCCGTGGGCGATAAAGATGACGTCCTCGGGCGCGATGCTGTTCTTATCGAGCACGTCGCGGATGGCCTGGACGATGCCGGCCGCCACGCCCTGCGCGGCATGATGCGTCGTGGCGACCTTCTCCTTTGCCACAATCTCGAACGTGTCGTTGTCGATCACGACGGCATCGGTGAAGGTGCCGCCAACGTCAATGCCGATGCGGTACTTTTTGCTGCTCATGGACTGCCTTTCTCATCACTGCGGAAGACTGCAGACACCGGACGGCCTCACCGGGCGTCACGCTCCCTTGCGGATGGGCTCGCACAGAACGGGGCAACGAGCCCATCCGTAAGGGGACGCCGCCAAGGCCCCAGGCGGCGTCTAAGCCTGTGCCAAGAGGACTAGAACAGCGCGAAGGCGGTGTAGGCGAGGATGCCGAGCGCCATGACCATCGTGTAGGCGAGCGTGGACTTGAGGACGTCATTCACGTCGACATTCGCGTAGTCGGCCACGATGACGTTCTGCGTGTTCGTGGGGTCGGCGACGCACTGCACGACGCTCGTGGAACGAAGCGCCATACCCACGGCGGGCGCGGAGAGCGTGCCCGCGGTCACGAAGATCTTCGCGATGCCCGATCCCAGGCCGTACATGTTGAGCGGGCCGCGATAGAGCGCGAGCGGCGAGAGGATCGTGAAGACGACGACATAGACGATGGGGTTCGTCGGCAGGATCGCGCTGAAGATGGGCTGCATGAGCGCGGAGGTCGCCTGGGCCGAGACGCCGTTCAGCAGGATGCCGATGCCCATCATGAGGCCCACGACGCCCGCGACGTCCTTGATGCCCTCGACAACGGACGCCGAGAGCACCTGCACGGCATCGCGCGGGCGCGTGATGAGCGCCGTCACGATGATGGTGGCGATGAGCGAGGTCTCGGCGTTCCACTTGAGGAAGAAGACGAGGACGATGGGGACGACAGGCATGCACATGGCCAGTGGATTGACGCTCTTGGCACCTGCGTCGCTGGCGGGCATGGCCCACGCAGCCCTCTTGGCACCCCTGGGCACCTTCACGAGGATGTAGGCCAACGTCACGACAACGCACACGATGCCCATGACGACCGAGGTCGACTTGATGACGTCCATGCTCATGCCGATGGTGTCGACGTAGAGCTGGTACTGCGACACGTTGAAGATGAGGCCGATGTTGAGGCCGAAGAGCAGCAGGCTCGCCGCAACCACCGGCTCAATGCCAGCGGAGAGAAACAGCGGGATGGCGATCTGGGCCACCATGATGACGGGGCCGGCCCCGCTCATGGCCGTGAAGATCAGGGCCGTCGCCGCCGTGAGCGCCACGGCGATGGCAAGCGGCTTGTCGCCGGCCATCTCGGCGGCCTTGCGGATGATGGCGTCAGAGATGCCCTCCTTCTGGATGACCTTGGCGAAGATGGCGCCGAAGATAGTGACCGTGATGGTGGTCGCGAGCTTGGCGGCACCGCCCGAGATGACGTAGGCGGTGATGGACTGGGCGTCCTTGTCGGCGGACATGAACGGCACGCCGGCAACGGCGGCGATGAGGATGCCCATACACGGAAGCGCCAGTATTGCCGGCAGCTTCTTGGTCATCATCAGGGCTACCCCGCCGAGGAACACCACGAGGATGAGGACGATCTGTAGGGTTGCCATGGTTTCTCCCTTCCCTCTTTCCGAATGCATGTGACACAGGCCCGCCATCTAGGATGCACACAACGAGGGCCGGTAAGCCGCTCGCCGACGCCTTTTTCCGGGAAGTTGCGCCATTGTTTCAACGGTGCCCGCGCATAGGGCAACAAAAGGCAGAGGGATGCGTTCCTGGGGTTAGCGTCTGTATCTCCTTGGAGACACCCAGGCGGCAAAGTGCGCGACGCTCAAAAACGCGTAAGCCAGAGCGATTGCGTACTTGTCGACTTGCATTTACTATCCCTGTAGAGATAGTAAATAGATTCTGCATAGTATTACTTTTATTTTGGATATTTCGTTAGCTGTCCAGTGAATTGCCATTTCGGTGAGAGGCGAATCGATTCCTTCCGTTCATAACTCGTCCATCGTTTCTACACATTTATAGAGGCAGAAAGAGGGCCGGGGAAGACCTGACCCCAAGGAGGAGGCATCGTGCTGCGCACCCACCCATATGACGAGCTGTACCTCGAGCAGGCAATGAACACGATGGGCAAGGCCGTCGACTTCTCCGAGTCCTGTCTTCCGGGAGGCACGAGACGCTTCCTCGAGGCCTTCTACGACTCGGAGGTCGCCGCATCGTTCTCGCCTCCCTCTCCCGCCCCAGACGTGGGCGTCTCGGGAATCGAGCTCGTGCTGAGGGTGTGCGGCGGGGCGGAGCCGGAAGGGCTCGGTGCGCTTCTCCAGAGCGCAAGCTCGCTTCCGCAGGCAGGCTCCCACGAGAAGCGGTGGCTCGGGAAGGCCATCGCCCGCTACCAGTGGGAGAGCGGCGTCTCGTTTCGCGAGATGGGCACGTTCCTCACGCTCGAGGACCTTGAGGCCGAGCGTCACACCCTGGTCTCAGACGGCGATGGGGACGACTGGGAGCGCCTCTGCCAAGACCTCGAGCACCTTCGCCTAGAGAGGACGCGGCGCGGAGGGGACGCCGAGGCCGCTACCCGGCTCGGCAGACTGCGGGCGGACGCAGGGCTGACGCAGGCACAGCTCTCTCGTCTCTCCGGCGTGTCGCTGCGCTCCATCCAGCAGTACGAGCAACGAGCCAAGGACGTCAACCGAGCGCAGGCACGCTCGGTGTTCGCGCTTGCACGGGTACTTGGGTGCGCCATGGAGGATCTCCTGGAGCCTGAGGGCGGCATAGGGCGTTCGTGACGAGGCGCGTGCAATGCCTCGCGCCAGGCCGCCCGCCCCCAGCACGCGCGACCCCCGGAACTACGCACCGCCCGCCGTGGGCGTGCGCGTCCTCTGGTTTCGTCACGAGACCACATGGGACAACGAGCTCATGACCTAAAATGATGGGATGCAAGAACGCTCGGACGGGGGCGCGGCGGCCACACGTGGCGGCTCCGTGAGAGATGCACCACGACACAGGAGCGCACGTGATCGAAGTCAACGACATAACCGCAGACGAGCTCGAGACCACGGCCGAGCGCCTTGGGCTTGCCCTGCCCATCGAGCAGACCGCCGTCTGGGCCAACTACCAGGCAACCATCGACGGGCGCGAGCCATGGGGCTGCGTCGCCATCGAACGCGTGGAAGGCAACCAGCGCCAGACGCTCGCCCTTGCGAGCCTGCTCGACTTCGAGACGCACGGCTACCACTTCATCCGCTCACCGCACGGCCCCGTCTGGCTTGAGCCGCCTGCGCCCGGGCTGGAGTCGGAGGCCCTGGTGGCGCTGATCCGCCACGTTCGCGCTAAGGATCGCCGCGAGAAGTTCCTGCGCCTGTGCGTGCGTGCCGAACTTCCCCAGACGCGCCCCGTGCTCTCCACCATCCCCTACGACTGCACCGTCGTCATCGACGTGACGGGCGGCGACGAGGCGATTCTCGCCCGCATGAAGCCGCGCGGGCGACGCGACGTGCGCAAGGCCCTGCGCGAGAGCCCCGCGACCTGCGCCGACGAGACCGCGATGGCGGCCGAGTCCTTCGAGGAGTACTACGACGTCATGCGCGAGACGGGCGAGCGCGACGGCTTCCACCCTGCCCCCATCGGCGACTACGAGGACATGATCCGGCTGCTTGGGCCCAAGCACTGCCGTGTCTATGCCGGGCGCGTGGACGGACTCGTGGTCACGTGGTCGATCGTCACCATTTCGGGCACGCGAGCGGTGCGCTACTACGGGGCCAGCCGCAACGACACCATGCGCCATCACGTGACGGACAAGCTCGTCTACTTCGAGTGCTGCGACCTCGGGGCTAACAAGGGTATTACCGCCTACGACATGATGGCCATCGGCAGTGACTTCTCGCCCAAGCTCAAGGGCCTCAACGAGTTCAAGACCAAGTTCACCAAGGAGGTCACCGAGGTGGCCCCCGACCGTGACGTCCCCGTCCACAAGACGTTCTACTCCGCGCTGGTGGCCGCGAAGAAGCTACGGAGCCGGTAGGACCGGAGCCCAGCCGCTCGACGTCACAGGCGGCGATGCAACGGAAAGCGAGCGCCGTCTTTGATAAAGGAACCGCCATGACCGCAATCGTCGACTGTCATACGCACACGAGCTTCTCGGACGGGGCGTCGTCGTTCGAGGAGAACGTGCGCGCCGCCGTGGAGGCGGGCTGCTCGGTGCTGGTGTCCACCGACCACCTGACGCTGCCGGAAAGCATGAACCCCGAGCTCGACTGCCAGGTGCCGTTCGCACGCCTTGGCGAGCACCGCGCGGCGTTCGAGGCGGCCCGCGCGCTGGCAGCGGAGCTTACCGGCCCGGGCGCACCCGCACGCGAGGACGGGACAAAGCCCGTGCCGCTCGAGCTCGTCTTTGGCTTCGAGTGTGACTGGTACGAGGGCTGCGAGCAGAACGTGAGCCGCTGGAGCGACGGCGCCGTGGTGCGGCTCGGCAGCGTGCACTGGATCGGCGGCCCCGGCGACGTAACCACGGGTGCCGCCGGAACGCCCGGGGCAGCCGGTACGCCGCAGGCGGGCCTCCCCGGCACGGACGCCGGCTGGATTGACTACTCCGAGGACCGCCACGTCTGGGAGCTGCTTGGCCCCGACGAGGTGTGGCGTCGCTACGTGGCCACGTGGTGCCGCGCCTGCGAGAGCCCGCTCGGCTTCGACAGCATGGCCCACCCCGACCTCCCCATGCGCTTCGCCAACGAGGGGCTCGCGGCCACGATCGACCTTGCGCCGCTCTGGGACGAGATGACGGCATGCGCCCATGACACGGGCGTGCGCGTGGAGGTGTCGACGGCGGGGCTTCGCAAGAGCGTGCGGGGCTACTACCCCGCTCCGGGGCTGCTTGAGCGCTTCCGCCGCGCCGAGGTGCCCATCACCGTGGGCTCGGACGCCCACCGCGCCTGCGACATATGCTGGGGCATCCGCGACGCCTTCCGCTACGCCG